>WNGJ01001450.1_pt1 | contig 23348 bp, 24 predicted proteins | sample 5400611 | NCBI WGS metagenome assembly WNGJ01 (sample SAMN13153375, study PRJNA577476) | soil metagenome | isolation source: 40 cm soil or saprolite under Garry oak tree replicate 1 | place: USA:California | collected 2016-06-15
CGCCGAAGCCACCACCATGCCCGGCGAAGCCGCCATGGCCACCTTCGCCGCCATGCCCGGCGAAGCCTGAGTGCCCGTGCGCAAAGCCGTGGCCCCACCCGCCATGATCGAAGTGGCGATGATCGAAGTCGTGATGTCCCCAGCCACCACCGACCCAGCCATCGACGTATACGTCGGGGCCGTAAACGTCAGGGCCGTAACCAACGGGCCCGTAACCAACGGACTCCCCGCAAGCCGACAGACCAAAACCGACGCCGACCAGCAGGAGCACCAGTATCGTTCTCGTCAATGCTCGCCCACGATTCATCGCTGCCCCCTCTTACATCCGGTCGTATACATCGACGTAGCTCGCGGTGTGGCCGGCTCCGTCGGTCAATACGCCTTTGCATGTCATCTTCTGGTGGTCCGCCGAGACCGTGCACGTCTGGACGTCCGATCGTCCGGCGGGGCCCTTGAACGTCGTCTGCAGACCGCTACCGATCAGACGGACCGACGCGGTCGTGTCGCTGCTGATGCGATGGGACTCGCCGTCGGCTCCACCCGCGAGCGTCACAACATGGGGTTGACCGTCTGGCGTCACGATCCTCACCGACCATGTCACCGAGTTACCATCCGCACGCGAGATCTCGCTCACGACATCGTTCGGCGGCGGTTCGCCGGGTGGCAGAGTGGATTGCGCCCGGTTCCAGTGCCACCGGCCGACGAACGGGTTGCTCTCTGCCCACGCGGCACCGGCGGCCAGCGCGACACAAAGGCCCATGATCACTGTGGTCCCTCGAATTCGAGTCATTTGCGTCCTCCTTCTCTCTTGTGATGACCACGGTCGACCCGTGCGCGACCGACGCCAAAAATTTGCGCAACAATCCGTTGATCGTCTTTCACCGGTGTCCCGCGCGGCTACGTCCCTCGCCGTGGGCGTGCCGACCCCACGTCACCGGGGGCCACCGAGCGTCGTGTATCGCTCGTCTCCGGCATCGCGATCCAGAGACACCCCAAGGCGATCGAGGCCACGGCGGACAGCGCCAGGAACGCCGCGTCGTAACCGAGATGGTGGACGATGAGTCCGCTGACAACGTGACTGAGCGAAGCCCCGAGGCTGATCGCCGTGCCGATGGCGCCATTGGTGAGGTTGAACCGCCCCGTCCCCCCAGTGAGATCGGCGACCACCAGGACTGCAGCGACTCCGAAGATGCCGGCGCCAACGCCGTCGAGAATCTCAATGGCGATCAGCGCGATGGGATCCCCGGTCAGTGTGTACAGCACGCCGCGAATCGGCAGCACGCTGAACCCGATCATGAGGACCCACTTTCGGCCGTGGACCGTGCAGGCGCGTCCGGCCCATGCCGCCACCGGCATCATCACGAGCTGCGCGGTGATGATGCACGCCGACATGTAGAGAGGCGCGCTATGGTCGTTCCCCTGCGATAGGACTTGTCCGACCAGGGGCAGCATCGCGGCATTCGCGAATTGAATTAGCACCACACAGAGCCCGAAGATCCCGATGCGGCGATCCATCAGCAGCGCCCGCACGCTCGAGATGCACGTGGACGGCTTTCGGTTCGATCTCGCCTCCGCCCTGGCGCGCGAGCTCCACGCCGTGGATCGCCTGTCCGGGTTCTTCGACCTGATCCATCAGAATCCGGCCATGAGCCGCGTGAAGCTGATCGCCGAGCCCTGGGACGTCGGCGAGGGTGGTTATCAGGTGGGCAACTTTCCGCCGCTGTGGTCCGAGTGGAACGGCAAGTATCGCGACACCATCCGCGACTTCGTTCGCGGCGCCGACCAGACGCTCGCCGAGTTCGCGTCGCGCTTCGCGATCCGGGGGCAGGCCGACATCGGCTGGTTCAAGCCCGACGGCACCGAGATGACGGAAGGCGACTGGGGACAGAGCTTCGCGAAATCCCTCGGCGTCTTTCTCAACGGCCAGGCCATCGCGCACCCGGACGCGCGCGGTGAGCGCGTGGTGGACGCGAGCTTCTACGCGCTCTTCAACGCACATCACGAGCCTCTGGCGTTCACGCTGCCGACGCGGGACTGGGGCGATCGCTGGGTCACCGTCCTCGACACGAGCGCGCCGCTGCCCGAGGAAACCGATCGCCTCGTGAAGGCGGGCGAGCAGGTACAGGTACGGGACCGCTCGGTCATGCTCCTGCGGCGCGCCGACTGACGGGACGCGGTGGGGCGCGCGCCGCGTCACAGGGACATCGGAGCTCGCCCGGCCGATCGCACCAAGGACTTTCACGTTATTGCGCAAACTGCGCAGCGACCGCACCGGTCGGTCCCCTGCGCGGCGTCACAACCCCGAGTCAAGTGCAGGGCACCGACGAACGGGAGGAGCGCCGATGAATCGCAAAGGATTGCTCGTCACAGGAGTGGCACTCGCAGTGATGCTTGGCATGGGGCTCACCGCCGTGGTGCCGGGCGTGGGGGTCGAGACGGCCCGCGCGCAAGATCAGGCGCAGGGAACGCTCGCCAATCAGTTCTTCCGAGTCGACTTCACAGCCGAGCCAGACGGACATGGCACGACCAGGATCACCGGTTACGTCTACAACACCGACGGCAGAGCTGCCGACCAGGTCCGCCTACGGATCACCGAGCTCGATGCGTCGGGCATCACTCTCGCGAATTACGTCGAGCCTATGCTCGAGACCGTACCTGCCCTGGGTCGGGCGTATTTCGATGTCAAGGTTCCCGACGAGGGGTTGTCCTACCGCGTGGCCGTGGACTCGTGGAACACCGTGGAAGAGGGTTCGAAGTAGGAACGCGCGGCGGCCTTGATGGCGGTGCTCGTCATTGGGCGGCGCCCGATGGACCAACCGAACTGTTCCCTCCGCCTGTTTTCGCAAGATCACGATAGCGGTCGGTAACGCAGAGATGCGGACTCGTCGTCACAATGGCAAGCGGATCAACCGCCTGCCCATCGCCAACCAGCTAGGAGGCTGACATGCACACGCGTCACGTTCTCGTCGTCGCCGCCGCGCTCCTGACCCTGTCCGGGTGCGCGGCCATTCGCCGGCAGGAGGCCGCCAGCACCGAGCAGCTGCTGGCCGCGGCCGGATTCCAGATGCAAGCCGCCGACAATCCCGAGCGGGTCCATGACCTCACCGCCATGCCACCGCTCAAAATCGTCGCGCGAAGCCAGGACAACAACGTCAGGTACACGTTCGCGGACCCGTACAAGTGCCGCTGCCTCTACGTCGGCGGCTCCAAGGAGTACTCGGCCTACCAGCATCTGGTGACCGAGCAGCAGATCGCGCAGGAGCGGATCTGGGCCGAAGAGGACGCGATGAACTGGGGTTTGTGGGGCCCGTGGTACTGGAGATGAAAGCCCTGGGGTTCGGACTCGCGCTGATGCTGGTGGCCACCGTGGCGTGGGGCCAGGACCAGCGGCCGCCGGCGACCGACGCGTTTCGTGTGAGCTGGGACCGGGAGACGGATCCCGTGGACCGGCGAATCGAGGGACGCGTCCACAACGATTCGCCGTTCCGGGTCACCGACGTGCGCCTCGAAGTTCAGGGCCTCGACGCCGGCGGCCGCCCGGTGGGTCGGACGTTCGCGTGGGCGCTCGGTGACATCGCACCCGGCGGAGACTCGTCGTTCGTGACCGAAGCCGTGCCGGGCGCTGTCACCTATCGGATCACCGTCGTCTCGTACGACGTCGTGTCAGGGCCGGTGGCTCGCGAATCTCGCTGAAGGTGGCCCCGGCGGAGTGTTCCTCCGGCGGGTCTCCGTGCCCGGACGCACCGCCCCGCGAGGCGTGGCGACCGCCAAGAGTCTTGCCTCCCCGGTCGAGCCGATGGCTCCGTGGATCGGATCGCAGTAGACTTGCCGCTGAGTCGGCGGACGCGTCACCCACTGGTCTGGGGTCCGACAACTGGGACGATCCCGATGATCGCTACCGGAACACACGATCCCTATCTCGTTGCTCTGTCCATTCTCGTCGCCTCCTTCGCGTCTTACACCGCCCTCGATCTCGGCGGGCGCGTGGGGACCGCCCGGGGACTTGCGCGTCGCGTGTGGCTGGTGGCGGCCGCGATCACCATGGGAGGCGGCATATGGTCGATGCACTTCGTCGCCATGCTCGCCTTCAAAATGCCGATACCGATGTCCTACGACATCGGATTGACCATCCTTTCCCTCGTGGTGGCGATCTTCGCCACCAGCGGCGGCTTTTACGTCATCAGTCGCCAGAGCGCCTCGCCGCTTCGCCTCGTTCTCAGCGGCATCTTCATGGGATTTGGCATTGTCGCCATGCATTACACCGGCATGGCGGCAATGCGGGGGCAGGCCGACCTGAGCTACGACCGTCTATTCGTTGCGCTCTCCGTGGTCATCGCGATCGGCGCGTCGACGGCGGCCCTGTGGCTGGCATTCCGAACCACGCAACCTGCGCAACACCTCGTCGCCGCGGTCGTTATGGGTCTGGCGATCTCCGGCATGCACTACACGGCGATGCGAGCGGCCATCTTTACCGCTCATGGCCCAGTCCACGCGGCGCAAGGAAACGCAGGTCTCGATCAAACTAATCTGGCGCTGGTGGTTACCGGCATTACCTTTTTCATTTTGGCCTTCGCGTTGATCGCCTCCCTGACCGAGCAGAAGCGCGTTGAAGAAGCACTCCGGCAGGCGCGGGCGGATCTCGCACACGTCAACCGGGTGACCACCATGGGAGCGCTCACGGCCTCCCTGGCGCACGAAGTGAATCAACCGATTGCGGCCGCCGTCGCCAACGCCCATGCCTGCTTGAACTGGCTCGCTGGCGACACCCCAAACCTCGAAGCCGCGCGCGCTTCAGCGATGAATATCGTGGAAGACGGAACGCGGGCGGCGGAGATCATCAGCCGGACTCGCATGCTCTTCAAGAGAGGTACTCCGCAACGGGAGCTGGTTGATGTCAACGAAGTTATTCGAGAGATGGTTCTCCTCCTGAGCAGCGAGATAACGCGACACTTCATATCAGTCCGGACGGAGCTGGCGGCATATCTTCCCCAGGTCATGGGAGATCGCGTGCAATTGCAGCAGGTCATGATGAACCTCATCACGAACAGCATCGATGCGATGAAGGATGTGGATGGGACGCGCGAGCTCGCCATCAAGTCGCAGCGAGCCGAAAACGGGCAACTCACGGTGTGCGTCAGCGATACCGGCGCGGGGTTGCCCTTGCAGCAGGCGGACCAGATCTTCTATGCATTCTTTACGACGAAGCCTCATGGAACCGGTATGGGATTGTCCATCAGCCGCTCCATCGTTGAATCCCACAACGGCCGCTTGTGGGCCTCTGACAACTCTCCACGCGGCGCGAGTTTTCACGTCATTCTGCCCACCACGGTCGAGGCACGAGATTGACGCCGGCATGCGTGGCGGCTTGACGTGGAGGATCAGCACCGGGACGTCGTCCCGCATCTTGTCCAGCTCGCGCCTGGTTCCCGCGCGACGAACCCATCCGCCTCGAGGCGATCGACCTGTCTTTCGGCCACAATCGCGTGGATCGGGTAGCATTGGCGGTACGAACTCAGAGGAGGCCTCCATGATGGACGACGTGAGCACGCCGATCGGACAGCCGGCAGCCGTGAACCCTCCGGGCAAGCTGGCGTACGCGACGCCGACCACCGCCCCCCTGGTGGCGGGCCGGCGCTCCTTCTTCAAGTACCGCGACCTCGGCGTCACAGCCGCGAGCAGCGGGAAGATCCGCGCCCAGGTAACGATCGGGGCCGAGGGGATGACACAGCCGACGGGGTGGCACTACCACGTTTGCGAGGGCCAGTTCGTGTACATGCTCAGTGGATGGGTTGACCTGGAGTTCGAGGACGGCCAGAAACTGCGGATCCAGTCGGGCGAGTCGCTCTACATCCCGGGCGGTCTGCGGCACAACGAGACGGCGGCGTCAAGAGACCTAGAGCTCCTGGAGCTCTCCGTTCCCGCGGACATGGGCACCGTGCCCTGCGATCCGCCCGAGGGGTGGTCCAAGAGCCTGTGACGCCGCGCTAACGGCGACCCCGCTCAAGGCAAGGCGCCCAAGACCGTCGACGAGGCGCGGTCATCTGTGTGACGGCTTGCGACAGCGAACGAGGGCCCAGCGAGTAGCCGGCAGCGTCGCGTGCTGAAGCCAAGCCGACAAAGCGACTTCCTGCGGTGATTCCTGGGTAAACGAAAGGGGTAGCGGCGTTTGCGTCCGCTAACCCCTCGTCGTTGATTGTTGCGGGGGCTGGTTTTGAACCAGCGACCTTCGGGTTATGAGGGGAAATTCGGCCTACACACGGACCAAGGAGATCCAACAGGAACCAAGTACGACGGAGACTTACGAGCCGACAGGGCCGTTTCCTGTTGGTCTGTTTCGGTTGGTTGACTTCATAGACGCTTCATAGCGGTTCGGATCGCCGTGCGGCGGATCCCTTGCAGGTTCCACTGGCGTGCAGGACCTATTCAGATCTGCCTCGTCGACGTGAAGCTCAGGGTGAACCGTGCCGCGATGGACTGAGCGCTGGAATCGTTGAACCGATCTCTCTTGTTCAGCATCGATTCAATTCACCGACGGGATTCCTACGTCGTTGGACGTTTGAAACTTCGCGCTCGCCGGCGAGGCCCTTGCAGGATTAGCGGGCGACGGCGCCGGCTAGCTACCGGCTCCGGGGGCGGCAACCTGACCGCCCCGGCGCGATCCTCTTCGGGGTGTCACTGAGCGACCAAGAACGCGATAGCCGCGAGCGCCACTCGCGGTCAGAATGCCGACCACAAGCCAATCCGTCGACGGGCCCTTCCGCTGCGATTTCATTCACGTCCCCTGCGCTCATCCGACCTTCGAATCGCCCGGTAGTTGCCCTCCACGTCGAACTCCCGCTTGGACTAACCCGGCCATCAGCGCGCTGAAGTCAGGAAGCGCGCCTGGGCCCGCGACGATCCGAGCCTGAGCGTGCCAATCGCCGGATGAGCTCAGGTGGTAGCCGGCGATGGCTCCGGCCGGCAGGCACGCTACGCTCACGCCGATCACCGCGGCTCGTCGCAGTCTCATTTGATGCCGTCGATGCTGGGTTCGGGTTGCCCTTGCCATCCGCCCCCCAGCGCTCGGTACAGCTGGACCACGGCGGTGAGCTGATCCCGTGTGGCCGAGGCGAACTCCAGCTCTGCGCTGAAGAGCTCGCGTTGGATGTCAAGGACCTCGAGCTGGGTGGAGAGTCCACGGTCGTAGCGAAGCGTGACCATCGAGAGCGCCCGGCGGTTCGCCGTCACGCGGCGCTCGCGCTCCGCGCGGATGTCCCGCACCTTGCGGTGAGAGACCAGGGCGTCCTCGACTTCGCGGAACGCTTGCTGGATCGTCTGCAGGTACTGGAGGGCCGCTTGCTGCTGTCGCGCCTCAAAGCCCTTGACGGTGTTCTTGATCCGCCCCGCGGTAAAGAGGGGAACAGTCATGGCGGGACCGATCGACCAAAACCGTGACCCCCCGGTGAAGAGGTCGGACAGCGACACGCTCTCGACGCCCAACACTCCTGTGAGCGTGATCTTTGGGAAGTATTCCGCCTTGGCCACACCGATTCGGGCGTTGGCGCTGACGAGCGTCTGTTCGGCCTGGCGAATGTCGGGCCGGCGCTCGAGCAGCGCCGACGGCAGCCCCGCGGGCACCTCCGGCGGCAGCCGTTGCCCGTCGAGCGGAGTGCCGCGAGCGATGGGACCGGGATTGCGGCCCAGGAGGACGCTCAGAGCGTTTTCGTTCTGGGCAATGCGGCGCTCCAGATCGGGCACGGTGGCGGCGGCCACGGCTGCTTCGGCATCAGCCCGATCGACGTCGAGCTGGGTGGAGAGCCCCTGCTCGAAGCGACGCCGCTGGAGCTGCAGGGACTCCTCGCGAGTCTGCAGCGTGCGCCGCGCGATCTCCAGCTCCTGGTCCAGCTCGAGCAGATCGAAGTACGTCCGAGCGATATCGGACACCAGCGTGATGAGTACGGCGCGTCGGTTCTCCTCGCTGGCCAGCAGCTCCGCGCGGGCCGCCTCGGTGGCCCGCCGCAGGCGCCCCCACAGGTCCAGCTCGAAGACGAGGTCGACGCTGGTCTCGAAGTCGTCTCCGGTAAAGGGGGAGCGGCCCCTCGAGCCGTTCAGGAAGGGGCCGTTCTCCGAGTTCGGGCGCGTGTACTGGTAGCTGGCGCCGGCATTGACCTGGGGGAACTGGGCGGCGCGCGCGACTCCGAGCTGTGCGCGCGACTCGAGGACTCGCGCCACCGCGACCTGGACGTTGCGGTTGGCCACGACGGCGGTGCTGAGTAGCTCGTGGAGCGCCGGGTCCTGGAAAATGTCCCACCATCCGAGATCGCCGAGCGAGTCGCGCTGCTCCGGGGCGTTTCGCCAGTCCGCAGGCATGATGACCTCGGGCCGCCGGTAATTTGGTCCCACCGTGCAACCGGAGAGCAGACCCACAACAACCAGCACCGTTGCCAGGCATCGCCAGGCAGAGCCGAGAGGTCTCATGGCCTCTGTCCCTCCTCGGAAGGACCGTCACCAGATCCACCGTGGATTGGAGCCGGGACCGGGGCAGGCACCGCCGCCGTCTTGCGCTTCGGCAGGAAGCGCTCACTGACATAGAAGCTCACCGAGATGAAGAGACTGGCGATGAGCGTGTCGGTCAGCATCCCGCCGATCACGACGGTGCCGAGGACGCGGCGTCCAACCGCGCCGGCGCCGGCGGCGGTCCACAACGGCACGCAGCCCAGGATGAACGCGAACGAGGTCATGAACAGGGCGCGCCGACGCACACGGACGCCTTCGAGCGCGGCGTCGACGAGCGACATGCCCCCCTCGTACGCGACCTTGGCGAACTCGACGATCAGGATCGCGTTCTTGGCGGCGAGGCCGATCACCATGAGCAGGCCGATCTGCGAGAAGACGTCGAGCTCGAAGCGGCGGAGCCACAGCGCTCCCAGGGCGCCGAACATGGCGATGGGCGTGGCGAGCAGGACGGCGAACGGAAGCGTCCAGCTCTCGTACAGGGCGGCCATGAGCAAGAACACCACCAGCACCGAGAAGCCGAACACGGCGGTCGCCGGCACCCCCTGGGACGCCACCTGCTCCTGGAACGACATGCCCAGGTAGTCGAAGCCCATCTCCCGGGGCATGGTCTGCGCGAACACCTCCTCGAGCGCTCGCATCCCCTGCTCGCTGCTGTAGCCGGGGGCCACGGCGGTGTTGATCTGCGCCGCGCGGTACCCATTGAATCGGGTGGTGAACTCCGGGCCGCTCACCGGCTTGATCGAGACCAGGGTGGAGAGCGGCACCGACTCTCCACTGGCGTTACGGACATAGAACTGACCGACGTTCTCGGCCCTGGTGCGGAAGTCGCCCTCGGCCTGGACGTACACCTGCCAGACCCGCCCGAACCGGTTGAAGTAGTTCACGAAGGTGCCGCCGAGGAACGCCTGGAGGGTCTGGTACACCGAGGAGAGCTCGATCCCCTGCTTGAGCACCTTGTCCCGGTCCACCTGAGCGAAGAGCTGCGGCACGTTCGGCAGCAGCGTGGTGAAGACCAGGGAGAACTCGGGCCGCTTGCGCGCGGCCTCGATGAACTTGGCGGTATTGTCGGCCAGGAACGCAGGGTCCTTGCCCACGCGGTCCTCCAGCATGAACGTCACGCCGGCGGCGGTGCCGATGCCCGGGATGGCCGGCGGCGCGACGGCGAAGGCCTGCGCGTCGGGAACGCCCGCTAGTCGCCGGTTCAGGTCCCGCATGATGACGGCGGCGGTGAGCCCCTTCTTGTCCCGCTCGTCCCAGGGCTCCAGGCTGACGAAGTAGAACCCGTTGTAGGTCGTGGACACGGCGCTCAGCAGGCTGTAGCCGCTCACGCCCGTGTAGTACTTGACGCCCGGCGTGTCCTTGAGGATGCCGTCGACCTTGTCCATGACGCCCGCCGTGCGCTCGAGGGAGGCGGCGAGTGGGAGCTGCGCGTTGACGTAGAAGTATCCCTGGTCCTCCTCCGGGACGAAACCACCCGGAAGCCGGATGCCGATGAGGCCCGACGCGGCCGCCGCGACGAGCAGCAGGAGTATCGCGAAGGCGGCCTTGCGGATCAGGATCCGACTCCCGTCGAGATACCCGCCCATCACCCGTTCGAAGACGCGGTTGAAGCCACGGAAGAACCATCCGAGCGGGCCGCGCATCTCGCGCTTGGGCCGCAGGAGCAATGCCGAGAGCGCGGGGCTCAGCGTGAGCGCGTTGAAGGCCGAGATGACGACCGAGACGGCGATGGTGATCGCGAACTGTTGGTACATCCGCCCGGTGATGCCAGGGACGAACGCCGTCGGCACGAAGACGGCGGCCAGGACCAGGGCGATCGCGACGACCGGGCCCGAGACCTGCTGCATCGCCGTGAAGGCCGCGTCGCGCGGCGACAACCCGCGCTCGATGTGGTGCTCGACGGCCTCGACCACTACGATGGCGTCGTCCACGACCAGTCCGATGGCCAGCACCAGGCCGAAGAGCGAGAGCGTGTTGATCGAGAAGCCCAGGAGCGGGAAGACCATGAACGTGCCGACCATCGAGACCGGCACCGCCAGCAGCGGGATCAGGGTCGCCCGGAAGCCCTGGAGGAAGATGAACACGACGATGACGACCAGGATGAGCGCCTCGACCAGCGTCTTTACGATCTCCTGGATGCCGGCCGTCACCGCCAGGGTCGTGTCGAACGCCGTCACGTAGTCGAGATCGTCGGGGAATCGCGCCTTGGCCTCTTCCATCAGCTTCGTCGCGGCCTTCATGGTCTCTACGGCGTTGGAGCCGGGCAGCTGGTAGATGGCGATGCCCGCGGCTGGCCGCCCGTTGAGGCGTGCCTCCCGGTAGTAGGACTGCTCGCCCAGCTCGACGCGCGCCACGTCTCGCACCCGCACGATCGACCCGTCGGGGGTCGCCCGGACCACGACGTTCTCGAAGTCCTCGACGCTCACGAGCCGCCCTTGCGTCAGCACCGTGTAGGTGAACTCCTGGCCCCGCGGCACGGGCTTGCCACCGACCTGGCCGGCCGGATTCACGGTGTTCTGGGCCTGAATGGCCTTCACGATCTCGTTCACCGTGATGTCGAGCTTGGCCAGGGTGTCGGGATTGACCCAGAACCGGATGGCGTACTTGTTCGCCCCGAAGACCGTCACCTGGCCGATTCCGGGGACACGGGTCATCGGGTCGTTGAGGTTGACGTAGGCGTAGTTGCTGAGAAAGAGCTCGTCGTAGGTGCCCTTGGGCGAGTGCAGGACGAACAGCGCCAGCGGGCTCATCACGGACTTCTTGACCGTGACGCCCTGGTTGACGACTTCCGGAGGCAGCTGGGACGAGGCCTGCGAGTACCGCATGTTCACGAGCACCTGGTCGATGTTCGGATCGGTGGTGATGTCGAAGCTCACTCGCAGATTCATCTCGTTGCCGCTGGTCTGGCTGGTCGAGTTCATGTAGAGCATGTTGTCCACGCCGCTCATCTGCTGCTCGAGGGGCGTGGCCACCGATTGCTCGAGCGTCACCGCGTCGGCGCCGGGGTAGTTCGCGGTCAACAGCATCTCGGGCGGGGCGATGTTCGGGTACTGCGCGATGGGCAACTGTGCCATCGCGACGAGGCCAATGATCACCATCAGAATGGAGATGACCATCGCCACGATCGGCCGGTCGATGAAGAATCTTGCCATGGCGCGCTCCTCTCCGACCTAGTTCGACGGGCCGACGGCGCCAGTGCCCGGCCGCCCAGCCTCGACGACGGTCGGCCTGACTTTCGCCCCGGCCTTCACCTTGTCGAGTCCCCCAACGACGACCCGCTCGCCTGGGTTCACTCCCTGCTCGACGATGGAGAGGGAACCGACTCGCTGACCGAGCTGAACCTTTCGCAGGTCCACGGTGTCGTCGGCCCCGACCACAGCGACCTGATGGATGCCCTGCAGATCCTGGACAGCGCGCTGGGGGACGAGGAGCGCATCCTTCCTGAGATCGGTCACGGCGCGCACCTTCACGAACTGGCCCGGGCGCAGGAAGTCACCCGGGTTCGGGAGGACCCCGCGGAGGTGGATGGTGCCGGTCGTCCGACCGACCTCGCGGTCGAGGATCTCGGCCGTCCCCCGGTGCGGATACGTCGTGCCGTCGGCCAGGACGATCTCGAGGTCCCGCAGCCGCTCCGTCGCACCCCCCACCGAGCCACGCCGGCTCCAGCGCAGATACTCCTGCTCGCTGAGGGCGATCTGGACGTAGATCGGGTTGAGCTGGGAGACCGTGGTGAGCGGCGTGCTGGGCTCGACCAGGTCGCCGATGTTCGCGTTCTTGATGCCCGCGATCCCTGCGATCGGGGAAGTGACCTTCGTCCAGCCGATGTTGAGCTGTGCATCGGCCAGCGCGGCACGCAGCCGCTCGATGTCAGCCCGCGTCCTCGACACTCCGGCCTGTGCATTGGCCAGGTTGGCGCGGGCCGCTTTCACCGCGGCCAGGTTCGCGGCGTCCGTCTGCACGGCATTGTCCACCTCTTGCTGAGTGACCGCGCCGCTCCCGGCCAGTGGCGCGTAGCGGGCCACGTCGAGCTCCGACCTCTTCTGGGTCGCCTCGGCTCGGGCGACGTCGGCCTCGGCCTGAGCGACTTGGGCCCTCGCCTGCTCGAGCTGCGATTCCGCCAAAAGCAGCGCCGCCCGGGCTTGGCGTTCGGCAAACTCATACGTCCTGGGATCGATCTCGAAAAGCACATCGCCGGCCTTGACGAGCGTTCCTTCCCGGTATGTCTGCCGCATCAGGTATCCGGACACCCGGGCGCGGATCTGGGCGGTGACGTAGCCCACGGTGGTCCCGACCCACTCGCCGTGGATGGAGACGTCCTTCTGGACCACTGGCTGGACCTCGACGGCAGGCGGCGGTCCGGACGCTGCCTCGGTTGGCTGTCGACACCCGGCGGAGAGCGCTGCGATCATCACGATCAGCAGGCCGCCCAGGGCGACACTGGAAAGACTCACGGCGATGACCCCGGATGCGCGGTTCGTGCTCATGCTCGTCGCACTCCCTTCGTCGTCGAGGCCAGCCTGGCCGGCTGGCTCTGCTCCGGAAGCCACTCGACCACGTCCAGCAGGAAGACTTTCTCGATCTCGTGGCGGTGCGTGTGGAGCTCCCAGTAGAGCGGCGCGATCGCGTCGGGGGTCGCGCCCGGCCGACGGCCGACGAAGTCACCGATGGCGACATGGCCGACCTGCACGCCTCTGGGCGCGACCGCGGCATGCAGCGCATGGGCCCAGTTACGAAGCCAGGCCATCGCGGCTCCGACCGGGCCGCATCGCGGAACCGGAAGGACCGACGAGGCGCCGGTCGTGAACAGAATCGTCCCCGAATGCCTCGCAAGCATATCGGGCAACACCTGGTTCACGGCGGCGACGGCGCCGTGAACGTACAAGTCGATCCAGACCCGGACGTTCTCACGGGTTAGCTCCGTCACCGCCGGGAGCGGCATCGTGCGGTCAACCGGCGAGAACTCGAGGACGTCGATCGAGCCCAGGCGCTGCTTCACCGCCTCGAAGCCGGACGCGACCGACCCACGGTCGCGCGCGTCGGCGCGAAAGGCGGCCGAGATGATGCCGTGTCTGGCGAGCTCGGCTACGAGCGGCTCCTGCTTGGCGGGGTGGCGCGACAAGAGCGCCACGCGGTAACCGTGCGCGCCGAACGTCTTGGCGATCGCCAGCCCCATTCCGGGGCCGGCGCCGAGGATTGCGATGACGGGCATAGTGTCTTCCTCCTGGTTGACCTTGGAGACGCTCAACGCGTTGACCTCGCTCATCGCACCCCCGCTGCCTGAGAGGGCACCAGCGATGACGAGCACAAGCGCCGCTGCCTTCACGAGCTCGTTCGCGAACGACGTCGGCGCGCGGATCGGCGGGCGCCGAACGCCACGATCGCCACCGCGACGAGCACGACGATCCAGAAGCCCCGGTACGCGATGGCATCGGCGAGAACGTTGGCCAGCAGATAGCCCACGGCGATCCACGTGCCCGCCCACGCCATTGCCGCGGCGCTGGCGATCACGATGTAGCGCGGGAGGCCAACGCCTGTTGCGCCGGCCAGGCCCGCTGCGATCGGGTTCAGCTGTGGTAGAAACTGCGCCCAGAGCTGGAATCCGACTTCATGCGCGTGGAATGCGTGCTCGATGTGATCGATCCAGACCCTCGGTCGGTGTAGGACCCGACCGAGCAGACTCAGAACCTGGGCGCCGTGCCAGCGTCCGATGCCATACCAGACCATGTCCGCGACGAGCGCTGCGCCGGCGGCCGCCGCCAGCATGACGGCACAGCTCGAGCCGCCCCTGCCGGCGAGCGCGCCCGCAGCCACCAACGTCGGAACCACGGGCACCGGGACGCCGCTCTGATTGACGAACACCCACGCGAACAAGACCCATCCCGCGTGGTGGATGATGGCGTCGACGTTCATGTCGTGTCCTCCGGGTTTGCCTCGGGTCGCTTACTGCCGCGACCTTGCTTTGTCCGCGCCGCGCGTGACGGCGTCGACGCGACACACAGCCGGCGGATGCGCCCGTCGAGGCTCTGACTGAATCGGGCAACCGCCGCCTGTGACAATCTCGAGAGCGCCTCGAGCTCGACGGGTGACAACGGCAGACCCGCTTCCCACGTCGCCGCCGCAGGATTCTCGAAGAATCGCGCGCGGAACTCGTCGTCCGTTGCGAGCTTGCCGAGCGTGCGTTCGACTGCGTTCTGACTCACCGGTCCACCTCCCATGTCCAACTGCGAAGGGCAAAGACCGAGCCAGATTCACAGACGGTCGGCAAACATCGTCGCGTCGCCCACTTCCGTAACGCTCGTTCGTCATCGGGTCCGGCGCTGTGCGATACCGCACGGGAAGTCGTGCGTTTCCGCACGGACGAGGTCCAAAGCGCACAGGGCTCGCCGAACTTCACGCAACGAGAGGAACCATCGTGCGATGAGCGCTCGATTTCCATCTCACGACGGTGCGACCGGTCGGGGAGGGCGAAACACTCGAGAACCCGCTCATGCCGAGGCCGAATCCAAGCGCGCCGACGCGCGCTGGAGCGAAAACCGAGGCGACGAGGCGGTCAGTGGTCCAGTCGCGCGACCGCGCGGGCCGTCGCCGGTTTTCTAGGTGTGACCACGCGTGCTCACGAACGCCGGGGCTGCCGCGACGGGGGGACGCGGGCACCCCTGCCGTCTTCGCGAACGCCTCAGTGCTTCGGTGTGATCTTCCCCGCGAAGGTCTGGGTGACGATCTTCCCATCCTTCACCACGAAGGTATCCGTCCCGCATGGTGATGGGTGCTCAGTCATCGGCCGCGGGGAAGCGGGCGATTGCGCGGTAGAGCCTGAGCCAGTCCTCGAAGTTCGAGCGATCCTGCCACGTCGAGATGATTTGCGTTGCTGCGTCGCGGCGCTTCGGAGCGGCTTCACGGTCGGCGAGACCGAGGGCCTCGCGGAGCTGGTCGGCGGTGAGTTCGGTGCACCAGGCCGGAGTTCCCATTTGCTGACGCCACGACTCGGCAATCGTGCCCGCGTCCACCGCGTCGAAACCGGTGTCCTCGACCAGCCGCATGACGAGCTGCTTGCTTTCGGCAGAGTCTCCTGACACCGGCAGGGCGAGCCGGCCAGGCTCACCGTGCGCCTTCCCCTTGTTTGCAAGCGTGGGGGCAAAGAGCGGGTTCCACGCGCGAATGACAGGCCGGCCCCACTGCTCCTGCAGCCAGGCGGTCTCCGGCTGGCCGGCGTCGATCGCTTCAACCGGGCTAGCCTCATACTGTTCGGGTTGGCCGGATGCCGGGAGGTAATTCGACGTGTCCACAACGGTGATGTCGCTCGCGACTTCACTGATGAGAGGCTTCAACGCGGACAGCTGCTGGAAGCGCACAGAAACGATGAGAACGTCGACACCAGCGGCAACTTCCGCCGCGGTGACCGCCGTGGCCCCCGTCTCGGCCGCCAAGCCGCTGAGGGACTCCGGTCCACGCGAGTTCGCGACGCGGACCCCGTGCCCGGACGCACGAAGCTTGCGGACGAGCGTACCGCCGATAATCCCCGCCCCAACGATTCCGATCTTCATCGACATTCCCTCTCTTCGCGGTTCACGTGTGCGTAGGCCGAATAAACGCCCAGTTGACGGAACCTTTATGTGGCCTCGCCGACTCGGCGCGGCCGCCGAAGGCCGGGGCTGCCACAAAGACGGCAGGGGACGCGGGCCGCCCCCCGCCGTCTTTGCGAACGCCTCAGTGCTTCGGTGTGATCTTCCCCGCGAAGGTCTGGGTGACGATCTTCCCATCTTTCACCACGAAGGTATCCGTCCCGATCTCGTAGCGGTTGTCCGCCGTCTCGGCCTTCCACAGGATGTAGGCGGTGTCCCCGTCGACGTCCTGCCTCAGCATCTGGAACGACGCTCCGGGCTTGGCGAACTCCTTGAACTGCGTGGTGAACAGCTGCCGAATGGCCTCGGGCCCACTCAGCATCCCGTTCGGAGTGAACAGCCGCGACTCGGGTGAGTAGTCGGCCATGACTCCGGCGAGATCGCCCTTGCCGAAGGTGTCGAGGTGGTGGGTCAGCACTTCCTGAGTCGTCGCAGCCATCGTTTGTCCCTCCTACTGCTTCCTTGTTAGACGTCCGTCGTGGCCCCGGCGGTCACGCGGGTACAGCCCCTCGGTACAGGTACAGCCGTGCGTGGGAGCATGCGACACTCACCGCGGCGTGTTGCTCTAACGTGCGAGCGGCGCAGGCGCTGGATCAAGTCGATATTGGGTCCATCGAACGTCGATTTGCTCTGATCCGCATGCAGCGCTTGAATGCAGATGTGATCCGCGCCCGCCTGCCAGCGCTCGCGGATGCGCCCGACGAGCGCATCTTCATCGCCCCACGCGACCAGCGTGCCGACGAGTCGATTCGACCCATTGTCGGCGAAATCGCCGTCGTCGAAGCCCGCGCGCCGCCAACTGTTCACGTAGTTGCTCAGGCGGAGATACGGGCGTAGATAGGCGCGCGCGACCTCGCGGGCGCTCGCGGCGTTCGTTTCCAACAGAACTTTCTGTTCTACACAGAGGAGTTTGTTTGGCCCGAGAACTGCGCGCGCTGCGGCCGTTTGCGCAACGGTCGTGTCATAGGGATGAGCGCCATCGGCGAAATCGCGCGCAAGTGCCAACATCTTTGGGCCGAGTGCGGCGATGACCGTCAGCGTCGAATCGGACGGTCGTGGCGAGCTGTACTCCGCATGCGCCATTGCTTCGACGTAGGTGCGCATGGTCGTCACTGGTTTTTCATAGATGTGACCGCGTATCGCGATCACAATCGGTGCGTGCGAAATGCCCATGCCGAGCAAAAGTCTTCCGCCCGATTGCTCGTTGAGCTGCACGCGCGCCGCAGCCATGGCCATTGCGTCCCGTGCAAAGATGTTTGCAATCCCGGAGGCAATGACCAACTTGCGGGTGTTCGCGAGCAACCATCCGGAATTGACGAGGACGTCACGGCCCATCGCTTCTGGCGTCCAGAGTGCCGAGTAGCCCCACTGTTCCACGTCGCGCGCGAATTCCGCTTCGGCGCTTGCAGTCATACAATCCACTTGCGCCCATACACCCAGTCGTCCCATCTTCATGTGAGTCCTCATGAGTTAGAGCGTTCCAGCTAGGTCGTCGTCTCGGCGGCGGGCTCCGGCGCCTGCTCGGGAGCGAGCGCAGCGGGTGCCGGGATGTTGTGTGGACGAATCTCCAGCCCGTCTCGTCACCTCGTATGTGCATCTGGCGCATGCGGGAGCAAACGGCACGCCAGATTCGATCGACGGTCGACAACGCCGTCACGTCGCGGATTTCCTGCGAGGATCGTTCGGTGTAAGGCCGGGTGCTGTGCGGTATCGCACGACCGACCGCGCGCTTTCGCACGGAGCGGGATCGAAAGCGTACAGAGCTCGCGGTGCGACGCGCGACGCCAGGAGAAGTCAGAGCGGACCGTTACGAGTGCCCGGCACGACGACAACGAGCCCGCACATCGCTTGGTGTGCGTGATGCAACGGAACCGATGCGGGACGGTTCATGCGACCTCCGACTGATCCGGATCTGATCACGCTGCACGCCGCCGCCGTGGCGCTTGCCCGGTCGATGCGGGGCGAGCCCGACGCACGGCGGTTCGTCGAAGGCCTGTCTCCGCACCTCCGCGATGTGATTCCGCACGACCGGTTGCTGCTGATTCGAGAGGACGAGACGCCGGTCCCTTCGCCGGCGTCCTGGCTCACCCTCCCGCTCGAGGGTGTCGATCGGGCGATCGGAAGCCTCGCCATCGCGGCGAGCGCGCCTGCTACCTACACGGAGGCTCACGCCACTACCGCACGGCGGATCGCCGAAATGCTCGGCCCGCTCGTCGAGAACATGGTGCTGCTGCAGAAGGAACGTGATCGCCGCCGGCGAATGGCCGTGCTCCCCGAGGTGTCGCGGGTCATCGCGGGCAGCCTCGACGTCCGGAACATCTTCCAGGAGCTCGGCGCGGCCGTGCGAACCGTACTCGATTTCGACCTCATGCTCGTGCGACCGATCGGGGCGAGCGGAACACTCCAGCGGAGCGTGCTGCTGGTCGGCGACGTGCCGGCAGACCTCCAGCCCGAGCGCCGACTCGAGGACTACTCGTTCGGCGCACGGCTCGCCGCGAAAGAGATCGTGCTACTCGGCGACGCCCGTCGCGAGCTCGACCAATCCTTTCCAGGCGATCGGGCGGCGCTCGAACGCGGCGTGCGGTCGGTGATCGTCGCCCCGCTCGTCTTTGGAGATACGCTCGGCGGAGTGCTCGCGTTTGCCAAACACGACCCCGACTGGTTCGACGAGGGTGACGCCGAGGTGGTCTCCGGGATCGCGGCTCAGGTGGTGGTCGCGCTCCAGCACCAGCGCCTGTCCGAGGAACAACAGCGAGTGGCCGCGGCCGAGCAGCACAGCCGCTGGCTCGAACGCCGGGTGGAACGTCTGCGGGGAGCGCTCGCCGAACGGTACGGATTCGATAGCATCATGGGGCGCTCCGGAGCCATTCGCGAGGCCTTGGACCAGGCAGCCCTGGTCGCCGGGCAGGAGACAACAGTCCTGCTCACGGGCGAAAGCGGGACCGGGAAGGAGCTGGTCGCTCGCGCCATCCACTACGCCAGCCGACGTTCCGACGGGCCGTTCGTGGCGGTCAACTGCGCCGCACTGCCCGAAACGCTGGCGGAGTCCGAGCTCTTCGGACATGAGCGAGGAGCGTTCACCGGTGCCGATCGTCTCAAGCGCGGTCGCTTCGAGGTCGCCGCCGGCGGCACGCTCTTCCTCGATGAGATCGGCGATCTCACCCCGTCGGTCCAGGCGAAGCTGCTCCGCGTGCTGCAAGAACGGCAGTACGAACGGGTCGGCGGCACGACGTCGCTGCGGGCCGATATCCGGCTGGTCACAGCCACGAACCGTGATCTCGAGCATCTGGTCGAGGCCGGGACGTTCCGCGCGGACCTGTATTACCGGCTCGCGGTGTTCGGGATTCATCTTCCCGCGTTGCGGGAACGTGAAGGAGACGTCCTCGTCCTCGCCGAATACTTCTTACGCACACTAGGCGAACGGATGGGGCGGCGCCAGTCACGCCTCAACGACCAGGCTCGTCAGCTGTTGCTCGCCCACACCTGGCCCGGCAACATACGGGAGCTGCAAAATGCCATCGAGCGCGCTTTGATTGCCGCCGACGGGCGCGTCATCTCCCCTGCCCATCTCGGCATCGCTGAACATGTTCCTCTCGCCACTGGTCTTTCCTCGGGGGCGCCGATCGCAGCCGGCTCCGTTCTAACGTCCCAGCCGCTTGCTGTAGTCGAGAAGCAGGCGGTCGCGGACGCCCTGCGGCGCGCAAAGGGCAACAAGACGCAAGCCGCGGCTGCGCTCGGCCTCAGCCGTGGCGCCTTCTACCGGCGTTTGGAGCGCTTCGGTTTCGTTGCGTGAGGGGATCGACTAGGGAGTAAGCATGCGCTGCGCGGCCGCCTTGCTGGCGGCCGCATCCAGGGCGGCCGGATTGAGACGCGTCACTGCCGTCCAGAACAAACCAGCGGCGACGACTACGACGATACCGGCCACAGCCATTGTCAGATCGCGGATCTCCGGATCATCGAGCGTCTCCTTGTCGCTATTCCCGGTAGAGTCGCGTCAGACCCCTCATCGTTAGGAGCACGCCGCGCCCCGAAAGATTCAGCCGGGATGGGTAAGTCTTCCTCGGCCCGCAGCATCCAGCTGTGCCCTGAGTAACCAATTGGCCGCGATAGGCGTCGGAAGGGCATGAGACTCAGTGGGGCGATTCTCGACAGGAGGCATGATCCATGACCAATTTCTCGGAGGCTGTTCGGCTTCCTTCGGGCGACGAATCCATCGCGCCCGTGACGATTCTCGACGCGCAGGGCCGAGTGGTGCGAGTCGTCTCCGCAGAGGACTTTCGACGCGCTCGATCCGCGGCAACGATTGCAACCCTTGATGATCAGCGCCCGGTGGTCCTCATGCGCGCCAACCGGGGGCAACGTCGCACGCGCGGTGACAGTCGGTTGGTCTCGGGGGCGGCCCGGGCATCACAACGCGCCTTAGCGTCCTGATCCCGCGGCCGCAAGGCTTCGACCACCGACCTCGTCACGATCGATTTCCAAGCTCTGCCCCGTGCGTGAGCACGCTGGAAGAGCGGCGACGATCCGATGGCGCCGGTCCGTGGCAAGTGGCTCGCGTGCAAGCCATGCACAGAAGTCCCCTGGTCGGTTGACGGCCCATTCGGCGACCTCCGCCGTGATGCGAAGCCCCCTGGTCAGTTTTCGGTCGGCGAGGAACCCCAGCGTCCCGGCGAACAATCGGGTGAGGCCCGCCGTCAGGTGGTCTTCGACGTACAGGTAGGCCGCTAGGTTCGGCTCGATCGAATCGCCGCGTGGCTCGAGATCGAGAACCATCAGGGCACTCCCGCGGACGGTGCCGAATATCGGCCCGGTGTATTCGCCCTGTGAAAAGATCACGCGCCGCTGGCGGTCGCGTCGAAGGACCTGAGAAAACCCCCGTGCGCCTTCGCCGTCGTCACCCTCATACCGGTCGTCGTCGAGAACGTGCACGTCGTAGCTCGCCAGTTTGAGGAAGCGTGCGGCGGCGGCGGTCACCTCCGGTGTGTCCAGGAACGCCAGATAAACCTCGAGCGGGGCGCGCGCCGATCCTGCGTGCACTCGGCGACGGAGCGTGGGCGTCGTCCAGACGCACTCCAGCGCCGCGGATACTTCAGGCGTGAGGACCGCCGTCGATTCGACAAGGGGTGGCGGCCATGGTCGTGACGGGGCGGTGCCGGCGCTGGTGACGATGAGACCTGCGGCGACCACGAGGATCGCCCCGTTGCGAGTCATATTGAGCTCTCAGTGCTTCGATCCGACCGAGACGAGAATCGAACGAGGTCACCGTGATCCGATAACGTGACGGCTCCATCCATCGCCTCGGTGACGAATGACGACTCACCACCCGGCTCGATGTCCCCGAGCGCCCACACGACGCGCCGGCCGGCGGAACGTTCGTCGGGGGTGAGCCCTTCCACCTCGAGCTGAACGTCGGTTACGCGGTACGGCGAATCGTTCCGCACCGAGGCCTGTATCCTCGGCTTAGGCGTATTGCTGTGAGGCGCTGGTCCCCAGCTCACGTGAAACCATCGGTCCAGATCCGCACCCCACGCGGGCGCGGCCAGAACGACTAGGGCCAGTACGAGCGCCAGGTGGATGATTCTCATCAATCTCTCCTGTTCGCAGCAAGGAGCAGGGCCAGTGGTTGCGTGACGGACTCCTCAGAGCTCGTCAGCACTGCCGTCGGTCAAGCGCTGCACGATCGCCGCGCCATCATCGTCCGCGAGCAGCAGCAGGATGTAGATGCGATCGCCCACGACGCGCGCGTCGCGCACGTCGACCAGGGTGGGCACGAAGGCGATCGCGTGCTCGAGCACGTCATTGATGGCGGTTCTCACCGCGTCTTCGAGCTCGCGCCCCTCGCTACTCGCGACCGGGATCGAGGTGAGGACGTGGGCGACGTAAGCCGAGGCCGGCTTTCCCAACGCGGTGAGGCCGCCGACGACCATCATGATCAAGAAGCTCTTCTCCAGAACACGTCTCATACGATCTCCTTCCGGCGCCATCGCCTCCAGCCCGTGTGTCCTTGAGATGACCAGATCGGGTAGCCCAGTTTCACGAGCTGACGGGAAAGCAGACCCTCACCGCCACGGCCCTCCCCAGATATCCCCGTCGATCTGCGAGGCCTTCAACCGTTGGACTTTCGAGTATTCCTTGGATCCGCCGACGTAGAGGCAGTGGCACCCGTCTGGATCCGCGTAGATATAGACCACCTTGCCATCCGTGCTGTGACTCTCGAGCCGGAAGGGTGGCAACGCCGCCAGGTGCTGCTGCTGTTCAGCCGTATCCGCCGGCCGCAGCTCGAATCCGGCCGCAGCCAGCAGGTGCTCGGTCGAGCGCGTCTCCGAGCGCTGGATTGCGGCGCAGCCTGTGAGCATCACCGCCGTTGCGACCGCGACTGACAAAACGAGTCCTGCGACGAACGCTCGGTCGTTCATCCCCGACGCTCCTTTCGAGTCGTCGGCTTCTTGCCGAGATTCATGAGTCGACTTCCGCGGCGATACTGTCGAGAGCCGTCATGGCACTGCCCAGCTGCTTGCGGACGAACAAACGGGCGCGGTGCACACGAATCTTCACGGCCGTAAGGCGGAGGTGGAGGAGCTCGGCGATCTCGGCATTCGAGTGGCCCTCGGCGTCACGCAACACCAGGACCATCCGGTACGCGGGCGGCAATTCGTCGATCGCGGCCTCCACGGGCGCGGAGTTTCTGATAGGCGGCGTTCGCCACGATCCGGTAGAGCCACGAGCCGAAGGGCCGACTCGCCCCTGAAGGTGTCGATCTTCTGGATCACGGCGTAGAACGCGTCCTGCACGACCTCTTCCGCGTCCTGCTCATTGCGCGTGATGCGCGCCGCGAGGCGATAGGCTCGCTCACCATATGCCCTCACCAGGCTGTCGGCTGCGGCGGGCTCGTGGTCGCGGAGCGCTTCGACAAGCTCGCAATCCTGGCCCGGACCCGGCGTATGAACGACAGTCGTCAGCTCGGGTTCGGGCGCCATTTGAGGGCTCATGTCTCTGTCCTTCCCCGCCTGGTTCTTGACGATCGCCACATCTGCTCGCATATCTGGCTGGCCATGCGAGGGGCAAAGAGCGCGCCAGATCCACACACAGCCGGCAAACGCCGTCACGTCGCGGACTTCCCGTGAAGCGCGTTCGTCGTCGGATCGCGCACTGTGCGCTATCGCACGAGAGACTGCACGTTTCCGCACGGACCAGACCGAAAGCGCACAGCGGTGGCGCCTCCTTGCCTGA
>WNGJ01001452.1_pt1 | contig 23343 bp, 23 predicted proteins | sample 5400611 | NCBI WGS metagenome assembly WNGJ01 (sample SAMN13153375, study PRJNA577476) | soil metagenome | isolation source: 40 cm soil or saprolite under Garry oak tree replicate 1 | place: USA:California | collected 2016-06-15
TACGTGAACTCAGTTCGGTCTCTACCATCCCAGGCGAGACGACATTGGCCGTGATACCATATGGGCCGTATTCTTTGGCAATCGAGCGGGCAAACGCTGCAAGGCCAGCCTTGCCTGTGCCGATGCTGATCGCGCCCGGCATAGTCGGCGCTTTCGATAAGCCGCTGCCTATGTAGACAAGCCGCCCGTAGCGTTGTTTTTGCATAGCGGGTACAACTGCTTTGGTCAGCTCGAAAGCGGCCTGCAATTCTCTCTCTACGCCCCAGATGAACTCGTCCCAGGTCATCTCGGCAAAAGGTTTCACAAAAGCAGACGAACTGACGCTGTCGACCATGATATCAAGCTGCTCGTTCTCTTCAAGGATGCACTCAACCATCGTCTTCACATGTTCAGGTGCGCGAACATCAGTCTGCACGGCTACGGCAAGCTGCCCATTGGCGTGAATCTCCGCGACAACCCGCCTTGCCGCCGCCTCGTTTTTCAGGTAATTCACGAATACGAGCGCGCCGCGAGCCGCCATGAGTTTTGCCGTCGCAGCTCCGATGCCGCCTGCGCCACCGGCAATCAGCGCGACTTTCCCACGCAATGTCTTTTCCATTATGATTGCTCCAGTCCTTTCGTCAGCATTGTTACAGTATCAACCACGCTCAGCCGACTTTGAGCGTAAAAGCACCATTTCCTTCCCGCCTGTTGCCTGAAATTCGCGCTGAAGCAACGATAATCAGCGGCGGCAAAAATTATCCAGTCTCTTCTCACCGGCAGCAAGTTCACCGCAGGCTTTCACAACATAATACATCCGCCCTACCCTCATTTTTACGAACAGCGGGTCTTCTACTGGTAGCGCATCGTCGAAGTAACCAGCCTATCTAAGAGTACAAACCGGCACATACAGTTTCTCCGAGTTTCTGTAGTAATAAAGCGTCACTGCACATACGGCGTTGAGTTGATGACCCACCATTGCAGCAAGCTCCATCGGTAACGCGGCAAATAGGTGGAGATGCGAAATGCCCTTGTTGTCGCACAAATCACGTAATTCCTTGCCGATTTGTCGAGCCATTGCCAGGTCATGAGAAGCATCTTTCACAGCATCACTGTTGGGCGGTTCATCCTTTGGCTCAAAACGAACGTGATGTTTGAAAGAAAGACCCAACGAAGGAAGACTTTGAGCTATTCCTGGTGCAGTATTACGGGATATAGCAATTTCAACCAGTGCAGCATGTGCATCCCCTTTGTCACTAAAGGGCAAGAGACGGAGCGGTGTCGGATCATTAGGAGTCCCTGTTGTGCTCCAGGTGCCATGGTTACCATGAAGCAGTAACGCTAAATGTGCAGTAGCAGGTAAAGCAGCGCCAAGCGCGATTGCGGCAGGCAAACGAGCATTTAAATAAATATGCAGCTGCCGGCTTGGAGTTTTAGCACTCAACATATTTTTCACATCATCCAGTGCTGGCAGCAAAATATCTTCCCATTCATCGCCAGTTGGCACTTCATCCTTACCCTCAAAAAACTCAGTCCAGTCCAGGTCAAGATCAAGGCTAATGGCAGGCGGCTCATAAGCGAATGTATGAAAATTGATACATGGTTCGTACCTGCGGTCTGCGCCAACACGTCTCAATCGGAGAGCATAGGTGGCCTTGAGGATACGTTCAGCGATTTTCCTCATCTCTTTGTTGAATTGCTCTTTGTCCAGGACAGGATCAGGCAAAAGAACTGCGTTAAATTGGGCTAAAGAGCGGTAGCCGCGAGCAACACTATTTTGCTGGATTTGAGCGAAGGTAACTCCTTGCAATATAGGGATGATGTTGAAAGCGTGATCCTGCTCCCATCGTTGCAAAGCGGCAGGAACTTCGACCTCCCAGATGAAACCAGATTGAAGGCATTCCGGCGTGATGTAGATGACGAAGGCATCGGATTCTTGTTTGATAGCTTGAACGATCTCGTGTTCGGTGAAACCTCCCAGCATTATATCTGTGATATCGCGCCATGCTCGCACCCCACGCGCCTTGAGGTGCTGTTGTAGAGATCTAACCTGTTCAGCATCCTCTCGTTTGTAGCTTAGGAAGGCGGTGGCAGGACGAGAGTAATCTGGTGCGCTGCTCATTTTCTTGCTCCTGATTTCGTTTGCGTTGCTTATGGCATTATTTAGTGCAGATACAAAGTTTATGGGGTGTTCCTGGTATCTGCGATCCGCTTTCCGATACTATCCTCGGTGTCGAACCAGTCGCGTTTGTTGGGATAGTAATATTCAACGTCGGGATCAGAGGGCCATCGCCAGATACGGCGCAGGTCTTGCATAGCTATTTGAGAGAGCTGTGTTTTTGAGAAATAGGCGATATGCTGATCTATCGTTTGCCTTAGGGCGTCGCCTTCTAGCACAGTCTTACCATGTTCTGGCCCAGGCTGAGTATAGCGAGTGAAGTAATCGACAAGGGTCATACTTGTGGGTTGGAGGGATATCGAGCCTAGCCCCAGGGGTTTGGCGTAGCCAATCTTGTGACGCATACCCTGTTCTAGGGTGATCGCTAATAAAAGAGCAGCAAATTCATTTTCCTCCAGGTTGGTAAAGTCAACACGGAAGTGGAATTCGGTATCATAATCGAGCGGCTGGATGAAGCGGTTTGCTAGTTTGCCTCCGAAATAGATTGGGCCTCTTTCTGTGAGCGGTTCAACCTCTGGCGAATGATGAAAGTAGTATTTACGCCCGGCGATATGTTTCCCAGTTTCATCCAGATAGAAGCTTTCGTGATGGGGTTTTGGTTCCATTAGCGGTTTGGTATAGATAGGTTTATATCGGTTTATCTTATCCTCGTAGGTACAGGCGTCCCCAATATTGACTTTGCCAAGAAAAACTCCACTGGAGCGTTCCCTTAACATACCGAAAGTGCGACAGGCAATACAGAGGTTAGTATTATTGCTGCACCTCTGGAAGGTTTCAGGTACCTCTCTCCTGTAGTTTACCGTTCCACGCTCATATTGGCCATCAAAGAGCGTCAAGCAGCCATTGCCGAGTGTTTCCACGAGACAACGAAGCATTCCTTTAAGGGAACTACCAGGAATAATGTATTCACCATGGCTGTTTTGGATGAATTGAGCAGGTTTCTTCGGATCTGAAGAGACTGTGCGAGGATCAGCAATGAAGAGTGGGGTTTCGGCATAAACATCAACCTCAATATGACCCGCATAGAGCTGCTGTGTCCCCTGACCCACGAGACGGTGATGCCAGATAGGTCGATGCCGCTCCGGCGACTTCTGCCAATCAATGCGTACAAAGTCGAAGGGATTCATCTTCTTTACTCCATTGTTTCCAGACCTTGAAAACGGAACAATACCACTGGCCCTGTTATTGGCTCTTTATCTGACAGTCCTTCTCTGCCCGTTGGCGCTTCCACATATTCACACACCGCCAGTCGGACACGTTTTCGATTATCTTCCTCCACAGGATAATGGAGCAAGCGAGGAATACGCAGCTCGGCAAAAGCGAAATCTCGTTCGGTACCAGGAACACCAATCTGCTTAAGCTGTTCTGGACCCAACCGTTTACCAAAGAGAACATAATACTTTAGTGGTTCAAGTCTCCTTAGTTCTAGTTTACTCTTCTCTAACTCTGGAAGTTCACGTTCAATCCCCAGGTAAATCACCTGTAATTTGCCCTTATTTTTCTCCCATCGAAGCTCGAAATCACGATGAAAGATACGGCCAGACGTATAACTGGCAAACGGTATTTTTGCATCAAATTTGGCAAAAGAGAGCAGGTCTAGTCGCGCTTTTGCACCGAGCACGATATGCTGAGGGAGACTTTCCGCCAGGAATAGTGCATCTGATGGAAACTGGCATTTATGAACTAGGCTGTCAAAATCATCAACTAAGCCAGAATACAACATCTCTATCACAATTACATTCTCCTGCATTGAACAGCGGTTAGCGAGCTGCTATTGCCGCTTGTTGTTCTGGCCAATTGCGTATGCGCTTGACAAAGTCCTCGATAGTGGCATCACGCAAGGCACTTAAGTCATCCCCATTAAAGGAACGAATACTGCGGATTCCTCGCTGCGTCCTTTCAACAGGCCGAGAAAGTACCAGCAGATCATCCTCCCATGTGCCGTAACTTTTGTCATCTTCAAGCCACTTTCCCAATCCCCACAACTCATTGTCAGGTTCGGCACCCTCACGGATACTACTGATCACCACACCCCTAGATCGCCTATCGCGTTCCTCATCGCTCAAGGTGGCTATAATTTTGCCTAGACCCCGGGAACGTCCGGAACCGATACGTATCAGTTCATCTTCCATATCCTGAATGACGGCAAAGAGCATACCGAGCTGCCATATCTCAAAGTTGCGCAGGTGAATATCCGTTTCAAAGCTTACACCTGTGCTCACCACCTCCAACTCGAACTTGGCACCATGGCTGGCGCCACCAGTCAGCCGATCTATACCCACACCGTCACGTTGTTCTGTTGCTGAAGGAGAGATGAGGTAGGCATCGCTGATAGCAACACGTCCAATAAAAGCTGTTGAGCCGAAAAGCCGACAGGCCGGACAAGATTTATCATAGACAATATTAGTAACTTGCTCTTTTTGTAAGACGGCACCGCAGGAGTCCCGGTAATCACGTTGCCGCTGAATTAAATCAGCTCCTGTTTCTTTGCCACCCGAAAATGGATAGCAAACCACGCGCGGCTTTAGGCTACAGGCAATCTTTTCAAGGTGACTACGGAAGACCCCCTTGAGGGAACTTCCGGGCAAAAAGACTTCATACTGTCCATTCCGGAACGTGAGTACGGGCGTCATATCAGGACCACTGATGGTAGGCTGACCAGATTTAATGAGCAACGGTCCTGTTGTAGTAATACGCAGCGTAAAGTATGCTTCGTTCACGATTTTTTTCAACATGCAGTCTGCTCCTCTTACTCAGCGGGTTGGGTATCCTATTCCATTGCCTGGCACCCGCAGAGTATGTCTTTCCATGTTCCACACTACTAAAAAATAGTATCGATATGTTTATTTAGAAATTCCTGGCCGGTACTTTTCTCCGGAAATTTTTCCGATAGGTTTGTGTTAAGCAAGTAGTTGCGCAGAAGCTTGTTTCGATTACCTTCTGCTATCCCGGTTAATTCGAGAGCATAGACATTTAAGGGATCGAGTCGACAGACCCCAAGACCACGAGAGCGTTTGCCTCCTATAACACCGAGACCGCTAACGTACTCACTAAGCCCGAGGCTGATAAGCTGCAAATCCTGAATGGTAACGTTCTCTAACGTGATTTCAAGGTCAAAGGCTGCGCTGGCAGGTACAACTTCAAAATCGTATTTCCGGCCATCGATCGCCTTTTCGCTGTCGCGATCAATAGCTACACCATCACGGAGCTCAACAATACCTTTCCACTCATCTTCCTGAAAGATGTAAAGATCATTGATGTTAATACGTGATGCAGTATAAGGTGAACCAAATAACAGGCAGGTATGACAAAGCTTATCAATTGCCTCCTGATTTATCTCTTTGTCCTTGCTCGGATTATTGCGACGCTTGTTTGTATAATATTTTGGTCGCGTCGTTGAACAGATTTGCTCAGTGTCCAGCCTTTCCTTCAACTGCTCTTCATCACTAAGTTCAACCAGGCCACATGAAAAGAGCCCCGCCTTTTCAGGAAGAGTAGGAACCAGTTTCTCGACAATGCTACGCAATGCGCCTTTGAAGCTGGAACCTGGAATGAATGGTAGTTCTTCCGGTGTCAATACTACGGGACTTTGGCTACTGCTTAATGTTCCTTTGCCTCCACCGATATGGAAAGCCGTGCGCATAACCAGTCGCCCCTTAAACAGATAGCGATTGCGCAAAGCAAAACGGTTTGTCTGATCAATCATGGCTTCATTCCCCTATTCCTGGTATTCGCACGCTCTTTCGCTTGTCTTGATGCAAGCAACCCGTTCTCCGCCACAAGATGTTGAATAAAATCATGGGCCAGTTGAGCCATCAACTCGTCAGCTTCTTGCCTGGCTTCTATTGGATTTAGCCCATCCGTTGTAAGGTGAAAATCATCTTTTAGCCGCTTATTTTTCATAATAGTGAGCATTTGCTCCAGATCGGCGTAGAGTTTCTTGATATCGCTTTTCGACGCGGGCCAATTGCGATCACGCTGGTGTTTGACATACTCGTGTAATTCCGAGTATTTAAAAGCGCCTGCAACGTTCAACAGTCCCATTACCTGGCTTGTGGGCAGTGGTGTACAATCCTCTTCATATACCATGCGTCGTATAAAAGCTACCGCTTCTGGGTAGAGCACCGTGTCACTGAGCAAGGATATCTTCTCAATCTGACTTATAGTGAACATCTCGGTCAAGCTCCTTTCTTATTGTCCACTAGCCTGGCACGATATTCGTATTGCACAACCAACTGACGCACGAACTGACGTATGAGTAACAGGTAGAGATGGCGACGCAGTTGCTTATCCTCCTCTGTCTTATCACCGACGACCAATCTTCTGCACACACTATCTCGTCTATTTCTAAGTTCTTGTTCCAGGTATTTTAGAAGGCGTTCTCCGAAAGCCTCGCCTGTCTTTTCATGTTCTGGCCCTTGCTGCCAGTACGAATAACGGGCGGTCTGTCTCTTGATATAGTCGAAGATATCTGAATATTTCAATGCACTTTCCGCAATGTTTTCTAAACCCGTCATCTGAGAACGATGATTTGCTTTTAGAGCGGAGGCGGCGTGGATACCCATTTCTACAGCATCTTTATAGAACTCCTCAGCCTGGACATTGACCTCGCGTATGATCTTTACCTGATTTATCTGACTACTCACCGCAAATCTCCTTCCTGATGGAATGTGTCTGATACACAGATTCGACCAAAACCTTCATTTCTCCTTTTGCCTACACCCCGTTCCTCAAGCGTAAACAATGATCTCAAGACAGCGTCCTTAGCATCGGATGGACAGGAAAAAAGGAAAACGGATCCAGTTTCTATAGCAAATTCATTCGTTTTTGGTGTTCCCCACAAATCGCTCCAACCCATGACACGTCGTATACTGGCAGACTGATAGATGCGATGAAACGTTGATGCAGGAAGATCTGTTAGTTCGGAGAGCGTCTCCTCATTAACGGTGCCCCGGTAACGCAGGAGGGGATCACAGAGAATCAAGGGTGAATGTATTGTGAGAGCAAAGTAGAGTGCCGTGAAATCGTTTAGACCAAATACTCTTGCTCGATCATACAGCTTCTGATTAAAACGTTCTACTCGCTCAGTGAATGCACTCAACCTATCCTGCTCGTCTGGGTCAACCAAGCCTAAAGAGAGGTCGACCTTCCCTAAGCCCCTTGTCCGTCCTGTCCCAACACGTATCAATCTCTCCGCGTTTGCCTGTTCAATAAACTCTGTAAACGTCGAGGCAAGCTCATCAGGGAGCATTAGCGTACCCCAGAACTGCATATTCTCTTCAAAAACCTGGCGGCTGTAGAGTATACTCTCCTCGACAGTGCCGGTCCTACGATTGATGCCCGTATGTGTTTGCACACGGGTATGTTCCTCAATGTGGGCTGAGATCATGTTAAAGGGATCAGAAGTTTCTCGTCGATAGTAGCCTGCAAAATGATCCATGGCTGCACCGCACACCGGGCATAATTTGTGTTGTCGCAGTACTTGCAGTGCCGCAATGCTTCTCTTGTCTTCAACTTCGTCTTCGTGTATCTTGTTGTCACTTACCTCGTTTTTATGCAGAAGATTGAACAGTGCCCAATCTATTAGACTATCGCGTACACCGTGTCGCTGCTTCTCCTGCTTTCGCTCACCAGGGAATATATAACGAAAGCCGCTAAAACGTTTACAGGACTGTGCCGTTTTTGGCAACGGATATACCGGAAGCCGGCTCTCTTGCATTTTCTGATCTGGAAAAGCGGCGGGATAGAGGTCAGGGTAATGTACCTGACCACTGAGAAACAGGGCCTCAAATTCCTCAGTTTTCTCACTATAGAGCAATCGATGAACATTCGCTAAACTGCCTAGGAGCGTTGTACCAGTAATAAACGTGGCTGTTTCTACTCCTCCAGGCGCATGGTCAGAGCGAATAGCGAGAGGGGTTTCCGCAATCAGTTTTATGGAGAGATGTTTCATGCCTCATCCCCCTTTATTACCGTGTTGATAGAATAATAGGAGAGCGCATCTAGATGATCTAGCCAGGTGAACCACTCTTCTCGTGCTACTTGCTCGCCATTGATAACCACCTGTGTAACATCGCAACTGCATTTACCCTTACCAGTCGATTTGTTGCCGCCAAGCCTGTCGACCATATGCAGCCCCGCCAGCAACAGTAAGAGCGAATAAGTTGGGGAAGTATCAACAGGCAATTGTATAGGTGTACATTCCAGCCAACCAGTGATACTCCCCTGGAAGGCCAGGTCGCGTATTCCGAATTCACTGGTATATAAGGCCCCTTTGACGGCAGTACGCGTGAGGCGATCAAGACGAACCTGGGTATATAGGTCTGTCTGTATATTCAGATACTTGCCTTTACCATCTTCCAGGTTGTCGTTTTCTCGTTTACCCTTTTCTGCATTCTGAGCCTCTTCGTCGTATTCCCTTTTAGCCTCGATTGTTTGGTGCGCATCTTCAAAGTAGAGACGGCCTGGGTGATTTTGCGAACCAAAGATGCGTGTAATCATCGTGATCTTCTGGCCCAACCCACGCAGAGCTACATTCTCATCGTGAGGGCTGGCAATAAGATCTCGCATATCCTCGTCAAGTTCTTCAAAGAGGCGGGCAAGTTGCTCACAGCGCTCACGCAAAACACCTTTGAAAGTAGATCCTGGCACATAGAGATAACCGTCGCCATCTCGGACGATAGTACGATCTATCAATCCTGCGCGTATGCCTGTTCCGAAGTGAAATGGTGTCTTAAACGTGAGTTCATAGTCGATTTTAACGCGATCAATACTCATCGCTACTTTCTATCCCCTCCCTCGATACAAAATCATAGAGTTCTACGAAGTCAAGTAAAGGCGTACGGTAAATATTCCTTTTCTTGTCGTCCATAGCTTTACCGTCAGAAAACCAGGGGAAGGTGACGCGGAAAGAATAAGAACTTGGATCTTCAAGATTGCCCTGCTGTACCCGGAAGAGCCCACCCAACGCGTACACCTGCTGCAAAACATAATCACGTTGATCGTCTCTCCAGTTTCTCAACATCGCCAGCCCTTCACCAACCGACGTGGACAGGTTCATCTTCAACACCGCCTCACGTAATTGATGGAGTTTGGTGCGGCCCAATGCCTTATTATGACCTTCACGAATTAGCATGAGAAGCTTATTGAGTTGCATCGGATCATAGGGACGTAGTGTCGCGTAAAGGTCTGCTTCTTCAGTTTCAATCTGTCCATTGACCTTCACACCTTCAGGGCACAAAGACTTATAAACTTTATCAAAATCCTGGCTGGTACTGCCAGTGACGGTCATAAAATTGATGCGGGTGTCATCAATATTGGTCTTATTGGTGGCCTTTGCTTCTTCTCTAGCTAAGGCCCCGGCCTTTTTCGCAGCCTTTAATGTACTTTCAGCAAGTTTGCGTAATAATCTGAAGGGGTACTTTACCGGCGCAAGTACGACACCGACTGATAGGGTATGTCCCTTTCCCTCTGAATCTTTCTCTTTGGTCAGTCTATGAAATTCATTTGCGATGGTCAACGCAACATCCATGGCTTTTGCCGCATCAGTGACCATTACGATATCATCGCCGCCAATAAGCAATATATCGAAAGGGAAAAAGGGAGCGCCTTCATCAACGGGCAAGATTGGCAAATGCCGTTTGATAGCAATACTCATTGCCTCATATATGGCGTCATCAACATTCTTCGCAAAATTCTGGATAATCGGCAGTTCACCCAAATCGTCAAGCTTCTGTCCCATCCCGTTGCCATCGGCATAAATCAGTCCAAGGTATTCTTTTGACTCAGAGAATAGGCGAAATTCATTAAAGTCATTGGGACGTTTTGTGCCAGGCAAAATATCGTACTCAACCTTATTCAGATGACAAAGAATACGGTCCCATAGATACTCATCTGGTAAATCTTCTTTCCGCTTGATAAGTCCTAATACATCGGGAATGCGTTTCTTGACCTTAGAATCTTCGACGCGTTTCTTCAGACAGCTGGTACAGTAGAATCTGTCCAGTTCATCCGGGTCCTGATCCCCCGTTCTATCTCTTTTCTCAGCATATAAAATGCCACATGCATCGCATGGATGCATAAACGGATGCGAAGGAAGAAGCATTTTATCTAGAGGGCTATTTTTATTTTTACGCAGATAATAGCGCAATAGCTCGAGTTCATCCTTAAGATCAGCTTTGCGAACGTTATCACTTTTACTCTCTGGAAGATCTACGATAGCATAGGTTATCGACGCTCCTCCACCTGTGAGCTCTCCATATTCCTGTCGAACATTTTGGCAAAACAGTTCTGCTTTATCACTGTAAACCACAAACAGGCCTGAGCCACCATTCATATAGATAGGGTCGATGAACTCTTTGCCAATCCTAGCGGCAATATTTTTCATTTCTTCGCGGTTGAGACGATCAAGTAATGAACTCGCTCCACGAATTTCTTTCAGCTTGTCAGTAGCAAACACATATTCTTTAATATGATAGGTATCCAATGCTACAAGTGATTTCCGCACGAAGGTCTCACCTCCATCCCGTCTTCTTTAAGATTAAGCGTGTCGTAGTATAGGTTAAGTATTCGCAGTATAACATAATTGCTGTGTATTTAACATCATAAGTACTTCTGGTTTTTATCAGAAGTTATTCTGATTTTTTATAGAGAAATTCTATATAGGCCTCGTCCTCCCCATCCCCATCGCCGTCTTATAACCCACACCACAATAAAAAGCCAACTGAGACAACAACAAGATTTGCTGCCGTACCGTCAATGGAGCTTCATCCGTCACAGGCTCGTCAGGGCCACGTAAAGCATATTGACAGGTTCCTACAAAACCTAACTGGACGTGAGTAGTAAATTTCAACTGGTGGGGTTTGAGGTCATAATTGGCTATGACGATGCCATCATCCTGGCAATATTGTTCAATGCGCTCCATTTGCACCAAACTAACAAGTTCTGGCGGAGCCAGTTCTTCCCAGCGCCTCGCTAAGCCAGGGAAGACGTAGTGGGGCAATGGTAAGCGGGCGGCATGGTTGCCATAGCCTCTCGTTTTCGCGCTGCCCCTATTGAAAGTAGTCAGCGAGGCAAACTCTAATGTCAGGGGTTCCACTTTGCCCAATTTGAGCAACTTTGCCTTCTCTACCAGGTTGGTCAACGACGTGTAGCCTGTCCAGCCCGAAGGCTCATCAAGGTCAACGATTACCTCTTCGAGCAGGAAGGATTGTTTACCGATCTGCATAAATGGCGGCTTGCTGGCTCCGTGTTTTTGCGTGTTAAAGTCCGTAAGGGCTTTGTAGAAGAGGGGAAAGAGTTCGCCAAGGAGCAAGGTAATGCGCACGGTATAGGTTTTTTCGGGGTCAAGGGGAAGATGGATATTGTCTCGCTCCGCGTCACGCAATCTCGCTGTTGGAATAGGGAATTGCAGGCTGGAGCAGGTGAAGAGACGGCGTTTGTTGCCTTCGTGCAGCCAGTTAGCCACGTCAGGTGCGGCATAACTTAGCCACTTCAACCACGCTCCGTGCACCAGTTCGCCGGAGAAGGCCATGAGTGTACCTTGTTGTAATGGACGCAATTTTAATAGGAAGGCATAGAGCCTGGTTGGAGCTAGAGTGGGAAATGGCGTTTCCATTTGCATACTATCCTTTCTTTTCGCCATTATAAATTAATGATGAACTTTTAGAAACTGTAATAGCAATTATTACCTATAGTGCAGATTTATTTCCTTTTTTCGCTGTTATTATGTCGGCATCAGGATAATATCACCAGGAGCATATGTCTTTGTACCCGAGTAAATAATGACTGCGCCCTCCAACTGGGGATGGTAACAGGCAATCCAGGGTAGCCCTGCGCTCCGATAAAGCCGTACAACCGCGGTTACAAGCCAGAAGGGGATTTTGCCGCTGAGAATGAGTCCCCGATCGGTTAAGATTGGTGGAAAAGCAAGGTATTTCACCTGTTCGTAATCAATGTGATCGCTGGCAGGATGTACTGCAAGTACAGTGAGATGATTGTACTCACCAGAATCTATTTGAACTTCTGGGGATCTTGAAAGGCCAAACTGGACAGGCAATAGAGTTGTCCAGCCAAGACGGGAATCGAACTGGTAGAAAGGTTCGACATTGCTATGAATGGCCAGAGCAGCGTAGAGCCAGTTTGTGCCGCGACCATAGACAGCAAGGGGTCTATCTTGCGGTACTTTTTTGAAGAGAGGCGATAACATCCCTGGTCTCCAGAGTTTTGATTGAGGCGCCCATTTCTGAATGAGCATATCCACGTCTACCAGCTCTCCAGGGGCGGAGTCAAAGTGCACTCTGCGTAACTCTTCAGAAGAATACGAGGTGAATAGCGAAGCAATACGTTCTACGAGCAGGTTAAAAAGCGGCTCCTGTGCGAGGGTATTACGATGTAATCTCACCAGGGTTCCTGTAATGATTGGCGTTTCCGAGCTAATAGTGGATATACCATCAAGTACGGAATATAATTGAGCCAATGGCAACAGGCCGTATGCCGCTATGTGGCGACGCCAGAAATTGGCAGTTTCTTCGTTATCGGGGTGAAGAAGTAATAAGAAATGCGTGCAGTAACGGAAGATTACCGTTTGCCATTGCTCTGGACGCCCGCCAATATCAACGATTAAGGGAAAGTGACGGCGTTCCAGGTCACGACAGATCCTTTTCACAAAGTCGGGCGTCCAATCGCCTTTGAAACGAAGGCGGCTGACCGCTCGCTGATCGATTTCTTGCGACCAATCGCCTTCACCATCGGGACAGGCGCGTATCACATAGTGATCGACATTTCGTTTTCTCAAAGCTTGAGATATGCTATAGGTCAGCACGGATTTTCCTGCATGGGGAGGCCCGCCGATTAAGATAGCAGGCAAAAGATTAACCATTGAGACGCCTTCTCCCGTCGTTTAGTAGATAGAAATAGTGAGACAGGAATGTCAGCATATACGCACACGCTCCTCGCTACCCTGGGTGGTCAACCACAGGTAGTGACGTTTACACTTGATCTGCTGCTCAGGCGTGGTTTACCGATCAGCGAAGTGATCGTGCTTCATCCAGAGGCATCAGACCCTCGCCTACAACACTCGCTGGAATGCCTCAACGCTGAGTTCGTCGGTGACCAGTACCAGTTCAACGGGAGCACAATTCACTTACGCTCACAAGTTCTGCGACTGGACGATGATACACTCCTCGAAGACATCGTAGATGATATGAGCGCAACTGGCGCATTAGACACCATCCACCAGCTCATTCGAGACTTGAAGCAGCAATACCGCTGTATTCATTTATCGGTCACAGGTGGAAGGCGCTTGATGGCACTCACTGCTATATCAGCCGCTCAGCTCAATTTCAAGCACCACATGGACCACATCTGGCATATCTATACTCCCGAAGAGATCAAACAGCAAGTCAGGGATGGCAAACTCATGCATATATCTCCTGTAGAGAGTGTCTCGCTGATTGAGATACCTTTTGTACCATGGCGAACATACTTTGCAACGCTGCCAGAACAGGAAGATACAAGCGCAAGGGATATTTTGCGTTCTCAAGTTGCTCAAATAGATGCGCAAGAAAAGAAACGCTGTAAACAAGTTGAGCAAGTATTAACGAAAGCGCCTCTTAAAGTCCTGCGAGCCTTTGCTAAAGGAATGAATCCACAGCAGGTCGCAGATGCTCTTTATATTAGCCCCAGTACTGTCAGTACGCACACGTCAAAAATATTCCAAGAATGCCGTATTGCCTGGGAAATGCCAGAGAGCCAGTCACTCAATTACTATTTTTTGCGCGATAAATTTGATGACTACTTTGATGATGAGTAGAGTATACCTCTCTTTAGCAGTAATTACATCAGAAGGAGTTCTGAGTTTTTTCAGAGCTCCTTCTGATGTAATTGTTTTAGAGAAGATGATATGTTAGGAACAAAATTAGAAATGCCCCGCCTATGATACTTGTCCTAAATTTTTCCCATCCATTTACAGCCACTCAACGAGAACAACTCGCCTCACAACTCGGCATGGAGGCAGAGATACGCACGGTCCCGGTACAGATCGACAATGAATACTCCCTGGCGGAGCAGGTAACAAAGATTGCCGATGCTACAAACCTTAGCTCAGAAGAATGGCAAACTCGTCCTCTGGCTGTTAATCCTCCTGTATATGCAGCGGCAGCAGTAGCGTTACTGGCAGAAATACATGGACGCACGGGACACTTTCCGACGCTGGTACGTATACGACCTGTGGTAGACAGTACGCCAACAGCATATGAGGTGGCGGAATTACTCAATCTGCAAGCTGTCCGTGACGAGGCAAGATTGCGGAGGTGATCAATTCCAAAGGTGACGCAAGCCTCCCATCCCACACCACACCCGCTTTCACCACTAGTTCACCACAGGTTTTACAACTTCCGATAAAATGAGCATAGAGCCTATTCTTTGTCTGGCACATCCTCTATTAACTCATTTGAAGGGACACCAAGGGCTTTTGCAGCTTTCTCTATAGTTCTGATGGATACTTCGCGGAAGGGATCTCGCCAAATATGTTGAATAGTTTTGTAGTTAATATCTGCTATTCTCGATAACCTTGACATACTTACGCCTTTTGCTTCTGCCACTTCCCGTATGCGCAATCGTATCATAACCTGGTCCTTATTCGTTAATCGCAGCAACTCGATGAAATTGTATCAGAGTACCAGGGTTGACAGAACTGGTTTTGTAATGGTAGATTTAGGTAACCTGGTATTTAAAGGGTAGTATTAGTAAACAGCACCTTCAAGTAAGGGGAAAAATCATGAGCGAGGTCGCGCGGTTACTCCAGCAGATCGAGACGGAGTATGAAGCTGCGAAAAGAGGTCTCGAAGGATATGCGATCGTATCCAGGCATGAGTTTATCACAGCAAAATACGACCAGGCAGGTATTTACCAGGACCAATTAGCCAGGGTCATCGGGGAGAAGCAGGCAAATGATCTCGTGTGTAACCTGTACATCGAGGTTTTTGAAGGAAGTGCTTATGAAAAGCACATCAGTTCATCTTTTCACCAGGATTGACCAGGAACCGAAAGATCTCCTGGGTGGGGTTATGCACTTTCAGGGGTAGGCTTTTTGGGGGGCAGATCGTCCCATTCGTAGGGGCGGGAGTGGTGTGGAGTGGAGTGGGGACGCTTGCGTCGCCCTGGCTGGAGGGGGGAAGACTCGTGGGAACAGAACGAGGGCGACGCAAGCGTCCCCACCCTGCACAACCCAACCCTCGCCCCTACGGGTATGAAGCGGCTTCCCAGGCGACGTCATGAAATACCTACCCTTGAAAGCCTCTGTGCGCCGGGCAACTACCTGTGGCTATGATGTGACGCTGGTCAGCGATGCGCACACCACGGAGGACAACGAGATCCTGACAGCCGAGCAGGTGATCGCGTATCACAATGCCTTGCTTGATGGCTTCAGGACAGAGAGCTTCACTTGGCCTTAAAAGCCTGACTGCGGCCAAGCCATTTGAGTCCATGCGGTCGTTGAGAAGAGCTGTTCACTTCCAGAGACACCGAATGCGGGAGATCATAGTGCGTTGCGGCTGTGCCTCACGTCTTCCCCACGTCTCCTGCTAAACGTTGTTCCTCCAGATCAAGTTCTCGCTCGATGCGACGAAGTACCTCATCGTTGATCTCCCCCTGGTTTCGCAAGCCGATCACCGCACTGCGCTCGGCTTGAAGTGCTTCTCGTTGCAGTTGTTGATAGGTAGTCGCATGATCCTCACCCGGCTCGTCCTCTGCTTTCTTGAAGCGTTTGGTGATGCTGCGGACCTGTGCTTCATAGTGCTTGCGCAGATGCTGGGCTGACTCCTGTGAGACCTCATTCTGGCTGGCCAGTTCGTCCAGACGAGCCAGCGCGGCCTGTGCTGCGGTCAGTCGCGCCTGCATTTCTTGCCGTTCGCTCGCCCCGTCATCATGTAAACCGAGTCCTCGAATCAGCAATGGGAGACTCAGTCCCTGGACAACCAGGGTGGCGAGAATGACCCCGAAGGTCAGATAGATCACGAACGCCCGCTCCGGGAACGCAGCCCCTTCTGTAGTCACCACGGGTAAGGCCAGCGCAGCAGCGAGCGACACGGCGCCACGCATCCCCGTCCAGCCGATCAGTAGCACAGGGCGCCAGCCAGGATAAGGGTCACGTTCGCGCAAGCGGCGGCTGAGCAGGCGTGGCAGGAGGGCTTGAGGAAACACCCAGACGAGACGGGCCAGGATGACGGTGAGACTGACCAGGATAGCATACCAGACCAGCAGGATGGGCGAACGCTGTGCAATGGTGGTGTTAAGGATAGCAAGGATGCCAGGCAGTTGCAGGCCGATCAGAATGAACACGAGGCCATTCAACAGAAAGATGAGCATCGCCCACACGGCTTCCGCCTGGAGCCGTGTCCCAGAGGAAAAGAAGGTGGGGGCACGCCACGCCAAATAGAGACCTGTCGTCACGGTTGCCAGGACCCCCGACACATGCAGTACCTCTTCGCCAAGCAGGTAGACGGCAAAAGGGGTCACCAGCGTGACCGTAATTTCCAGGGGGGGATTGTCCAGCCAACGATGGACGTAACTGAGGCTCCAGCCTGCCACCAGACCAAGGGCGATCCCCCCGACGCTCACCACCACAAACTGCAGGCTCGCCTCGAAAGGCGAGAAGACGCCTGTAACCACAGCGGCCACCGCGAACCGATAGGCGACCAGGCCCGTCGCATCATTCACCAGACTCTCCCCCTCTAAGATGGTCACAATCCGTTGGGGGATGCCGAGTCGCTGGGCAATGGCGGTCGCGGCCACCGCATCGGTTGGCGAGACGATGGCGCCGAGCACGAAGGCGACTGCCCAGGGAAGCCCGGGAATCAGCACATGTGCCACGACGGCGACCACGATGGTGGTCAGGAGGACCATACCGAGAGCCAGCAGCGAGATAGGGCGCAGATTGGCATGGAAATCGCGCCACGAGGTCTGCCATGCGGATGAGTAGAGCAACGGTGGGAGCAACAGAAGGAACACCACGTCTGGGTCCAAAGTGAACCGAGGAAGCCCTGGGACAAAGCCTAAGAGCAGCCCGCCCAGCACCAGCAAAATAGAATACGGAATGTGCAGCCGAGGAGCAATGATGGCAAGGGCCACCACGGCAACCAGTAACCCAAGCACAAGGATCAGGATGCTAGAGATAGACGGCCCGTTCCCTTGCGCGAGGCTTGCTGTCAATGACGTGAAAGAAAACATAGCTTTCTCCTTCTGTTGCGTCTTTCCCGAAAGAGAGTCTGTGAGGGACTCGAGATGGCAAGCCATTGATCAAGCATGAGCGAGGCGAAAACGATCAGATGAAAGCCAACAAGAGTGGTAGGAAGTCGCTCGTAATCACGCACCAGCCGTCGAAAACGTGTGGTCCAAGCAACCGAGCGTTCGACCACCCATCGCCGGGGCAGCAAGACAAAACCGCGCTTGGCCTGGGGCAGTTTGATAACTTCCAACTGAATCCCATGCTCTTTGGCGACTTCCGCAGGAACATCGCCTGTATACCCCTGGTCAACGAAAGCGATTTCGACTGCCTGGCCGGTCACTTCTTGTACGTTACGCGCCAGTTCGCCCACCTGCGCACGATCCTGTTCATTGGCAGGTGTCACCAGCAGGGTCAGCAAATTGCCCAGCGTATCCACCGCTGCATGCAATTTGCTGCCTTTGCGTCGTTTCGCTCCATCATAGCCTGCATGACTACCGCTTTCCGGGGTCGATTGCAGAGTGCGACTATCAAAGATGGCTGCCGAGGGCTGCCGGTTGCGCCCCTGAGCTTCACGCAAAAGCAAGCGCAGGTCGTCAACCAGAGCGGCAAAGCAACCTGCGGCCAACCACCGCTGGGTTTGTTGATACACCACCCACCAGGGCGGCAGATCATTGGGCATCATCCGCCAGGGTGCGCCTGCTCGCGCGATCCAGCGCAAGCCATTGAATACTTCGCGCAGACTGTAGGTACGTTGTCCGGCGTCTTCGGGTAACAATATCAAGTACGGAGCGACAAAGGCCATTCGTCGTCACTCACATCGGTCGGATAGAGGTTTCGTGAAGGTTTCATCCTTCATTTTACCACCTTCTCGACCTTGAATTACTAACAGACTCTAGTGAGAAGAAGCTGTGGGAGGTGGATGCAACGCGATCCCGGCCAGGAGCACGCAGGAAAGCAATGCCCAGACCGCCAGGTACACAAAGGCAACAGTGGGTGAGAACACCGTCCAGAACAGTCCGGCCAACGCACTCGCAATGATGTTGCCGAAACTTTGTACGGTCGCGAGTAATCCAAAGGCAGACCCGCGTAAATCGGTCGGAGCAAGGGATGCGACCGCCGCGTGCTGGCTGGTTTCAATACACCCAATCGCCAGGCCTGCCACAATGAAACTCCCCGCGAGTGCCAGGAGATTCGGAACCGAAATCGCGAAGCCCAGATAGGCGACCATGAAGAACAAGACACCTACTGCCAACACACCAACAGCTCCCCATCGGTCAGAGAGCCGTCCAGCAGGAAGAGAGGCAATGGCCGCCGCGACATTGTAGCCCGTGTAGAGACCAATTGCCACCTGGGTCGCACCATTCAGCCCAAGACTGGGTGTCAGTTGCTGAGTTGCTCTCAGAATGAGCAGGGTCGTTGCCACATTGCCTGCCTCGAAAAGGCTCACCCCTACCAATACCTGTCCCAGGCGACCCTGCAACAGTGGACGAACCACAATTCGTGGCGGAACCCGTTCTCGGGACGTTTCATGCGGAAGATGACGGATAGCGTAGAGAATCGCCAGGGCCGCGAGCAGGCCTGGAATGACCGAAAGGACAATCGCCGTTCGTACTCCCACCAACGTCACCAGGCCAAGTGCGAGTAGTGGCCCGCCAATGGCTCCCAGGTTGTCCATCATCCGCTCAAAGCCATAGGCTCGCCCATACACCTCTGCTGGAACCAGGTCTGCTAACAGGGCATTACGGGCAGGCACGCGTAGTCCACGTGAGGTCCAGGCTGCCATCCGCAAGACAGCAACTTGCCAAACTGCCCCTGCCAGTCCGATGAGGGCTGAAAAAAATGCTGTGCTTGCATATCCACCCACAGCTATCCCACGCCTGCGGTTCGGGTCGTCGGAAAGCGTCCCTCCTGCAAAGCGTGCCAGCCCTGCCAGGCCATCCGCTACTCCTTCAATTAAGCCAAGCGCAGCCGCTGGAGCACCCAGGGTGATCGTGACCAGACTTGCAAACAACGCGGTGGGTACTTCGTGCCCTACATCAGCCAGGAAGCTTGCGAAACCGATCCCCCATACTCCTTTTGTCAGCCAACGAGGAGCGCCTGGGGGAATGGGTTCGGTTTGCACCTCCCCTAACGGTGTATCGGCCTGCGTAGAACCTGGTGCGGGATCTGTTGCCATGTATCTTCTCCTCTGGAGAGCGTACCCGATTTTCCTTCCGAAAGCAATCCTGTCAAAAACGCTTTGACAATTGGCATAAAGCCGTACAAAGCTCATGCATCGAACATACAAGATTTCCGCTTGATCCTCATCACTCCACTTGTTTTTGGGGCCTGGTCGTGTATATTTGTATCAAATGATATTGATACAAAAATGATTGGAGGAATGTATGAGCATCGCTCTCTCCACTGCCCAATCGCCTGGTTTTCTCAAGCTGCTGGCTCACGATGTTCGCTGGAGAATTCTAGTGTTGCTGTCGCGTTCCGACTACTGCGTTCAGGAAATTGTGCGTCTCGTTGATCAACCGCAGAATCTCGTGTCATACCATCTCCGCCGGTTGTACGATCAGCATCTGGTGACTGAACGACGCAGCGCTGCTGATGGTCGCGACATTTACTACAGCCTCGACCTCGATGTGCTGCGCACGCATTACTTTGCCGCTGCAGATGCGCTGCATCCTGCCTTAAACAATACAGCACCTGAGTTACGAGAAACGGTAGGCCATCTTCCTCGCACACCAGTACGCGTGCTCTTCCTCTGTACCGAGAACAGTGCCCGCTCACAGATGGCCGAAGGTATTCTGCGCCACTTGAGTGCCGGGAGGGTGGAGGCGTTTAGCGCTGGTAGTCATCCTTCCAGCTTTCATCCCTCTGCCGTGCAGGTCATGGCAAGGATGGGTATCGACATAAGAGGGCAGCGATCGAAGCATCTGGACGAATTTCGTGATCAATCCTTCGAGTATATTGTGACAGTCTGCGACCGTGTTCGTGAGTCATGCCCCACCTTTCCCGGAGACCCTGAAGGCATCCACTGGAGTTTCCTCAATCCGGCTACTGTAAAAGGGTCGGAACAGGAGGGCTACCGCGCTTTTGAACAGGTCGCACTACAATTGATGAACCGCATTCGTTACCTGTTGATCTTGATTGAACGCGAAAAAGGCAATACGGCATAATGATGCGGTATGCCTTTTGCTCATGTACTGCATCACACGTCAATCACGCGCAAAGAGCATGGATGTGGTACGAGCTGAACAATGAAATACGGGTGCTGGTGGAAGGGGAATCGGACTGCTGGACCCTCTGGTATCACCAGTTCCCAGCATTGGGATTGCCCGGTGCTAAGATGGCAGGAACCTTGGAGGAATCCGTGCTTGCTGGGATTGACCGGCTGTACATGATGCAGGAACCGGATGCTGGGGGTGCGACATTCGTGACGCAGATCGTGCGTAAGCTGGAAGCCGGGCAGTGGCCAGGACAAGCGTGTGTGCTACGACTGTCCGGCGCGAAAGATCCCAATGTGTTACATCAACAAGAGAGGCAAGGATTTCGCGCTGCCTTTCAGCGGGCGCTGGATCAGGCCCAGCCGCTCTTCGTCCGTCATTCCAAGCAGACATCGGCACCGTCCGCAGGCCAACCTGCCATTTTCAGCCTTCAGGATCTGCTGTCCTGGGAGTTGCCGCCGGTGCGCTGGGCCATTCCAGCGATCTTGCCGGAGGGATTGACGCTCCTGGCCGGGAAACCCAGGCTGGGGAAAAGCTGGCTGGCGCTTTCTCTCGCGCTGGCCGTTGCAGCGGGTGGCATGGCTCTGGGCACACAGCCTGTCACCCAGGGCGAAGTCCTCTACGTAGCACTGGAGGAGAACGCACGCCGCTTGCAGGCTCGCGCTCAGCAACTGCTCGCCTCCATGACCGGCGTTCCGAGCGGTATGGAGTGTGCCCTGGACTGGCCGCGTCTGGGTGAAGGCGGGCTGACCTCCCTGGAAGAGTATCTCAAGGCGCATCCGAGCACGCGGCTCGTGGTGATTGATACCTGGGCCAGGCTTGCTCCGCCATCTGGGAAGCGCCGTTGTCCTCCGTATGAGGGCGACTACGGAGCGCTCACGCCCTTGAAGCGGCTAGCCGAGACCTATCACGTCTCGATCCTGGCAGTGCACCATCTGCACAAGACCACTTCCCGTGATGTACTGGACGAAGTCACCGGCACTATCGGCATGACCGGAGCGGTCGATGGAACGTTGATCTTGAAACGCGAGCGCGGGCAGACGGAAGGGTTGCTCTTGGTCACCGGGCGTGCTATCGAGCGCAAGCAACAGCTTGCTCTCAGCTTTGATGCCACGACGGCGCTGTGGACCCTGGTCGGGAATGCCGAAGAGGTCAGACGTACCAGAGCTCGGCAGGAGATTCTGGAGCTGCTGCGTGAGCAGGGTCCTGAAGGAATGAGTGCACGGAGGTTGCTGAAGCCTTGGGGAAGAACTATCACACGACGCGCTCGCTGCTGCGGAAGATGGAGGACACCGGTGAGGTCAGACGATTCGCTGGGCGATATGTCGCGCTCCCCATGGTTTCTGGTCAGGTTCAGAGTCGATCACCGGGCATTTCACGCCAGCAAGCGGATCTGACCAATCATGAGGATCGCATCAAGCAACAACAGCGACCAGGGAGTGGTGGTGTTGATGGCAGTGATGACGCTGATGATACGGGTGCTTCATCGAATAGGGTGAACAGATATGAGATAACACCTTCGCAGCACATGCTGGGGTCGGACCCTCCGAGCGAAGGAGTGGCAGAGATACAGCAAGATGGTGAGCAAAATGAGACGACCGTCATCAGTGTCATCAGCGTCATCAATCGTAATCACTGTCCTCATTCAGAGGCGCCGACACTAGCGGAGGGGGTGCAAGGCGAGTCTGCTCGTGGGGAAAACAATACTGCGCATGCAAACCAGAGGGGTAGCTCGAAGAGACAGAAAAATCGCTGTCCGCATCATCCATATGCACGCCTGGTGCGTTGTGACCCTGCCGGACAAGCGTGGTGCGATCGGATGGATTGCTGGGATTGCTACCGGTTCATGAAGATCGGTGAGGTGCTGGGCTATCAGTGTCTGACAGATCAGGGAGGCCAGCGTTTCATCAATCAAGGCATGCCAGCCTGGACGGCCTTTGTCCTGTCACAGCGACCATTCATGGTGATTGCTTCAACTAGCTCAACCTGTCACAGACCATCAGGTTGCTGCACCGGATAGAGTCGCTTCAGTTTGATGCGAATGACCGTACGGCGACTGATCGAGAGCGCCTGGGCAATCTGTCCATCAGTGGAAGCAGGCTGGCCCGCGTACTGATCGCTCATCAACAGGACGCGAGCGACCACATAGTGCTTGGCCGGTGTCCTGCTCGTGTGCACCATTGTTTCCAGAATGTCCCGCTGCACCTTGCTTCATCTCACAGGGTAGCTGTAGTGATCGGTGCTCATGCTTGTTCTTCTTTCCTCTCATCTTGCAGAGCGCAACACCTGCTAGCAGGTCGGGATCTGGCTCCGATCACCCTGAATGCTTTAGGAAATATTTCTCTGATGTAGGGCAAGTACGCCTCCGCGATCTTCCGAAAAGACTGCGCCGCATGTCGATGATGAAAAGGCGTGCGGCGCAGCTTCGATCTCCATCTAGAGATACTTTTTGAAAAACTCGGCGATGGCAGTGTAGCAGGTGACGCGGTTGGCGTACTTGAGCACATCATGGCCCTCATCCTCAAAGACCAGATAGTCGGCCTGCTTTCCGGCCGCCTGAAGCTGCTCAACCACATCCCGCGACTCGCGCTCAATGACGCGCGGGTCGTTCTTGCCCTGAATCACCAGCAGCGGGCATCTGATCTGCTGCATGTAGGTGCGCGGCGAGCGTTCCAGGAGGAACTCCCGGTCGCGCTCCGGGTGGCCGATGACCAGTTCAAAGTAGGGCTTCCAGCTTTCGGGGA
>WNGJ01006661.1_pt1 | contig 23338 bp, 31 predicted proteins | sample 5400611 | NCBI WGS metagenome assembly WNGJ01 (sample SAMN13153375, study PRJNA577476) | soil metagenome | isolation source: 40 cm soil or saprolite under Garry oak tree replicate 1 | place: USA:California | collected 2016-06-15
GATCGTCTTCGAATCCTGCCAGACTTTGTCACGCCCGGTCTCGTCGCTGATCGCTCGACAGATGCGCTGCACTCGTTTCTTCGAGGGTACCGTGCCGAGGTAGACGCGGCCCCTCCTCATCGAGTAACACCGCCCGAACGTGTATCCCAGAAAGTCAAACTTCTCTTCCGGCAGATAACAGACCCGCATCTTCTTCTCGTTCACCGTCAGTTTCAGCTTCGACATCATCGCCCGCATCTCGTATAGAGCTTGCTCCGCTCCAACTCGACAGCAGATGACCAGGTCATCAGCATGAAGCTTGTTCCCTCTACTATCTCCATTGCCAGCGGCCTTCCCCGTGTACCAGTAAGGTCGGCTCCTGCAATTGTTTTTTCGGGGCCTGCTCAGCGTTCACTCACGTTACGGCCTGCACGCTCGCGGAGTCGCCAAGCGACCCTTTCCATCGAAAGCTCCGACAGCTTTGTTGCCTCCGCTGCCGCTTCGATTGCTACCGGGTGGAGCGAACCAGTTCCCGGGCGGGAGTTGCACCCGCTGTAGTCGAGCGCCTTTCACGGCGCACTGTTTCGCCAACGATAAACATCAAAGCGCCTCGTCAGGTTGATCGTTGCCAGTGCGCAAGAAATTGCCTGCTTGACACGTATCCTTCACAGCGCAAGAATACGTCCTGCTCGGCTTGGGGCTTCCAACGCGGATTTCAGCCAGAAGGTCCGTAATCAGTGTGCCCAGATCTAAGGTTGAGCCACTCCTCACGGATCGATTTCTGTCCGAGCGCGCTGCCTGCCCTCTCGCCCCATGTCTGTAAATTCTATGAAGAAGGAGAATGGAAACATGTCCCTCAAAAATCGACTTCTCCAGTTAACACTGGTTGTGCTTAGCCTTACAGTCGGGATGCAGGCGCAGGACACTCAGCATTGCTCAAACGCAACCTTGCACGGCAGTTACGGTTTCCACGCTACCGGAACGGGGTTCGTTGCGATCGGTCGCTTCGTCTTTGATGGAAATGGTAGTCTCACCGGAAAACTCTTCATAAGAGTGCCTGGCACGAACATTGGGCCTGTCGAATTTCCTGGAACGTATTCGGTAAGCCCTGACTGCACAGTCACGGACACATGGGGCCCACCCATCAACAGCACGCACGTGTCGGCGATCGTTGATCAAGGTAAGGGGTATTTCATCATGAACGTTAGCCCATCTACCCCGGCTGCGGATACCCTTAACAATGGAGAGGCCAGAAGGCAGTAGTCCGAAGAAATCGAGAGGGCCGTGAATCATGCGGCCCTCTGATATTTCCCGACATAAACTCTCTTTCGCTTGGGTTGTTGATGAAAACAATAGAAGCGCTCATTGACCGGCTAATGTGCGCCCATTTTCCGGCGCGATAAGGTACTCGAGTTCTTGGTTAATTTTGCGGAGACGTTGAGCAAGTCGATGTAATTTGCTCGAGGCTTTGGAGTCTTGCAGGCCAAGGCGAAACGTCTGCAGAAGATAAGTGGCGGCGATCGAGTCGCGAATGGAGAACAGGTTCGGGCGAGGTGGAGCGGTGGTCAAGGACAGGGGGAAGTTTGGGAACAGGGTGACGCAGAGTCGTGTTGTGGCAGGCGCGATGGAACTCCCGTTGCAGGTCTTGCTGCGTGACCTGAACGTAACGCATGGTCATGCGGATGTCGGCACTTGCACTGGCGAGCACGGGATCGGCTACGGAAAAATGAAATACCTGCATGCTGACACGGGGAAGCGCTCGAAGTCATGCGCACAATCAAGAGAGCCTTGGACCCGGAAAACCGGATGAATCCCGGCAAGATCGTCGATCTATCCGTACAGTAAGTCGGAAGAATATCCTATTCAGAAATCATTCTGGAGTCTCGCCTATGAATAAGAGGACCTTTATCAAGCTCTTCGCCGCCACGGTTGCATCTTCGCCGGTAATGCGCCTGCTGGCTTGGGCGGGACAGGAACGACTCCGAAACTGGGCCGGCAATGTCGAGTACAGCACCGACAGGGTTGAAACTTCCACTTCGCTCGAACAGGTGCAGGACTATGTCAAAAAAGAAAACAAGCTGAAAGTGCTCGGCACCCGCCATTGCTTCAACAACATTGCCGACAGCAAAGACCAATTCCTGTCGCTGAAGCCGATGGACAGCGTGATCGCCATCGATCCGGAGAAGCGCACCGTCACCGTCGGTGCGGGCATCACCTATGGAAAGTTGTGCCCTTATCTCGACGGCAAAGGCTTCGCTCTTCACAACCTCGCATCGTTACCCCATATCTCCGTGGCGGGTGCATGCAGCACTGCAACCCACGGCTCCGGCCAGAAAAACGGCAACCTTGCCACGGCGGCATCCGGCCTCGAAATAGTCACGGCGGACGGCAAGATCGTGAACCTATCCCGGGAACGAGACGGCGAGACATTTAGCGGAGCGGTGGTTGGACTGGGCGCTCTGGGCGTGATCACCAAGGTCACACTGGATATTCAGCCGAGCTTCATGATGCGCCAATATGTTTACGAAAACCTGCCGCTCAGTGAGTTGAAAGAGCACTTTGACGCCATTGAATCCAGCGGCTACAGCGTGAGCTTGTTTACTGACTGGCAAAAGCAGCGCATCAACGAACTGTGGATCAAGAGCCGCGTCGAAGAAGGACAGGTATTTCACGCTACTCCCGAGTTCTTCGGAGCGAAGCTCGCCACCCGCAATCTCCACCCAATTGCGGAGCTGTCGGCGGAAAATTGTACCGAGCAGATGGGCGTGCCGGGTCCCTGGTATGAGCGCCTGCCCCACTTTCGCATGGGGTTCACTCCGAGCGCGGGCAAAGAACTGCAATCCGAATATTTCGTGCCGCGGCAGCATGCGGTGCAAGCAATCCTGGGGGTCGAGCGGCTGCGCGATCAAGTGGGCCCGTCTCTACTGATTACCGAAATCCGCACCGTTGCCGCCGACAACTTATGGATGAGCCCTTGTTACCAGCAGGACTGCGTCACCATCCACTTCACCTGGAAACCAGACTGGCCCGCCGTGAGCAAGCTGTTACCCGTGATCGAGAAGGAACTTGCTCAGTTCAATGCCCGCCCACACTGGGGAAAGCTTTTCACCATCTCGCCGGCGGAACTTAACCGCATTTACAAGAAGATGCGCGAATTTGTTGAGCTCAGTAAGCAGTACGATCCCCAAGGCAAGTTTCGGAATGAGTATCTGAACAAAAACATCTTCAATACCTGAAACTTGTAAAAAGGACGCGTTGGTCGGGTAATTATCCTCGCCGCATTTCTCTGAGCGAGGCGGAGAGTGCTTGGAACAGCGAACGCACCACAAAACAGAATTCGCTTAAGAAAACACAGACCCCTTTTAGGCCCCCATTAATCGTTTCCGGCCGTGTTTTAGGGGTTCTTGGAGCGCCACTCGTGCCCGTAGATTCACTAAGTTACCGGTGACCGAAATGCTCATAACCCAAAGGTCGGTGGTTCAAATCCACCCCCCGCAACCATGAACGCCACTGCTTTAGAGGCAGTGGCGTTCACCTTCTTCCGACGCGATTCTTCGCAACGCGATGACCTGATGGAACTCCAAATTCCCCCCTAGTCCTGTGCCGTATAGATCCAGATTTCGGCTCCATGGTCCGCGCGAGCGGGTACAGCCAGATAGAAACGGTCGAACGCTTTCCGGCCCTTTCCGAAATACCCGGCAGTGCGTGCGCCTATAGCGGAATCGACCTTGGCGAGAAGATCGTAATGATCGGCATCGTCCTGTCTGAAAACGCTGATGTACCCTTCGCCGCCGGGAATGTACACGCGCCTGCGGGCGGAATCGTAATACAGGTCGTCCGCATCCTGGACAGCCGGAAGCGTTGCAACCAAGCGTCCTGAGTTGGTGTCAAAAACCAAGAATCGCGGCGGAGTTCGCGTGGCCACGAAAAGCCTATGGTTAGCCGCATCCAACGCCATTGGAAAATTGCTCTCGAAGGTCAACGGCCAGCGAGCAATGGGGTGCGTGCTGCGATTGACGGCAGCAATCTGCTTTAAGTCCGGCAAGTTCACATATATGTTTGGGCTGAGGTTTCCAGTTGGAAGGATTCCGGATGCGCTCCCAGTTTGAATTCGTCGACTCGCTTATTGGTTGCCGCATCAACCACCGCGATTGCGCCGGTCTTTTCGTCCCCGTAGCCGACGTATACTCGCTTCTTCGCCTCATCATAGCGAAGGTTATTTACATCATCCCCCAAAGTCGATGGAGCCGATCAGATCGAAAGTGGTGCCATCGTAGACATACAGCTTCCCCTCGTCGCTTCCCACAAATACCTTGTTCGTCTCCTGCGAATACACTACGCCTTGCGGGGTTGGCACCCCAGAGATGGAGTGAATCACTGTCTGCGCACTGATGCCAATAATCTCTTCCGTATCATTTCCCAGCGCAGAGACAAAAAGCCGGTTGTGGGTAGCATCGAGGCCAAAATGATCAATGCGCCCCTTAACGTTCGGCAACGGGATCGCTCCAGTCGACACAAGCGGAGCCACGCTGGGAGGATGCGAGTTCTCCTGAGCATGCATTTGAATGGTGAATGTGGCGATCAGTACCAAGACAAGGCCACGACCACACACTTTTCTCAACGCTTTCCTCCATCTCAGGCATGCCGGAGGACTAGCCCTGCTGCCGCCGCGCAGGCTATGAGAACCGGCTCAGGAACCTTCCAGCGAAATAGTACGGCAAGACTAACAGCGGAGATCAACATGGTAGGCAGATCGTAGACCGAGCGACGAGCAAGAACGATCGCCGCACCGGCAATGGCGCCGGTCGCCGCCGCAGTCACACCTCGTACGAAAGCATTCAACTGAGGGTTTTTAGCCCAGCGTTTGTAGGAGGGTGCCAACAGCACAACTACAAGGTAGACGGGCAAGAAAATTCCGAGGGCTGCCGCTGTTGCTCCTGCAACACCTGCAACCAGATACCCGATAAATGCGACAGTGATGACCACCGGTCCAGGTGTAATCATTGCCACTGCGACCGCATCCACAAATTGTTTGTCGGTCAGCCAATGATGGCCTTGCACCACTCCACCATAGAGGAAGGGCACAACAGCGAGCCCACTTCCGAACACAAACAGCCCAGCCTTCGCAAAGTAGACAAAGATCGGCAACAGAGTGCCGCTCGCGCCAAGTGTCGCTAGGGTTCCTGGCGCAAAAACCATCGGCTCTGTGCTTCTGGCCGATAAACGGTTGGGAAAAGCCCTGGCGAACAGGTTCATTACCCCGCCTAGCAGAAAGAGCCAAATGATCTCCTGCGAGGTCCAAGCCGTTGAAACTGCCAGAAGCGCGAATATTCCCCAAAGCAACTTGTCTTTCCCGAGCGTGAGTTTTGTGAGTTTGAACGCAGACCGGGTGATGATCCCGATCACCGCTGCGCCGATTCCGTAGAACATGCCCTGCATCCATGGCAGCCCACCGAAGCGAACATAGGCCGCAGAGAGCCCCAACACCATAAGGAAGGATGGCAACACGAACGCCACGCCAACCGCAGTAGCCCCGAGCACACCTGCGCGAAGGTAGCCGAGATAAATTGCGAGTTGGGCAGCCAGAGGGCCTGGAGCGAGCTGCGCAAGCGCCAGACCCTCCAGGTAGTCTTCTTTGCGGACCCAACCGCGCTCGTCAACAAGGTCCTGCTGCATATGTCCCGCTAGCGCAATCGGTCCGCCGAAACCGACCGTTCCCAGTCGGAGGAAATATCCAACAAATTTAGCGAGTGACACTCTCTTTGGCTCGGCGGCTATCGAGTTGGGTTCTGGGTTCATTTTGTCGAGTTTGTATTATCGAGAGCCGCTCGCAGTCCCTTCGCCAATTTCACCGCGTCATCGTTTGCCCAAAAGTGCATGAAGAAGAGGTGGGGTTCTTCCATGAGCATGTGGCTGTGCAGGGCTGTTATTGCAATTCCGTTCTGTCGTAACGCCTTGATGACAGGATTGACTTCGCCTCCGAGGAGCACAAAATCTCCGGTGATCGCTGCCTTGCCACTCCCCGTGGGCTGGAAGTTCAGGGCAGTCGCCACGCCCAGCGACGAAGGAACAGCCATGCCCGAGTCAGTAATTGTTTCGGCTCTCGGCACGCCAATCTGAAGAACTCCACCATTAACCTTCCCAGTGTGCCCGAGAATCTGATTAACCTGCTTCTGGTCAAAACCGAGCTCGGCTCCCGGTTGAGGTGCGGGAGTGGTATCTGTGCCGGGAGTCTTAGTCAGGGCCACCGCATCGTGGATGGCCTTCGCCATCTGCACGGCGTCACCGTGACTGGCAGTGTGCATGTACATCACATGTGGCGATTCCCCGATCAGATGATCATGGACGGCGGATTCGTGGATTCCGCCCTCCTGCAGCTTCATCATGACGGGTTCGACCTCGTCTTCTGTGAGAACCGGGTCGCCCATAACCATCGCTCCGCCCCCGTCTCGCTTGAAAGCTGCCCATGAACCCAACGCGAGGCCGGGCTTGATATCGACACCATCGAGCACGATATGAAGGTCTTTTCGCGGCATGCCGAACTTGATCACGTGACCAGGCTGCGATTGGCCAGAACGGCCCATCGCATCCTCGACCTGCTTCCAGCTATTCGTCGGAGTACTTGCAGTCGTGGAGCCGGATCCTTGCGCCGAAGCCAAAGACCCGCAGGACAGGCAAACCATCACAAGGATTGGTGAGATTCGGATTGATAGGTTTTTACGAACGATTGCATGCATGATCAGACTCTCCCTTTTTCGTTAGGCTGCGAAATCTAATCGAACGCCGGAGCCGTCCCGTTGGGCCTTTTCGTATAGAAAGGCGGCAGCGGCCACGTCTTGCAACGCCATTCCCGTGCTGTCGAAGATGGTGATTTCTTCTTGTGATTCACGGCCTGGCTTTTTACCCGCTACGACCTCACCCAGTTCTGCGTGTACATATTCTCGGGTCACGACACCCGCCTCCAACGCATGATGTAAGTCTCCCATCACCGCACATTGTTCGAGCATGTCGCATACGATCTTGCTTTGGGCCATCAGGCCTGGGTGAAGTTCTTGTTTCTGAGGGTTGTCGGCACCAACAGCAGCGATGAACGTTCCAGGTGAGACATCGTCGGCGCCCAGCAACGGATGCCGTGACATAGTGCAGGTCACACAAATATCACTCTGTCGAACTGCCGCAGTGAGATCAGACACAGGCGCTACGGAGATCCTCAGGTCCGATGTGAGGTCTTGCGAAAACCGCGACGCCTGCTCGTCGTTCGTGTCGTGAGCGAAGACCGTCTCGAATCTGAACACACGTGACAGCGCTTTGAGCTGAATATGTCCTTGATTTCCGCAGCCGCAAATAGTAATCGCCCGCGAGTCCGCGCGTGCCAGAAATTTCGCTGCGACGGCGGTTGCCGCAGCGGTGCGAAGCGAAGTGATGTCACGGGAGTCCATCACCGCAAGGGGAGTCCCATCTCCTGCGTCGCAGAGAACGATGACGCCCTGAATCGTGGGCAACCCGAATCGCGAACTATTCTCCGGAAAGTTGCCGCTTACCTTCGCCGCAAAATACGAACGATCAAGTTTTAGCAATCCGGCCTTGAGATGAAACCCACCATCCCTTGTGTGCATGCTCAAGACTGCTGGCGGGACAGCCCTGCCCTCTCCGTATTCACGAAAAGCATGCTCTACCGCCCCGATACACTCGTCGAGGGTGAGCAAGGTTTGAATCTCTCGTGAGGTCAGCAACAGGATTTCGCCCGATTTCATGCAACCATTCCTACTGGACCGGCCACTTTCTCTAACACCGGACAGAGATTGGAACCCGAAGGAGCTTCGACAGCGTTCTCCCCGCGCCGAAATATGCGTGCAGTGTTCGGTCCTTTCAACACCACCGCACCGTCCCGCACCCGCAGAATCGAGCCCTCTCGCAAGCCGACCACAGTCTCTTCGTTTTCTTCGAGGAACTGCATGATGCGTTCTTCCTGCGTTTCCCCCATATGAGTGGAGGACGGATCGGGGTCCAGATAGTGCGGACTAATCTGGAATGGAACCAAACCCAAAGCTTCGAATGACGGGGGCTGCACGACGGGCATGTCCTTAGTGGTGCTTAGATTCGGACACGCCGCGATGGAACCTGCGGTTGACCCGATGTACGGACGCCCGCTGCTAGTCTCCGCCGGATCGGGTCCAACAAGTCGTGATCGTGGAGTCCCTTCAGCAGCCGAAATGTATTCCCACCGCCGACGAAGATCACTCCAGCTTCTTCGACAGCTCGCGGCATGTTGGACACATCATGGATTGATGAGAGTGAGAGTCCCATTTCGCGAAAGCGTTCTTGGGCCTTCGCGGCGCAGGCTCGGCGGTCATGAACTGCATAGGGAACGAATAAGACGCTCGTCGCGCCTCCGATAAAATCGCGGATCTCTTTTTCTGCGCTAGATAACCCCGCCCGTGCAGGGTTGAGTTGCTGATGAGCAGCAGTTTCTTGACAGCATCAATGGTTGCCATTGCGCCTCCGATACGTCACGCATTGGACTCATATAGGCCTTCAATCAAGTTCATCCCTCGCCGCAAGAGTTCATCATCCGGCAACTCTTGCTTGGCCCAGCCGTTCAGCACCTTGTCCAAACCCTGTCCTTCCATCCGGCCGAATTTCTCGTCACCGAGATCAGCATCGTGAATGATCTGCGCGATGCGTTTGACCCTGCTATCCCTGATCAAGAACTCCTTCCGTAATGTCTCGAATGTGCAGTCCTCTCCCCGATGACCAAAGCCCTGTGGGCAAAACATGTCGAATGGGATTGAATCGGCGTGAGCGCTGGGCTCATTGCCAAAGACGAAGCGCGCTTTCGGGTCGATAAAACGACGGATCAGCCACGCCGATGAAACCCGATCGATGCCCGGCCGAGGGCGGGTCATCCACAAGCGGTTGAGGTACTCGCCAGACTTTCCGCTCGCCTTACGGCCGGACGTTTGGGTGTCAGCTTTGTCGGCTTGAGACAGAAGATTCTCAACTTTGGATCGCAATGGGCTCCCGAAGAAGTCGATATCTTGCAGTTCCAGGAACCGGCGACGAATCCGATTCAGCCGCCCGCCAGGTCTTCGTGATGGAGAACGTGCAAGAACCTTCTTCGCATCGTGCAGAAGCCTCTGATAATCACGCGATCGTCCCTCAACGAAAAGCTGTTTTAAGTGTTCTGGAGGCAGATCATCGAAGCCTTGTACTTGAACGACCGACGCTTGCCCTTTATAGGTGCGAATCGCGGTGGCGAGCCACTCCATGCGCTCCTGATTTGGGGCGGTATTGGGAAGGACATAACCAGAGTTTCGGAGGGGAAGCATTCCGTAACGTTGGAGCTTTCGCCAGATCTGGACACGCTGACTGGCGCTCCTGGCCGGGAGGCTGAAGACGAGTAGCAACCATGGAATCGTTTGTGAACGAGGTACGGTCATTCCTGAAATGTTATATGTATACCGTGATATGTGCAAGCTGTGGAACGCCAAGGCCAAAAAGCTTCGGCAAGTTTCAATGACCGGGGTTGGTGCTCGGCCCATCGGCTTTAGAGGCTGTGATCGCCGTCACAGCGGTTGGTGTCCAAGGCGGACTATTATCACTGTTGGAAGTTAGAACTTTGTTCATCGGAGTCAACGAAAGCAGTACACTTATGAGGTTGACTAGAACCCGAGCATTCGCGCTGCTGACGATCGCCTTGTTATGGGCGATCACGCCGGCCATGGCTTGTGTCCTTCCGGGTGCGACAATGACTCCCACGGAACGGGAGTGCTATCACCACATGGCGGAGCAGTGCGGCATCACAGATGCGACCGCGAAAAGGTTCTAGCTCTGACCAAAGAACTTACCCAATTGCTGGACCAGCAAACCAAGAAGCTGCGGCAAAAGGCGAGATCGCTGAAGGCGAAAGAGCGGAAAGTTCAAAACGGCTGGCGGCTCGCGTTCGTTGGGGCTCGATTCGAGGTTTCGCGCTTATGCATGAACGAATCCGCCTAATCGACCATCACGGCAAGCAGGTCCTGTTGGTCGATCTATCAAACTGCTCAGCGGCTGAGGTCGAAGAAATTGCCCGCGCAGTTCCCGAATTTGTCACCACCCGACCGCGCGGTTCAGTTCTGATACTCTCCGATTTCACTGGAGCATCGTTTGACGAAGAAACCGTTCGGGCCATGAAAGAAAGTGCGGTCTTCGACAAACCCTACATCAAGAAATCGGCGTGGGTAGGAGCGGAGAGCTTCCCCGAGGCGTTCAGGGACAACCTAAAGAGCTTCTCTCGGCGCGAGTTTCCCACTTTCAAAAATCGCCAGGAAGCTTTGAACTCGCTAGTTGAAGATTGAATTAACGAAAAGAGGTTTTACGTGTGGAAGATGGACAGCTCAAAATAAATGGCTTGGGTCTCCGCACGCTCTTCCGGCGGCTACTGAACTTCGCTGAGTTGTTGAAAGATCCACATGCCCACCATGATAAGGAGAAACAGACTCGACCCTCCGCCGAAAACCCACACTGGCACCCGCAGCCGATTGACTTTTTTCAGCAGTTCCGTTTGCTCGTCATGCATGTGCGAACTTGCATCGTCCAGAAAGAGTTGTTCATCTTCGCCCATCGTGAGCGTGCTGCGATAGATCAAAAGGATAATCAGAGCTGCGGTGAAAATGCCCCATATGATTCCCACACTGTACAGAGTCGTCATGAGCTACCTCAGTTAAATAATACATCTCAAGAAAACGGCGGGGCTGTTCACAATTGATCACTTTCCTGTTGGAAAAAAGGCAGGGGTCACTTTTGCCGTCGCCATACACTACCCCGTCAAACGAATGAGGGGGAACAGGACGGAATGGAATATGCATTTAACGAGATAGTAAACGCCATTAACTAGACAGTAAACGCGGTTCGCGGGCGAAAACAGGCTGAAATTGTGCGCGCGGGAGGCCCTAGGACTTCTTTGCTATTTTGGGCTTGTAGGCGCTTGATTCGTTCGGACAAGACTTCCGCGTGTCGAGCGGTTTTCTTGGCTCTCTCGGTTAGCGCGGCTGCCATTCCTGACACCCCTGTCATCTCTAAACCACGACTCCCAATCTGCCGCATTTGCTGGGGACCCGTGGAACTCGGCCGGCAAGACCCAAGACCGATGAGAACGGGCAGGCCAATCACCAGGAATGCAATGACGAACTGAGTGCGCAGAAGGGCACTTCCTCTCCAAAAACCTAGCGACGTATTCGTCTCTGGTGGATGGGTAAACTCTTCCGAGCCGAGCAAGAACCTGACCCTGCGAAAATGCGGCACCTGATGCATAAGAAAGAGATTTTCACTTGCCACATTTGCAACAAGCCTCTACAACTTGAAACCGACACCCGCACGGATGAGGACGGAAAGGCCGTCCATGAAGAGTGCTACGTCAAGCACGTCACGACTGTGAAAACATCTAGGGTACCCTAGCGGGTACCCACACCCCGGACAAAGCACGACAGACGCCTCTCGTGCTGAAAGTCCGGTAGTGTCCTAACAGTGCGTTGCTAAGACCTCTTTGCTATTTAGGTTTGCAGGTGCTTGATTCGTTCGGTCAAGACTTCGGCGCGTCGGGCGGTTTTCTCGGCTTTGTCGGCTAGCGCAGCAGCCTCTTCCTGTAGTTCTTGAATCTCGTCTCGTAACGCCGAACGGTCATCTTTGGCATAACGGGTAATCGTACACCTTGGACTGACCGGCAGGTAAATAGCACCTGTGTGCCGAATGGCAACACATCCAGGCAATTAACAGGACAACCGTCGGAGCCGTAGCTTTATGGCTGCTGGCGGCTTGGGCATGTATGAGGAGCGGTGACACGGCTGGGCTTCCCTGGACCAGCCTTCGCCGACGGCTGAATGCCTGAGCCGTTCAAGGTGTGCTTTGGCGCATAGTTCGCGAATCCGATCATCCACAACGCCCACTCGAAGGATGCCTACGGAAAACACCCTAGAGCAGGTCTGTCAGTTTCTATGGTATGAAACACGGCTAGCCGCGAGACTTGCCGACTCCCGGACTGGGAGAATTGAGTACACATGAGTGCCAAGAACAAGGTCAATATCCTCATGGTTGATGATGAGCCGGGCAAGCTGCTCAGCTATGAGGTCATGCTGGGTGACTTGGGAGAAAACCTGATCAAGGCCAATTCCGGCAGAGAAGCACTCGAACTGCTGCTGAAGAATGATGTGGCCGTCGTCCTGACGGACGTAAGCATGCCGAGAATGAATGGTTTTGAGTTGGCAGATATTATTCGGCAGCATCCTCGCTTTCAACAGGCTCCGATCCTCTTTATCTCATCCGTGCTTCTGAACGACTTGGACCGGCTAAAAGGCTACCAAGCCGGAGCGGTGGATTACATTTCAGTACCGATTGTTCCCGCATTGTTGCGGGCAAAAATCTCGGTTTTTGTTGAATTGCACCGCCGTGCTCAGCAGTTGGAGGCACTCAATGTAGAACTCCGCCGCCTCTCTAATAGTCTGATCGCAACGCAAGATGAAGAGCGTCGCCGCATTGCACGTGAATTGCACGATAGCTTAGGTCAGGAACTAGCAGCGGCAAAGATGGCGGTGGACGGAATTCTGTTGGGGAATTCGACTGGTTCCCCGAGCAAGCTGGTCATCGCCGATGCGAGTGCCATGATCGACAGGGCAATTCAGCAGGTCCGAAGCATTTCTCATCTCCTTCATCCTCCCTTACTGGACGAAGTTGGCCTGCTCTCTGCCCTGCGTTGGTTCCTCGAAGGTCTCACAAAGCGCAGTGGCATCGAGACTTTACTTGATGTGCAGCCTCCCGCCTTCCCTAGGCTTGTACCTGAATTAGAAACGGCAGTCTTCCGTATCATCCAAGAGGCTCTCACCAATCTGTTTCGCCATTCAGGAGCGCGGAATGGGTGGGTTACTCTCAAGCACCAGAACAGCCAACTCGTCATCACGATCCGCGACGACGGGAAGGGCATTGGCAAAGGTGTCGCGGAGTTTCAGTGTGGCACCATTGGCGTGGGCATTGGAGGTATGCGACAGCGGATCAAGGAATTTGGTGGCGTGCTGCGGCTGGAAAATACAAATCCCGGAACCCGCGTCGAGGTCACTCTCCCTTGCAGCAGTTTGGTCTCCGCAGAAGCAACTGTTACGCCCATCTTGGAAGATATCTTGCCAAGTAAAGCTGCCAAAAGTGCCTTGTTGGCGCCAAGTACGCGAGCGGCCACACCAAAAACTGACGTGACCCCCTTGGCTTGAATGGGGACTAACCAGCCCGCCGCTGTGATCTGGGGTTAACGGCCAAGCGCCTGAGGCGTCCGGCGTGTTCTTTGATCGCTGCCCTGAGTTGGGCGAGAATATTGTGTAACTCGGCGGGGTCCTGACTTTTCACAGCTTTGGCGCATAACTCGCGAATCCGGTCATCCAATCGCCTGAGGCATAGACGAAGTGGGCCAGAGTGCCCGTAGTTTCCCACACGTCAAGCGATTCATTCATTCATTCGATACAGGACATTCTGTAGACTCACCGGATTCTTTCCGAAAACTAAACCGCTCGGCTCGATTTGGCGAGTGGGAACCGGATGCTATCGAGCCAGGATTGGGTGTGTTGTTCTTGAGCGGATCGTAGGAATGTGGCCCTATCCCTGGTTGTCATTTCGGCGGCAGGACTGGCACACGTGCTCTGGCTGCATCCCGTTAGATTCCCAACGAGGCTGCCAATAGCGAAACCACCCAAACGCCTCCAAAGAATATCCCCGCTTCGAACTGATCTGCGACAGGAAGTAAAAAGGCGGTCTAGTTTTTCCTGTCCGCTTGAAATCACGCAGCCTTCTTTGACCGATCATCATCGATGCTCGGCACCGGATGATGTAACCGCCCACGAATGGCGCGAAGGTCCGAGAGAGGAAACCCGAGCACTTGGGTTGCACGCCAGAGCCTCTCGCGGTCAGGAATATAACTTATCAGGTTGGCTAACGGCGGCGGTTCGTATTGCTCCATTCGTTTTTTCCACCACTTGATCACTTCCACACACATCATCAACGTGCCGATTAGAAACATTGTCAAGAGAAGGAGCGTCATGTGCCGTTCGGCTGCGCGATTTCCCATTGCGCTTTCGCTGATTGGGGGCCTAGAACTTATAGGGTCTGATCAACGTCGAGGGCAGTTCCACCAACAGCATGCGTGGTTGTTCCGGTTGTCCTGAGACCTGCACCCCGAGCCAGAGCATTCCACCGGGGGCAACGATATCCGCTGGCAATCCTCCCAGCGTAGTCCAAGCAGGACCGTGTAGCCTCCTTCGGCATCCGGACGCACGTTCTGTGTCTCCTGCCAGTACGCCGCCCCCCCATAGGGCTCGTTGTACATCATGAAGTGCAGGGCGACTGTGCCACCCATGAAACTACGCTGCGTTTCGGTTAGAGTTCCGGAGAATTTGAATAGACGTTGCACGTTGACGCTATCGCCGAGCGGAGGCGACAGCGCGCGTGCAGAACCAAGGGAAAAAACATCCGACGATGAGGCAGACGAATGGTAGCTTCACAGTCAGTTACCGCTGGATACCACCTCGGCAAGAGTGGCACAGACGCACATACTGTTCGATACAGTACATTCTGTAGAGGCGCGGAATTCTTTCTCGCAACTAACCGATGTAACCGCTTGTCTCATTTGGGTGAGCGAGAAGTAGCGGCCATCGAGGTAGGATTTAAGGGTGTCGTTCTTGAAGCGCATAGTTGCATTGTGGCCTTATGTCCTGATCGTCATTTCCCTCGTAGGGCTGGCTTACACGTTCTTGGGTGCATCCCGTTAGACTCCTACCCACTCCGGGCGCAAGAATGTTGGGCCATGAGCAGGAATAGGTTCCGAAATGCCACCTTGCTAGAATCTCTCTATGCCTCCTTCCTCTCGACAATGGACCTTGGTTGGTGATGCCAAGGTTGTGGCCAACAAACCGAAGTTTTCCCGCTCCTCCCACGTTTCGCGCTGAATGCGTAGTCGAACAGTATGCCGGATGCCCGCCTCGCCGGTCCACATCGGAGTCCGGCGGTTTGCGACACGGACACTTTTTGCCGGTGTGAGCGGCAACAGGAGACCTCAGGCAGTCCGTCAAATAGACATGGCACTCAAACCGATAATACTAACCATTCTTATGTTTGGCGTTTCGCGTGGACTCGGGGTGACCTCAGAACTTTCCGAGAAGTCGCAAGCATCGGCGAATGAACTTGTCCGAAAGATCGTCGCGAATGAAATCAAGGCTGAAACCGAAGACCATAGCCACTGGGCTTTCCAGCTTCAAACAGAGGAGGCGGGAAGAAGAGAACTCGACGAGGTGGTCGAAACCAAGGATGGCAATCTGCAACGTCCTGTCTGTGTGAATGGCCAACCGATCACAGCGAAACAGAAAGAGCAAGCGAACCTGCACATCCAGAAGTTCGTCCACAACCCGGAGGCGCTGCGAAAGTCATTGCGAGACGAAAGTGAAGATACCACCCGTAGTCAGAACATGCTTAAGCTGCTGCCTAATGCATTCAACTTCAGCTATGAAGAGAAAGGCTCCGGAGACTTAGTGAAACTGAAGTTCACACCCAACCCGCGGTTTCGGCCGCCATCGCGTGAGGCGCTGGTATTTCACGCGATGGAAGGGGAAATAACCGTCAACGATAGGCAACAGAGGCTGGCAGAAATCTTAGGTCATCTCATCCATGAAGTGAAATTTGGAGGTGGCCTACTTGGACACCTCGATAAAGGCGGACAGTTTCATGTCAGGCAAGAACAAGTATCGCCAGGCTTCTGGGAGCTGACAGTTTTGAATGTACAAATGAAGGGCAAGGTTCTTTTCTTCAAGACAATAGGTGTGCGGCAGAAGATAATTCGCAGCGGCTTCCGCCGGGTGTCCGATGATTTGCCCCTTGCTCAAGCAGCGGAAATCCTCCGCGAGTCGGCGATGACCGCAACTGATAGCTGCAAATAGAGTAGCTGTGAAGAATCATAGTGCTATGGTACCTAACTCTACTAACGAGAAGCCATTGAGATCAATACTGCTGCGCCGCTCGCCGTTGAATGTACCGAAAGGTTGCGTTTTCATGCAACAATCAACCTGTCCATCCTGTGTTTTTTCTGTCTTGGCCGTTCCGGGCGCTTGCGTTTTGTTGTGCCAGGAACCCGCCTGCAAATCGTGGGAACGAATGTGGGAAACGATCTTGTTTTCGACTGCTCCTTCCGTGCATCTGGGCTCCCTGCATGCCTGCTAACTCCCTGATTCTGCGTGTCTTGGTAGAGTTTTGAAGTGGCGCCCGAAGGGTGGCGCCGATCCCCTGACGGACCTGACGTCGAAGCCGGGCGCGCAAGAGGCGGTGGTAACCGTAGCCATTCCGCCGACATCGGAGTCACTCGACCGCTGAGTTAATTAAGCACCCTGCCCTTGCGGGACAATCACTTGCGGACCGTCCAAAACGCCCAGCTCCGCGTAGATCGGTTCTTGCGTCTGGCATCCGGGGCAAACCGTTCTGGCGTTCGGCAAGAGATTGGCTGACCTCGCAAGATATGCAGCAGCCAGCGAGTGGAGCAGTGGCCGCTCCTGCTGCGGCGTCCCTTGACGACAACAGCGTTCTCCATTTCCAGCTGAGGCAGGACACGTGAGGATTCACACGGTCACCCCTCCACACTCCGACGCTCCAAGCCCACGAATCTGTGGAATGTGGCTACACCTTCGAACCAACCCGCTACATAAGCGCTGTCTGAAGCCAAGGCAAGGCCGTGCGGAATACGGTTTGGCGAGGCTTCATTCCACTCTCCCCAACCGAAGTTCCCATTCAGGTCATATTTCACCAGAAACATGTGCCAGCTTCGGGGGCCTGGAACGGTATGGGTTGTCCCGCCAGTGGAGGAGAAAACGGTTTCACCCTGCGACACTCCTGCAACGTATAAAACATGTGCATTCGGATCAATCGCAACCGCATGACCGCGGTTGATGGCGACGAACCCAACGGTGCCGGTACGCAGCCAAACCAGCTTATCCACCGGGCTATACCTTGCGACAAAGACGGTTTCATCACTGCCAGAGACGGTTCTGGGTTGACCGCCCAGAGACTCGAACGAGGCCGGACCCACGAACCAGCCGGTAACATAAATGTTCCCTCCGGCATCGAACGCGAGGTCGTTGGCGGCATCATCACCGGAGCCACCCGCTTGCAGTACCCAAAGCAGCTGACCGTTGCACTCGTACTTGGCAAGAAAAATGTCGCTGCCGCCAGCAGAGGTAAGGGACTTGCCTCCGAAGTCCCACCGTCGCGGCCTCAACGTTCAGCACCACATCCACGTCCTTCTTTGCCGCGACGCCGGCCTAAAAATGCTTTATGCCGAATTCGGCATAATCACACCTTCGCAACTGTGATGCTCCGCCTCGGCGTCGGCCTGCCCGCTTTCATGCAATTGCTGGGACACAAAGACGTCCGCATGACCCTGCGTTATTACAAGTCACTCAGCAAGACCTGCAATGCGAATTTCACCGCGCCTGCTTGAAGACGGCGCAACTGCACCTCATACCCGAGCTTCCTCTTCCGCCAACCACAGCCCCGCTGCGCGCCGATCTACCCGCCATTCGCGACGCCATCGCCGCCACCCGTCATCTTCTAGAGATGTTTCGTCTCCAGTTGGAAGATGACAAGGCGCGTCGCAAACTCCGACGACTTACTCAGCGCCTGCTCAACATCCACCACGAACTCGATCACCTCGCCACTACCGAAAAATGAGCGCACATCGGCCAGTCAATAGGCGCTCTTTAGACGTGTGGCTCATTTTCCGTGTTGCCACGCAATTTCGCGAGATCATGCATTGTCGTCATTTGCCTTATGTCATTGTGCACGGCACAGCAGACTAGCCAAGGTCCGAGTGAGAAAGAGGAGGGGAGCGCCACTAATAACGAAAAGATGGAGTCCAAACGTGCAAACCTGGGCCGACTCCCGATCGAGTGGGTAATTGGTCCGTATATTCCGGTTCAGGAGCCTCTCCATCCGTTAAGCACGGCACAGGGAGGACAGAACTACCTACGGCAGACATTTCTGACGGCAGGCTCCTATGCGGCGAGAATGTTTTCAGCAAGTATTGACCAGGCACGTGGAGAACCCTACAAATGGGGCGGCGGGACGCGGCGCGGCTGAGTTTGTTGTTCAGAACAGCGTTGTAGCAGTCGGCAATGCTCTACCTAGATACGAACCCCGATATGACCTCTGCCGCTGCCGTGGCTTATGGCCGCGTACGGAGCACGCCATCTCAAGAAGCTTTGTGGCCTACAACCGGACCGAGCGGGTGCTACGCCCAAAGATCCCGACATATGCGGGGGGCGTTTGGCGCGGGTATGCTTTACAGGTCCTGGCTGCCACAACGACATGATGTAGGGGGTACCTATAGTGTCTTGTCGCAGGCAGGCATCGAGGAACAGATGGACGGCTCCCCCCTCATTTTTTGTTCGGGTGTGGTCTGGTCTAGCTCCCTGTGGAAATCAGACTGACCCACTACCAGAATGTAACCAGAATGCACCAGAATGTAGGGAGGCTTCTATCTCGATGCCAGGACGTGCAACAATGTGAAGCGAGAACGTACTTCCTCGCCGGCGAGAAAGCATAGCGTTCTTCTGTCTTGGACCTCGCCGATGATATTGTTCCGCACGCGCCCCTGCGGGAAGTGGCACACTAAAAGCATGAAAGCGCTGCTCCTTACGGATTACAAACACCTCGAGTTAGCCGATTTGCCGAAGCCGGAGCCGGGTCCGGGTGAAGTGCTCATCAGGGTCGCCGCATGCGGCATCTGCGGCAGCGACGTGCACGGATACGACGGCTCCTCAGGCCGACGCATTCCGCCAATCGTGATGGGGCATGAGGCCGCAGGCGTCATCGCTGCGGTTGGCTCCGGTGTCAGCGCGTTCAAGTTGGGCGATCGCGTCACCTTCGATTCAACGGTGTATTGCGGCTGTTGCGACTTCTGCCAGCGCGGAGAGGTCAATCTCTGCGACCAACGTCAGGTAGTAGGTGTCGCCTGCGGCGAGTACCGGCGCGCTGGAGCCTTTGCTGAGTACATAGCAGTGCCTGAACGAATCCTTTGCCCGCTGCCCAGCTCGATCTCGTTTGCAGAGGCCGCTATGGTCGAGGCCGTCTCTGTAGCGCTGCATGCAGTGAGAGTCAGCAATCTAAAGGGCGGCGAAACATCCCTGGTGATCGGCGCGGGCATGATCGGCCTTCTTACCATGCAGTGTGCCCGTGCTGCAGGCTGCAAAAGCGTCTTTATCGCAGATGTCGATGCCACGCGGCTGAATCTGGCCAAAATTCTCGGAGCCACAGAAGCGCTCCATTTTTCGGGCGGGGAACTCACACGCGAGGTCATGCGGCTGACCGGCGGCGGTGTAGACGTCGCCTTCGAGGCCGTTGGCCGCAACGAAACGGTCGCCGCCTCTATCGATTGCGTGCGAAAGGGCGGGACTGTGACCCTTATCGGAAATGTCTCTCAGGAGGTAACGCTACCGCTGCAAAGGGTCGTCACCCGGCAACTACGCCTTCAAGGAACAGCAGCCTCAGCCGGAGAATACCCGCAAGCTATCGATCTCGTCACCAGTGGAACGATCCAAGTCAACCCCTTAATTACCGCTGTCGCTCCGCTCGAGGAGGGCTCACAATGGTTTGAGCGGCTTTATGCCCGCGAGCCGAATCTGATGAAGATCGTGCTCGTGCCGCACGCATACGCTCAGGCTCAATGAGCAATTCCGTCTTCGATCTTTCCGGCCAGGTGGCCCTGGTTACCGGAGCCAGCCGCGGCCTCGGCCAATGCTTCGCGCGTGCCTTAGCGAAAGCAGGAGCCGATCTGATCCTCACTAGCCGCAGGCGCGAAACCCTCGCCGGCTTTGAAGCGGAGATCGGCTCGCTGGGCCGCCGAACTGTAGCCGTCGGACTCGATGTGCGCGACTCATCTAGTATTCAGCGAATGGCCGCTCAAGCCGAAGCAGCCTTCGGGCAGATTCACATCCTCGTGAACAACGCAGGCTGCAATGTCCGCAAGCCGGCGCTCGAAATCACCTGGGACGACTGGAACCTTGTGCTCGATACGAATCTGCGCGGCAGCTTCTTCGTTGCCCAGGCGATCGCACGCGGCATGATCGCCCATCGTTATGGACGCATCATCAATATCGGCTCGGTCACCAGCGTTTTTGGCTATGCGGGTCTCGCTCCTTATGGAGCGAGCCGCGGCGGCATCCGCCAACTCACCATGAGTCTCGCCGACGATTGGGGTGCGCACGGAGTCACCGTCAACTGCCTCGCTCCTGGCTGGTTCAAGACCGAGCAGAACCAGGCGCTTTACGAGAACCAAGACTGGGTCGACTATCTCAACGAGCGTATCCCGTTAAAACGTACGGGCCGGCCCGACGATCTCGATGGAGCCATTGTCTTTCTCGCATCCGAGGCGAGCCGTTACATCACCGGGCAGACACTCCTGATCGATGGAGGTATTTCCACAGGTTCAACCCGCGCCACCGTGCCCCCGAAAACAAAGACCTAAGCGAGCGCTGCACTCTCAGCTGCAATCGGACAAATATTGCCTAGGAGAAACAGATAACCGCAGATCCCGAGAACGAGATAAGCCCCCGCCACAGCGAACGCCATCGTGAACGAGTGCTGCGCATGCACCAGGTATCCCGTGACAATGGGAGCCGCAATGCCTGAGATCTGATTCGACAAATTCAGAATCCCACCCACCGTCCCCACGCAACTCCGGGGAGCAATCAACGACGGAATCGACCAGCCTACCGGCGCCGCCGCAGCCAGTCCTCCAATCGAAAGACTGATCCAGGCCAGCGCCTGCATTGAGCTGTGCGACAAGCCAGCACCCAGGATCCCAAGCCCCAGCGCGGTGCCACCCACCAATACTGTCAGCCGCACCCGGTTCGCATTCCAGCCCCGCCGAATCAGCGCATCGACCAGCCAGCCTCCGACGAGTAGGTCGGTTGCCGTTGCGATCAGCCAAGGCACACCTGTGTATACGAACGAGTGCAATAGGTCGATATGCAGTGATTCCGATAAGTAGCTCGGCAGCCAGGCCAGCAGCAGATAGAACACGTAATTGTAAGAGCCAAAGCCCAGCGCCAGCCCAATCACCTTTCGCTGCCGCAACAGATAGCCCAGCGAAGCACGCTGCGCCACGATGCCATCTGATGCGCTCTCTCGCTGCGCACGGATATATTCAAATTCCGCCGCGCTCAGCGCAGCATCCTCTTCCGGATCGCGGTACATGCGGAGGAAAAGCACGAAATAGAAGAGGCTGATCAACCCGGTCGCCATAAAGCTCAGCCGCCAACCCACGTGCAGCAGCAGGATGCCAATCAGCGGCACGCCAATCGCGGAAGCAAATTTCGCTGCCGCATCGAACAAACTCGTGGCAAAACTGCGCTCCTGCGGTGGAAACCAGCATCCGATCGCCTTCGCATTCGCGGGAAACGTCGGCGACTCACCTACGCCAAGCAACAGGCGAGCCACAAAGAAGCCACCGACGCTCGGAGTCATTGCCGCTCCGAAAGTGGCTATACTCCACAGCAGCGTGCTGATGCGCCCCACGCGACGCACCCCGAACTTGTCGAGCACTACACCGATGGGAAGCTGGCAGAGAGCGTAGGTCCAGTTGTACGCACCGAGCAGGTAGCCGAACGTGATGTCGGAAATTCCGAAGGTCGTGGTGAGCGCCCCGTGGGATACGGAAAGGTTCACTCGGTCGAAGTAATTGACCAGAACCCCCAGCCCCAGCAGCCATGCAATTCGCCACCTGCGTTTGGGAATCGGGAGCGTTCCAGCGCTCTCCAAAGATGGCAAACTACTCTCGGGCAATAACTCGTCCACTACGCAGCCCTCTGCGCTTAGTGTCTCACCTGACCGAGTATTGTCGGCCACGCTCCTGCGCCATGCCAGCGCGGCAGACACGGCTTGCCCTGACCCGCTTCAGTGAGGGAAGGGGCGGAGAACTTCAAATTGGAGCTGTTATCCGATGCATTTCCTTGCTGGCTCGCTAGATTTCTTTGGGCTCCAGGCACCCACGTTTGCCTGGGTAGCGGCATGAGGAATGTCTGGAGATACTCCTTCATGTTGCTAATCACTTCTCTCCTTGGCTGTAACTGAGCCAAACCGCTCGCCTCCGAGGGCTCTTTTCAAATACGCTACTAATTTGGCTCGGGTCCATCGAGGTTCGGGCTAATGTGTAGAAACTCTTTCTGTGCCTCGGGAGGCTTTGGCTCCGGCGCTCCCGCCATTTTGGTCTTAGTCTTGGCTTACAGCCTTATCGGTTCCACCTGGTCTGTATAGCAAACCGAAATTCAGAATCAAGCTAGTCGGAAGTTTGGCGTGCTACATTTACGGCAATGCGTTCTGAGATAGAACAAGCCGTGCAGCTCCTGCAGCGCGAGGACTGGGAAGATACGATGCAAGAAGTGCTTAGACGAACTCGTACTGTTCCAGAACGCAGCCCTGTGATCTCGGCCACTTCTTCGCTCCATATCGCGCAGCACCAAAACAATGCGATATTGTGGCGGCAGGTGCTGAATGGCGTCTCGCAACCGTCCCGCTTCCTGACTCCGAATGGTTCATAGGTAATATGCCGCTGTGTGACTCCTCAGGGACGTACATGCGAGCCGTACGGCCGAAGCCTTTTCCCCCCGTCCTCCTGCTGTGCCCAAGAGAGCCCTGCGTCTGCTTCAAATCGCCCGTGACTTCCTGCATCTGCGATCCGGCTGAATGTCGGAACAGATGGAAGCCATACGACCGCGCAACTTTGCGCTGAATTCCAGCTTTGTCCATAGCCGGATAGAGCACCCGCTTGCGCAAATCGTCCGGGTCGTAAGAGTGCCCGGCACCATTCGCAAACAAGTAGTCTTTCGGGCTGCCTACTAACGCGCAGCTCACGATGGCTCTGGAGCATTCGTTTCAATCCACCACACAGGTGTTTGCGCCTTGCCACGCCAGACCGAACGGCGGACATAGAACTTCGACTGCTCGACATCCACATCGGACCATTTCAGAGCTAGGGCCTCCCCGATCCGTAGCCCAGTCAGGTACAGGAGGACAATGAGCGCCTTGAGATTCTGGGGCACGTTGTCCGCCACATCCTTGACTTCAGCCGGAGAGAGAGAGCGGGCTTCTCGGTTCGCTCATTGAGGAGCAGCTTACTGCCCTGGAATCAGAGCGTTCCACGATGGGAGAACTTGTCGCCCAGACGCAACGTGAACTGGTGGACCTGCCTGCTGCGTCGAAGAAGAGGGGGCTGAGTCAGCGGCGAGAACTCTGTGAGATGTTCTTCCCCGATGGTTTGGTGTGGTCGCATTCGATGGGCTTTTTGAACTCACAGAACACGTCGATC
>WNGJ01001453.1_pt1 | contig 23337 bp, 18 predicted proteins | sample 5400611 | NCBI WGS metagenome assembly WNGJ01 (sample SAMN13153375, study PRJNA577476) | soil metagenome | isolation source: 40 cm soil or saprolite under Garry oak tree replicate 1 | place: USA:California | collected 2016-06-15
CGAACCGATAGGTACTGCCCACCGTGCGATGCGCGGTCCGCGGCTTGATACAGCGCTGGGTATTCAGGCTCCAGAGCTGGTTCGCTTGGAGTGAGCTCCGGGCCCCCTTGCGCGGCGTCTTTTGTCCAGGTGCTTATCATTCGTGCTCGGTCTCAGGAATGCACGCCGGCCACGGCTATCAGCCTGGGCTGCTCGTTCGGAGCCCCCTGGTTGGCTGGTTCGAGCGCACGGTTGGAGATCCATCGGAATGAGGTGACGAGCGCCAGCCACCCGCCAGCGATAAGGAGGCTCGCGAAGACGTCTACCGGCCAATGCGCCCCGACGTAGACCCGACTGATCGCCGCGGTCAGAACGATCGCCGCCACTGCCGCCCAGCCGATCGGCCTTGCCCAGCCAGGCAGGTATCGATATCCGAGGCACAACATCAGCAATCCGACGCTGATCGTGATGTAGATGACGTGGCCGCTTGGGAAGCTGGTCGATCCCGGATGCTCGGTGATCTGGCTCACCTGGGCCAGGGTCGGCCTCGGGCGGTTGACCAGGCCGACGATCAACGGATACGAGAGGCCGCCCGCTGTGGCGGCCAGCGCCAGCAACCAGGCGCGGCGATTCAGGAGCAGCACAACCAGGATGACACCGACCTGCATGTAGATGCCTCCGCCCGGACCGCCGATGAAGCTGAAGAATGGGAACGTTGCCGCCAGTGGACCCCAGTTGGCCGACTGGATCGACCGAGCGACCGAGTCGTCCCACGCCAGGTACGGCGTCGCCTTCACGAGCAGGGCAAGCGTTACCACGCCAATCGCGCACGCCGCGCTCGCAGCCATGAGCCGTCGGTGCACCGCCCCCGTCCAGCGGGGAAACAGCGCGCTGACGACGCGATTGCGCGGGCCGCTGTTCATGCCAAGACCGTCGCGGGCTCAAGCGCCGGTGCCCGGACCACCGCGGCGGCGGGCATGGCGACGCGGATGGCCATTGGGATCGAAACTACGTCTATGGGCAGCGTGCCGATGTGGGTCCCGTCGGCGTGCACGTTGAACGGATGCTCGGACTCTACTTTAAGTCTCATAAAGGGGTATCGGGTTGTGGTGTACCCATGGCCCTTATGGCCATGCTGCAGTGCACGCGCAGACTCGACCAGGTTCAGACGGCCGAGGTCGTGATAGACGGTCAGAAACAAAGCCGGGTCTCGCATGTCGATCCCGGGTGCCAAAACCAGATGCTGCCCGGTGACCGGAGTGTTGCTGATCGTCATCGTGAAGGCCTTAACCGTCAGGCGCTCTGACGGCGGATCGATCTCCAGCACAAGGTCGACCGACCTGTCACTCGCCAGCTGCAGCGGCGCTCTGATGATGTCGCGAAAGTTGCGGCGGACAAACGCCTCACCGATCGGCCAAAGGTCTGCTTCGAGTCCGATTCCGGCGCCTTCGAAAAAGATGTAGTCGTTCGAGTCGGGTGGTCCTTGCTCCCGCCAGCAGCCGATCCGTCCCGCGGATACCCACTGTGGTTCCGCGCTAAGCGCGACTTCGACCGCTTCGTGAGTATCAGCCGGCATGCCGAGCACGCTCGAGATGTTGTTGTTCGTGCCACACGGAATCAATCCCACAGGCGTCTCGAGCCCGATCAGCGCGCTCGCGATCGAGCGAAACGTCCCGTCGCCACCCATCACGAGGATTCGCGAAGCTCCCGATTCCGCCTTCTGGCGCGCCCATGCCGCAGCGTCGACGCCCGGCTCGATCATCAAGATCTCGCACTCCCTGCCAAGGCGCATGCGCAGCCACGGCTCAAGCTTGTGGGCGATCTGGTGGCCGGAGTTGGGGTTCATGACCACGTGTATGTTGTCCATTTCAAGACTCCTTTGCGATGCGCCTACGAACCGGTGGATCCAATCCGCGCTTCATCCGCAGCACAGGAGGCGACGTGGCGGACTGCAGCCCGAGAGCGATGAAGCCGAGGGCGACGATTGTCACGACAACGGCGCCGGCCGGCAGGCCCAGCAGCACTGCAAATGCACGTGTCAAGCCGTAGTTCCAATCGGCATGACCCGTGAACGCGCCGATCATCATGAGCAGACCGATCGCGGTGAACGCGATGCCGCGGCCGAAGAGGCCGACCCGTCCCGCAAACACCCACGCACGCCATTGATGCGGATTGGTCAGCTGGGCCAGAAAGTCGGTCTTGAAGGGCGCGATCCAAGCATCCGCGAACTGGCCAATGCCAGTAATCACTACCACGGCGCCCAGCACGGCGAGCACTGGCGGCGTGAACTGCGTTCCGAGCAGCTTGTCGATGCCGAACGGCAGACCCCCGCCACGGCTCGATCCTCCCATTGCGAACTGGATTGAGAACAGGGCCAGCCCGGTGTACGCGCTTGCGCTCCCTAGAAAGGCCAACCGGGACATGACGCCGTGAAATGTGCTTCCACGTTCTAGGGGGTCGGCAATCGCGCGCACGACGCTCCAAAGTGCGTAGCCGAGCAATCCGGTCGCGGCGAAAATGCCGACGGGAAGCTGGAGTGCGTTCTGCTCGATCAGCGTCACCGAACCCTGCAGATCCACTGAGTCGCGGACTCCGATGATCGCCGCGATCGCAACCACGCCTACCAGGGCGTACAGGACACCGCGCACCACGAGGCCGAATCGCTGCAGGCTTATGAACCATGGATTGAAAACGAACCGCGGAATCTCCACGCGCAAACCCGGTTCGACGACGAATGCGGGTTTGTACGGCGATTCATCCACGGCGCGTGGATATAGGACAGGGTCGGAAATCCAACGCACCGAGAGCACGAAACTGAACCAACCCACGCCGATCAGGCCACCGGCCAGCACATCAGATGGCCAGTGCGCGCCTGAGTAGTTTCGGCTGAAACCGCCCAGCACCACGAACACGATGGCGAGCGCCCATCCCAGCGGCTGCCAGCGGCGCGGGATGAACTTCAGGCCGACACAGGTCATGAGGATGACCGCGTAGAAAACAAACAGCACGGTGTGACCGCTCGGAAAGCTGGAAGCGGCGGGGTGCTCGGTCACCCTCAGCACGTTCGGCACCGACGGGCGATCCCTGAAGAACGAGGTGTTTATGAGGAAGTACAGGCCGCTCCCCAGCGCGCCCGCGATCAGCAGGCGCCATGAGACGCGATTGAGGGCCAAAACGAGGGCAATGACGACGGCTTCGACGATCACACCGTACGGACCGCCGACTTGCATATAGACGTAGAAAACCGACAGCAGCGGCCCGACGTTGATCGCCTGCTCCGCTCGCTCGATTGTAGCGTCGAGGGGTAGGAACGGGGTCGTGTAGACCAGCGCGGTGAGGCCTGCCAGCGCAACGGCGCAGATGCCCGCCACCATAAGAAGCGGTCGGTGGAAGCGCGGCAGTGGCGGTGCTTTGACGGCCGGGGCGGCCGCCGGCATTCGGGCTAGGGCTTCAGCGGTGATCACAGACGACCAGTCTTACCGGGCAAGACGGATCAGTCATGAAGTTTCCTCATGTCCTACGCCGAAAACCGAACTTCTAGCTCCGGACTTTGCTCCTAGCTTCGTCAAGCGATGGCACCTCATCGGCAGGCACCCCGACGAAGCGGTATCCCTTGCCCTGCACAGTGGCGATGAAGCGCGGCCGGCGCCAATTGTCGTGAAGCTTGGTCCGGAGATTGCGCACATGGCGGTCGATCAGGTTGCTCCCGGCGGCATAGTCGACGCCCCACAGGTTGTCCAGGATCTGTTCGCGAGTCACGAGGCGCCCTGCGTTAGCCGCCAGTAGATATAGCAAACTCTGCTCGAGCGATGTGAGGTGAAGTTCGCGGGGCCCCGCATGCACCCGACGATTAAGAATGTCGATTTCGAGGTCTCCGAGCCTGATCGTTGGCGTGAATGCCATTGGTTTGCGATAGGTACGCCTCATGATCGCCAGAGTGCGGGCGAGCAGCTCTTCGGGTGAGAACGGGACGGCGATGATGTCGTCCACGCCATGTTCGAAGGCCGTCAACTTAGTCCCTAGATCGCCGCGACGAGTAAGGGCGATGGATGGTATTCGCTCTATCGCTGGCGACGGCTGTCCCAGGTGGTCCAGCAGCTGCACATGGCCGGCATCCATATCGATGATGGCGAGATGTGGCCCCCACTGATGAAGCATTGAGATCGCTTGGGACTCATCGCCGACCGAACGCACAACGAACTGGCCATGACTGAGGGCAAGGCGAACAACCTCAGCAACAACTGGTTTCTCTAGAACCGTCAGAACCCGCACAGGTGTCCGCAACTGGCGGGTGTCACCTCCGAGTACGTCCTCGCTACGTTGTCTCCACACCATATGGCCTTGAATCTGACTATAGGCCGAACGGAGAAGGGCGGCGGGGGATGACGGAACTTCATGACAACGCGCGCCTGGTCTGCAGGATTGAGGGCAACGTTCATGGTCCCAACGATCGATAGCAATGTGGTCAGGCGCGTCATTGACGAGATATGGAACGCCGGAAACATCGACCTGGCAGATGAACTTTTCTCCCCGATCTACGTCAACCACGGGGGCTTGATCCCCGATCTGGTCAGGGGTCCTGAGGGCGTCAAGTTCAGCGTTGCGCTGTACCGCGCTGCATTCCCAGATCTCCACATCAGCGTGGACAGCCTGTCAGCGCTCAATGGCAGTGTCCAGCTGCGCTGGACCGCCCAAAGCACGTTCCCCGAAGCCCGGAGCCGCACTGCCGCCGCAGTGAGGGCCAGACATGCGTTGACAGGCGAAACCAGGAGCTGGCTGGCCGACGGCCAGATCATCGAAAGCTGGACAAGTTGGGACTCGACCATCGCGTTGCAAAAGGTCGAGGTCTTCGAGCCAACGCATGAAGAAACTTCATGACTACCCGGGCTTTACTGGCGAGACTCGTTTGATGCCCTTCGGCATCAAACGTTCATCAAGGGGAGTTCTAAACCAATGGCTGTAATGCCCGCTACAAGAGTCGAATCCGGCGAACTCGGCAATGCTCGCACCTCAATGAAGGCGATAGTCCAGCACAAGTACGGCGAACCCGAGGCGGTCTTGGAGCTCCGTGACATCGCCATGCCCGTGGTCAAGGATGATGAGGTGCTCGTACGCGTTCACGCGGCATCCGTCCATGTCGGCGATTGGATCCTCGTGAGAGGCGTGCCGTACGTCGCCCGCATGGCCACCGGGATGTCCAAGCCAAAGAATCATGTTCCGGGAACGGATATTGCGGGCACGGTCGAGGCGGTCGGCAAGGACGTGACGCAATTCCGACCAGGTGATGAGGTATTCGGCTGGTGCAAGGGCGCCTTTGCCGAGTATGCATGTGCTGCAGAGGACCACTATCTTCCGAAGCCGGCCACCCTCACGTTCGAACAAGCCGCGGCGGTCGGTGTGTCAGCTTCCATCGCCCTCCAGCTTCTTCGCGATCAAGCGAAGATCCACCCAGGGCAGAACGTCTTGATCAACGGTGCGTCCGGAGGCGTCGGATCATTCGCAGTGCAGATCGCCAAGGCCTTTGGCGCCGAAGTGACCGGCGTGTGCAGTACGAAGAATGTGGACATGGTCCGCTCCATCGGCGCTGACCATGTCATCGACTACACACGTGAGGACTTCACCCAGGGTGAGCAGCGGTACGACTACATACTCGACAACGTGGGTAACCATTCGTTGTCAGACACCAGGCGCGTACTTACCCCCGCTGGGAAGCTGCAGGCCAACAATGGAACGTCGGGCGGTCGATGGTTCGGCACTACCGGCACCGTCATCAAAACGGCAGCACTGTCGAAGGTCGTGCGCCAGCAATTGGGCCCGTCCATCAAGTTTGAGAATAGAAACGACCTAGTCGTCCTGAAGGAACTCATAGAAGCCGGGAAGATCACGCCGGTCATCGACGGAACCTACCCTCTGGGTGGGACCGGCGCGGCGATCGCCCATGTCGGAGAGGGACATGCGCGAGGAACGGTCGTAATCACCATCTCAGCGGCGGACCATGCCTAACACACTCTCCATGGCCGGCAAGATCGTCCTGATCACCGGCGGCACCGGGGGAATCGGCAAGGCCACCGCGATCGGCCTTGCCGCCCTCGGCGCCCGGGTCGGCATCACAGGCCGCGATCCAGCCCGCGCAGAACAGGCCGCGGCCGACATCCGTGCCGCTTCAGGCAACCCGGCCGTCGACGCGTTCGCCGCCGACATGAGCTCCCCGGCCGAGGTGCGCCGGCTCGCCGCTGCCGTCCTCGACTCCTATCCGCGGCTGCACGTCCTGATCAACAACGTCGGCGGTTTCTGGGCTCATCGACATCCGACAGTTGACGGTCTGGAACACACCTTCGCCCTCAACTACCTCGCCCCGTTCCTATTCACCAACCTGTTGCTGGGTCGGCTCAAAGCAAGCGCACCTGCACGGGTCGTCAGCGTCTCCTCTGGCGTACAGGCGACGGGCCGCATCGACTTCGACGACCTGCAGGGGACTCGCCATTACTCCGGAGAGCGCGCTTACAACCAGTCCAAGCTCGCCGTCGTGATGTTCACCAACGAGCTGGCCCGCCGCCTGGAAGGGACTGGCGTCACGGCCAACTCCTTGCATCCCGGCATGGTGCACACCAACTTTGGCGCTGAAGACCAGGCTGGGTGGTTTGCAGTCGTGGGCCACGTGGTCCTCCCGCTGCTGAAGACTCCAGAGCAGGGTGCCCAGACGTCGATCTATCTGGCCTCCTCACCCGAAGTGGCTGGCGTCACCGGCCAGTTCTTCGACGACCGAAAGCCGAAGACCGCCAACAAGGTCGCCTATGACACCGAGATGACAGCCAGGCTCTGGCAGGTCAGCGCCGACCTAGTCGGGACAGCCATCGGCGGCACCGCCATTCCTGCCGGTCAAGGACGTCACAAGTGATCAATGACTTGCAGAAGATAGAGGTGGGGTCATCCCGTCCCACGAACACCATGAAGGCGATCGTCCGGTACCGGTACGGCTCGCCAGATGTCCTCGAGCTCCGGGAACTCGACAAGCCGGTCGTCAAGGATGAGAACGTGCTGGTGCGAGTTCGCGCTTCGTCCCTGAATGCGGATGACCTGGAGTACATGTACGGCAAGTCTCCGATGACACGCCTCGCCACGGGACTACGCAGGCCAAGGATCCATGGTCTTGGGTCGGACGTGGCGGGCCAGGTCGAGGCGGTCGGCAAGGCCGTGACGCACTTTCACCCGGGCGACGAGGTGTTCGGGAACATGACCGAGCATGGATCCGGCGCATTTGCCGAGTACGTGTGCGCTCCTGCCAAAGCCTTCGCCCTGAAACCGGCCAGCATGACCTTCGAAGAGGCAGCGACCGTGCCGCAAGCGGCAGTCCTGGCCCTGCAGGGTCTTCGCGGCAAACGACGAATCCAGCAAGGAGACCGAGTCTTGATCAACGGTGCCGGTGGAAGCGTGGGTCCGTTCGCCGTGCAGATCGCAAAGACCTTCGGAGCGGAAGTGACCGGTGTGGACAGCACTGGCAAGCTGGACATGCTGCGCTCGATTGGCGCAGACCACGTCATCGATTACACCCAAGAGGACTTCACACGAAACGGCCAGCGGTATGACTATGTCCTCGATGTCGTGGCTCGTCGTTCGATATTCGAACTGGAGCGCGCGCTGAATCCCGGCGGTGCCTATGTGATGCTTGGAGCCACCACGGCTCGACTGCTCCAAGGCGCGTCAATGGGACCGCTGATCTCGATCACGGGAAGCAAGAAGATGGGTGTCAGCTGGTGGTGGAGACCATTCGACCAGGAAGACGTTGCATTTCTGAAGCAGCTGATCGAAGCCGGCAGCTTGAGACCGGTCATCGACACCATTTACCCGCTGAGTGAAGTCCCCGCAGCCCTCAGGTACCTGGAGGAAGGCCACGCTCGAGGCAAGATCGTCATCACGATCTGAGGCGCCGAGCGCCGGTCCCCGTGTCTTCATCAACTACCGTCGCGATGACACCGCGGGAGAGGCGGGCCGTCTCTACGATGCGCTGAGCGCCCGGCTAGGCAAGGGTTTGGTGTTCATGGACGTCGACGCCATCCAGCCTGGAGCGGACTTCTCTGAAGTCATCAAGGGAGCGCTAGGCTCTAGCGACGTCCTGGTCACTGTGATCGGCAGGAATTGGCTTAGCGTGAAGAATGCCGGCGAAGCGCGTCGACTGGATGACCCGCGAGATCTCGTTCGCTTGGAGATTCAGTCTGCCTTGAAACACAAAATCGGCGTGGTTCCAGTCCTGGTCCAAGGAGCACAGATGCCGCGGGCTGACCAGCTGCCGAAATCTCTCGCCAAGCTGGCCGGAAGAAATGCTTTCGAGCTCAGCCATGTCCGGTGGCATCAGGACGTCGAAAGGCTGATCGCGTCCATCGAGAATCCGACCCAAACGAGGCATGCAAGCAATCACAACCTTCCGCGCCAACTGACTAGTTTCGTCGGGCGGAGCGACGACATGAACACAGTCAAGCGGATTCTGCAGTCCGCACGGCTGCTGACGCTGACAGGAACGGGAGGATGCGGAAAGACCCGTCTTGCGCTGCAGGCGGCCAGCGAGTTGGTCGATGAATACCCAGGCGGTGTTTGGCTGATTGAGTTCGCCGCGGTAGCGGATCCCGAACTGGTTACACAGGTCGTTGCGTCAACTCTTGGCATACGTGAAAAGCCCGGGCAAGACATCACCGTGTCGCTCATCACAAGGCTGCAGGAGAAGCGTGCCCTCCTCATCCTCGACAACTGTGAGCATGTCGTAGCCGCCGGCGCGACCCTCGCCGACGCGCTCCTTCGCGCGTGCCCGCAACTCCACCTCTTGGTAACCAGTCGTGAGGCTCTCAATGTTGGCGGCGAAGTCATCCAGCGCGTGCGATCACTTGGACTTCCTCACGAAGGTGAAGCGGACACGCTGCACGCGATAGCTCGGTCCGAGGCCGTGCAGCTGTTCGTCGACCGCGCCCGGTTGGCCTGCGTGGACTTCGCGATCGATGAAACGAATGCGTTAGCCATATTGCAGATTTGCCAACGTCTGGACGGAATCCCTCTGGCCATCGAACTGGCGGCGGCCAGGATAAGGATGATGCCCCCAGGCGAGATCCTCGCTCATCTTCAGGACCGGTTCCGATTGTTGACCATGGGCAGTCGGACTGCGCTGCCGCGGCAACAGACCTTGCGAGCTGCGGTGGAGTGGAGCTACAGGCTGTTGAGCGAGTCTGAGCAGAGCCTGTTCAACCGTTTATCCGTGTTCGCCGGAGGTTTCAGTCTGCAGGCGGCAGAGGCGGTCTGCTCAGGCGACGGGCTGCCGGATGATCGCATCCTTGACCTGCTATCAGGTCTCGTCGACAAGTCTCTGGTGGTGGTCAGTCAAGACAACAGCGGCGGCGGCAGCTCGCGGTACATGCTGCTGGAAACGTTGCGTGAATTCGGCCGCGAGCACCTGCCGACGTTGAACACGGCAAATCAGGGCCACGCGCGCCAGGAACTCCACGCGGACTACTACATAGGGCTGGCCGAGGACTCCGAGGTGGGTCTGAGGGGTCCCAACGAGGCAATCTGGCTGGCGCAGCTCGAGAGTGAGGTGGACAACCTTCGAGCAGCATTCGAATGGTATGCGCTGACCGATGCCACCAAGATGCTCAGGCTCGCAACTGCGCTCGGGGACTTCTGGATTCGGGGTCGCATCTCTGAGGGCCGCGACGCTTACCGACGAGCTTTAGAGAGTTTCCCGACGCCCACAGCGCTGCGCGCCAAAGCCCTCTACATGAGTGCGCAGCTTGCAAAGTGGCAGGGCGACTATCAACACGCACAGTCGAGTGGTCACGAAGCGCTATCAATCGCCCGGTCCGTAGACGACATTCGCGTCACCGGGCTTGCACTCGGAGTGCTCGGAGAGTGTTGCCTCATGCGGCCAACATCGCTGCACTCCCCAGCGCTGTCCTCGCAGCGCGACTTGACTCTCGCCAGGAGCCTATTCGAAGAATCGGTCCAGGTACTTCGAAAGGTCGGCGACTCCTGGGCACTAGCGCTAAGCCTCAACGGACTTGGACTGGTCAAGGTCCAGTCGGGACTCTACGACCAGGCTCGCGGACTGCTCGATGAAGCTCTCGTGGAAGCCCAGAAATGCGGCCAGCCTTCTCTTATTGAGATGGTTCTCGGCACCCTCAGCGCGGCTTTGATTGAGCACGGTGACGTTCGATCCGCGCACGAACATCTCAAGACTGGTCTTCTTCTAGCACGAGCTCAAAATGACCACAAATTCGTCCCCGAATTTCTTGAACTTGCGGCAGCCTTGTCGCAGTTGAGCGCTCAGCCGGCGCGGAGCCTTCGGCTGCTCGCCTCGGCGGAGCAGCTCTATGCCGCTGCGGGGCTCACGCCCTTCGATTCGTGGCACGAGACCTTCAAAAAAGCCAGCTCTGCCCTGGCGTCGGACGATGTGGAAGCCGCTCTCATGACTGGTAGAAACATGACGATGTTGGACGCGATTGATCTCGCCTTGGAGGACCCGTTGCAGCCCGGCGGAGATCTGGGCCGGTCGTCGGTGGATCAGTTGGCCCAGAGCTCGAGTCGATGAGTATCCAGGATTCCGAGCACGCTGCCAGCGCGCTCGGCTTGAGAGTTCAAATCTTGTCCCGTCCACCAACCAGTTCATCGCGGTCCTACCCTGGATGGCTGTTCCCGGCGCTGGCCCTCATCGTCAGCCTTCTCGTCACCATGCCTTTCCTTGAATACGCCTTTCCTGACCGGCAGCAAAGCCTGCTCACGACTTACTTCAACCCCGGCCTCGGGACGGCCCATCGACCCTTTGACCTCCTTTACAAGGCTTTGCTCGTCGTCGTCTTCTGCTATCTGCTTCTTGCCATCCGGTTCATGCACCGGCGTTTGAAGGTAGCCCGGAGCCAGCTCCCGCTTGCCAACGACCATCCAGGCCCGGTCTTTGACAAATCATTTCGCTGGGCGAATTCGCTTGTGCCGCCTCTGGGATTGGCTATCGCCTGGGCTGTCACCTACTTAGTCCTGTTCCTCGCGGCCGGCCAGACGATCGACGTGTCGTTCGCGCCGGTTTTCGCCCTTGACGCCCTCTTAGCGACAGGGCGTGTGCTCATCGTGTTCACGTTTGTCTGGGTTTACCTCGCGTCGTTGTATGGGCTCTACACTCTATCGCGGCAACCGCTGGTCCTCAGGCGACATCACGAAGATCCCCTGCTCGGAGTGCGGGCGTTTGGCTCGCTATCGCTTTCCTTGGCTGTTTGCTACTTCGTGGGCCTGGCGTTGGGCGTTCTGTTGTCCAAGTTGGCGAGCGCGGACCCTGTTCTCTACAGCGCGAAGCAAGACCCGGCCTTTGTTCTCGGAGCAGCCCTCATTGTGAGCGGCGTCGCGCTCTTCTTCCTGCCCTTGCGAGCCGTACACGCCAAGATGGAGCACGAAAAGCGGCGCGAGCGCGAGCGCCTCGACACGTGGTACGGAACACTCTTTGCTGGCGAACCACGTGCCGCACGGTCCGAGGACATGGCGACAAGTCTCAGGGAGCTCAGGAACATCGCGGCATTCCCAACCGTGGAACGCCATGTCGAAGCCATCCACACCTGGCCGTTCGACACCAAGACGCTCGGTTTCCTGCTGACCTCATTGGCGCTCCCCCTCATCTTGACGTTAATCGCAAGCCTCGCCCTCGAGCTGCTGCACATCAGGCCCGCGATCTAAGCTTCCGATGAAACCCAACCGCGGTTGCGAACAACCAGAACCCGTCCTCGTTGGCATCGAGGCGATGGACGATCTAAACCTGGAGCGACGTCGCGCCCGTGTCGCCGTCGGTCCAAGCAATGCGGAGAAGGCAGACACCAGGGTTGTTACTGAATTTGTTGCGAGCAGTGTTCAAGCCTTGGTTCGATGGGCCCAAGACGTGGGCGCCGTGTTCAACGACCTGACAAGCGGCACTTGGGCGATCAGAGCGGCGCCAATGTCATCTAGTCGACCAGCGCGACCCACGTTCACCGTCAGCAGTGTCGATGCGCGTGCGTAATCCAGTTGGCTGGGTAACTGAGTTCAGGCCCCACAGGGAGGTAACACGCTAGAAGCAAAGAGAGATCGCTATCGAGCGGGTTGGAGGCTGGTCTGGCCCGTGATGGAAAAGCGCCTGTTTACGCGCCGCGTGATCGTCTGGTCGATCGCGATAGCTCAGGTCATCCTCTTCATCGAGTGCGGAGTCTTCTACGTCTGGTCGGGCGACCGGTTCGCGGCAGAGTTGGCAATCGCCGGGTTGATTTCGTTCGCGTTGGTAGGCGCGCTGATCGCCTCCCAGCAGGCCAACTTCCGGTTCGGCTGGTTCGTCCTGCTGACGCCGGTGCCGGCGCTTGTGTCGTTCCTGGCCACCCAATATGTCGATCTCATCGAGGTCCATCGCGTCGCACTGCCTTTCGAGTCCAGCGTCTGGTGGCTTGGCAATTGGGCGTGGACTCCCTCATTCGGCACAGCCATTGGCATGCTCACTGTGCGCGTTCCAGATGGCCGTGTGCCTCGAGGGTGGCGGTTTGTGGACTGGCTTTGCATCGCGGGGACAGCCCTGTTGGCGGGCGGCATAGCCTCGATTCAGTTTCCAGGCGGTAGCGAGGGGCTGACACCGACGGCCGCGGCGGTCTTGTATGCCGGCCTTGCCCTGATAGCGATGGGAGCAGTCGGAGCTCTGGCATCACTCATCTCGCGGTACCGGCATGGGGACAGAGACTTGCGGCTGCAACTGAAGTGGATTCTCCTGGCGACCGCAGTAGTGACGGCGGCCTTCGTTTACGCTGCGGTGTTCGCGATTGCGTTCAAGACGGAGTTCGACCTTGCGCTGGCCCCATCGTATGTCGCGCTCTCTTGTATCCCGATCTCAATCGGGATCGCGATCCTGCGCCACCGGCTATTCGACATCGACGTGATCATCAGCCGCAGTCTCGTATACGTGACCGTGACGGGAATCCTCGGCGGTCTATTTATCGGTTTGATCGAGCTCACGCAACAACTGTCGATCCTGTACACGGGACAGAAATCAGAAACCGCGATCGTGATCACAGCGTTTTTGGTCGCTGGGGCGTTCACGCCGGTCCAGAAATGGGTAGACGAGATCGTGGAACGCCGTTTCAAGGGAGCAGACGCCGCAGGACGGCTGCACCTCGTCAGCTCCACCGCGGAGTCGGTCGTGAGAGTTATCGATCCTCACCGCTTTGCGCAGTGGCTCGTCGATGAGTCCGTGACGGCGTTCGAGGCGGAAGGCGGCGCCCTCTACCTCGAGCGGCACCATCATTCGCGACCTTTTCACAGTCGCGGCACCATCGGTGGCGATGCAGCCGTCGAGATCAAGGTTGACCACGCGGATCTCGAGTTGGGCCGACTGCTGCTCGGCCGTAGGCGTGGAGGAATCGATTACTCGCATCGAGATCTCGTAGCCCTGAAAAGATCGGCCGCCGCTCTTGGCGAGGCGCTGGCGGTGGCGACTGATTTTGGCCACGTGACGGCGCCGGCGCCCAGAGCTGCGGCCACCAACGGTGGGGCCGCTCATGCCACCACGAGCTAAGACGTCTGTATCAAGCCCCATGCGGCGCGGGTCCATGTAGTACTTCGTGTAGTAGTCCTGAGAAAGAACGCCTCAGATCTGGACGCGTGGCGGCCATGCAATCGAAATTCCGAGCCAAAATGCTCAAAACTGCCACTTCTGGGCGGAAGGGTCTCAGAGTTCGGGACCGTGAGGACGAGGGTTCAAATCCCTCGCCCCCGACCATTTTTGTATTCAAAATCCGCGATTTCCGGGGTTGTCTGGAGTCGACGGGGCACAGCCGGGTCACAATTTCGTGGAGGACTATCGCAACCTAGCGGTGGAGCGGTGACTGTCGTCGGCGAATCTGAACCCGCTTGGCAGCAATCGATGGCTCCGCGGAGGCTTCACGCTGACGACGCAACGGCCAGGACCGTGAGGCACGGGGTTCGGAAAATCAGATGCCAGCGTGACGACGCACAGGGCAGGACCGTGAGGCCTTGCCAGGGTCTTCATCAGGAGCAGCTTCGCGCGTCCTTATGCATGTCAGGAGGGGCAAATGCAGGCAGTCTTCGATGCCATCTGTCGATAAGAATGGGTTCTCGTGACCACCCGCAAGACTTGAGCTTCCGTTTTGGCGCCTTTCGAAAGCCAAGGTTATCCGAGCGGTAGGTCTGGTTGGTGCAGTGAGACACAGCAATCGGGACAGGCAAACGCTTAAATCCGTTTCAACACGTAACGCCAGGGCTCGAACCAAGCCCCCGTGATCACAGCCCGGATTGGTCCGGGTCGGACGTAGCGGCGCATCTCCGAAGCAGGCACCGACACCGCGCGGATCAGCTCCCAGCCCGAGAAGCGATTGCGCAGCTCCTCTGCCGTGATGCCGCTACCGAATAGCCTCGAGAAGCCGACGATCAAGAGCAGCGCGCTGGGCGCCGCGACTGTCGTGACGCCAACCGCGTATGCGTCCCGCCTATTCACCGGCACCGTGTGGTAACAACCGGCGTCAACGAACAGCGAGTACCCGTCGCCAATCCCGAGGTCCTGCAATCTAGTCACGTCGCCCTCGATCAACTGGACTACTACGCCGGCCGCGGCCGCCTTTTGGCGAGCCGCCGCCACAGCCCCGCGGACCATGTCGATGCCGGTGACGTCCCAGTTGTGGCGCGCCAGGTAGATCGAGTTCCGTCCCGAACCGCAGCCGAGGTCAAGCGCACGACCGGGCACGAGCCGCGAGGAGCCCTCAAGCGCCTCGACCAGCCCGCTGTCCGGCTCGTCAGAGCCCTGGGCTTCAAGGTGCGCCCGGTAGGCGATCTCGCCGACGAACCGAAGCAAATTGGGGTTCACCAGTCGGCCCCGGTCACTGCCCCGCCGAGGCAGGCCGCTGTGGTGCCGCTCAAGACGAGTCGAACCGAAGCGTTCGACCAGGGCGCGATCGCGCGCGCCAATCGCTTCCGCTCCCTTAGAGGCAACTCGTGTGGCTCCAACCCTCTAGGTTCGCTAACCAGTCGGTACAGATCGATGGCAACTGAATGTGGTGGGGTCACCGCCGACCGCTACAACATAGTTCTGGGCCATTCGGAGGGTCCTTCGGAGAGAACACATGCGGCAACTCAGCGCACGCATATCTTGCGCGCGTCTAGTTAGCAAGAAATCATCGGGGTCGCGTTGACTCCTAATCCGCGCCGCCGCCGGTCCGCACACCAAACGTTTCGGCTAGGCACTAACCAGCTGCGGACTCTCCTTCTCTCGCCTTGTCGTTCGGAACTGCCGGTCGTAGAGAGTCCTGTAGAGACCGCCGCGGGCGAGCAGCTCCTCGTGCGTCCCGCAATCAACCAGCTTGCCGCGGTCGAGAACCAGAATGCGGTCGGCAGCCAACACAGTCGACAGCCGGTGTGCGATCACAAATGAGGTGCGACCCTCAAAGAGAGGTCGCAGGGCGGCTTGGATCAGCTGCTCGGACACGCTGTCGAGGTTTGAGGTCGCCTCATCGAGGATGACGATTCGCGGGTCCTTGAGGATGACGCGTGTAATGGCCATCCGTTGCTTCTCGCCTCCGCTCAGCCGATGACCTCGCTCGCCGACCACGGTGTCGTAGCCGTCGGGGAGGGACTCGATGAACTCGTGAATGTGGGCGGCGCGGGCTGCCGCCTCCAGCGCTGACTGGCTGGCGTCCGGCCTTGCGTAGAGCAGGTTCTCACGAATGCTGGCATGGAACAAGAACGTGTCTTGGAAAACGATGCCGAAGTTCTGACTCAGTGACTCGAGCTTGGTGTCCCGCAGGTCGTGGCCGTCGATGCGAACGGTACCGCTGGTCGGATCCCAGAAGCGCGCCAGCATGTACGTCACAGTGGTCTTGCCTGCGCCCGTGGGGCCAACCAGCGCGACCAGCTCGCCCGGTTCGGCAACGAAGGAGACGTCGCAGAGCGCCGGCCGAGACGTTTTCGGATACGCGAATGTGACGCCTTCGAAGGTCACACCGCCCCGAACCTCGGCGAGTTCGACGGCGTCGGGTTGCTCTTCAACCTCGGACGGCATGTCCATGTAATGGAAAATCCGCTGGAACAGGGCCAGCGAGCCGGTGACGTTGACCTGGGTGTTGCCAAGATTGCCTGCGGCACCGGCCAACCGGCCGGCCAGGATAGTGACGACGCTCACCACCGTGCCTACGGTCGTCCGTCCTGTGATGACCAGATAGCCGCCGAACAGGAGGAGCAGCGCGGGCCCCAAAGTCGAAAGCAGATTCAGCAGTGCCTGGAAGCTGCGACCGATCATCGCCTCGCGGATCTTCAGGAAGCGCAGGCCGACGTTGAGGTCTCGAAAGCGAACCTGCTCGTAGCCCTCTTTTGTAAATGCTTTGACCAGCAGGAGGCCCGAGATTCCGAGCACTTCCTGCATGTAGACAGACATCTCGGCCAGCTTCTCTTGGGTTCGCTTGCGCGCGCGATAGGTCAGCTCACCAATGCGCCTGGACGGGTACAAGAACAATGGAAGGATGAGAATGGCCGCCAACGTCAACCGCCAATCGAGGCTTACCATGAGTGCGAGGGTCGTAACCAGAACGATGACGCTGGTGATCAGCCCGAAGACGGTGTCCGAGATGACGTCCTCGACGCCCGCGATGTCGTTGTCCATGCGAGATAGAAGGTCACCGCTGCGGCTGCTGATGAAAAAGCCGACCGACTGCTTGAGCAGCCGTCCGAATAGCTGCTCGCGAAGGTCGTACAAGATGCCTTCGCTGATTGAAGTTGCCAGATAGGCCTGAAGCATGCCGATAAGCCCGCCCAGTAGGGCGGCTCCTACGCCCGCACTGACGATCAGCACGAGGGGTTCGAGGCCGCCATTCGGATGGGCGAGATAGTCGATCAGGGCCTTTGTGACCAGCGCCGGAACAAGTCCGAGAGCGGCTGCGGCGGCTATGCAAGCCAAAGCCGCGGCACCGCGCCGCCAGTAGGGCAGGAAGTAGCAGAAGACGCGGCCCAGCAGCCTTCGACTTATCTCAGGTTTTTCCTCACCCCAGTCGGTCGCCATGCTCGGGCCGACGCAGTACTTCTCCGGCATGCTGCTAGTTTAGTTGCGGCCGCAAATTTGTTAGGTTTGGGCGGGACCGCGCTGCCTGGTTCGCAGGGAATGGTAGGCGAGTCCAATTCCGGAGACTGAGTCACCCGACCGGGACCAAAATCGCCGCGAAGTCACGTCTACGAGGACGTACAAGGTATGGACGATCATCGATGGGAGCACAAACCGATGACAGGCAACGTTTGGCTGGACGACACCGGGTTGGTCACTCTTCCCTCCGGTCCGCGAGTCCGCGGCCGGCGCCAAAGTGACACCGTCAGCCCCGCCGACTTTACCCTGCTCCTTGCCGACGGGCCCGTGCCGCCGTGGCCTCATCGGCACATCCGTTGGCCCGACTTCTGGATCCCAATCAATCGCGCCGACGCTCTCGACGCCTTGCGCGAGGCCCACCGCCGAGCGCGGGCCGGAGAACGGGTCGAAGTCACCTGCAGCGGCGGAATCGGCCGCACAGGAACTGCCCTTGCCGCCCTCGCCATCCTCGACGGCCTGCCGTCGAGGCGAGCCGTCACGTGGATCCGGGCGAACTACGACCACCGCGCCGTGGAAACCCCGTGGCAACGACTATGGCTTCGCACTGTCCACTAACCAACACCAGCCGCAGCCCTAGCGCGTCCACGACCGACTGATCCAGAGCCAGGCGTTCATTTCGAGCCAGCGAGCGGAGCACCGATTGAGGATTGGTCCAGCAGCACTTCCTTGGTAAGGAGAAGGCCGGCGCAAGGTCTAGCCTCTCCGTCGAGGTGCTGCCAGCTGTCCTAATCACGACGGAGCTCGTTCTTTTGAGCCTGGCCATGGTACTGATCGTCCGGGTCCGGCGCTAATTCAAGCGGAACCGCAAGGAACAAGGTGACTTGTGGATCGCATTGGAAGATGCGGTCAGGCACCAGGTCGGTCCGATTGCGGCGAGGCTGATCGTCGGCGAACCGAAGCTGTGGGCCGCGATCTTCCTTTGGCTGTCAGGCCGCTCCCGGCGAGATGCCCGCAGCTTCCACTACTCGGCATCGTCAAACCTAGGGCCCGTCTTCATCGTCGTTCTCGGCTTAATCCTTCTGGAAGGAGTGGGTGGCGGTCTGCTCGCCCGCCTTGCGCCGTGGCCATGGCTGAGTCCAGTGCTCATCATCATTTCGGCGTATGCCGCCGTCTGGATAATCGGCATCTACGCATCCTTGCGCGCCTTCCCCCACCTCGTGACGGAGCGCGGTCTGCTGCTCAGGTATGGCGAGGAGAGGCGGGTGCCACCAGGAGGCATGGACGGGCTCTCAACAAGGGACGGCATGGTCATTCCTCCCACGGCCAGGGTCGCGATAGCTACGGCCACCAGTCCCGAGCAATGGCCGCGTCCAACTTCGATGCGCGGGTGGGGTAATATCACTTGTGAGAGTATAATCACATCCGATACAAATGCCCAAACTGGATCTCATCGTTCATCCGATTCGCCTCCGCCTGATTCAGGCCTTCAGTCCAGGCGACCGAGTGACCGCACACCAGCTGGCGGCTCGGCTGCCCGACATCCCCCATGCGACCCTGTATCGACACCTCGGAGCCCTCGTGCGTGGAGGCGTGCTGGCCGTCGTTCAGCTGCGGCCGGTTCGTGCCGCGCAGGAGAAGGTCTATGCCCTCGTCGAGGGCGCCGCCAACGTCGGCCCGAACGAATCTCGAGCTACGTCTCCAGCGGAACACCTTCGCCACTTCACGGTGTTTCTCGGGCTGTTGCGTGGCGATTTCGAACGGTATTTGGCCAGGCACTCTCGCCCCGATCTCGCCAGAGATGGAGCCGCGTACTACCAGATCCCGGTCTACCTCAGCGACGGTGAGCATCAGCGCTTCGTCAAGGACCTCAAGGCCCTTCTCGGTCCGCTTCGCAAGCACGAGCCGAACGGCTCCCGGACGCGTCGGTTCATCAACATCGTGACGATTCCCGGGGCTCCGCCGGAGGGAACGCCGCTGCCATCCAAGAAGGCGCGCCAGGTGAGGCCGTAGAGGCTCCATGGCCACTAGCTCGATTTCTGACTTCCACCTTCCAGCTAATGGCCAAGCCGCCATAAGATCGATTCCGGGCATGCTCCGGCGGATGCTGCCGATGCTGATCCTCGATGGTCTCGGTCCTCTCGTTCTGTATCTCGCCGCGAGGCCTCGATTCGCGCCAGGGAGCCCTTATCCCCTGGCCATCGCCATCTCCCTCCCCTTGCTCGCCAATGTCCTCAGCGTAGCCCGCCGCCGACGCCTCGACACCTACGGCATCCTCGTTGTCCTGTCCCTCTGCGCCAGCCTTGGAGTCGTCGTTGGAGGCGGCAACCAGCGATTGCTGTTGCTCACCCACAACTTGGTCATGCCGGTCATGGGCATCGCCTGCCTGGTCTCGCTGGCATTGCCGAAGCCGCTCGCCTTCTACATGATCCGGCAGTTCCTGACCGGCGACCGCCCGACTGAAGGACGTGCCTTCGACGGGCTCTGGGACTACCCGTACGTGCGCAACGCCAGCAGAATCGCCAGCGCCGTTTGGGGCGTCGCCATGACGGCGGAATTTGTGCTGCGCGTGGTTTTCGCTCTCACCCTGCCGATTGCTCTGGTGCTCGCGCTGTCGTCGATCGTCATGATGTCCATCGGGCTCGGATTGTGCGCCTGGAATGTGGCGTATGGGCTAAGGGTGGTGCATCACGTTCGCGCTCTGGAGGAGCAGCACCAAGGCGCTGATTCCTCCAGTGCAGGCCGTCAAGCCGCTTCGCCACAGCTGGTCAGATGAGCCCGCGAGGTTTTCTGGCCAGTCCGAATGCAGTTATGGGCTTCGCTCCGAACGCACCATAAGGAGCTCGTACAGATTGGCATCGGCCACCGCTGCTCGGGTCACGAACATCAGCCGGTTTTGCCAGAACCGGCTTTACAGTTCGTCTCTCAGCTGCCTCTATGCCCGTGTTGCTTGTGATTCGTCGACGCTCAACCTCGAAGACCCCGGACTCGTGATGTTGAGGATTTTCGGCACCGTGCGGGCTGCCGACCGGGGGCGGGGCGTTGGCCCGCGCCACGGCTGCCCGAAAGCTTCCGAACCTTCTGCGGATCATCTTCTCGCTCGGGGTCATTCCGGTCGCCGTCCACGCTTCTGCGGCGGGATGGACTCCGAACTTCTCCAAAAAGGCTCGGATCGAGGCCAGCGCCTCCTCGTCACGATCGTCGGAGGAGTTGCGCAGTTCGTACGGGGCTCCGTCGAATACGCCAGATGGGTTCGTATTTGTGGGAACTTAGGTCCACCACATCGCTTGGAAACCTCAGCTGATGCACCGGCGGGTTGAAACGAGGGCGTAGTCGCGAGCTCGATGCTCCATCATCGATGGCAGCGATCGATCGAAGCGGTCGCGCCCGAATTGCCTAGGTTCCGGTGATGGCTTGAAACTCGGCAAAACCGCGTAACGGATCCAGGTCGCTGTCGCGCTGCAGCTGCTCGATGAGACCGGGATTCGCCCCAATCGCTTCACGAAGCGCGCCGATCGCCTCCCGCGGCCTGCCACTGCCTGCGCACAACACACCAAGCTTGTACGCCATGAAGCTGTACAGCTTCGGTTTGTCGGTGAAGAGGTCCTTGACGGTGCTGGCGACGGATTGGCGGAGCTCGATCGCCTGGTCGATGTTTCCGCGCTTGGCGTAGAAGTCGGTCCAGTGTTCGGCGGGGTGGTCGTACCAGTTGACAAGGATCAACGTCTCAAGCGAGTCGCCGTCCTGCCAGGGGTAACGGTCTTTTTGGGATAGATCGTCGGCACCGAACTGCTCGATCAACACAGCCGTCCGAGCGTGTAGGCGCTGTGTCGCGGCCAGCAGCTCCTCCCAGGCGGTGCCGCGCTGAGCATGAAATGCGCGATCGTTCTGCGCCTGCTCGTCTGACGTGTCGGGCGGCGTTTGGCCATCGCGGGCCGCCTCGAGTTTCCACACCGCGTCCTGGCGCCAGAAATTGTTGTGCGCCACCTGGTCCTTGGCGGCCCACGCGCGCTCTTCGCCGCGTGCATCGCGTTCCTCAGGTGTGAGTCTTGCCACGAAGTCATCCTGGTCGGCCTGACCTCGCTCCACCAGCGTAAGGGCTCGCCTGTGAACCCGGTTCTCCACAACTCCTATTTTCCTCGGGTGAGGGTCTGCTCAGGCCACATAAACACCCGCATTACGCTGGACCATCCCGATCGTGACGCACAGAGCTCAGGGCGAGTTACCCGCGGAGGCAGATGGTTCGAGTCCATCGCGGCCCTGCCAGCGCATTACCTCATGTCTTCCGATTCCCTTCGTCGCTTTCCCGAAGCCTTTTGTAAGTGGGGCTCGTGTGGGTTGGCCAGGGTCTCGGCTACATCAAGGGCAGCTTCATGACCGGCGATATGAAGTGGTTCTGGATCGGGCTGGGTATGATCGCGGCCGGCGCGGTGCTGGGCGTGGGCGCGCTGCGCGGCCGTCAGTCGAGGGTCTGAAGCGATCTCCATACCTGCCACAGCGGCTGGCGCGGGCCAGAGCAAACGAGGATCGGCGCGCCGTAGTCGTTGTTGTGGACGCCCTGTGAGTTGGTCACCGTGCCCACTTGGCGGCATGTTTCGAACAACCGGTTTCCTTCGTCGAGCGTGAAGTTGATCATCACCACGGTGGTCGGCTCCATGCGTGGAGGCGCCCAGTACCAGTAGCTCAGGTGCGGGCTGACCGCGTTGGGTAATCCGAGCGCCGGGCCGTAGAAGTCGATCGCGGCCGCCTCCTGGTAGTAGTGCGCGAGGATCATCGTGTTCGCCCGCTGGCCGGCGGGAATGCTGTCGTAAGCGCTCGCCGTTTGCTGGGCCAGGTCCGGCCAGCCGACCTCGTCGGTGAACAGGCCGCTTGGTGTCGGCGCGATTGGCAGCACGGCCAGAGCCAGGAACAATCCGACAGCAACCGACGGCGTGATGAACGCGGCGACGCGCAGCCGGGTCGTCAGCAGCCTGTCGAGCCACATCGTGGCCGCCGCGTACAGGACCGGATAGATCGGGGCGGCGTAGTAGGACTTGCCGCCGGTGGCGAAGAAGATCAACAGCACGGCGATCGACGCGTAGACGAGCGGCCGGAAGCGGTCGTCGCGGTGCAGCGTCACCAGCCCCGCGACCGCAGGCACGACGAAAACCACGTTGAAGAAGACGAGGACCTGCTGCCACCAGTACGCGAACGGACCGTCGGTGTGGCCGCGGTGGGACAGCACGTACTGGACGCTGATCCAGTCGTGGGTGGCCATCCAGGCGAGGTTGGGGAGGAGGACGACGAAGGCGACGGCGGCGCCGGTCCAAGGCCAGGGCGACAGCAGCATCGACCGGCGGCTGGAAGCCAGGAGGCCCAGGAACATCGCCACCGGCACGGCCGCCATCGTCAGTTTCGTCTCCAGGCCGATCCCGACCGCCAGGCCGACGAGCGGCCACAGCCTCTGCCCCCCGGTGCGCAGCAGGCGCGCGAAGACCAGGAGCGCGACGACCCATGCCAGCTGGTCGAAGCTCGCGGTGTGGAACAGGGCGTTGGAACCGAGGAAGACGGGGGAGAGCAAGACGGCGAGGGCCGCCCATGCCTGGGCACGCCTCGAGGCGCCGAGCTCGCGGGCGACCAGGGCCGTGAGGACGAGGACGGCCACGCCGGCCAGAGCCGCGGGGAGGCGGAAGGCGACCAGCGATCCTGGGGCCAGGGCCTGGTCGGCGGCGGCGATCAGAGGGACGACCGGCGGGAAGTCGACGTAGCCGAGGTCGAGGTGGCGGGAGGCGGCGACGAAGTAGAGCTCGTCGCCGTGCCAGCCGTAGCGGTTGGCGACGGACATGGTGACGGCGAGCTTGAGGGCGGCGAACAGCCCGACCCATCGCCACGGGACCTGCGCCACGGCGACGCTAGAAGTTGCCTCGAACCACTCGAGAGAGGTCTCGTACGCGCGATTAACTCGATGCCGGCCGAAACGGTGGGGTATCTCTTGCACGCCGGGCCACTATAGGACTGCTGCCCGGATCAACTCACCGGCACCCATGGCGTTGCTTTCGGCTCCACGGCGGCGGCCGAGATTCCCATCGTGCGGCTGATCCGCGAAACTGCGTGACTCAGCAATCGGCGTGTCGGTGCGTGTCGGGTCACTGGACGCGCTTTCAGCGGGTTATCAGGCTGTCGACCTAGAACCCATAGGGTCTTGTCAAGTCCTGGGACCTCCGAGCGTGGGGTCGAAGTCGAGACCTGAACGCCACACTCCCCAGATGATGGCGAGGGCCTTGGACATGCAGTGACCAAGGGCGTTCATCGCGCTCTTGCCC
>WNGJ01004193.1_pt1 | contig 23337 bp, 21 predicted proteins | sample 5400611 | NCBI WGS metagenome assembly WNGJ01 (sample SAMN13153375, study PRJNA577476) | soil metagenome | isolation source: 40 cm soil or saprolite under Garry oak tree replicate 1 | place: USA:California | collected 2016-06-15
AACAAGGGGTGCGCATAGCGACCGAGGCAGGCAGCAAGGCAGAACTATGGCTGTTCGAGGATGGCAACCACGTCTGCAACAATATTATTTACAAGCATCGACCACAGCAGGCCGATTGGATGCGCAGCAAGCTACATGAATGATGAATATTCACGACCAAGATCGGCACTATAGTGTCACCCTGAGCGCAGCGAAGGGTCTCTCGCGGGGCAGATCCTTCGCTGCGCTCAGGATGACAGGACCGGTTGCGTTCCCTCGGGACTGGAGGCGAAGATGATGGATCAATTTGATATAGTTGTAGCTGGCGGAGGGCATAACAGCCTGGTTGCAGCCGCTTACCTGGCAAAAGCTGGCTATTCGTGCCTGGTCCTCGAAGCCCGTCACGTGATCGGCGGCAATACCATGACCGAGGAGTTGACACTCCCCGGCTTTCTCCACGACACCTGCTCAACCGCGCACGCTATTTTTATGGAAAGCCCTATCTGGCGCAATCAAGAACTGCCGTTAGCCGAGTATGGGCTGGATATTCCCGGATGGAACTTACATCACCCAGTGGATCGATATTGATCGCACCTGCGAAGAGCTATCCAGGTTCTCCCGAAAAGACGCCGCCACCTATCGCAAGATGATATCCGAATGGCGGAGCGTTGCACCAATCTTCAACAAACTGCGCTACACCCCCGCTGGCTGGGACCCTGCGATCACCGGAGAACTTGCAACGCATCCCCAGGGAGCGATCTGGATGCGCCGCCAGGCACTTTCAGCGTGGGAAATCATCGATGCCGCCTTTGAAGACTGGCATGTCAAGTCATGGATGTTGTGGTTCGCAGAGGGGACATTGCAACCCGCCGATCGACCCGGCACCGGGCTGCTCGCCTACTCGTTCGTTGCTGGGCGACAGCGCAGTGGCTGGGCTATTCCTAAAGGCGGCTCCGGAAGGCTTCCTCAAGCCCTGGGCCGCATCATCGAGGATCACGGTGGAACCCTTCTCACGAACAGGCAGGTGAGCCGGCTGATCCTGGAGGGAGGGCGATGTGTTGGTGTCGAGACTGAGACCGGCGAGCAGTTCTGCGCTCGCCATGCCGTTGTTTCCACCATTCACGTCAAGCACCTGGTGAATATGGCGCCCCCGGAAGCCTGGGGTGACGCTTTCTTGTATGGTGTGGAAACCTACAAAGCCGGTCGCACAATGTTCGTAACCCACTATGCTACTACGGAGCCTCCCAGGTTTGCCGTCGATGGGGGAACCCTGCCAGTAGTAGCGGCAGGGGTGGCCCAAACTGCCGAGCGTCAACTGCGCGTGGCGGAGGACTTCAATCATGGTATCGTGGCAAGCGATCAGCCAGTATTGCTTGTGCTAACGCCTTCTGTGGAAGATCCTTATCGTGTCCCTACAGGCAAGCATATAGTCAAGGTGATCAACTTCCAACCCTACTCATTACGTGAGGGACCTGAAAAGTGGGACGAGATCAAGGAGAGGGTGGCTGCTAACAACCTTGAGCAGCTGCGGCAGTACGCGCCCAATCTGAGCGATGACAAAATCCTCGCCAGCGAAATCCGCAGCCCTCTCGACCTTGAGCGCTATAACCGGCACAACTGGCATGGGAGCTGTCATGGTGGAGACCTTAGCCCGTCTCAAGCGGAAACACTGCGACCGGTCCCTGGCTACGCCCAGCATCGCATGCCGATTCCTGGCCTCTATCAGACCGGCGCTACCACCCATCCTGGTGGTTCAGTCACCGGCGCACCGGGCCGCAATGCCGCAATGGTGCTACTCAAGGACCTCGGTAGGGACTTGAACGAGGTGATCCAGGCGAGATGAACCCGCTTGTATTTTTATGACCACTGCGGCCTGGGGTATTCGGGATTTTCCGCTGCCGCAAAAGAAGGATACACGGGTATGAACGTCCCATGCTGCCACTGGAACAGGTATGACAGCGCCAGTGTATTTTGGCCGCTTAGACCCGCCTGGGTCGCAGGATCAAACCTTACCGCTCCTTGAACGCTGTTGAATGTATCGCCAGAATGCAGTTCCCTGATCAGTGCGGCATTGTTGATGCTGCCAATTTTCGTGACTGCCTGCTGCACCACCTGCCCTACAGCGTACGCCTCTGCGATATCAGCATTGATAGCGTTAGCAGAACCCCCATACTGGGCGAGATAATCCTGAACCATCTGAGCGTTCTGGAAGTTGTTGGCTTCAGGATACCAGCCATTCGGAACGAATATCCCTTCTGTAGATTTGAGCCCGACAGCCTTGATAAAATCGGTACCTGCGTCAGGGCCGGCAGTGGCAATCAACGACACTGGATTGTAGCGCTGCTGCCTGAAAGTCTTTATGAACGCGGTAAGATCGGGGAGCAGAGTACCCAGGAGCACTACCTGTGCGCCGGAGGTAACCACCGCGTTGGCGAAAGGCGAGTAGTCCTTGGTCGTATCCGCCGGGTAGACGTGGTAATAGACGGTTTTGACACCGCCATTTTCCAGTAACTGCCTCGCCAGGTCCACCTGCGGCTGGGTAAAGGGGTCATCCTCGGTAGCATAAGCGGCTGTTTTAGGCCGCTCGTCTTGAGGCAGTGACAAGATATAGTACGCGAACGTAACCAGGTTGTTAGCAACCGGGAGAGAGACGTCGAAGATATTATTGAGTCCCCGGTTGAAGACGGAAGGGCCACCCCCTGATCCCTCCACCATCGCGTATCCATACTTGTTGGCGACAACTGATGCCGACTTTGTCAGTAGCGTAGAGAAAGGCCCAAATACCAGGTCGACGTGATCAACAGTAATCAACTGCTGGTAGTTGGCTGCGACTTTCGCCGGGTCGCTGTTGTCAGGAATAGCGACCAGTTGGACCGGGCGGCCCAGAAGGCCGCCATTCTTGTTGATAGTATCTGCCCAGAGCTGGTATCCCTGCTTCGTAGCTGGCCCGTCAGCGGAGAAGTCGCTCGAAGTAGAATACGAGAAGCCGATTTTTATTGGCTTCTGGTTTTGAAAGCCAGGCGTAGATTGCCCACAAGCGCTCAACCCTACAAGCGCCATAATGGCAATGCAAGCGATGTACGAAATATTCCTGATCCATGCGCTATAGTGTTCTGGCATATATGTTCTCCTTGAAATCCAGCCCTGACGCTGCGCTAACGCCCCCCTCGATAAATCGGGGGCTACATATGGCTAGTCCTGCGTACTCAACAGGGCTGCAATGAAGCTCCTCTGGCTCTGCTCCTGCTAATTCCTCTGACCTGATTGAAGAGACGTGCCCTGTCTACCATTCGGTTGATATGGTGCTACTGGATAAGGGGAGTAGGGTGGGGGCGGCCCGGCCGGAGGCAATGCGTTGTACGATCTTGCATCTTGAGGCTGAGCTGCTCCGGTAACGGTACGGAAAATACCGCTGACCGTCATCTGGTTATTCTGCTCGTTTTCTATAGGAGTAATATCGAACTGTGTAGGCGCGTAAAAGTTCTGGTCTTCTCGCAGCTTAAACGCCTCCACCGAAGCCCGTAACTGTTCTACTAGTCGTGCCAATCGCTCCATATTTTGCGATGCGTCTCGTGTACTGGTGCTGCTTTGCTCTGTCGTATCGGAGACGCCTTGCATAATTTGCACAATAGCCCCTGAAGACTGCAACTGCTGCGTTGTCATCAGGCTAATGTTTTCAATTTCTTCTGCCTCGTGATCAATGGCAGCGAAGATCGACCCCAGAGTGGCACCTGCTTCCTGTGTCAGTTTGGCGCCCACCGAGGTTTCATGTTCGGTATCCTGCATAGCGACTGCTACTGCACCTATATCTTCGCGGATACTGCGCACAATGCGAGCGACTGTGCTAGCCTCTTCTTTAGCTCGTTCTGCCAGGCGCCGGATATCGGCAGCAACGGCACCGAAGCCCTTGCCGTTCTCGCCTGCCATCGCCGCCTGGATTGCAGCATCTAGCGCCAGGCGATTCGTTTGATGGGCGATGTTAGAGATAGCAGTCAGGATCTCGTCGATCTCACGCGAACGGTCGCCGAGCAATTGCACTTTGCCTGCTGTATCCTGCACATTTTCGTGGATACGTTCTATACCCTCAAGCGACTGATTCATCGATGCACGTCCACTTTGCGCATTCATACGCGTCTCACGCGCTATTTTATACAGAACCTGCGCCCGCTCAGCCACGTGGCGGCTTGAGCCAGCAATATGTTCGACGCCCGCGGTGGCATTAGCGATTTGCTGGAGCTGTATATCGCCATTTTCTACCAGTTGTGTCATATGGTCCAGAATCGTTACCGTTGAGTTTTCCACTTCGTGAGCGACCATTTTCACCCGCACTATCAAGCTGCTCAGTTCCTCTACCATGTAGTTGAAGGAGTCGGCCAGTACGCCCAGGGTGTCAACTGTCACTTCTGCCTGTACTCGCAGATCACCTTCACCTACGCCGCTCACTTCACTCACCAGTTTCTCTACCTGGGCTTGCAGGCTGTCGCGCTGGGCCTGAGTTTCCTGAATGAGGCGCACAATGTTATCCAGCATGTTATTCATGGAATTGGCCACCAGGTGGATTTCATCGCGACCCCTGATCCTGGCTCGTGCGCTGGTTTCACCCCTGGCTATACGCTTGGTGAGCGAGGTCAGTTGACCTAGCGGGCGAGTAATCGTGACGCTGATGATGTATCCAATGAAGAGCACTACTACTGTGGTGGCCAGAAACGCGATCACATCGTTAATCACAATTGGATTGACCTGTGAAGGTCCAACCGCAGTCACAACCTCGCCCATGTTCTCTGCTATGTTTACTACCCGCTGCCAACTGTTTCTGAGATCGGTAAACTCGGCATTAGCGTCAAACAGCTTCTTGTAAACTGCCGGGTAGAATGGTTTACCGGTTTTAGGCTGGAGTAGCGCCAGCTCTTGATCTTGCAGCTTCTTGTATGCCGGCCACTGGCGCTGCATCACAGTGTTGAGAACTGCCTGTTGATCGCTGATAATTGTGCTAGTGGGATCATCACTTAGTAAGATAGTGCGGATGTCGCTCATATTAGGCGAGGTGGCCAGCTCGAAATCTTGTTGATATTTCACCAGCGTCTGATCGAAGTCTGTTTCGCGAGCGAGTATATCATTGTTTATCAATTGTCCCGAGGCATTCATTGAGGGATCTTGTACACTTCCACCCAGGCTTGCAAAAACCTCAGCATGGCGTGCTTGCAGCAGGGCGTTCATGCGCTGCAGGTTTATTTGCTCTTCATAGGCAGTATTCTGGGCATTAAAGGCGGTTTTTACCGCCTGGCCACGTGCGGTCAACTGATTGACATAATTGGTGCCCAGGAGAACAATAACAATGCCTGGTACTATAGCCGCCAGAGCAAATGCTATTAGGAGACGGCGAAAGATAGGCATGTTGGTAATAGATCTGTACATATCCGCTCCAATCTCGCCTCAAATGGTGTTAACGCTTTATAATATCAGTGTTCTTGCACAATGATATACCGACATTCGCTGAGGGATACTCGTCCTCATTGGGGAAAAGAGAAAAGCCACATGGGCTCGCTGCATTACCCTCAAGGATGCAGATCCTCGTTGAGATGGTGGAATCCGATGAAATAACCCCAACATAGTGTACCGTACTTCGCTGCGAAATGAAACCTTTGGAAATATACATAACCCGATATTCCTATATATTGCATATACTGCATGGATATAAAGGACACTGCGTTCCCCTTGTAGGTGTCCACTTCAGCGGCTATACTATGCACAAAGAATAACACCGCATTGTGAAGGAACCGCGAAAATCATGAGTACTCGTACAGACGCGATCAATCGCACTTCTGTGGCTCAATGGCCTTTTCAAAAGGTGCTTATTGCGAACAGGGGTGAAATAGCTGTACGTGTGATTCGCGCGTGCCGCGAACTTGGGCTGAACAGTGTTGCAGTATACAGCGACGCAGACCGTAACGCGCTGCATGTACGTATGGCGGATGAAGCATACCATATCGGGCCATCCCAGGCCAGCCAGAGCTATTTACACATCCCGGCGCTGATCGACGTGGCTAAGCGCTCCGGCGCGCAGGCGGTCCACCCGGGCTATGGCTTTTTGTCGGAGAATGCCGCATTTGTAGAAGCATGCCAGGCGGCGGGGATTATTTTTGTTGGACCTTCGCCAGAAGCTCAACGTGCGATGGGGGAAAAAACTGCCGCCCGCCGTACGGCGCAGGCAGCGGGGGTACCGATTGTGCCAGGCGCGATGAGCGATGTAGAGGATGATGCCACTGCAATGGAGTTTGCCGGGCGATTGGGTTACCCTCTACTGCTCAAAGCTGCAGGCGGCGGAGGTGGCAAAGGCATTCGTTTTGTACGTGAGCCGAAGGACCTGCTCTCATTGCTCCGTACTGCACGGAGTGAGGCTAAGAGCGCATTCGGCGATAGTCGTGTGTATATGGAAAAGGCTATCACGCCTGCTCGTCATATAGAAGTTCAATTCATTGCCGATACATATGGCAATGTAGTCCATCTTGGTGAGCGTGAATGCAGTATTCAGCGCAGGCATCAAAAACTGGTCGAAGAGTCCCCATCACCCGTACTAACTCAAGAAGTGCGGGAACGGATCACTACAGCAACAGTGAATCTTGCACGGGCTATTCACTACGTCAATGCCGGTACGGCGGAATTTTTGCTGGGGCAGGATCACAACTTCTACTTTCTCGAGGTCAACGCGCGCCTCCAGGTTGAGCATCCTGTAACGGAATGGCGTACAGGCATCGATCTCGTACAGGAACAATTGCGTATTGCGGCCGGTTTGCCACTCTCCTTCATGCAAGAACAGGTGGAGTTCCGCGGAGCGGCGATTGAATGTCGCATCTCGGCGGAGGATCCGGAGAACCGTTTCCTGCCTGCAACGGGCACGGTACAAGGACTGCAGGAGCCATCCGGCCCGGGAGTGCGCGTCGATAGCGGAATGTATAGCGGCTTGCAGGTACCGCTCTTCTACGATCCACTGCTGGCCAAACTGATCGTATGGGGGCAGGACCGCCAGCAGGCCATCGCTCGTATGCGGCGGGCCCTTGCTGAATACCGGGTGATGGGGGTGCGTACGACTCTGCCTTTTGAGCGCTGGTTGATGGAGAATCCGCGCTTCGTTGCTGGCGATCTGTCCACCGATTTTATCGCGGAAGAGTGGGATACGCGGGCCAGAGGGGAAGAGACGGGCACAGCGGTGGCAGCTCTCCAGCAACTCTCCCCCGCCGTTGTGGGCGCCGTTGTGGGCAGCCTGTTGATGAGTGAGCAGGTGGAGGCCGAGAAGCTGCGACGACACCCGGCCACCGATGATCATGGAGAGACGAATCGCTGGCGCGACCTGGCAAGACGCGAGATGCTGCGCAGGATGTAACCAGCAGGCTCAAGCAAGCGTCTGGCTCCTGCTTATGTGTCGACTCGACGGCAGTGCGCTTAATTACCTCGGCCCGTCCATTCTCAGGGCGGCAAAGACCCGCTCAGGCGTCATCGGGAGCTGCGTCATACGCACGCCGACCGCGTCGCTGATGGCATTGGCGATGGCCGCGGCCACCGGGACCACGGGCGGCTCGCCCACCCCTTTGGCGCCAAACGGGCCAAGCTGGGACGGCACCTCAACCAGCAGCGGCGTGATCGCAGGCATGTCCTGGCTCTGCGGCAGCGCATAGTCCATCAGCGTCGAGGTGAGCAACTGCCCGTTCTCGTCGTAGATCATCCCCTCGTACAGCGCCCAGCCGATGCCCTGGACTACCCCACCGTGAATCTGGCCCTCCACCTCTGCCAGGTTAATGGCGCGACCAACGTCCTGCGCTGCAACGTAGTCGAGCACGCGCACCTCGCCCGTCTCAGGATCAACGGCGACCTTCGCCAGGTGCGCAGCGAACATCGGCGAAGAGACGCGATTGGCCGAGCGACCACGACCGTAGATTGGCTCGTAGGGAGCGCCAAAGCCCATCGAGTTCGCGGCGATCTGCTGCAACGTGACATGCTTCTCAGGCACCCCCTTGACCATCACCTTTCCGTCCCGCAGCTCCATGTCCCCGGCGGACGCCTCCAGCATCTCAGCCGCGATAGTGAAGACCTGGGTGCGCGCATCACGCGCTGCCGCCAGCACCGCTGACCCTACAGTGTAGGTTGTCTTGCTGCCGGCAGAGAGGCCGCTATAGGGCATAGAGTCGGTGCTATCATGTGTCACGCTCACGGCTGCGGCTGGCAGGCTCAACTCCTCCGCGGCGATCAGCACCAGCGAAGCGTCTGAGCCAGAAAGATCGACACTGCCCACCACCACGGTAAATGAGCCATCTTGCTCCAGCCGGCAGAGGGCTGCGGCAGGCTCCGTTCCACCTGGCCAGCCGCCGGCGGCCACGCCTATGCCAATCTTCCAACCCGTAGGTCTCCGATTTATCGAGGGACCCGATGCATCGCGCCCTTCCTCCGGCCCTTCCTGCCTGGCCTGCTCACGCTGTGCCCACAAGGGATGCTGCTGGATCTGCTCGAGACACTCCAGCAGGCCGATGCGCGGCCAACGGCCGCGCATGATATTCGGGTCACCCTCTGTGAGGGCATTGATCTGGCGGAAGCGGAGCGGGTCCATCCCAAGCTGCTGGCAGAGTTCCTGCACTGTCGATTCCAATGCAAAGTAGGCCTGCGGACCACTTGGAGCGCGATAGGCGCCGGTCCCAGGCTTGTTGGTCTGCACCACGTCGCAGCGGATGTCCAGGTTGGGACAGCGATAGATGCTGGCGAAATGGAAGCCGCTGAAGCCAGCAAGCGGATTGGGGTAGGCTCCCGCATCAAGAATCATCCTGACCCGGATGGCGGTGAGCGTGCCGTCCCTCTTCGCGCCTAATGTGACGGCGATCACCGTTTGTGGCGCGGGGTTACCGGCCAGGAGGTCTTCCTGACGTGTGTAGACCAATCGTACTGGTCTGCGCAGGCGGGACGCCACGGCTGCTGCCAGCGGCTCAAGCAGGGTCTCCTTCCCGCCAAATCCTCCACCGATGTGTACCGGCTCGACACGAATCTGTCGCTCAGGCATGTCGAGTGCCTGGGCAACTGCCGAGCGCACATTGAACAGCCCCTGCGTGCTGGACCAGAGCACCAGGTGATGGCCGGATGCACTTGGCGCGACGGTGACCGACTGGGGCTCCAAATAGGATTGATGGACCGGGTGGGTTCGATAGCTGCACTCGACCACTACCTCGGCCTCGCGCAGACCAACCTCGATATCACCCATCTTCAGAGGGGTTGTCTGAAGGACATTCTGCGAACGTTCCTCTGCCGCGACCGCTGCTGCTGCCTGCGGGAAGGCAGCGTGTCCACCTCGTGCGACTTCAGCCTCCCCGCGCGAGCGAGCCGGGGGCGAATCTGGCCGTATGGCGGCCTCAGGATCAATGACCACGAGCAGCGGTTCGTAGTCGACCTCCACGGCGGCGGCTCCATCCTCGGCGCTAGCCTCCGTCTCGCCGACCACAATGGCCACGGGATGCCCGCACCACAGCGCTTCTTGCTGTGCCAGTGGGGATTGCGCACGTGAGAGTGGATCTGCCTGGGCCATCCCCAGCGTTTCGGCGTTAAAAACAGCCACGACTCCTGGCACGGACAGGGCAGCCGACGTATCGATGTTCAAAATACGTGCATGGCCATACGGGCTGAGAACCAGGCACGCATACAGCATGCCTGGCACCGCCTGATCTCCTGCATAGCGCGCCCGCCCGGTCACTTTGTCAGGGCCATCCTGGCGGGGGAGAGATGTGCCAACCAGAACTGGTCGCGCTTGCTGTTGCGTTCCTTGCGTCATATGGGTAATTTCTCCTTGATTGAGGGTGGTGTGATCAGTGTAGCATACCGGAAAGAAGCTGTCGAGAGCGGGCTGAGGCAAATCCAGCCCCTACATGATGCCCAGGTCTATCTCTTGATCAAATTCACTATCGCTACGGATCCTCCAATCAGGGACGCGCCGGCAATCATCTGCCAGCTCAAATGTTCACCAAGCAGCGTTATCAGGGAGTCAGGTTATTTGAGAAGCTTTCTGCGCGGCTAGACTGCGACGAAAGGATGTGATAGGTCGGAACAAAGCCGAGGAGAATCGTCGGTTGACTGATACATCTGGCTCTTGACGGATAAAGATGAAGTTCTGCTGAAAGCTAGCGATACGGCGGTGTGTCGTGGTGCCAACCACCACTGGCAGAACCGTGCCACTGTGCCATGTGTGAGCCTGTTTGTCATCATCGATGCACAACCGCTGGAGTTCCCTTAAAGATCGTGGATGCGTCTTCCTACAGGATGTGCAATGAGGATGCCTAAGAACGCCTTTATGAGTCAACTGACAAGGATGAGAGAAGAGGAAAAATGCAAGCAGCCCTGACCCCACAGCAGCGTCGGGAAGCCAAACAAGAGATCCTTGAGCAGATCAAGCAGGGAATGTCAGTGGAGCAAGCAAGAAGTGCGAGCCGAGTGCCGATCCATCGTGCAACCATTTACCGCCTGCTCAAACGAGCGCAGAACAACGAAGAAGGAAGCGTGCTCGATGGGCGGCATGGTCATGCCATCAAACTGCGAGGAGAAGTCCTCACGTTCTTGACTGAACACTGTCTGGTCAGCCCTGACGTGTCCAGTTTGGTGCTGCAAGGTGCGATCCAGAAGCGTTTCTCGCTCCCTGTGAGTATCAGTCAGCTCAACCGAGTCCGAGCGAGCCTGGGACTGACTCGCAAATCAAGAACGCGAGAAAAAAAAGCTCAAAAGCGTCGAAGTTGCGCCAGGATACAGCGAAGGTGCCGGTGGTTTGTTGCTCCTAGCCGCAGTCAGCGAGACAGGATTGCTGACACAATTGGAGAAGGCTCTGCCAACGGAAAAAGCTCCTCCCCGTCCCCCATTGGCGAGCAGGTCAGCAGTGGTCCGGCAAAGACTCCTCCTCACATTGCTGTTTCTGGGAGCGGTAGGGCTGCACCGCACCTGGGATCTACGCGGTTACACTGGAGAGGGTCTGGCAAGGCTTTCCGGGCGCAAGCGAGCCTATGGCTATCGCTACACTGAAGGCTTTTTGTCACAGATAGCCTCTGCTGGTGGAGCAGAAAGCTTGACAGATGCCCTGGCGAGGTGGACGACTGATCTCTGGCATCCAGAAACCGAAGATCCTGAGAGACCTCAGTCTCTGACTTGTTACATAGATGGGCATCGCAAGCCTGTCTACAGCGATGTGCTTCTCCCCCGAGGGTTGATCGGACGCCTGGGGACAGTCCTGGGCTGTCGTGCTCTGGTGCTGTTGCACGATGAGCAGGGACACCCACTGCTGGCAACAACCCATCGTGGAGACCAGCATTTGATGGTGGGATTGCCCTCGATCATCGCACGTTTTGAACGCAACGAGGAGAGCATACAGGTCAAGCGGATCATTGTGGATCGAGAAGGCATGGCGACGGAGTTCCTGGCCTGTCTACACGCCGAGGGACGAACCGTCGTCACGATCTTACAGACCAATCAATATCAGGATCTCACCTCGTTCTGCCACGTGGGAACCTTTCTTCCCCTGAGTACTGACGCCAAAGGCCACATCATCCGAGAAGTCGCCCCTGCTCGTATCACCTTACCCCGCCCTGATCACCCTAGTGAGCAGCTTGACTTGCAGGTAGCATGATCCGCGATCAGCGTCGGTTGGTTCCTGTGGTGCCTGGTGAAGAGGATGCAGCGTTGCCGTCGCGCTGGGACGCAGATCTCCCACGAAATGAACGGGCGTGGTGGCAAGAGGGCTGGCAAGCGACTGCTGCTCCGGTCAAAGAGATGACGGCAAAGCTCATCCCGATCGTAACCACTGCCCAGACCATTGATGCTGTCGAACTCGCTCAGACGTACATTCACCGTTGGCCCGCACAAGAAAATGTCATCAAAGATTACTTGCTGCCTCTGGGGTTGGACACCAACCACGGTTTCGCCAAAATGGCAGTAGAAAACTCGGAGGTAGCTAAGCGACGAATCCATCTAGAGCAACGTTTAAGTCGCTTGAAGCAATGGGCGCAAAGTGCAGGCAAACGAGAAGCACAAGCCAGCAAACGACGGGAGCGATTGCGCAAAGAGTACAAAAGTCGCAGTGATGAGCTGTACCGAGAGCTAGGTTTGTACCAGGCAACACTGGAACTGCAGGGAATGGCAGATTACGTCTTGCGACGGCAAATCAAGGAGCGCCAAGCCGCCGTTGAAGCGGAACTGGAGCCGATCCGTGCCAAAGAGTGGCGTGCCTATGAGCAGTGTAACAGCGAGTTCCGTAAACAGGAACGCTACTGTAAAGAGCAACGAGACGTGCTCCGGGCGTTGGAAGATCTCGAAGCCAAAGAGCGAACCATGTATGAGCTGGATCATCGGAAGGACCAGGTGATGACGGTCTGTAAGGTTGCTTTGGCAAATCTGGCGATGTGGACCCGTGACCAGTACTTTCCTCCCTCCTATGCTCATGCGACGTGGCGGCGTTTGCTCCCGTTCTTTCAACTTCCCGGCACGATCACGCGCGATGCCACCACGATCCAGGTGCAACTATCTCCTTTAACGACCGCGCGCTCAATCGCGATTTGGCACTGCTGTGTGAACGGGTCAATCAGGCTTCGCCTCGGCTTCCCGATGGACGCCTGCTCTCTTTCACCATCCGTTCTACCTGTTGCATTCTTCCTGCGCAGAAGCATCACCAAATACCGTGACTCCCTGATGATGCGCGTGGTCGTTGCTATTTTATGGAGGGTCCCAAGTAAAGATCATAGGAGGCCAGCTAGAGCTGCTGACCTCCACCTGCCAACAGAAACATGGGTTTTGCCTGAACAGGATTATCGCTTTTGCACGCGGATGTCGCCGTTATCAGTTATTAGCATGATACTCGCGTGAGGAGCGCTGCCGACCGCTGAGGCGGAGAAATCGTTCTGAATACCCCCCGTATCTGTAGCAGTTGTCAACTGGAAAGACGATTTGGCTGGCAGGTTCAGTGTAATATTGCCGTTGGAAGTCTCCATTCGATAAGTCCCGTGCGGATCGAGGGTCCCGCTGAACTGGATATCACCGTTGTCGGTTTGGAAGTGATCTTGCCCCAAAATCTGAGTCTCGTTCAGGGTAATACTGCCTGCATTGGTGGAGAGGTTCATTGTTCCTACAGCATGATCGATACCGATATCTCCACTGGCGGTATGCGCGCGCACAGGCCCATGCTCATTAGTGATAGTAATACCTCCAGAACTGGTTTGCAGATCCAGCGATGCGTTGACATTGTCCAGGTGCAGGTTGCCACTATCGATAGTGGTGTCGATCTGTCCATCAATGCCGCTTAGATTGACATCAGTAGAGTTGCCGTATACAGCGAGATCGATGCTTGAAGGGACAGTGATATCGAGGTCAATTCCACGGCTTGCGAACGCCACACCCCAGCTCTCACTGGCGGTAATCGTAAGCGTTTTGTCCTGCTGCATATAGCGAACCTGCAGGTCATTGAGATCGCTGCCGAGCCCGTAGGCGTATTCGGTGGCTCGCACGATAACCTGGCTGGTGTTGCTAGCATGGATGCGAACGGAACCGCTATTCTCATTGACTACCAGGGAGCCGTGCCCATTGAGCGAGAAAGCCCGCGTGGGAAGCGTTTTGTGCAAGGCACTGATCGGAATGCCGCCGGTCAGTCCGGCGATGCCAGCCGCTAAGGCAAGTGCGAGTGCGCAGAACAGAACCGTGCGCCAGGGAGCACGCTTGCGTGGCCGTGGCTGCCATTCAGCATGAGAGGGATATGCGCTGCTATATGCTCGCGCCTGCTCACGCGGGTCGGTATTCAGCGCACGATCGTTTGTAGACGTTTGTGGTGTATCTATGTTTTGCTGCATAGGTATGAACCCTTTCTCATTTCCCATTGTATTCTGTGTAAACCGGCTGCTCTTCCTTGACGCCGGAAGCCGCATTGCTCGCAGGCGGTTGGGCTATAACGTAGGCAACACCGGGGCCTAGCAGTGCATGTGCCAGTTCTCCCGAAGCGCGCGCAAGGCTGTTAAGCAGGGCGCAGGTGAACAACCACAGGACGATACCAACCGGGACGCCGATGAATGACCTGGTGAACATCACAAGATCAAATGACCCATGAATTTCGATGTAGCCAGGGATCAACGTTCCATCGGATGAGATCCCATTTTTAAGCAGGATGACGTTCACCAGTAAGCTGACCAGATACCCCAGCGGGAAGAGGACGAGAGCCGCGGAAGCAACCGACAGGGTCAAGGTCAGGACAAAGCTGAGGATGCCTAACGGCAATTTCAGGAGCATGTAGATCGTGCTGGTCCACGTATAAGGATCGCTCAGCATGCGCCCAAAACGCCGCAGAAAGCCCAGGCGAGGCTCAGGCGGGGTCGGTAACCGATAAGGCACGGGTAGATGGAGCAGACTGCTCACCATGCGTCGCTCCCCTTCCGCCATGCAGCGAATGATGAAAAGCGTGGCGAACAGAATCGGCAGGCCGACCCAGATTACCAGCGTGCCTAAGCCGACCGCAAGGCCGATGACGGCGATCAGAAAGTAGATCAGCCCGAGTGGAAACGAGAGCAAGAGAAAAATGATATTGCCTCGAGTTGAGCTGGCCACCTGAGGGAAAACAGCTCTGGTCAGGCGTGCATTGATTTGATTTTCCATGATTTTCTTCCTCACATTGTTTACTAAAGGAGCACTGACTGTTATGCTATGAGCATGGCTGCCAGATATGGCAAAATTATCTCCTCTTTGTACCGGAATTGTGGCGATAGCCAGCCTTTTTTGAGACACTTTTGGGACATCTATGCGTTACTGTATGGATAGATAGCAATTTCAACATCGAGCCAGGACGGCCTTTCTCAAAGGGAAGCGAAATGAACAATGCTTTGCCAGCTCCAACCTCCCGACGCCGGGTGAGCGTGGCCCGGGAGATACAATCCTATAAAAATATTGGCTATCTGCTCTGCTCTTTTTTTCTGGGCCTTTTCTACTTTGTGCTGCTAGTACCCGGTATTTGCCTGGGAATAGGAACGCTGATCATCTGGCTGGGTGTGCCAATTCTTTTCGCGGTCGTGTGGCTCTGGTGGCAATTTGCCGCCTTTGAGCGTTCTCTGGCGATAAGCTGGCTGGGTGTGGTCATTGCTCCTATGACTATTGCTCCCCCCAGGTCCAGAGGCTGGTGGCAACCTTTTCAGGAGCGTTTAAGCAATGCCATGACCTGGAAGACGCTGGCGTACCTGCTGCTGAAGTTTCCGCTCGGCATCTGTTCATTTGTCATGACGCTGATTCTGCTCGTACTCGGTATTGGCATCACTGCTGTCTCACTTGTACTGGGTTTTCTCACGGCCCCTTTCTACGCACTCATTATCTCTTGCTTGCGCTGGCTGGGTTCGGTTCGAACCTGCTCATTCTCCACCTGCTCAATGGTCTCGCCTTTGTCGCCGGACAACTGGCGCGCGGGCTGCTTGGCATGAGCGACACGTCTTTGCGTTTGGAGGAGGCAAAGGCACAAGCAGAGCAGGAGCGCATGCGAGCCGAGCAGGCCGAACTGAGGCGACGGGAACTGGTTGTCAATGTCTCGCATGAGTTACGCGCCCCTGTCGCCAGTGTCTCCGGTCACCTGGAGTCACTTCTGCTCTCCACGGAAAAAGGCACGAAGGCTCCCACGCCTGCCCTGCTGTACAGCTATCTCAGCATTGCTTACCAGGAAGCAAGACGCCTGGGCATGCTGGTTGATGATCTGCTCTCGCTGGCCAGGATGGAGTCACACGAACTGCAACTGAATATGAGGGAGGTCGCGGCGAGCGAGGTCGTTGAAGAGGTCTATCAAACGCTTGCGTCGCTTGCACAGCGCGAACGACAGGTGACCCTGGTGCGGGGAGTTCAGCCCAACCTTCCTCCGGTACTGGCGGATCACCAGCGTCTCGTCCAGGTGCTCACCAACCTCGCGCGTAACGCGATTACCTCTACACCGTCGGGCGGGATCGTTTCACTCAGCCTGGAGTCAGCGGATCAGCAGCACCTGGCACTGATCATCGAGGATAACGGCGTTGGGATTCCTGCCGATGAACTGCCCAGGATTTTTGATCGTCTCTATCGGACCGACGCCTCGCGTTCACGCGCCACCGGGGGCTTTGGGCTTGGCCTGGCAATTGTCCACGATCTGGTGACTGCCATGGGGGGATCCATTCGTGTCGAGAGCGCGGTAGGCCAGGGTAGCCGTTTCTCTGTGCTGCTGCGCTGCAGCCCCTCGCTGTGATCTTCTCCCCAATCCCTGTTATGGTAGAATATGACTGGTACTCATACAGATGCCGGGTGTTCTCTCTCTACTAGAGAGTTTTGCCCGAGAGGAGGAAGTTACCGCGGTGACGATGATCCTTATCGTGGAAGATGATAGAGCGCTTTGTGATCTCTTGCGCTCCCATCTCGAAGGGGATGGCTATCAAGTCATTCAAGCGTTCGACGGCCCTGCGGCCCTGGTTGCGGCTGAACTGCATCATCCCCAATTAATCCTGTTGGACTGGATGCTTCCTGGTATGGATGGGCTGGCGGTTTGTCGGCGCCTGCGGCGGCACTCTCTCACGCCGATTATCATGCTTACCGCACGCACCGAGGAAGTAGACCAGATTCTCGGCCTTGAGGTCGGGGCTGATGACTACATTGCCAAACCGTTTAGTATCCGCCAGGTGCTGGCGCGCGTACGTGCCACGTTGCGCCGTGTCGAATTGGATATCCAGCAGAAGCCAGCGACAGAAGCGCTCTCTCGTCAAGCACCGCAAGTGTTGCCCCCCACACCCGATACCCCTGCACCCATCGTGCGCGGTCCCCTCCATATCACTCCTGTTGAGCGCCTGGTGCGGCTCGACGGCCAGGAGGTCGACCTGACTCCCAAAGAGTATGATCTGCTGGTACTCCTAGCCTCACATCCGGGCTGGGTCTTCAAACGGGAAATACTCTTGCAACAGGTCTGGGGAGACAGCTATGATGGCTTCGATCGTACGATCGACAATCACGTGACGCGCCTGCGCAAAAAACTGGGCGCGCTTGGCGAAAAAATCGAGACTGTCTGGGGCGTCGGCTATCGCTTCAAAGCAGGCTAAAGGATAGAGGATCAGGCAGAGAGCTTCATCGGGGCTCTCTGCAGGCTGGATCAATAGACTATTCCGATTTTTGTTTCCAATTATGGGCAACTCTCAGGTTTCGCATGCCAAGGACGATTCCTCTGACCAGGCATACCCGTGTGCTGGCTACTTAGAATATCCGTTCAGTAATACCGATGAATTTGTGAATGGATATTCTAAGTGGTGCATCCGCCAAGTTCATGCCGCCAGTGGCAGACGCGCAATCCCAGGTTTTCTGCGAGGACGATGGCGCCTGCGCCGTCCCCACATATAGGGATGCTTGTGCGCATTCCAATAGGCTGTCGCCTTCTGCACTGCCTCCTCGACTTGCTCCCAGCTCTCGAAGCGTCGTCCTTTGAAGGCCAGCGACTTGAGCGTCTTCCACCACGGCTCGATCAGGTTCAAATACGCCGCAGCAGTGGGCTGAAAGACGAACTCCCAGCGTGGATAGGCCAGATTGAAGAAGAGCACATCCATGGCTCGATGCATGGTGAGATTGTCCAGCACGGCGTAAACGCGCTCCACGTCTTTGGGGATCCACTCCTCCACGTGTTGGAGAAAGTCAATCCAGTTGACGAGCTTCCGACGGGGGTAGGTCGCGGTGAACACCTCACCATCCGTTGGGGTCATCGCACCAAAGACGTAGCCCGCTTTGCCGCGCCTGCCATAGTCGATGGCTTGCTTGGCTCGGCCGGCTGGTTTGGTTTCCGCCGCTGCGGGATACACCAGTTGCTTGCCTGGATAGCTTTTGACGGCTTGTGGCCCCATTTCATCCAGACACACCGTCACACTTCCTTGCGGAGGAGCGGTGTAGAGGCCGGTGATGGCTCCCCTTTTTCTGGCGAAGTCGGGATCGACCCGCTCGCCAAACCAGCTTTCTTCATGTCGCCACGAGAGACCTTCCTGAATGAAAAGCTCGCTGATGCGACTGCGCTTCATGCGAATGCCCTTGACCCGATGCAGGTAGTCCACCAGCCGATCCAGCGTCCAGGTCGCGTAGTCCTCTCCCAGATCCCGGGGATGGGAGAGAGCCGTCTGGATAATCTCGCTCACGACCTCTGGCTGATAGGTCACCGGACGCCCAGATCGTGGCGCTTCTTCCAGTCCTTGTAATCCCTGCTCGTTGAAGCGGTGCAGCCGATTGCGCACCATGCGCTCACTCACCTGCAAGCGCTCTGCAATCTCGGGGGTATGCAGTCCTTCGCTCGCCAGCCAGACAATCTGGGCTCGTTTCAGTTTGCCTGCTGGCACCTTTCGCGCATGAAGCAGCTGTTCTATGGTTGTGTGTTCTTCCTTGGTCAGTTCTCGCAATCTCAGAGCCATATTCCCTCTCTACTTCTTCCTCTCGAAATTCCTTTCTACATTATACCATATTTAGCGGATGCACCACTAAGTAGCCAGCACAACCTTCACGAGCGAAAAGTACCGCCATTGTCAGCCCAATGCCACTTCCTGCGCCAGTGATCAGGGCACCCTTGCCCTTGAGTCTCTCTGCCATTTTTCCTCACCTTTCTGCATCACTTCTTGTTTGAATAGTCCAACTTCTTCAATGGTGGTATCTGTAAATTACAAAATTGCATGTCGTAATTTCTTGATAATTGTGTGTAGTATCAGGTATACTCTCAGAGAGAACGTCATCCTTACTCTCGTCTGCAAGAGGAAGGCCGTCTGTTATGGCACCGGCACCAGCACCACTGACAGCTCTCTCCGAGGTGCAACGAACACAGGCACTCGAACGCTTTACGATTATCCGTCCGGCTCTGGAAAAGGAAATCACGCAAGCGGAGGTAGCGCGTACTCAGCAGATCTCGCTGCGAACGGTCCAACGCTGGATCAAGAACTATCGTGAGCAGGGATTAGCTGGCCTAGCAGACGCTGTACGAGCAGACAAAGGAGCCTCTCGCAAGCTCCCTCCAACCGCCATCCATCTGGTCGAGGGACTTGCTCTGCAAACTCCACCGCGTTCAGCTGCCTCCATTCATCGCCAGGTGGTGAGCATTGCCCAGGAACAAGGATGGAAGCCTCCAGTTATGGGCGGGTCCGTCAAATCATCAAGAACCTTGATCCCGCGCTGCTGACCATGGCGCACCAGGGAGCGGCTGCCTACCGTGAAGAGTTTGATCTGCTCTATCGGCGAGAGTCGACCCACTCCAATGCTATGTGGCAAGCGGATCATTGTGAGCTTCCCATCCTTTCTGCTTGATGAAGCTGGCAAGCCGGACAAGCCCTGGCTCACCGCCATCGAAGATGATTACGGTAGAATGATCGTCGGCTATCGACTCAGTTTTCAAACCTCCACTACGTTGACTACTGCACTGGCACTTCGTCAAGCCATTTGTCGCAAAGAAGATCCTCGCTGGCATGCCTATGGCATGCCAACGGTCTTCTACAGTGATCACGGCTCCAATTTTACGAGCAAACACATGGAACAAGTCGCCGCAGACTTGCCCATGGAGTTGATCTTCTCGCAAGTGAGCATTCCTCGCGGTCGCGGCAAAGTCGAGCGCTTTTTCCGAAGTGTCGAGCAGTTACTGTTGCAAGATCTGCCAGGCTCTGCTCCAGAAGGATCGACTGGAGTGAAGGCGACGCTGACATTGCCGGTCTTTGAACAACACTTTCGGACCTGGCTGCTGGAAGACTATCATCAACGGATCCACGTCGAAACATCGTGCCGTTGTCCGAGGAGGAGACGCGCTTTTTTCTCGAGCAACGCTGGAGTCACCGGGTCTCCGCCCACTCCAATGATTTTACGGATCAGGAGGCGGTTACGGCCATCATTCGCATCACACAAGGCAACATGCGTTTGATTGATCGCCTGATGATGCAGGTTGAACGGGTACTCGTCGCCAACCAGCTGACGGTGGTGACCAAAGAAGTCGTGGAGACCGCACGCAAGAATCTCATCATTGGATTCGAATGAGCTGTCTCGAAACCGTTCGTTTGCTGAAACTGGAGCCCAGACCAGATGGCAAAACGCAGATGCGCTCGCGTGAGGCTTCCCGAAGAAAGCCCCACGCGAGGAGGCCGAGGCAGGACTCAACCAGAGGAATGCCCCTGCCCCAGTCGGTCACCTTGGGACCATTCCACTGGCTGAACTCGCGCGCTCGAGGTGTACGCAGATCCCTCCCGAAGAGGAACCGAAGACACCGACGCTTTATCAGAAAGAGGCACGTTTTTCTGCTTTTTACCCTCCCTGCTCTGACCCTGTTGCTCATTCCGAAGGAACTGAAGATCAAGGCAGCAGCAGGCCCCAGTAGAGTGCCCACAGCACGAACAGCGCCCCACCAGCCAGCAAGAGGCCGAGCCGTCGCCGCTCACCGAGGCTCACCGAGTTTCCTGCCCGACGCCAGGCCACTGCCGTCGCAACCTCCGCACCGACGGTGACGAGAGCCAGCATTTGCAGGAGCAGCCACAGCAGCGGCCTCCCGGCGAGCACTGGATCGGGCACCACTTCCCGCCCACTCATCCCAACGCCGATCAACAGAGATAGCATGTACACGAAGAAGCAGAGGACCGCCGTTACGCCTGTGCCGGAGAGCAGCCGGGCCGGGGTACCGACGACTGCATGCAGAGAGCGACCGCGCAGCCGTCGCAGCAGGGCCACCAGCGGGTATCCAGCAAACGCCGTGAGGAGCAGTAAGAATGCGACGAGCTGCACCCAAGCTGACTCCCACCACGACAAGGGGGGCACCGGCACGCTGAGCCAGTCCTGCTGCGGCGGGACTGGAGCGTCGGCCTGAGGCAGCCGTCCACTCGTCACTGCCTGGACCCAGGAGCCGACGAACTCGGCGTATCCGGGGGCAAGTTCCGGGAGCGAGGTCACCCCACCGTCTGGGCTCTGATGGATGTCGTGACTTGCGCCGGGGAAGAAGCGGAAGGTGTAGTGCGTATTGCCGCCTTGCTGCAGGGCCTGGGCGAACAGCGGGGGGTTCTGCCCAGGGGGAGTCGACTGATCATCGCTTCCCCACATGCCTAGCAGCGGTTGCCGGACGTGCTGCAGGACAGCTACAGCGTCGTAGTAGGCTTCCGGGTATATCCCGACATTGGCCACCAGGCGAAACAGAGTGGGTTCAGCGTGGGTGATCAGCGATCCTGATACGCCCTCCCGATGGAGGGCGTTGGCAACTGCCCAGGTCTGCTGCTGCAACGGGCTGATCGCGTTGGCGCCCACCACGATAACGAAAGCGACATCGGTAGAGCGTTCCGCGGCCAGCGGAGCGACCCAGCCACCCTCGCTGAGTCCCCAGATGCCCACTTTCTTCGGGTCCACACCGGCATGGGCACGCAGGGTCTGTACAGCGGCGAGGGCATCGTCGGCGAGTTGTAAGTAAGAGAGCTGGAAGGGGGAGTAGCCCACCGACCGCTTATCGTAGATCAGGGTAGAGAGACCCTGCTGGGCGAAGGCAATCGCATCTGGCTGGGTCTCGGTCCGCAGACCTGTGCCAGAGCCAGACACCAGCACGACTCCAGACCGTCCACCCTGAGTGTGCGCCGGATCGAAAATCGTCCCGTGCAGCGTGATCCCGCCGCTGCCCTGGAAGCTCACTGGCGTGGCAGTCAGGTCGGCTGGAATCGGGGTGCTGGCAGGTGCCGCAGCATAAGCGGAGATGGATGGCCAGAGAGCCAGAGGCAGAGCCAGCCAGACCATGAAGAGAACACGAGAGGCCAGGGAAAGGTGCGCGAGTCGCACGAATCCTTGGCCAGAAGAATGGAAGAACATTGGCACAATTTCCTTTTTCAGAACAAAAGAACGAAGAGGATGTCTGTTTGTATGCTGTGTATGAGATCCTCCTGACACCAACAAAACCATGGGTAGTGATGTCTATTTTGGTTGACATCGAAAGTATATCCTCTGAGTATTCGCAGAGTATGTCAAAAGTGTCACGAAAGTGTCTCATCTGCTGACTGAGGGGTCTTGCTCTCTTTCTCTACGCGAAAGAAGGCCCACGTACGAGTGCGGTCTGATCGCCAACGGGATCTGCTCCGTCCCAGCGTCTGATCCGGTTGTTTCAAAACTGACCGCAGCCTGTTGAAAAACTATTTGCTGAGCGTATAAGAAATCGGATGAGCTTACCTACTCAAAGAGCCTCCAAGAGGGGGAAACAAAAGCAAAATCAGAATAAATAACGAAAATATAATATTTCCAGTATAACATGATAGGACATAGAGAAGAGAGATGATAGCTAGTTATAGAGAAAACAGACGCGTCTGAGGCTCAAAAAACGTGCTGAGAGCCCCGCGAGTGACCAAGGATGCCACAGCAACGCTGGGTCTGTAGCTTTTCAATAGGTCGTATCTTGCGGATTCATCTGGCTCGAAGTCGGGAGGCACCGTAGCCACTGCCTCTGCCGGAAATAGACGCCGTCCCCATCCCCGCTTTTTGAGCAAGCGTTTGAGATTTTGCCCTGCCGCGATTACCAACGCTTCACAGTTGACCCTCCAGATCCGCCTCAAGCGAAAACGCCGCATGCCATGCCACTCTTTGGCTTCTGCGAATAAGGGTTCGACCCACACTTTCCGCTTGCGCAGAGCCCTCTGGTAGGCTTCGGTCTGATCATAACTTTTCACCCGTTCGAGATAGTCAGCATGAAAAGAGCGATGGACTTGTCTGCCATACGGACTGGGAGTACACTCCGCTTTCAGTGGACAGGCATTGCAAGTGGCTGCATCAGCCTGGTATTCCGCTTTCTCTGCCGTGTACTCCATCCCAGACAGGTGCAGTGGTTGACCAGCAGGGCCCCCTCAGAACGGCTCGTGAAAGTCTCCCTTCAAGCCGCTCAAGCCAATCACGAACTTCCCTCCCTCATTGAAGGGTTGGGTGTACTCAGCTAAGACCACATCGCCGTAATCGGGGATGTAGGCACTGGCAAGGCCGAGCCCATAGCCCCAGAGACACTCTTTCTCTTCGCTGCTGCTGCCATCGGCGTGTTCTTGATTGGTAGAGCGTTTGACGCCCAGGCGACAATCGGGATCGCCCCTGGGTTGGAGATCGGGATGGTACCGTTCTTTGACGTATTGGCGCAGGTTGTTCTCTTTGACGTGGGCATAGATGTGGGTCACATCAAAGGAGACGACTTCGCCTAAACCGGGAATTTCTTGCAGGAGAGCCTGCACGGTTTGTGCAAAGAGATCGGCCAGCAGGCGAGGGTCAAAGGTGCGCAGTTGCTCATTGAACCACCGAACGGTGGGCAGGGTGCGCTGCACATCGAAGCCGTAAGGCTGCGCGACATCGAGGGTGGGACGAAAGCCCAGT
>WNGJ01001685.1_pt1 | contig 23310 bp, 20 predicted proteins | sample 5400611 | NCBI WGS metagenome assembly WNGJ01 (sample SAMN13153375, study PRJNA577476) | soil metagenome | isolation source: 40 cm soil or saprolite under Garry oak tree replicate 1 | place: USA:California | collected 2016-06-15
ACGGAATCGAACGGCGACGCATGCACCTCGAGGTGCAGGTGATCGTTGGTGGCGCGCCCGGTGTTCCCGACGAGCGCGATCACGTCGCCCGCCTTCACGCGCTGGCCGACCTTCACGAGTAGCGCGCTGTTGTGATAGTACGTCAAAAACAGGAAGAGCTGTGCGCCGTCCTGCGCCTGGACGCGGAGGTCGTGCCGCACGGCCACGGTGTTCGAGCCCTGCTCGGCGGGCCCCGCAAAGACCACCACGCCGTCGCCGATCGCGTGGACGGGGGTGCCGTCGGGGTTGTTGAACTCGACCCCTTGATGCTGCTGGAAGTTGCCGCCCATCGTCGAGCCGTAGCGGTAGGTCTGATCGATGTAAGGCTGGTCCGCGAGGGAGATCGGTCGAAAGAACCAGCTGTGGCGTAGGCGGACGATGGCAGAATCGGATCCCCGCGCGGCGGCGGTCGCCGAGGGGACGACCCCGCGGGCGAAGCCGCACGACAGGATTCCTGTGCGGCGCCCCACGGCCCACCACCCGGGGGCGAGGGGCAGCAGGGACGTGGTCAGGGGCCCCGGGTCACACGGGTACAGCGCGTCGCCGTCCGTTCCGAAGATGCCATGGGCCGTCGCAGCGTACAGCACACCTCGCGGCCCGCGCGCGAGCGCCTCGACCTCCGGGATCTCCGCGTGACAGGCCTTGACGACGGGACCGGGACCGCAGGCGATGCGGCCAGCCCGGTCGGTCCACATGCCCCGCCCCGGGTCGAGCCGGTAGAGACCGAGCATCTCACACCCCGGTGGCCTGGGCGCCGTGAACTCCGTCCAGCTGCGCCCGCCGTCCTTTGAGCGCGCCAGGCCGCGCAGATGCGCAGCCCACAGGCTGCCGTCCGAACCCGCCGCGAGCGCGTTGACGTACTGGCTCGCCAGACGGCCCCACAGATGCGTCGCCGTCGTGGCGCCGGCGGAATCGGTGATCTCGGCCCACGTCGTCCCCCCGTCGCCCGACAACTTGATCCCGTCCGCCGTGGCGACGTAGACGGTGTCGCCCCGCATCACGATGCCGTTGGGCGCGACGTACTGCCACTCGGGCCCGAGCTGTGTGAGCTCCCAGTTGCGCCACGTCTTCCCACCGTTCGAGGAAACCCCCCAGCCGTTCCCCACGGTGCCGTACCAGATCGCGCCGTGGGGACCGAACCCGAATGCGTGGACGAAATCCCACGAGATGGAGTGCGCCGCGCTGTCGGCGGCATGCATGAGATGCTCCCAAACCTGCGCGCCAAGGCGCAGCACGTAGATGCCCCGGCCGTAGGTCCCTACCCACACGGCGCCGTCCGGCGCGCGAGCGAGCGCCAGCACGTGGACCGGAGGGCCTGAGTCCGGGAGTGGGGGAAGGGCCTGAGCGTGGAAGGGCCTCGGCACCGCGACGAGCGCCAGGCTCACACACAACGCGGAAGTCCGAACGTGGAACCCGGAACAGCATGGGAAGGTTCGATCCCACTTGTCGGGCGTGCGTCTCGAAAGTCGCTCGATCTGTTCCGCCTTCCGCGTTTCGCCTTCCACGTTCCGCATTTGTCTCACCCCCTCGGCCGATAGTTGCCCGGCATCAGCCTGATCTCCGTGACGTCCACCCGTGGCGGGCGCGTGACCGCGAACAGCACTGCGGCGGCGACGTCCTCGGCGTGCAGCATGTCCTTGCGCTTGGTGAACGGCGGCTTCGAGTCGGGATCGATCGGGTCCCACATCTCCGTGTCGACGGGGCCGGGCGAGACGAGCGTGGTCCGCACGCCGCTCCCGACGAGCGAGCAAGAACGGCGCCGTGAGGTTGGTCGCGAGCGTCTGCGTGAACTCGGCGTCAGTCGTCGCTTCCACCGGCTTGACGAAGAACACGCCCGCGTTGTTGACCAGGATGTCCGGCACGCCGAGCTCGGCCTGGATACGGGCGAGGGCGCGGTCGACGGCGGCGCGATCGGTGACGTCGCAGTGGACGTCGGTCTCGCGCTCGCCCGAGCGGTCGGCGAGCGAGCGCGCCAGGCGCACCACGTGGGCCCCGCCATCGCGCAGCGCCTCGGCGACCGAGCGCCCGATGCCGCGCGAGGCGCCCGTCACAAGGGCGAGCCGGCCCTCGAGCGGTGGAGCGGGGGAGGGAGAGGGGGAGGGGGGACTCGCGGCGGTCGCTCCTAAGCGGTGCCGCCGCCGTGCACCAGGCGCAGGAACTCGTCGCGCGTTTTGCCGTCCGACAGCAGGGCGCCGCGCATGGCGCTCGTCACCGTCTTCGAGTTCTGCTTTTCGACGCCGCGCATCATCATGCAGAGGTGGTACGCTTCGATCACCACGCCGACCCCGTGCGGCTCGAGCACGTCCATCAGCGCATCGGCCACCTGGTCGGTGAGCCGCTCCTGCAATTGGAGACGGCGTGCGAATACCTCGACCACGCGGGGGATCTTGGAGAGTCCCACCAGCCGGCCGTGGGGGAGGTAAGCCACGTGCGCCTTCCCGAAGAAGGGCAACATGTGGTGCTCGCACATCGAATAGATCTCGATGTCACGCACGCACACCAGGTTGTCGTGCGGCTCGTTGTAGAGCGCGTCGCCGATCACGTCGGCGACCGACATGCCGTAGCCGCGGGTCAGCCACCGGAGGGCGGCCTCGACCCGGCCGGGGGTCTGGCGCAGCCCTTCGCGCGCGGGATCCTCGCCCAGCTGCACGAGCATCTCGCGCACCAGCGACTCGAAGCTTGCCCCCGCCGCGGCATCGGGCGGCGGTAGCTCGACGTGCGCCCGCATCTTTTCACGTGCCATCGTAGTCCACGTAGTTCCGATCCGTCTCCCAGAGACGGATCCGTTTGAGGGTGGCCGGCCGCACGGCCGGCTGGAGCACCCGCCAGGACACCACGGCGATGTTCTCCGCGGTGGGATTCAGGTCGGCGAACCACGGCACGTCGAGGTTCAGGTTCTTATGGTCGAGGTGGCGCACCAGGCACTCGGTCGCGAGGTCCTTCAGGCGCTGGACGTCCATGACATATCCCGTGCGCGGATCGATCTCACCCTCGACCGAGATGTCGAGGTCGTAGTTGTGACCGTGGTAGTTCGGGTTGTTGCACAGGCCGAACGTCGCCGCATTCTCGACGTCGGAGAAGTGCGGGTTCCACAGCCGGTGGGCGGCGCTGAAATGCACGCGCCGGGTGACGACACAACGGGGCATGCTTGTAGGTCCTCCGGGGCCGGACTATCTTCGGCGCTCGTGCGACTAAAGGTACTCGCTTCCGCATTGGTGGCGGGAGGCTCGGCGCTGGCCGCGCTGTGGACGTTTCCGACCCTCCTCGCCTCTGCGTTTCTCGTGGCGTGGGGCGCGGAGGCGGCGCAGTTCCTCATCTCCCAGGGCCTCGCCCTCGCCGTCCTCGCGTGGCTGCAAACGCTGCCGGAGTTCGCCGTCGAGGCCGTGATCGCCTGGGACGCGGGCCGCGAGCCCGCCCGCGCCCAACTCGCGATCGCCAACCTCACGGGAGCGATCCGCCTGCTGCTCGGCTTCGGCTGGCCGCTCGTGTACTGGGTGCAGGCGCTGGCGCAGCGGAGTCGCGGCGGCCCTGCCTTTCCCCCGATCCGGCTGCAGCCGGAGCACGCGGTCGAGGTGCTCGGGCTCGTCCCCGCGCTGCTCTACTTCGTCGTCATTCTCGCCAAGGGAACGTTCAGCGTGCTGGACGCCGCCGTGCTCGTGGCCCTGTACGCGGGCTACCTCGCGCTCCTCGCCCGCAACCCGCCGCACGACATGGAGCGGGCGCAAGACACCCCCCTCGTGTCCCGCTGGGCGCTGCGCCAGCGCGGTTGGCGCCGGCCGGCGGCGATCGGCGGGCTGTTCGCGGTGGGCGGGGGGCTGCTGGTCGTGACCGTCCACCCGTTTCTCGAGTCGATGCTGGCCGTGGCGGCGATGCTCGGGATCAGCCAATTCTTCGCCGTGCAGTGGGTCGCGCCGTTTCTCTCCGAGTTTCCGGAGATGGTTTCCACGGTCAACTGGTCCCGCCGGGTGACGCCGGCCCCGTTGGCCCTCATGAATCTCGTCTCGAGCAATATCAACCAATGGACGGTGCTCGCCGCCATGATCCCGGTCGTCTACGGCTACTCGCACTGGCACCACTACGGGACGTGGGTGGCGTTTCACTTCGATCACGCGCAGCGGCTCGAGGTCGGCCTCACGCTCCTGCAGACTGGGTTGGGTGTGCTACTGCTCGCGACGATGGAATTCGGGGCGCTCGCGGCGTGCCTGCTGTTCCTGCTGTGGCTCGCCCAGTTCGTCCACCCCACGTGGCGCGAGGTGGTGGCGGGCGTCTACGCCGGCTGGATGGGGCTCCTGGTGCTGCTGTTCGCGGCCCGCAGGCTGCCCCTCCCCGCCCCGGGACACTTCTGGCGCACGGTCCGGCGGAAACACGATCGGCCGGACTCGCGTAAGGCAGCCCGGCCGACCGGCAAAGGGAACGAAGAGGATTATTGAAGCCCGAAAGGAATGACTGGTCCCTCACCATAGCGTCTGTCTTCCCCGCGAAGGGGGCATGACATTGGTTACAGTATCCGGGTCCACGATCGAGCCTGTTGGCTCAATAATTGAGCTCTCCGTCCCCGACTAGAGGTAGAATACACGGGGACTCGGCCGCGTCAAGGCGATTCATCATCATCCAACGGACGGCTCCATGAACCTCACGTTGCTCGCCGCCATCGTCTGTCTCGTCGTCTGGCTCGTGCTCATCTTCGTCGCGCACCTGGGGAGCGGCACCGTACAGCTCCTCTGGGCCGCGGCGGTCATCCTCTTCGCCCGGCGCGTGCTCGCCGGCGCGCCCCGCTTTCTCTCGTGAGGGAAAGGCCCATGATCACCCGCTGCCGCTCGCTCGTCACGGCCTTCGTCCTGCTCGTCCTGCCCGCCGTCGCACCGCTCGCGGCGCAACACGGCGTGACGCGCGCATACCTGGACACGACCTGCGCCCCCTGCACCGACTTTTTCGGGTACGCGAACGGCGCGTGGCTCAAGACCGCGCAGATCCCCGCGTCGTACTCGAGCACGGGGGCGGGGCGCGAACTGCACGATCGCAACACCGAAACGCTGCGCAGCGTGTTGGAGGCCGCCGCCGCCGCCGCGGACACGACGCACGATCCGACGCTTCAGAAGCTGGGCGCCTTTTACGGCAGCTGCATGGATTCTGTCGCGATCGAGCGCGCCGGGGGGGCGCCGTTCGCGGACGAGCTGCGGCGGATCGATTCGCTGCGCACGCCGCGCGACTTGCAGAGGGAGTTGGCGCGCTTCAACCGGATGCAGATCTTCGCCCCCTTCTCCTTTTCCGCGGAAGCCGATCCGAAGCAGAGCTCGCGCAACATCGGCCAGCTGTACCAGGCGGGGCTCGGGCTCCCCGACCGCGACTACTATCTCAAGACCGACCCCGCGTCGGACTCGTTGCGCCGGCAGTATGTCGCGCACGTGACGCGCACCCTCGCCCTGCTGGGCGAGCCCGACTCCACGGCCCAGCGCGACGCGCAGCAGGTCATGACGTTTGAGACGGTCCTCGCCGAGTCGTCCATGACGCTGGTGGCGCAGCGCGATCCTAACGCCGTCTACCACAAGATGACGGTGCGCGACCTCCAGGCGCTCGCGCCGGCCCTCGACTGGCCGGCCTTCTTTGTGGCGGTGGGCGTGCCGCTGCTCGGCTCGGCGGGCGCGGCGCTCGACGTGTCACAGCCCGCGTTCGTCCGCCTCGTGAGCGCGCGAGTCGCCACGATGCCCCTCGATGAGTGGCGCGTGTACCTGCGGTGGCAGCTCGCGAACGCCCTTGCGCCGTCGCTCTCAAGTCCTTTCTTCAACGAAGACTTCGGCTTCCGGAGCGTGCTGTGGGGCGTGAAGGAGCCGCTGCCGCGCTGGAAGCGATGCGCCGCCGCGACTGACGAGGCGATGGGGGAAGCGCTCGGGAAGGCGTACGTTGCCATGCAATTCTCGGCCGCCGCCAAGGGGCGGGTGCTCGAGATGGTCAACAACCTCCACGCGGCCCTGGCTGCGCGCATCCTGCGGCTCGATTGGATGAGCGACTCGACCAAGATCCAGGCCTACGCCAAACTCGACGCCGTTCTGAAGAAGATCGGGTACCCCGACGTGTGGCGTGACTATTCGGCTCTCGAGATACAGGCGGCGTGGCCCTACGCCACCAACGTGCAACGAGGGCGCGAATTCGAGCAGCGCCGCCAGCTCGCCAAGGTGGGGCATCCCGTGGACCGCACCGAGTGGGGCATGTCGCCCCCCACCGTGAACGCGTACTACAACCCGTCCCTCAACGAGATCGTCTTCCCCGCCGGGATTCTTCAGCCACCGTACTTCGATCCGGCGGCGGACGACGCTGTGAACTACGGTGCGATCGGGTCCGTGATCGGCCACGAGATGACGCACGGCTTCGACGACCAGGGACGCCAGTACGACGCTCAGGGCAACCTCCGCGACTGGTGGACCGCGAACGACGCGCGGCGCTTCACCGACCGCGCCCAGCGTGGGGTCGCGCAGTTCAATGGCTACGTGGCCGTCGACACCTTCCACATCAACGGGCAGCTGACCCTGGGTGAGAACATCGCCGACCTGGGTGGGCTCACCATCGCCTACTACGCGTTCGAGAAGTCGCTCGAAGGCAAGCCGCGACCGCCCGCCATAGATGGCTTCACGGCCGAGCAGCGGTTCTTCCTGGGCTTTGCCCAGGGATGGCGCAATCTCACGCGGCCCGAGGCCATTCGGCTCCGCACCCTCACCGATCCGCACTCGCCGCCGCGCTGGCGCGTGAACGGGTCCGTATCGAACCTGACGGAGTTCGCGCGCGCCTTCGGGTGCAAGGCGGGAGACGGCATGGTGCGGCCGGACAGCGTACGGGCGCAGGTGTGGTAGAGAAACGAGCGGGGCGCCTGCCCAACTGCGCGCAGGCGCCCCGTCCGCGACCCAATCGACCGTGCGGGCTACATCCCGAAGGTGAACCCGACGGTAACGGGGAAGAAGGTCGTCGAGCTGCCGCTCGTCAGCACGCTCACCCAGCGCGCTTCACCGAACAGGTGCATCGGCCCGAAGCCGAGCGAGAGGCCCGTGCCGGCGTCGAGCGCGGGCTTCGATTCAGACGCGCCCGACCCGAAGTCGACGTGGTAATAGCCCAGGCCCGCCAACACATATGGCCTCAGCGGCAGCGCCGGGGCGCCGATACGATAGACGGCGTTCGCCGTCGAGCCGCTCAGCGTCGTGCTGCCCGTCAATAGACCACCCTGGTGCGGCGTCAGGCCGTACATCAGGTCGACCCGCACGGCCAACGGCGAGTGCGGGACACCCACCTCGACCGCGCCCATCAGCTGCCAGCCGGCGTTGTCCAGGCTCGAATAATCGCCCGACGGCATCACGCCCCCGGCACCCAGGCTGAGGCGGGCGCGCTGCGCGGCCGCCGGTGAGGCGCCGAGCGCCGCAACGCAGGCGAGCGCGACCCCGCTCAACAGAATCCGTTTCATGGACTGCCTCCCTATCGCGAAAGCGGTAAGTGTGCCCAGGGGCGCGGCACACGATAGGGACGGGGTGCCCCTCAGGAGGTGATGAGGATCACAACCAGGCCCCAGCCAAGCGTCAGCAGCGTCACCGGGACCCCGATCTTGGCGTATTCTCCGAAGCCGATGCGCACGCCGCGGCGCTCGGCCCGCTCGGCGACGATCAGGTTCGCCATCGAGCCGATCAGCAAGAGGTTCCCGGCGAACGTCGAGCTCATGGCGACGATGCGCCACTGCAGGTCGGCGTGCGGCAGGTTCGGCACCGTGTTGCGCCACAGGATCACGGCCGGGACGTTGGAAATCAGGTTCGACAGGGTGGCGAGCGCCACGCTGACCACGCCTGCCGCGCGCCACGCCGAGCCGTGGCCCACCAGCGCCACGGCGTGCTCGTCGAACCACACGACGGCGCCGGTCTGCTCGAGGCCGCGCATGACGACGAACAGCGAGGCGAAGAACAGGAGCAGGGACCACTCGACCCGATCGATGGCGTAGGCGGGGTCGCGCTGTGCGATCGCGACCATCCCCGCGCCGGCGGCGATCGCCACGAGGGGCAGCGATCCCCCGGCGAGCCAGGCGACCACGGCGATACCGAACATCGCGAGCCCCTTGGCGACGAGCGGCCGGTCGAGCGCCACAGGCACGGGCTCGAACCGCTCGCGGAACGGCTCGGCCAGGTCCGCCCTGTAGGCCCAACGGAGGTAGCCGTAAGTCAGGGCGAGGCCGCCCGCGGCGACCGGGAGCATGTGCGCGAGAAAGCCGCCGAAGGTGGTACCGCTCCAGATCCCCACCAGCATGTTCTGGGGGTTGCCCGTGATCGACAGCACCGACCCGACGTTCGAGCCCATCGCCAGGCCGATCAGGTAGGGATGCGGCCGCACGCGCAGTGGTCCGAGCGCCGCGAGCAGCACGGGCGTGACGACGAGGCAGACGGTGTCGTTCACGAAAAACGCCGAGAGCAGGCCGCCCCCCACGACGACCCCGAGCAGCAGGCGCCGCGGAGTGACGGCGCGCCGCAGGATCCATTCCGCCGCCCACTCGAAGAACTTCCCGACCTCGAGGTAGCCGACGATGAGCATGAGGCCGAGGAGGAACACGAGGACGTCGAAGTCGATGGCGGCATAGGCGTCCGGCAGCGGCAGCACGCCGAGGGCGACCATCGCCACCGCGCCGAGCAGGCTCGCCGCGGGCCGATTCAAATGGACGAACGGGAGACGCTGGACGGCGATGAGGAGATAGGTCAGCGCGAAGATGACGAGACCGGTGGTCATGCGAACGCGGAACGCGGAACGTGGAACGCGGAACGACGCGTGCCTGCTCCGTTCCGCGTTCCGCGTTCGGCGCTCCGCATTCGACTCAGATCTCCCAGTTGGAGAACAGCACTCCCGCGCTCGGGTGGGGCTCGGGGTATCCCTCGAACGTCATGCGCAGGTCGGTCCAGCGCACGCGGTAGCCCCGCTCGATCAGATGGCGGAAGGCGACGTCGGAGCGGGTCTGGCACCGTACGGCGACGCGCCGGATGCCGGCGCGCGCGGCGGCGGCTTCCGTCGCGACGAGCGCGGCCGCGAAGGCCCGCTCGTCCCGCGCGGCGAGCTTCAGGATGCGCACCTCCTCCCGCGGCCGCCCTTCGGCGAGCGGCGCGGAGTGCCACAGCGCCCACGCGTCGAGCCCGTCGGCCCCGTCCAGGAGCGTGGTGTCGCCCAACCCGAGCTCCGCGGTGAGCTGCAGCTCGCGCGTGAAGTCGGGGCCGGGGACGAGCGCGGCCACCAGACGGGCGGCGGCCGCCGTCGCCGACGTTTTCGCATCCGGGGTGCGCTGCGACAGGAGCGACGGGGCGGCGTGGCCGCGCGTCGTCAGGTCGCGCGTCATCGTCACCGTCAGGTAGCCCGGGGTGAACCCCAGCCGCGCGTAGAATCCGATGTTCTCGACCGTGCGCGGCATGGTCTCGAGGCCGACGGTGGTCACGTGCTGCGCCACCAGCCAGTCCACCGCCGCGCGCACGATCATCTTGCCGATCCCCGCGCCCTGCCGGTCGGGGCGGACCGCGAGCGGGCCCATCCACCCTTCAGCGCCCGAGCGGTGGGTGACGTTGAAAGCGGCGATCTGCCCCGCCTCGTCACGCCACACCATCGCCCCTTCCCCGGCGTCGAGCAGGGCGTAGCGCCACACCTGCGGGTTCAAGTGCGGCACGCGCACCCCCACCAGGCCGTCCCGGCGGTAGCGGTCGGTGAACGCGTCCGCGAACACCCGGTTCAGGCTCTCGATGTCGCGCTCCAGGGCGCGTTCGGGCCCGGAGACCTGGCGGTCAGGCAGCCACGCCCGCATCGGCCGCTCCCAGCGTCGCAGTGTCGTCCCGGACCACGCTCGTGCCTCCCGCCCGCGTGGGATCGAAGTCCACGCGGATCATCCGATCCAGCCCTTCCCGCACCTGCTCGATGTGGGTGATGAGAATAACCTGCGGGAAGCGATCGGCCAATCGGCGCAGCAGCGCCACGACATGCTGGCGGCGCGCCTCGTCGAGCGAGCCGAAGATCTCGTCCAGGACGAGCAGCGAGAGCGGCTGGCCGGCGCGCTCCGCGATCATCTGGGAGATGGCGAGCCGCAGCACCAGGTTGGCCACGTCTTCCTCGCCGCCCGAGATCACCGGCTTGGGGACGCCCTCCTCGAGGATGGTGACCTCGTACTCCTCGGTGAGATCGATCTCCTGGTAGCGGCCGTCGGTCAAGTCGGCGAGGAAGCCCGAGGCCAGCTCCGCGATCTCGGGGCGGACGCCTGCGTTCAGCTCGGCGCGCAGGTCGGAGAATGCCCGGTCCAGCTCGTTATGGAGGCGGTGCCGTAGTTTGTGCTCGTCGATGTCGCGCGCGCGGGCAGCCCGCTCCTGCTCCCGGCGGGCGACCTCCTGGAGGTCGCCCTCGGCGCGCGTCAGGTCGCCGCGCGCCTCCACCAGCGCCAACTCCGCCTCGCGCAGCGCTCCCAGGGCACGGTCGTAGCGGTCCTTGGCGCGGCGGAACCGCTGCTCCGAGAACCCCTCCGCGGCGACGGCGGCGGCCAGGGCGCTCACCCGCCGCTCGGCGACCGTGAGCGTGTGCTCCGCCAGCTCCGCTTCGCGCACCAGGCCCTCGGCGCGCTGCGCCCGCGCTTCCAGGGCCGCCGCCTCCAGCGCCACCGGCTCGAGCTGGCGCAGCTCGGCCCGCACGGCGTCGTGCCGCGCGGCGTCGTAGCCGCTGCGCCGCGTCGCGAGCCCACGCTCCACGACGGCGGCCCGCCGCCGGGCCGCCTCCAGCTCGCCCCCGGCCCGCGCGCGCTCTTCCGCCTGCGCCCGCAGCTCGCCCGCCCGCTCGCTCGCGCGCCGGCTCTCCTCGCGCAGGCTGTCGCGCTGCAGCTCGATCACTCCCACCGCCGCCGGCGGCTCCGCCAGCTGCTCCAGGCGCTGCCGGAAATATTTGCCGTCGTCCACGATCGCCTGCAGCTGCCGGTCGAGGATGCCCACGACCTCCGGGTGCTCGGCGCCGAGGGGCCGCCGGCACGTCGGACAGCTCCCTTGAGGTCCGAGCGCGGCGATCTTGTCGCGCTGCTCCTTCACCTCGTCGTACTGCTTCAGCAGCTCGGCCCGTCGCGTTGCCGCGTACTCCGTCTCGCGCACCCAGGCCGCCCGCTGCTCCTCGGCCGCCGCCTCGGCCGCCTGCAGCCGCTCGGCGAGGCCGCGGGCCTCCTCTTCGGCGCGCGCCAATGCGGCGCCCGCGTCCGCGAGGTCGGCCATCCGCTGCTCGAGCCCTCCGATCGCTCGCCCCAGCTCGTCGAGCTGCGCCCGCTCCGCGCGGCGCGCTGCCTCCTCGCCCTGCAGCAGCTCGAGATCCGCGACCTCGCTCTTGAGCCGCGCCAGCGGAGCCAGCTCCGCCTCGAGGCGCAGCAGCTGCTCGCGCGCCGCGAGTGCATCGGCCAGCTCCTTGTCCAGCCGCTGGAACTCCTGGCGCCGCACCTCGACCGCCTGCTCCGCCATGCGGCGCTCGCCGTCGAGCGACAGCGTGCGCTCGCGTCGCGCGGTCCATTCGTTCCAGCGCGGCTCCTCGCGGGCGAGCAGCTGCTGCGCCTTTCCGCGGGCCGCTTCCGCCGCGGCCGCGGCCTGCCGCGCCGCCGCCAGCCGCCCTACGGCCCCGCGACGCTGCTCGGCGAGCGCCTGGGGATCGGGAAGCGCCGCCTCGAGACCACGCAGCTCGGCCGCCAGCGTGTTGCGGACCTCGCGCACCCGCTCCTGGGCCAGGCGCAGCCGCTCGTAGCCCAACACCTGCGAGAGGAATGCGGCCCGCTCGGTCTTCCCGAGCGCCGCCATCACCTTCAACTCCTTTTGGCCGGTGAAGTACGTGCTGAAGAACTCCTGATGGGTCATCCCCAGCACCCGCCCCAGCTTGTCGGTGACCGCCTTGATGGAATTCGCGACGAGCTGCCCGTCCTGTTGCAGCGCGGCAGTCGCGAGGCTCCGCGTCACGCGGTATTCGTGCGCCCCGAGCCGGAATTCGAGCTCCACCTCGACCCCGGCGCGCCCCTTCACCCCGATCCGCCGGATGGAGTCTTTGTCCCCGCGCACCGCCTGCGCGCCGTACAGCGCCCAGGCGATCGCTTCGAGGATGGTCGTCTTGCCGGAGCCGTTGGGACCGATGATGCCGGTGATGCCGGGACCGAACTCGAGCTCGGTATCGGCGTGCTGCCGGAAGTTCACCAGGCGCAGCCGGCGCAGCTCCATCAGCCCTGATCCTCGCGGCCCACCTGCTCGACGTAGTCCACGCCCAGGCGCACGAAGGTCGCGCGCTCGAGGTCGGCGTCGAGCGGCCGGCGCTCCAGGAAGTCACGCACCGTCTCGGGGATCGTGGGCCGCCGGCCGGTCGCGGCGGCGGCGGGGACGCGGAGCGCTTCGGTGGGACGCCGCAGGTCGAGCTGGAAGTGGAGGGCGCGCGCCTTGTACTGGCGGATGGCCGCATGGTCCAGGTCGCGCGCGGTAGCGCGCGAGACGTCGAACACGAGCTGGCGCACCACCTGGTCGTCGATCGCCGGCTTGGCGGCGGCCACCGCCCCGGCGATCCGCTCGTCCAGCTGCTTCGGGGTGAGACCCTTCCCTTCGATGAGGGGCAACTCGACGTGTTGCCGGGCGAGCTGTACGCGTCGAAACTCGACCTTGGCGCCGCGCACGTCCACCACGAGGTATCCCTTGCCCGACCTGCCACGGTCCGCCTCTTCCTGGAGCTGGCCCCAGGGATTGGGGGGCACGTACTCGAGGCTGCCGGCATACCACGCGTTGGGCGCCACCTGGTGCGCCACGTGCCAATGGCCCAGTGCCACGTAGTTCCATTGCGCCGGGGAGATTTCCTCGGGTGTGACGGGTGCTCCCCCGTACTCCATTGTGCCCCGCTGGTCGCCGAGCCCGGGCAGCAGGCCGTGCAGCAGCAGCACGTTGAACGTCGGGCCCGCCTGCGGCCGCAGGGCGGGACGCTCCGCCTGCGCCAGGGCCTGATGCGGCACCGCGAGCACCGAGCAGTCGAGCTTCGGGAACGTGAGCCGGCGCGCCTCATCGACGACGACGTCGACGCCCAGCGCTTCGTACAGCCGGAGGATTGTGCCCGTCTCGGTGGAGCGCGGCGTATCGTGATTGCCCGCGATCATCACGATCGGGGACTCGGGCAGCGTGGCGCGCAGGCGCTGCAGCTGCCGGAACAGGAACAGGATCGCCGGGTTGGTCGGCCGGATCGAGTGGAAGACGTCCCCCGCCACGAGGATCAAGTCGGGGCGCTGCGTGATGAGGTCGTCCACGGCGCGCCGGAACGCGTCCGCGACGTCGGCCTCCCGTTGGTTGCCGCCCCGGGGCGTCTGCCGCTCGAACTGGCGGAAGCCCAGGTGCAGGTCGGCGAGGTGGGCGAGCTTCACTCGCTCACTCAGTAGGGTTCGTCCGAGATGGGATTGAGCGGCGGCACCGCCTCGCGCTGCCGCCCGCTCGGCGCCGCGGCGGCGACCCGCGTGCCCAGCGCCTTGCGAAAAAACGCCAGTGGCTCCAGTGCCCTGGCCCGCCGGGTGGCCGCGAGCGCGCGGCGCACGTCCTCGGGCGTCCGGTCGACGATCAGGTCGTGCACCGCGTTCGGCCGAATTCGGGCGTCGAGCCGCACGAGCTGCCGCACCACCGCGTCGGCGAACGGCAGATCCTTCGCCGGCGGGAACCGCTCCACGCCGTCCCGCCCCCGCAGCACCGCGGGCCGCGGAAACCGCACGAAGATCGGCTGCGTGAAGTGGGGGTGGCGCAGCATCAGCTCGCCGATGGGGAGCGTCGCGAGCTTGATCTTCGTGGCCGGGGAGAGCACCTGGTAGCCGGGGGTCGCCAGCTCGTCGTAGTCCATGCGCCCGTACACGATCGTGCCGGCGTTTCCCGCCACTCGTCGGTGCACCTGCGAGCGGAACTGCTCGGCGCCGAAGAGCACGAGCCCAAGGTAGCGCCCCCGTTCCGAGATATCGAGCAGCATTTTGCGCACGTACGTGTCCGGCCCGTCCGCCGGCGCGTACTGGTTCAGCTCGTCCACGAACACCACCACCGCCTCGACTCCCAGGTCGCGCCGCTCCAGATGCTCGCGCAGCTTGGAGACGACGCGCGCGAACACGAGATCCTGCCCCAGCGGGTCCACGTTCGCCACATCGACCACGTAGACAGTCCGATCCTCGAAGCTCCCCCAGGGGAGGTCGTTGGAGGGGCCATCGTCGGCCACGAGCCCCTTGCAGCGGGTCGAGATGTTGGAAAGCCGGTTCCGCACCTTGCGCATCGTGGCGATGTGATGGGTGCGCCACATGTCGCTGCGACCGGCCAGCTCCAGACCGTCGAAGATGGCGCGGAACAGCGCGTCCAAGTCGGCGAAGCTCTGGACGCGATGGCTGCCGCCGAAGCCGTCGTCGAATTCCCTGTTGAGCACGCGATCGGCGAGGAAGTCGATGAAGGCGTCGGCCTTGGCATCGATGTCGTCGCGGTTCAGGAGCACCTCGGCAAAATCGAGGACCTCCTGGAGCCCCCAGACGAGGGGCTCGACGTTCGAGGTCAGGTCGGGATGGGTACGCAGGGTGTTGAGGTTCACGCCGTCGGCTTTGAATGGCGCGTAGTAGCGCACCCGCGCGAACGGCTGCGCCACGACCCCGAGTCGCGCGTAGCGGCCCTGGTCCGCTTCGTCGAGCATACCCGGCTGATCGAGAAAGCAGAGATCGGGGCCTTTCACGTTGAAGCACACGGCCGCCACGCGACCCTTGTGGGCGGGAAAGTGCTGGAAGATGGACCCCAGCAGGAACTCGACGGCGCTCGTCTTCGTCGCGAGCCCCGAGACGCCGGAGATATTGAGATGGGCCGCCTCGGGGCCGAGCAGGAAGTCGGCGTCGAGGTAGACGGGCGCCTCCAGGCCGGCCGCGGCGTACAGGCCCACGGGGATAGCGGTCGGCGCGGCGCCCTGGAGATACGTCTCCATGCGGAGCGCACGCGCCACGTCCGCGTCGGATGCCAGGAACACGCCGCCGAGGGGCACCGGCTGCAGCGGCTCCTCGGGCTCCTGGCGCAGCACCGCCGCGGTCCAGAGGCGGATCTCCTGGCGCACCGTCGGGCTCTCCGCGGCGCGGGCGGGATCGCCATCGGCACCGACTACGTCGTGCAGCGGGGTCGCGAGATCGGAGTACGCGAAGCCGTCCGTCACCACGCCGAACACCACCTTTCCCGTTTCTTCCACGCGCACGATCGCCCCGATGCCGATCGGCGTCTCGGTGGCGGTCCAGAAATGGAATTGGTGCGGAGTGGCGGGCTTGAGCTCGGTCGCGACGACCCGCCCGATCGGCTCGGGCAACCGCGCTTGAATCACGACGCCGCTCGCGGCACGCGGGGCATGCGATGCGGCAGGAAATCCCGGGGGGCACGAGCTCTCAGATATGTCTCCACGTCGTGGATAGGATAAAGTAAGCGATCCCACCGCGCGTCGGGGGTCGAGACCGGCGCACGCTCGCGCACCAGCCACGCGCTCGTCGCCGACGCCGCCGCCACCGTCGCGGCCGCCGCCCTTGCCTCGATCCGGAGCAGGCCGAACAGCAGGTCGTTCCCCTCCCACGGCCACAGGCGCAGGTACCAGGAATACACCTCGTGGCGCGCGCGGCCACGCGGGCGGAACACGCTGCTGCGATGCAGTGCGGGGAGCGTGAGCGCACGCCTCAGGGCATCGCCCTCGAAATACTGGGCGGCATGGCTCTTGATCACCCCCAAGGCACGCGGGTGACCGGCGAGGATGGCGGACTCCGAGAGCACCCCGTCCACGACGAGCCACTCGCTCTCGCCGAGCGAGCGGGCGTAGCGCTCCCCCAGCGCCTGCTCCAGCGCCACGCGGGCCCGCTCCACCACGCGCCGCGCTGCCTCGAGCGCGGGCCCCGGCTGCCCCGGCGCGCCGCTTTCCAGGGGCACGTCCACGAGCTCCACGCCGCTCGCTTCGAGCGCTGCGCGCACGCCGGGCCGCAACGCCGCGACCGGCGCGGCGTGGAATTCACGGGTCCCCTCCCATCCCTCGCCCGCCGCACGTAGCCGCCGGTCGCCGCTGCGGCGCCGCACCGCAGCCGCGACGTACGCCCGCACGATCGGCACCACCCCATCGTAGTAGGTGACCTTCCAGCGCTGGATGCCGTCGAGGAACGAGACGGCGGGGGGAATCGAGGGCGCGCTCAGCGGGTACACCCGCAGGTCTGCGTCCTCCACCGGCTCGGCGCCCGCGATCTCGGTCACATCCGCGCGGCCCGAGCTCTCCTCCGGCACGCGCGAGGCGGGCACCGCGCCCGCCGCCACGAGGGCGTCCGTCCAGCGCTCCATCGCTATCGCGTCCGCAGCGCCCAACCGATGTAGGTGACCGTGGTGTCGTCCATCAGCGATCGGCCGCCGTCCGGCGCCCGGGCCACGCCCTTGATCTCCTGCACCACCATGCCGTGGCGGGCGAGCCCGTCGGTGAGCTCTGCGGGCGCGATGAAGCGCGCGAACTCGTGAAACCCTTCCGGCATGGTGTGGCGGACGTATTCCTCTTCCCAGATCAGCTCGAGGAAGGCGGCGAGGGTGCGGTTGTGGGTCAGGAAGCCGAGCCCGCCGCCGGGGGCGAGGACCGTCGAGATGGCGTCCAGCGTGCCGTCCAGGTCGTCCACGTGCTCCAGCACGTCGACCGCGAAGACGAGGTCGTACGCCTTGCCGAGCCCACCGGATGCGAGTGCTTCCGCGGTGCCGCCACGGTAGTCGATGGAGAGTCCCGAGCGGCCCGCGTGCTCGCGGGCCGCCGCGAGCGATTGCTCCGACGGATCGACGCCCGTCACCCTCGCGCCCTCACGGGCCAGGGCTTCCGCCAGGATGCCGCCGCCGCACCCCACGTCGAGCACGCGCTTGCCGCCGAACCCGCCGAACACGGCGCGGAAATAATCCACCCGCAGCACGTTGAGCTGATGCAGGCCGACGAACGGCCCCGCGTCGCTCCACCACAGGCCGGGGACCCGCTCGACCAATCGCTCGTACTTGTCCGGCTCGGAGAGACCGCCGAGCCGCGGCAGGGAATCGCTCAGGCGCCGGCCCCCACGTCGACGTTGGGGAACGGAGGGACGTCCAGGAACCACAGCCCCGCGAGACGCGACTGCTTGTCCACTTCGACGAGGAGGAGGTCCGCCACGCGCACCACGGCGATCGGGCGCGCGCGGCCGACCCGCAGATGCAACACCGACTCCGCCTGGTTCTTTTCCACCGTCAATGCGGTCTCCACTTCGACCGCGGCCACGCCGGGCTGCGACAGGCGGCTCGGGAACACGACGCGCCCCTCCTTGGCCACCGCGGGGGTCGCGAGGTCCGCGACGGTCCGCACGTCGTCGGGCCACGACACGACGTCCACACCGCGCAGGGATCCCCCCGCGACGTCGATCACGACGAACGATCCGTCGGCGCCCTCGAGATCCACGGTGCCGTTCAGCCCGTCCGACGTGGCACCGCCCTTGCACGCGACCGACAGGATGTCGGTCTCGGGATCCCAGTGATAGCTGACCTTGGGAAGCTTCCCGTCGAGGGACTCGATGCGCGCTTCGAAGTTCATGGGAGACGACACCTTCCACCTGCCCGGGAGGGCGGATAATATAGGCCGCGCGATGGGGAGGGGCTAGCGATGCAGCGGCGGGAATTCCTCACGGTGACGGGGGCCGTGCTGGTGCAGCGGCGGACGGGCGGTCGGGCGGTAAGGCGGTCGACCGACTCCGAGACCGCCCTGCAGGAACCTGCCCTGAGCCCCGAGGTTTTCTCCCGCCGCCTCGCGCGGGCACAGGCCGAGCTCACGACGCGCAAGTGGGACTTCCTGATCGCCACGCCGAGCACCACGTACCGTTACTTCACAGGCTACAACCCGGGTCGGAGCGAGCGGCTGATCGCGCTGATCGTCCCAGCGGGTGGTGAGCCCGCGATCGTGTGCCCCTCATTCGAGGTGGACCGCATCAAGCAGCACACGGCGATCGCCGACGTGGAGGGCTGGGAGGAGCAGTCCAGCCCGTACAAGCTGGTACAGCGCGTCGTCCGCGCCCGCCGCCCCCGGCCCACCGGACCCATCGGGCTCGAGTCTACCACCAGCTTTGACACCTATCTCGCGCTCAAGGACGCGCTCTCGGGCTGGAGGCTCGAGGATGCCGCGCCCATCACCGAGCGCCTCCGCATCGTCAAGTCTCCGGAGGAGGTCCAGCTGATCCGCCGGGCGATCGTGATCACGGAGGACGCGATGGCGGCGACCTTCGCGCAGCTCGCCGTGGGCGTGAGCGAGCAGGAGGTGGCGCGATTGCTCGCGAGCGAAATGGAGCGGCGGGGAGCCGAGGGCGGTGGGGGTGGGGGTGGCCTGGTACAGTTCGGTGCCTCGAGCGCGCTGCCGCACGGCGGGCCTGGGGGCGTGACGCTCGAGCGCGAGATGGTGGTCCTCATCGACTGCGGCTGCCGCGTGGCCGGCTACACCTCCGACATCACGCGCACCATCTGGTTCGGCGACCACCCGTCGGATGAGTTCCGGAAGGTCTTCAACCTGGTGTACGACGCGCAGACGGCCGCGCTGCAGCTGGGCCGGCCCCTGCTCACGCAGTGCCAGGAGATGGACCGGGCGGCCCGCAAGGTCATCAGCGACGCTGGCTACGGGCCCCAGTTCACCCATCGCCTGGGTCACGGCATCGGCTTGGACGGCCACGAGCCGCCGTATCTCGTGGAAGGCAACGCCATGCGTCTCGAGCCGGGTATGGTGTTCACCCTCGAGCCCGGCGTCTATCAACCGGGAAAGTTTGGGGTGAGGATCGAGGATAACTGCGTGATGACGGAGAACGGTGTCGAGCTGCTGTCGCACCGGCCCGCCAAGCACTAGAGCTTGTACGTCTCCTTGGCCAGATCGTACGCGAGCGCCCGCGCCATGCCGCGCGCGTCCTCCATCTCGATCACATGCCGTGCCACGAGCCGCGCGAGGCAGTTCGCATCGGCGCGGCGGGCCAGGTCGTAGCGTCCGGGGAGAGAGCAGAAGGCCGCCGTCCCGTCGGTGAAGCCGACCGTCTTGGGAATCCCCATCTCCATCCCCGCCGGGGAAGCGTAGCAGCGCCAAGCCGCGCCCAGCCGCACAGCCGGATAGGAGCCCGCGAGGGGAGCGAGCTCGCGGGTGGCCGCGGATTCGTCCAGCGTGAAGAGCACCAGCGTCAGGCGCGGATCGTTGCCGTAAGCGTTCAAGAGCGGACGCAGGTTGCGGGTGAACTCCGCGGCGATCGGCACGTCGCCGCCCCCGTCGGGACCGAACCGCTCGACCAGCGGCCGATTGTGATTCCTGAACGCGCCCGCGTGGATCTGCATCACCAGCCCGTCCTCTAGGGACATCCGCGCCATCTCCATCAGGAGGTGCCCTTCGAAGCGTCGCTCGTCCGCGCGGCTCGTCTGTCCCTGGCGCGCCTGCTGAAACAGGACGTCGGGCTCGTCCCCAGAGAGCCAGGTCGTGTAGGGCTCGAGCACGGCGTGATCGGTGGCGGTGGCACCCATCTTCTTGAAGAACAGCCGCTGGTCCTCGAGGGCGCGGACCAGCTCGGCGTAGTCCACGAGGGGAGCGCCGTGCTCGCGGCCCAGCGCTTCGAGCTCGGCGGGCCACCCGGGGGACGCGATCTCGAAGACCGCGTCGGGACGGAAGCACGGGATGACTCTGCCTTTCCACCCCGACTCACGGATCGCGCGGTGGCAGTCGAGCGCGTCGCTGGCCCTGACGCTCGTGGCGAGCAGCTCGATCCCGAACCGCTCGAACAGGGCGCGTGGCAGAAACTCAGGCCCGCGGAGCCGCTCGACGATCGCGTCGTAAACGGACTCGGCCGTCTCCTCCGTGAGCCGCTGCTCGATCCCGAACACTTCGTGCAGCTCGTGGTCGAGCCACCCGCCCGTCGGGGTGCCGCGGAACAAGTGGGAGTGGTCGGCGAACACCCGCCACACCTTCCGCGGGTCGCCCTCGAGCAGCGCGTCGAGCGGGACGCCGCGCGCGTACAGCATCCGCACGACGTCGTCGTCGGACCGCACGATCAGCGACGTCGGCTCCGGGAAGGGAGCGTTGTCGGCGAAGATGCGGGGATCGACGTGCCCGTACGGAGCCACGATCGGCAGCTGGCGCGTATCCGCGTAGAGCTCCCGCGCCACGCGCCGGATGGTCGCGTCCGGGTCGAAGTAGCGGTCCTCGTGGAGGACGGAGGCCGCCATCAGTCTCCGAGCTTCTTCGCGAACCCCACGATCTTCTCGAGCGCCCGCTCGATCTCCGCCGTGGCGGCCGCGTACGACAGCCGGACGTAGCGATCATCGCCGAACGCAGACCCGGGGACGAGGGCGACGCCCGACTCCGTAATGAGGCGCGTGCAGAACTCCGTGCCGGAGAGGCCCCCAAGCCCATCGACCCGGAAGAAGAAGTAGAACGCGCCCAGCGGGTCGACGAATTCCACCCCCGGGAGGTCCCGGCGGAAGCGGCCGACCACGAGGTCGCGCCGCTTGCGGAACTCGGCGACCATCCGCGTCACGTCCTGCTCCACGCGCTCGTCCCGGAGCGCGGCGGCGGCCGCGTACTGGGCAGGGTGGTTCGCGCCGGTCGTCGTATGCGACTGCAGCGCCGCCATCGCTTTGGCGATCTTGGCCGGCGCCAACGCGATGCCGATGCGCCACCCGGTCATCGCGTACGCCTTGCTCACCCCGTAGATCACGACGACCCGCTCGAGCAGCTCGTCCGGGAGGTCGAGAAACGACGGCGCCGGGCCGGGCCCGTAGTGGATGCGCCGGTAGATCTCGTCGGCGATCACCCACACCTTCCGCTCCACCGCCCACTGCGCGATCGCCTTGATCTCGGCGTGCGTGTAGACGCCGCCCGTGGGATTGCAGGGCGAGCACAGGATGAGCCCTTGGGCGCCGGGCACCATGCGCTCGAGATCGCGCACGCCCACCTTGAGGCTCCACTCGGGATCGCCCGGCACGAGGATCGGCCGAGCGCGCGTGAGATGCACGATCTGGGGATACGACACCCACGCCGGCGCCGGGATGGCGACGACGTCGCCCGGGCCGAACAGGCTGAAGCAGACGTTGAACAACGACTGTTTCGAGCCGTTCGAGACGACGACGTGATCGGCGTTGACCGGGCGCCCCCCCGAGAGCAGCGACAGATGCTGCGCCGCTGCGGCGCGCAGCTCGAGGATCCCCTCGTTCGCGGGGTAGTGCGTCTTCCCCTCCCGGATCGCGCGGATCCCGGCGTCGGCGGGAATCGGCGGCGTGGGAAAGTCAGGCTCCCCCGCGCCGAGATCGATCACGTCCTCTCCAGCCGCCCGGCGTCGCTTCGCTTCCTGAGAGATGGCGATGGTCGCGGACGTTTCGAGGTGCTGGAGGTTGGGCGATAGGCCGGACGCTGGGCTCATGGACGACACGATAGCCAGGGGCGCTGGGGGCACGCAACGCGTCGCGTTGCCTTTTCCCTGGTGGCGAGGTAGCATCCCCGCAGGGTCTGGCCCTTTGACAACCGAGGTTCGTGTGGCGACGCTGGAGGAGGGACGAGCCGCGCTAGAGCGCGGCCGGCCGGTGGTGCTCGTAACGCCACCTGCACCGGAACAGGCGGGGGAGATATGGGGCCTGGTATCGCCAGGTCCCACGGTCATCCTCTGCGCCGACGACACCTCCCCTGTCGACTGGGCCGCCGCGCCACCCACGGGCCGGCGGGTCCACGCCGTCACCGCCCTCGCCCGCACCGCGCGCATCCTCAAGGAACTCGAGTCACCGCCCGACATCCTGGCCGGGGGGGTGGACGACTTGGCCGCTCTGGTGACGCGGTCCGCCCTAAACTGCGACGCCGTCACCACACTCGTCGTCGCGTGGCCCGAGTCGCTCGTCGCCGGTGAGCGGCTCGGAGCGCTCGACACCCTGCTTGCCGCCATGCCGGGCGCCCGGCGCATCGTGCTGAGCTGGCACCCCGCCGCCCTGGGCGACTTCCTCGAGAGGCACGCGCGGCGCGCCGAAGTAGTGGGCGCCCTCCCGACGGATGCGGACGGTGCGCCGCTGCCGCCGGTGGCGCCGGCGCGCTACGCCGTGGTCGCCGCCACCCCCGCCAGCCGTGCCACCGCCCTGCGTGATGCGCTCGACCTGATCGACCCGAAGCGGCCGCTCGTATGGCGGGGAGAGGCTGCAGAAGCTGTACCCCCGGCATCGCCCCCCCCCGACGTCGTGTTCTGCCTGCGGCTTCCCACACGGCAGCAGCTCGCGGCATTGGCGCGGTTCGGGCCGCCGGTGGTCTTTGTTACCGGAGCGCAGCTGTCGTACCTCCGCTCGATCGCGGCGCCGCTCACCCCGCTGCACCTCCCGTCGGCGGCCGAGCGGGCGCGCGACCGTGCGGATGCGCTGCGTGCCCGCATCGCGACGCTGATCGAGACCGGTCCACATGACGCCGAGCTCGCGTTGCTCGACTCCCTGTTCGAGCGGTTCGACCCGGCGGAGGTGGCGGCGGCGCTACTCGTGATGAATCGGGAAGCGGGAAGCGGGAAGCGGGAGGCGTCCCCTCCTCTCCCTGCCTCAAGTGGGGCTTGGGTGAAGGTCTTTGTGAACGTGGGAAAGAAGGATCGAGCGAGCGCCAAAGACCTGGTCGGGGCGCTGATCCGGGAAGTGGGGCTCGCCAAGGCGGAGATTGGCCCCATCGACGTGCGCGACACGTTCAGCGTCGTCGACGTCGCCCCGGCGGTGGCGGAGCGGGTGCTCCGGCAGCTCCCAGGGGTGACGATCCGGGGCCGCCGGGCGCAGGCCCGGCTCGACCGGTACGCCTGACCGGGCCCCGGGTCTGCCTTCGCTACTTCATCTTGTTGTTCACCACCATCTTCAGCTGCTTGCCGGCACGGAACGCCGGAGCGATCGACGCCTTGATCTGAATGACGCCGCCGGTCTTGGGATTGCGGCCCGTGCGCGCCGCCCGCTTGCGCGCCTCGAAGTTGCCGAAGCCCGTGATCTGCACCTTCGCCCCCTTCTTCAGCTCAGCGGCGATGATCCCCTTGTCGTCGAACAGGGCCTCGATCGCCCGACCGGCGTCGGCTTTGGACATCTTCGTCCGCATCGCCAGCGCCGAAGTCAGCTCGGCTTTGTTCACGGAGGTCTCCTTAACGGTAAGGGACGGGTCCAGAACGCCTGCAACCATGCCCACTTTCTCGGTGGTGCCCCCGAAAACCCGCATGATTCGGGCACTATATTGGGATATCCCCGGAGAATCCGCAAGATACGGGCACTT
>WNGJ01002857.1_pt1 | contig 23306 bp, 23 predicted proteins | sample 5400611 | NCBI WGS metagenome assembly WNGJ01 (sample SAMN13153375, study PRJNA577476) | soil metagenome | isolation source: 40 cm soil or saprolite under Garry oak tree replicate 1 | place: USA:California | collected 2016-06-15
GCCATCCGAGCGCCGCGGCGGCCGCGGGCGCGTTCGCGCGCTGGGCGACACAGGCAGGCCGGGCCGCGATCGTGGGATTGCGCCTTCCCGACGGCAGGCCCGCGTTCGACCCCCTAGCGGGCGGATGCGCGGCGGCGCTACCGGGCAATGGTGACGGCGCGGCTTCCCGGCAGCAGCGTGGCAAAGGACGCGTCGGCAACGTCCAGGATCGCCGCGGTGTAGGCGCTGGGCTGGGCCTTGCCGGGGACGGCGAGGCGCAGCAAGGCTCCATCGGAGAGATGCCCGGTGATGATGGCACGCCACCGGGTGGAGGACAGTCGTTGCGTGAACAGTCGATAAGTCGAACCAGCCGGCGCCAGCACGCTGTCGATGCGCGCGCTCGTGTCGGCTCCGACGAGCTGCACCAACATCGCCCGATCCGTCGATCCCGCGTTGGCGAGCTGTGCGGAGAAGGTCACGGAGGCGGGGGCGGCGGGTTCGCTGCAGCCGGTCGCCATCACCCAGGCCACGCCCAGCGCCGTCAGGTATCGCTTCATGGTCGTGCCCTCGCGGCCGTGACGGCCGGGCCTACCGCTGGCACCTGCCCGGTGCGCACGAGCCAGCGCAGGACGTCGCCGATGTCGAACGTAGTGTTGTGATTGCCCTGCAAATCGAGGTAGCGGGTCTGGTCGTCAATGGCCGGCACCTGACCCTGGAACTCGAGATTCAGCACCTGCTGCAGCGTGAGGGCCGGTTCCGCGACGTGCAGGGTCATTCCCCGCCCCGTCGTCTGCGTCCCGTCGGTCACGCCGACCTGGAACGTGTATGTCCCCGTGTCGGTGGGCCAGCCGCTCAACACGCCGCCCTGTGAGAACGTCACGCCCGGCGGGGGCGCACCGGACGTCACCGTCCACGTGTAGGTGCCCGAGCCACACGCCGCGGTGATGACGGTGTTGTACGCGTATCCCCACAGGCCCCCGGGCAGCGGCGACGCCGTGGTCACCGCCAGCGACTGGGGACCCGTGTTCAACACGAAGCGGACGGCGCTGTTGGGCGCGATCTGCCTGATCGTGTCGAGGCTGAAGCCGGGACAGCCGGTCGAGTTGAGGCCGTCGCTCGGCAGCGTGGTGTTGGAGAGCGTCGTGTTCCCGGTCGTGCCGGGATACAGATCCCCCGCGTCGCCGCGATCCGAGCAGCCGACGAGCGGGGCCCCCGGATAGCAGCGACTCGCGGGGTCCGCGTCGAGGTTGCCGAATCCATCCGCCTGGACCGGCTCGAGGCCGTGAATCGAGCCCACGTTCACATGGTTGAAATCGTTGTTGGGGCCCGGTGTGTTGAGACCGTCGGCCACCTGCGCCGAGTCCACGTGCCAGACGATCAAGCCGCCGCCGCACGAGCCGGGTGGATTCGCGGAGGCGTACCAGACCCGGCAGTGGTAGCGAATCATCGCGCTGTCCGACAGCACGCCCTGGCGGTTCTCCAGCAGGAAGTATTCGCCGCGCGGGTTCGATCCGCCGACGGGGACGAAGAGCGCGGTGTCCACGCCTGGTTTCGCCGGACCGAACGTGTACGCCCCGCCGGTGGTCAGGGGCGTGACGATCACCCAGCCAAGCTCGCTGAGGGACCACCCGTCCATGCGCGAGGGACTGAACGGAGACGTGTAATTCCCGCTCCCCATCAGACTGAACTCGCCGACGCCCTCGCTCGCGCCGTCGGTGTCGTACAGGTCGGGGAGCCCGAATCCGTGTCCGGTTTCGTGCGCCACCGTGCCGATCGGCATGATCGCGGTGGTGTCGCATCCGCTTGCGCCCCCGACGCCGCTTTCGAGGATGTAGTCGGCCACCTTCACGTTCACGGTCTGCCCGTTCACCACGGTGGTCGAGTGCGTGACATACGGTCCCAGGGCGAAGCGATGTGACCACAGATGATTGTTGCCCTTCGGGCCGCACGCGCCGTCGAGCGCCGGCTGCATGAACGCCACCAGATCGACGAAGCCGTCGCCATCGCTGTCGTATTGCGTCCAGTCGATCTGGCTGTCCAGCTTGCGCAGCGCCTCGGTCAGCCCGCTTTGCATGCGCGCCCTCGCATTGGGGGAGAACAGGCCGTTGCAGTCGGTCGAGCCTGGGTACGGGTTACCGCTGCAGGTACCGGGCACGCCCGTGTAATTCACCTCGTTGGAGTCGAGCGCGGCGTAGCCGTAGGTCTGCCCCTGCACGGTCAGCAAGCCGTTGGACAGCTCCGCGTAGTACGACGCGTAGGTGTACGGGCGGCCGGCGGAAGCGCCGGTGGGCGCCGGCGCGAACAGGACGTCGTCGAACTGACTGGTGGGTCGGATCTCGCTCGCCGGCGTGTTCTTGAACCGAAACAGGATGGCCGGCACGGCGTTCAACGCCGGAAAGTTCCGCTGCCCGAGCAGCTGCTGGCGGGCGCTCCGCACGGCGCGCGCCCGCTTGCGCCACACGCCGTCCTTGCGGAAATCGAACCCGCGAATCTCGCGGCGCACGCGCGGCGGGCCCTGCTGGGCCCGGCCGGCGGCGGGGAGGCACACCGCGGCGAGCACTGTCAGAAACAGCGTGTGACCAGACTTCACGCGGATACTCCTGGGATCCTCGAAAAGGGACGGGCGCGACCTTCCATTCTAGAGCGCCGCCGACTGTGCAACCGTGTGATGGCTCACACCGCGCCTGGCGAGTACTACCCCGAGCAGCATGAATCCGATCACGCCCCCCACGACCTTCCCCTCGTACAGCCACGGATGCGCCTCGTCGGCGGGAGGCACGAACCCGAGCACGATGGACAAGAGGACCGCGGCGAGACCGACCAGCCCCAGCAGCGCGGTGCCGGGCGTCCGCTCGCGACGCAGCCGCAGATACGTCGCAAACAGGTAGAGATACGGAATGAAATACAGGATCAAGGTGGTCTGCGTGAGCACGAGGTAGGCGCTCTTGACGCTCGAGCCGACGAGGCTCGCGATCACGAAGAGGGTCGCGATCGCGCCCTGGACGAGCAGCCCGACGTGCGGCGTTTGCCAGCGCGGATGGATCCGGCCGAACGCCGCGGGCAGCGCCCCGTCCACGCCGGCGACGTACGGCAGCCGCGCCGAGCCAGCGAGCCACGCGCCCACCCCGCCGAGATTGCCGAGCACCAGGAGGATCGCCACGAGCCCCGCCACCGGGGCCAGCCACCCCGCGCCCAGCCGCTGCACCAGCGCGGCCGTCGCCTGCGGCATGCCGTTGGTGATGCTCACCGTGTCCGGAGGCAGGGCGACCAGCATGGCCCCCGTGCCGAGCACGTACATCGCCACGATCGCGAATCCGGAGAGCAGCACGCCGCGTCGCAAGGTCGGCGCGGCGTCGTGAATCTCGTCGCCCAGCGTGGGCGCCAGCTCGAGTCCCGCGAAGGCGAACGTCATGGTCGCGAACAGGTTGATCGACGGGAGGTCGAATCGCGCGGGGACGAGCCCGCGCGCGGCGAGCGGCGTCGCGCTGCCGCGCGTCACCAGGGACCAGACGGCGAGCAGCACGAAGATCAGCGCGGGAAGCCAGGTGCCGTATCCCCCCAGGTTCTGCAACCGCTTCCCGACCTGCAGGCCGACTACGTTCATGCCCACGGCGAGCCACAGCCCGGCGAGCGACAGCGCCGCGATGAACGCGGGATCGTCGCCCAGGTGCACGAAGCGCGGGCCGGCGGCGTAGGCGGCGATCGCCGCCGTCGCAACGAGCAGCGAAGGAAAGTAGAACAGGTTGTTCACCCAGTATCCCCACCCCGCTACGAACCCGTGCAGCGGTCCGAACGCCCGCCGCACCCAGCGGTAGATCCCACCCGCCGCGGGATCGATATCGGCCAGCTCCCGCACGGCGACCGCCGAGGGCAGAAAGAACACGATCATCGCCAGGAGCCAGAGGCCGAGACTGGCGAGCCCGAACTGGCTCGCGGCGGTGGTGAGCCAGCGCAGCCCAACGATGGCGCTGATGTTGAAGAGCACCACGTCGCGCAGCCGCATCACGCGGGGGAGCTGCTGGCTCACGTCACGGACCGGTGGGATGCACTCGCGCCGCCAGCCAGCCGACGCCCACGCCGAGCGCCGCGCCGCCCGCGACGTCCGTCGGAAAGTGCTTGCCGGCGGAGACCCGCAGTGCCGCGACGCCCAGCGATGCCGCATACAACAAGACGGCGTTGCGGGTGCGGTGGGGCAGCCGCTCCCGGCCGGCCATCACCACGTACGCGGTGCTCGCGGCGAAGGCGAGCGCCGCGTGCCCCGAGGGAAGCGAACGCCGGCTGTCGACGTCGGTAGCGGCCGCCGCCGCGTCAGCCGTGTAGAGCACCGGCCGGCTGCGGTGCGCCAGCACCTTGAGCCATTCGGACGCCGCCAGCGTCCACGCCAGCGCGTTGGCGTACACGACCGCGTGACCCCGCACCTGGGCCGGCGTGGCTCCCGCGAGCGACGCTAGCCCCGAGCCGGCGACGACGCCCGCGAGCAGCACGCTGCTCGCGGTCCCGGCGGACCCCGAGAAGGTGTGCAGCGCCGCGTGATCGATGCCGGACAGCGAGGCGGGGTCGCACGGCGCGCAGGGCGGTGCGCCGCGGGGCAGCCCCGCGACTTCGGGAATGACGGACAGCCCACCGGCGACCAGCACCGACGCCGCATCCCACCAGGCGACGTGATACCGGTCTTGTGTCGCCGCCGGTTGCGCGGCGACGGTCAACAAAGTGATCGCCACGGCCAGCGGGCGCATCGCCCTTCAACTTACGTTCCGAGGGTAGGGCGTGCTAACGCGTCGCATCTCTCGTGCCCTTGCGGTTTTAGGCCACCGCCACTAGCATGTAGGCTGCATTTTCCCATCACCGCCCTGGGGGCCCCGTGCACACCGAGACCCTGCAGCACGTCGCATTGTTCGATAAGTGCAAAACCTTCACCAAGGCCCGGGAGCTGCAGGCTGCCGGCCTGTACCCGTATTTCCGGCCGATCTCGCACTCCGAAGACACGGTCGTCGTCATCGAAGGCAAAGAGCGGATCATGATGGGCTCCAACAACTACCTGGGGCTCACCCATCATCCGGAGGTGCTCGCGGCCGCCAAGCAGGCGCTGGAGCGTTACGGGTCGGGCTGCACTGGCAGCCGGCTCCTGAACGGCACGCTCGATCTGCACGAGCGGCTGGAGCAGGAGCTGGCCGAGTTCTTCGGGAAGGAAGCGTGTCTCGTCTTCTCGACGGGCTACCAAGCGAACCTCGGCCTGATCTCTGGGCTCGTGGGTCGGGGCGACGTGGTGTTCCTCGACAAGCTCGACCACGCGTCGATCGTGGACGGCGCCAAGATGTCCTACGGTGAGACCGTGCGCTTCAACCACGGCGACCTGGGCAGCCTCGAGCGCAAGCTGCAGCACGCGTCCCCGGGTACCGGCATGATGATCATCGTCGACGGCGTCTACTCGATGGAAGGTGACATCGCCGACATTCCGAATCTGCTCAAGATCGCGCAGAAGTACGGCGCTGCGCTCGCGATCGACGACGCGCACGCCGTGGGCGTACTCGGCCCCCGCGGTGACGGCACCGCGGCGCACTTCGGCCTCACCGATGAGGTCGACATCATCGTGGGTACGTTCTCCAAGTCGCTCGCCTCGATCGGCGGCTTTGCGGCGGCCTCCGAGAGCGTCATCCACTTCCTCAAGCACCACTCGCGGCCGCTCATCTTCACGGCCGCGCTGCCGCCCGCCAACACGGCGGGCGTGCTCGCGGCGCTCCACCTGCTACAGCGTGAGCCCGAGCGCCGCGACTGCCTCTGGGCCAACACGCGGCGGCTGCAGGAGGGATTGCGGTCCATCGGGTTCGACATCGGCCCCAGCCAGACGCCGATCGTGCCGGTGCTCATCGGCCCGCTCGAGAAGACGTTCCTGTTCTGGCGCAAGCTGTTCGAAGCGGGCGTGTTCACCAATCCGGTGGTGCCGCCCGCGGTGCCGCCGTCGCATTGCCGCCTCCGCACCAGCCTGATGGCGACGCACGCGGCGCAGCAGATCGACCACGCGTTGGAGGTGTTCGCCCGGCTCGGCAAAGAGCTGGGGGTCATCTGAGCCTTCCGGAGATCGCGCCCGTCAGCGACGGGCGCGGTCTCTCGCAGTTCATCGCCTTCCCTTACGACCACTACCGCGGCGATCCGCTGTGGGTCCCGCAGCTGCGGATGGACGTCCGCACCCTGCTCACGCCCGCCAAGAACCCGTTCTTCCAGCACGCCCAGGCGCAGTATTTTCTGGCGCGGGTCAACGGTCGGACCGTCGGGCGAGTCGCGGCCATCAAGAACGACGCGCATACGCGTGAACACGGCGACCGGGTCGGCTTCTACGGCTTCTTCGAATGCATCGACGATCCGGCGGTGGCGCGGGCCCTGTTCGACACCGCCGCCACCTGGCTACGCGAGCGTGGCCTGCGCGTCATGCGCGGGCCCATGAGTCCCTCGGTCAACGACGAGTGCGGCCTGCTGGTCAAGGGCTTCGACACGCCCCCCACCCTGATGATGCCCCACAACCCGCCGTACTACGTCGGCCTGCACGACGGCTACGGCTTCGCCAAGGCGAAAGACCTGCTCGCCTTCGAGAGCCCCGACGCCCGGATGCCCGAGCGCATCGCGCGCGCGGCCACCGTGATCGCCGAGCGCAAGCACATCACACTGCGGCCGTTGAACATGAAGCGCTTCAAGCAAGAAGTGGAGCTGGTCAAGGCGCTCTACAACCGGGCCTGGGAGAAAAACTGGGGCTTCGTTCCCCTCACCGACGCCGAGATCGATCACCTGGCCAAGCAGCTCAAGGCGATCGTGGAGCCAGACCTGGTGTGCTTCGCGGAGCGCGAGGGTGACGTGATCGGATTCGCCGTGGCGCTCCCCGATTTCAACGTGGCCTTGAAGCACAATCCCTCGGGGCGCCTGTACGGGCTGCCGAAGATTCTCTGGTACGCGCGTACGATTCATCGCTGCCGCATCCTGCTGCTCGGCACGCTGAAAGAGTACCGCATGAGCGGCGTGGACGCCCTCATGTACCATTGGATCTGGACCAAGGGCGCGATCCACGGCTATCACTGGGGCGAAGGCGGCTGGATCCTCGAGGACAACGTCCCGATGGTGAACGCCGCGCTGCAGCTCGGCTTTCGTCCGTACAAGACGTACCGGATCTACGACAAGTCGCTGTGAGGGCGTTCGTCACCGGCGGGACTGGCTTCGTCGGTGCGCACCTGGTGCGGGCGCTCCGGGCCCAGGGCGACGCGGTGACGTGTCTGATCCGTACACCCGCCAAAGCGAGGGCGCTGGGGTGGACCGACATTCGGCTGGTGCAGGGCGACCTGGACGACGCGCGCGCCCTGCGCGACGGCTGCGCCGGCGCGGAGGTGATCTACCACGTCGCGGGACGCATCAGCGCGCGCGGTCTCGACGAGTTCATGCGGGCCAATCGCGACGGCACGGCCAACGTGCTCGAGGCCGCGGCCGAACAGCCGCCGCGGCGGTTCGTGCTCGTGTCGTCGCTCGCGGCCGCCGGCCCGACGCGCCCGGGAGCCCCGATCGATGAGACCCGGCCGCCGTCCCCGGTCACGCCGTACGGCCAGAGCAAGCTCGCGGCGGAGGTGCTGGTGCGGGCGATGGCGTTTCCCTGGACCATCGTGCGCCCGCCGACCGTGTACGGCGAACGGGATCGCGAGGTGCTCAAGCTGTTCAAGCTGGCGCGGCTCGGGCTCGCCCCGGTGTTCGGTGACGGATCCCAGGAGCTGTCGGTCATCTACGCAGGGGATCTGGCGCGCGCGCTGGTGGCGGCCGCCGCGTCCGCCACGGCGAATCGCGTGTACTACGCCGCTCACCCCACGGTGACCACCAGCGGCGGGCTGGTCCGGGCGATCGGGCGCGCGGTCGGCCGCGAGCCGCGCGTCGTCCCGCTGCCCGCCGCCGTGGTGCGCGGCCTGCTGTGGATGATCGGCTCGGTCGCCCACCTGGCGGGCCGGGCGACGCTGCTCTCGTCGGACAAGGCGGCCGAGTTCCTCGCCCCGGCGTGGACCTGCCGCCCCGAGGCGCTGATGCGCGACACGGGATGGCGCCCCGAGACCGACCTCGAAACCGGACTGCGACGAACCGCGCAGTGGTACCGGAAAGAGGGGTGGTTGTGACGAGATCGTGGTACGATGCTACGACGCTACGTCTTACGTCGCTACAGGCAACGTGGCGTCGTAGCGTCGTACAGCGGTTCGCAGCCGTGGACGTCGTCACCCTGGTCTACATCGCCGTCGCGACCGCCGCGGTACTGGCGTTCTCCGGCCACGATCACGCCGGCTGGAACCTGCTGCTCACGGCGCACGCACTCATCCTGGTCCTGGTGCTGATCGCCCCCGCGGCGCGGCAGGCGGGCCCCGTGGGTCGGTTCCTGGGCGACTGGTACCCCATGCTGCTGCTGGGCGGGTTGTACGCGGAGGTCGGCGTCCTCAACGTGGACCTCGCCTACCAGCACGACCTGGCCGTCCAGCGGCTCGAGCTGTGGGCGTTCGGCTCTCAGCTCTCGTATCGCTGGATCCGCGAGATGCCGAACCCGCTGCTGTCGTGGTTTCTCCACGGCTGTTACCTCGCCTACTACGCCATTCTGTACGCTTCGCCGCTCGGGCTGTGGTTGAGCGGTCGCCGCGCCGCGGCACGGCACACCATCTTCGCCGTGATGATCACGTTCTATCTGTGCTACGTGGTGTTTCTGTTTTTCCCGGTGGCGGGACCGCGCTACGCGTTCGATCTCGCGCACAACGCGGCGACGGACGTGTGGCCGGCGCGGGCGACGCAGTGGCTGCTCGACCGCGGCGACTCGTGGGGCGCGGCGTTTCCGTCGTCGCACGTCGCGGCCGCGGTGGTGGCGGCCGTGTGCGCGCTGCGCTACTGGCGTCGCCTGGGACTGGTGCTCACGCCGTTTACGATCGGGCTGGTGCTGTCGGTGGTGTACGGGCAGTTTCACTACGCGGTGGATGCGGTCGCGGGCCTGATCGTGGCAGGCGCGGTGCTCGCCTCCCACACCATCTACTACGCGACCGCGCCCGTCCCCACGCCGGCGCTCGCCGAGCGCGGGCTCGAAACCGGCCGGGCCTAGCCGGAGAGGGCCGCCGCGCGCGAGGCGACCGTGTCGAGGTCCCCACCGAGGGCGTCCATCTTCCGCTGAAACCGACAGTCGATGATCAGCAGCCCGACCACGTACGCCGTCAGATTGACCAGGAAGATCACGCTGAAAATGAGCGGGTACGGCAGCCACACTCCGAAGTAGAGCGCGAACCGCTTCACCCCGGGGTCGAGCTTCGAGCGATCGGCGATACTGGTCATCAGCAGGATCGCGGCGAGCGCGAGCAGCACCAGCCGCCACGAGACCAGGCCGGCCGCGGCGAGCCCCGCAAAGATCGCCGCCTCGGAGGCGCGGTCGAGCTGCGTGTCGAGCCGCCGCCCGGCAGCCGACGCGAGGCCGTACGCCCGCGCGATCCCGCCGTCGATCCCGTCCACAACCTGTCCCAGCGCCATGAGGGCCAGCCCCACGCCGAGGCGTCCGGCCGCGAGCGCCACGCCGGCTGCCGCGCTCGCCCCGAACGCGGCCCACGTCACCTGCGCGGGCGACAGACCGAGTGTCTCGTGACACAGCCGCAGCAGCGGGCGGATCGCGCGGTCGGCGCCCCGTCCGATCGCGGGCGCGAAGTCAAACACGGTGACGGTACCAGTACAGGGCCGCGTAGCCCGCGAGCAGCAGCACGAACAGCGTGCCTTCCTTGAGCTTGTCGGGCACCGTGACGAGCCACCCGCGCGTCACCCACGTCGAGTAGGGGTACAGCGGCATCTTCTCGAAGCGCACGCTGTAATCCATCGCGACGTGGATCGCGAAGAACAGCAGCGGCACGACGCTGCCGAGAAACACGCACAGCGGCACGATCCACAAGAGGGCCACCGGCTCCTGCAGTGACGAGCGCCAGTAGTAGCCGCGTTTGTCCCGCAGCCCCACGGCGCGGAGATAGAACGGTGCCTTGACGACGTGGTCGATGTCGACGCCCATCCCGAAGGCGTAGGCAAGCACCCTGTCGCGCCCCTCGAGTCCCATCGCCTGCACGCCCAGCGTGGTGGCGAGGAAGTGCGTGAAGACCGTCATGGCGTTGCGGCGCCCGCCGGGGCCGGCCGGCGGCCGGAGAGCCAGACGAGGCCGACGCCCGCGCCGATCCACACGAGATCGCGCACCCGGCTCACGATGGCGGTGTACACGCCGAGTGCCGGGTCGAGGCCCAGGAGCTGAAACAGGAGGTAGAGCGAGCCCTCCTTCGTGCCGGCCTCGAACGGCACGACAAACAACACGTTTTGGACGAGCTGCGTGAGACCGCCGATGACGTAGGCCCGCGCGTACCCGATGTCGAGTCCCACGGACAAGGCGATCAGCAGGTACTCGGCCATGAAGAGGCAACGACTGGCGTATTCCAGCGCCAGGGCCAGCAGGAAGCGGCGTGGGCTCGAGTGGTAAAACTGGGTGATCTGCTCGTCCATCGAGGCCAGCGTGGCGCGCTTGGGCTCGAGTCGCCGGGCCAGCCGGTCGAGCAGCGGGACCCGGTGCAGCAGGTCGAGTGCGCCCGCGAGCATGCCACGCTGGTGACCCGTGAGGAGCAGCAGCGTCAGGGCGGCGAGCGCCAGGAACGCGCCGGCCAGGAGCGCGACGATGACCGGGGACCGGGGCAGGAAGATGATGCCCAGCACCACCGCCGTGAGGAAGCTCAGCAGCATCCCGAAGGTGTGCAGCATCTGATAGATCACCGCCGACCCGGCGGCACGCCGCAGCCCGAGCCAGGGTGCGACGGCGGCGATCTTGAACGGCTCGCCTCCCACATTGACGAGCGGGGTCATGAAGTTGAGCGAGAAGCTGGCCACCGTGATGGCCCACGCCCGCCAGTACGGCGGGCGGCTCGGCTCACCGGCCATCACGAGCCACCACGCGCCGGCGTTGCACGCGCACACCGTGCCGTACAGCAGCAGGATGGGGACGAACATCCAGCCCGTGTGGCGCGCGTCCGCGAGCAGCGCCCCCACTCCGATGCGCGCCACCAGGTAGGCGAACACCGCGGAGCCGACGACGAACAGCAGGGCCTGGAGCCGGCGACTCACACGCCGTCCGGGATCGCCACCGTCGCGCCGCTCCGGGCCGCCGCATACGCGTGCTCCACGACGCTCGCCACACGGCCGATATCGTCCAGGAATCGCGTGCCGGCGTCGCCCGCGTCGAGTGCGGCGACGAACGTCTCGAACAGGCAGGCGAACCACCGCTGATACGCCGTCTTCTCGAGCTCGGCCGCGAAGTCCAGCCGCTCGACTGCCCCGCCCCGCTCGAGCCGCAGCTCACCGTCCACCCATTCGATCATTCCGGCATCCCCGACGAAGCGGATGCGGTTCTCACGCGCGCGCCCCGCCCAGGTGAAGAACATCGTCGCGAGCCGGTCGGGATACTCGAACCGCAGGGCCGCCGTGTCTTCGACGTCGTAGCCCGCATGCCGCAGCCGGCCGGTCCAGGCGCTCACCGCGGACGGCATGCCGGCGACGTCGAGGAGCTGGTAGACGAGATGCGTGCCGTGATCGAGCAGCACGCCGCCCCGTCCCGCCGCGCTCGTGCCGCGCCACGGCGTGCTCGCCCCCCCCGCGGCCCGGCCGGGGTCGGCTGCGAGCCGGTGGACCGAGAATTCCGCCAGGTGCCAGCGACCGATGGCACCGGTCGCGAGCCACTCTTTCACCCGCAGCCACACCGGGTTGTAGCGGTACTGGTGACACGGCATCACGATGCGGCCGCTCGCCCGCGACGCCGCGGCGATCCGCTCGGCCTCTACGCGCGTGAGCGCCACCGGCTTCTCGCACACCACGTGGTACCCCTGCTCCAGTCCCCACACGGTGAGCTCGAGATGGGAGGCGGTCGGAGTGCAGATGTCGATGAAGTCGAGCGGAGCGAGGTCGCGCAGCGCCGCGTGATCGCGCAGCAGCGGGATCCCGTCCACCGGCGGAACGCCGGGAGCGCTGTCCACGACCGCGACGACGTCGACGCGGGCGCGTAGCGCGGCGGCGCCACGCAGGGCGGGGAGATGAGACTGCCGCGCGATGCCCCCCGCGCCGATCAGGGCTCCGCGGTAGCGGCGCGGCTCAGGTGACGCGGGCGTAGGCATTGTGCTCCGCGTCGAGCAGGCCGCCCAGCGCCGTGGCATTCCACTCGTGCATCCACAGCAGCACCACGAGCACCAGACTCATCCACACCGCCTCGGTCCACAGGAACGCGGACGGGCGTCCCGCCAGCCCCGCGATGCCCAGCACGACGAACCGGATGTTCTGCCCCAACCAGGCGCACAGGGGCAGCACCGCATCCTGGCGCGCGCGGTACTGCCTCCGGAACTGCGGCGACACCCCCCCCTGGCGCAACGCGCGGATGAGCTTCACCGAGCGAGGGAACAGCTGCACCTGTCGCACGATGTAATCGCGGTACACGCGCGCCCCGAACCGCTCCAGCCACGAGCCGCGCGGGGCGGGGTCCAAGTCCTCGGGGAGGTCGAGCTCCCCGCGGCCGCCCACGCCGATGTAGAGGTACGCGTTGCGCACGAAGTCGATGGCCGCGCTCTGGAAGGTGTGCGCGAGCCCGGCGGCCGCGACCAGCAAGCAGGCGCCCGGCCACCAGAAACCCGAGGCGATGAGCCGGTACATCAGATGGAAGTACAGGTTGACGAAGCGCAGGTTGTCGTTGATGCCGTCCAGGGCCCGGCCGAAACGCGTGGACGTGCCCCGCAGCCGCGCCAGCTGCCCGTCCGCCGAGTCGAACACGTCGGACACGATAAACAGCGCGAAGCCGATCAAGTTCGTCCAGCGGTCCCGGTAGGCGAACAGGTGACCGGCGACGAGCCCGATCACGAGCGACCACAGGGTCACCTGGTCGGCGGAGATGCCGGTAGGCTGCAGCGCCCGGGCGATCCGGATCCCAATGGGCCGGAAGAAGTGGAGATCCACCCACTCCTCGACCGACCGCCCCTTATGCGACAAGTCGTTCGGTGGCTTCACTGAGCACGTCCTTCATGATGGCGAGGGCGCCCATCGCCTGGTCTTCCTCGATGACCAGGGGCGGGTTGATGCGGACCTCGGGGTTGTAGATCATCGCCAGCACGCCGCGCGACAACAGCGTGTCGAAAATCCAGCGGGTGGTCTTCTTGTCGAGCAGCGTGCGCGTGCCGGGGACGACGAGGTCCATGCCGAGCAGCAGGCCGCGGCCCCGCACGTCCGACACGATGGGCAGCGTCGCCGGCCAGCGCTTGAGCTCCGCGAGCATGCGGTCGCCCACGCGGCGCGCGTGCTCCACCAGATTCTCCGCGAGGATCGTCTCCACCGTCACGCGCGCCGCCGCGGCCGCCAGCGGATTGCCGCCGTACGACGACGAGCTGCCGCTGGGATTGGCCCACGGCTTCGAGAAGGCGAGCTCCTCGCGCGCGATCACGCCACTCATCGGGAAGCCGCCCCCGAACCCTTTTCCGACGGTCAGGATGTCCGGGAGGACGCCCTCGTGCTCGATCGCGAACATCTTGCCCGTGCGTCCGAATCCCGTGATCATCTCGTCGCAGATCAGCAGCGCGCCCAGCTCGTCGGCGAGCTCACGCAGCAATTGCAGGTAGCCGGGCGGCGGCACGACGTTGCCGGCCGTGCCCTGGATCGGCTCGACGATGATCGCCGCGACGTCCTTGGTAGTCTCGAGCTCGATCTTCTTGCGCAGGAAGTCGACGCAGTGCCACTGGCACGAGGGGAACGTCTTCCCGAACGCGCACCGGGCACACGACGCATATGGAGAGAGGTACGCGCCGGGCATGAGCGGTCCGAGCGCGTGCTTAAAGCTCGATCCCAGGACCGGGAGCACGCCCCCGGTCTTGCCGTGGAACCCGCCCCAGAACCCGATCACTTCCGTATGCCCCGTGCGCGATTTCGCGAGCCGCAGTGCCGCCTCGACGGCCTCGGCCCCACTCGAGTAGAACTGGGTGCGGTTCAGGTCCCCGGGCGCGAGCTCGGCGAGCAGCTTGACCAGCGCCGCCCGGTGCTCGGTCGTGAAGCTCCCCACATGCACCCGGGCGATCTGCCGCTGCATTGCGGCCACGTACTTGGGATGCGCGTAGCCCAGGCTCGCCACGCCCACGCCGGCGAGGAGATCGATGTAGCGGTTGCCGTCCACGTCGTACAGCACGGCGCCTTCGCCGCGATCGATCGACAGCTGGCTGAACAGGGCCACGCTCTGCGTGCCGGGCGCCAGGTACGCGGATTCCGCATCGAACAGGGCCTTGGACTTCGGGCCGGGGATCTGGAGACGGCGTAAGGTGTGCGTCACGAATGTTTCCGATGGGCGAAACGGTGAGTGATGTAAGCCGCGATGGCCCGCGCCGCCGGCTCGCGGAACGGGGCGAAGCTGGGCCAGTCGTTGATGTCGATCAGCACCGGCCGGTCGGGCTCGGGGAACGCGACGTCGCCGCCGAACACCTCGAGTCCGAGGATGGCCGCCGCCTCGAAGGCGAGCGCCTTGAGGTGGTTCTCATCCACCTGGGGACGCTCGCCCGCGAACCCGGCGTCCGCGCCGTACCAGTTGAAGAACCGACCGTCGGTCACGCCGTAGAACTTCACCACCGGCCCCGGCACGTGCTCCTGCAGCGCCACCCAGGGGATCCCGCGACCCGTGAAGGCGCGCAGCGCTTCCGGCAGCGCGTCCAGCGTCGTAGCGACCACATCCTCCGGACGCTCGGCGTGCACGTCGCCGCGTTTGATCCAGACCTTCTGGTGATCGCGACTGAGCGCGCCGAGCTGCGCGGGCGGCGGCAGCGGCGCCGAGCTGGCAAGGATGAGCGTTCGGGGAAACGGCAGCGTGCTGTCGCCCAGTCGCCGGACCAGGCGATAGCGGTGGCAATTCAGCGCGCTCGACGGCCGGTTCACCACGACGATACCGTCGGACTCGAGCGGCATGAGCTGCTCCGCCGCGAGCGAGCCCTGGCACATGTTGAGGTAGAGCTCCGCCGCCGGAAGCCGGCCCTGCTCCACCTCGAGCTCCGTGGTCTTGGTGGCGCGCCAGCCGGCCGCTTCGAGCAACCCGACCGTAGCATCCAGGATGGCCGTGTCGTTCACGCCGTGCTGCAGCGGCGAGTACGACGGGCTGCGGTAAATCGCGACCAGTTGGGCCAAGGTTTACCTTTCGCGCGCGGCAAGCCACGCGTTCGCAGTCTGAAGATCCGATGGCCGATCGATATCGATGATGCGCGGCACTTCGACGGCCGCCACCCGCCGCCCCTCCACCACCAGCGCCTTGAGGAAGGCGCGCATCTTGTGCACGCCGCGGGCGACGGCGCCCGCCGCGGCCAGGCGGGCGGCCTCGCTCAGTCCGTAGACCCCGCCGGTCACGCACACGGGCGTCGCCGGCTGGTCGCTGACGGCGCACACCGTGCCGTCCCCGCGCCGGCTCACGTACACCGGAGACTCGTCGTCCACGTACGGCGTCACAGCGAGCACCAGCTCGGCACCCTCCTCGAGATATCGCCCCGCCGCGCGGTAGACCGCCTCCCAGTCCTCCGGCCGCATCACGCTGTCCACCATGCTGCAGAACACCGGCCCGCCGGCCATCCCCCGCAGCCCCTCGACCAACGTGTGCAGCGAGGAGGGCGTGCGACAGGGCACCACTGTAAGGGGCGGGCCGAACCGCCTCCCGTCAAGCAAGCGCAGGACTTCCGGGAAATCCGCACGAACGGCACACGTGAGGCTGGAACACCCCAGCGCGGCGAACGTCTCGAGCAGGCCCACGATCTGGGGCCGGCCCGCCACTTCGACGAGGGGCTTAGGAACGGCAATCCCCCCCGCCGCGAGCCGCGACCCCTCGCCTCCCGCGAGGATGAGCCCGTGCACCTGTTAGACGAGCACCCGTTCGATGTCCACGAAACGTGCGATGCGGGCGGTGGGGACCTGTCCCGGTCCCTCACTGGGGGGCAACGGTCGCTCCGACGGAGCGAGCCAGCAGGTCCGCAGGCCGAGCGCCGCGGCGCCGCGAATATCCGCCTCGAAGTTGTCCCCCACCATCCAGGCGCGCTCCGGGCGCGCTCCCAGCGTGGCGAGCGTGCCAAGGAAGATGCGTGGATCGGGCTTGCTGCATCCCACCACCGCGGAATCGCTGACGGCAGCGAACAATCTCGCCACACCGAGCTCTTCCAAACAAGGCTCGAGGTTGCCCGTAAAGTTCGATACGATACCCAGCCGGTAGCGCCGGGCCAGCCGCTCCAGGACCGGACGGTTACGCGCGACGGCGGCCAGGGCGTCGCCGTGCAGGCGGCGGGCGATCGCCGCCGGATTCACGCGCTCACGGTCGGGAAGGGCCTCGGCGAGCAGGCGGGCTTGGGTCTCGATCGCGGCCCGGAACCCGAGCGTCGCGATGCCCGGCAAGCGCGCCAGGGCCTGGTCGGAGATCTTGAAGAGCGGCTCGAACGCCGCGAGGTCGAGGGTACCGCCCTCGGCGCGGTAGGCCGTGTGAAAGCGCGGGCTCCAATGCACGCCGTCCGCGTCGAGCGTGCCGCCGAAGTCCAGCAGCACGGCGTCGGCCGCCACCTCAGCGGTGACCGTGCGCTGGGTGCTCGTGCCCGGCCATTCTCATGGGCATGGCGGTTCCGGCCATGTTCATGTCGTGCCCGCCCGCGAGGCGCATGTAGTGGAGGTAATCCTCGTGGTAGAGCGAGTCGCGCGGGTCGGCGGCCGGCCACGCGACGCCACGGTCGGGCACGAACAGGCCGCCCACCACGCCCATGCCACCGTCCGGAATCGGCTGACCCGTCGGGTTGTCGTACGACACGGTCACGCGGTAGCGGTGCGCGGGCACGATGTGGACGCCGAGACGGGTCCATCCGTACAGGAATGCGACGGGAACCGACTCGATGTGGCCCCCCGAGTCGGCTACCGGAGCCGCGTGGTAGATCACCTCGCCCGTCGTCGCGTCCGCGAACTCGATCAAGCGGCCGAAGTCGTGCATATGGCCCCCGAGGCCGACGATGCTGCCCGGCACGGCCGGGCTCCCTTCGTAGGATCGCGCGGAGTGACCCGGCGAGAGCGCGAACGACTTGTCCCCGACCGGGAAGGCCACGTCCATCTGCCAGGGCGAGGCGCTGAACAGTGGCCACGGGCGGCCGGTGGGCGTGAAATTCATCGTGAGCCGCACGCGCGCCCCTCCATACGTCGTGGCCGTGAGGTTCTCGACCATCGCGCTGGCGACGACGTGCTCGCCGCGCCGCAGCGGCAGGCCGAACAGCAGGCGCGGCAGGCGAATCGCGCCGGTCTCGTGTCCGGCCGCGAGCAGACGGCGCGAGATCGGGAGAAACAGCTCGCGGTGGTCGGGGTCGATGAGATTGAAGTGATGGATCAGCTCATCGGGCAGCGCATGCCCCGCGCTGTCCACCACCTGCACGCGGAAACCGTAGATGAAGCCCGTTTCCGGAATCTCGAGCGTCGCGACGGGCGGCTGCGCGATCATGTGATGCGGCGTGTTGGCCGGTAGATCCATCGGCGCGAGATCGATCACGAGCGTTCCCGCGCCCGGATCGCGAAAGATGCGGGCGGCCGCGGCGGGCGGCACCCGCGCGGCGCCGTCGCTCGACACAGCGAGCAGCGCGACACTCAGGAGCAGGCGGTGGGTCATGGCGTGGGGGAATCCTCGAACGGCCCCGGGGTTGGCCGGGGCCGTTTCACCATGCGGTCGTGGTGACCGGTTATTGCACCGTGATCGTAATGTGCATGCCGAGCGCGACGTGCGGCATGCAGTAGCCCTTGTACACGCCGGCCGGGGCGCCCGCAAAGGACACGTCGTACTTCTCGCTGGGCTGCGTGAGGAACGGTCCCGTGAGGTCACCCATCGGATTCGGCATGCCTTTCTTCAACGCGTCGACGCCGCCCTTCGGCACGGAGTCGCCGTAGAAGGCGACATTGTGCGGACCGCCCGAGACATTCATGAACCGAACGGTCGTGCCGGTCTTGATCGTCAGCTTGCTGGGTTCGAACGCGGCCTGAGACGTGCCGTTGCCGGTCATCTTCACTTCGACCACGGCGCCCGCCGGTTCGGCGCTGGCCGGCGCCGCAGACGGGGCGGCCGGTGTCGGTGTCGCAGCCTCGGCCTGAGACGCCGCCGACTTCTTCTCGCCGCCGCAGGCGACGGCCGTGAATGCGACGAGCGTGGTGAGCAGGGTGAACCGCATCGCGAGCTCCCTCCGGGACGATAGACGAGATAGTGCTTGTGAACGCGTTCACAATATATTCGCGTACCCGGAAAACGGGAGTCCTGAACCGCCATGCCGCACGCATCCGTCCCGCGTATTCCCGCCGCCGACCTGGCGCGCCGCCTCGACCAGGGAGAGCGCGTGCAGCTGCTCGACATCCGCACCCCCGAGCGCGTCGCCCGCGGCCGCGTCACGCTGGGCGCGACGCTCGACTTTCGCACCCTGCCGGCGTCGGCGATGTACCAGCTCCCCACGCTCGAGTCGCTGCGACTCGATCCGACGGCCCCCGTGGCGGTGATGTGCGGCCATGGCAACTCGAGTCAGCAGGCCACGCAATACCTGCGGGAGCGCGGCTTCGACGCGTTCTCCGTGACCGGCGGGATGGCCGCGTGGGACACGGTATACCTGCCGCGCCGCCTCGCTCCCACGGCGGCGCTGCAGCACGTGGTGCAGCTCGATCGCGTCGGGAAGGGCGCTCTCTCCTACGTGCTGGCGAGCGACGGCGATGCCGTGGTGGTCGACCCGGGTCGCCACCTCGAGCCGTACGAGACCCTGCTGCGCGCCCTCGACGCCACGCCCGCAGCCGTGATCGACACCCACATGCACGCCGACTACCTGAGCGGCGCCCGCGCCGCCGCCCGGCGCTGGCAGGTCCCCTATTTCCTGCACCCGGACGACGCCCGCTCCCCCTACGACGGCGCGGAAGGTCGCGTCGAGTACCACCCGCTGGGCGACGGCGACACGATCGCGTTCGGTCGAGCCACGCTGGTCGCCGCGCACGTCCCCGGGCACACCCTCGGCAGCCTCGCGCTGCTGGCCGACGGGGCGCTGGCGCTCACGGGCGACTTCCTGTTCGTGCGGTCGGTCGGTCGCCCCGACCTGGGGGGACAGCGCGACGCTTGGGCGGCCCGGCTGTGGGACAGCCTCGAGCGCGTGCGCCAGACCTGGGCGGGGGACCTCCTCATCCTCCCGGCCCATTACGCGAGCGAGACCGAGCGCCGGGCGGACCGGAGCGTCGGCGCCCGGTTCGACGTCATCGCCGCTACCAACGAGGCCGCGGCCATCCAGGAGCGGCGGGCGTTCCTCTCCTGGGTGGCGGACCATACGACCGTCGCCCCCGAGAGCTACCGCACGATCAAGCTCGCGAACCTGGGGCTGGTCGACGTCGCGGAGGCCGACGCCGAAATCCTGGAATTCGGGCCGAACCAGTGCGCTATCGGATAGGCGCCGCCCGTTACTCCACCGGCGCCTGCAGGACGACGTACACCCAGTCCGTCCCGCCCAGCGTCTGCAACCCGTACGGCACGCCGGCGGGAATGTGCACGAGATCGTTCGCCGAGACTTCGATACGATCGCCGTCGAGCAGCATCACGCCGCGTCCGGCGATCGTGAAAACCAGGATGCCCGTGTCGTCCTCAACTGAGATCGCCACGGCGGCGCCGGGGCGCATGACCATGTGCTCGAAGCTGAGCCCGTGCAGCATGCCGGGGAGGTTCAGCACGGTGTGGCGACGCAGCTCGTCGGCCGTGCTGGGAAGTTTCGTCAGGCGGCGGTAAGTGTAGCGCGGCCGGTCGCCATGTTGTCCTCGCCTCGGTTGCTGGGGCTCGTCTGCCTGCTCACCGCGCCGCTCGCGCCGGGAGCGGCGCAGGGGTGGATCGAGCCGATCCGGCCGCTGCCGGCCTTTCCGCGCGGCGCGATCGTCAAGGTTCGCAGCGCCGTGCAGGTCACCCTCACCGGACGGGCCGCGCGCGTGACGGTGGAGGAATGGTTCCGCAACTCGGGCCCCGTGCTCGACGAGGCCAACTATCTCTATCCGCTCGCTGGCGAGGCCGTGTTCAGCGACTTCTCCCTGTGGCAGGGCGATCGCGAGCTCAAGGGAGAGCCGATGGATGCGAACCAGGCACGCGCGATTTACGAGGACATCGTGCGACGCAAGCGCGATCCCGCGCTGATCGAGCTGGCTGGACACGGCCTGCTGCGGGCGCGCGTGTTCCCCATCGCCCCGGGCGAGACCCGCAAGATCACGCTTCGTTACACGCAGCTGCTCGATCGCGTGGGAGACGCCTGGCGCTTCCGGTACGGCGCGGGCAGCGGACCCGGCATCGCGCCGTCGCGGAGCCTGCGCGTCCAGGTCGATTCCGCGGGACGATTCGGCGAGCCGTATTCCCCGACCCACCGCGTGAATGTGACCCGCGACGCCGACCGCCTCGAGATCACGCTCGCCGACACGAGCGCCCGCGGCGACCTCGAGCTGTTCCTGCCCCTGGCCCGCGGTCTCGTGGGCATGTCGCTCGTCGCGAGCCAGCCCGCCGGCGAAGACGGGTACTTCATGCTGCTGCTGGCGCCGGGTCGCCCCCGCGACGCCGAGACGGTGCGACGCGACCTGGTCGCGGTGCTCGACGTGTCCGGCTCCATGTCCGGCGACAAGCTCGACCAGGCGAAGGCCGCGCTGGTGCAGTTGCTCGGCACCCTCCGCGCGGGAGACCGATTCCGCGTGATCGCGTTCTCGAGCGGGGTGGAGCGATACGCGACCGGGTGGACCGCGGTCTCCGGTGAGACCGTGCAAGGGGCGCAGGCCTGGGTGCGGCGCCTCGAAGCGGGGGGCGGCACCAACGTAGCGGGGGCGCTCGCCGAGGCGCTCGCCGCGCCGCCCGCCGAAGGGGCACTCGGAGTGGTGGTGTTCCTGACGGACGGCGTGCCGACCGTCGCGGAGACCGATCCCGAGCACCTCGCCGACCAGGCGGAGCGCGGCCGCGGGCCGTTCCGGGTGTTCGCGTTCGGCATCGGGTATGACGTGAACACGTATCTGCTCGACCGCTTGACCGAGCGTGCCCGTGGGGTCACGACCTACATTCAGCCCGGTGGCGATATCGAGCAGGCCGTGGGCTCACTCGCCGCCAAGGTGTCGTCTCCGGTGCTCACCGACCTCGCGCTCGCGGCCGACGGCGTCGACCTGTATGATCTGCAGCCGCAGCGCCTGCCCGACCTGTTCGCCGGCGACGAGCTCGTCGTCTTCGGTCGGTACCGGGGAGCTGGCAACGGGGAGCGGTCCCTGACGGTGACGGGACGCAGGAATAGTCGCGAGGAGCGATTCACGACGGCGGCCCGGTTCGACGGCGAGCCGTCCGGGGTCGGCTATCTCCAGCAGCTCTGGGCGGCGCGCAAAGCGGGCGCGTTGTCGCGCGAGATCCGACTGCATGGCCCCAATCCCGAGATCGTGGACGAGCTGAAGCGGCTCGCGTTGCGTTACGGGATCCTGACTGAGTACACATCGTACTTGGTGCAGGAGCCGAGTCTCGCGGCGCGCCCCATGCCGTTGATGGCGCCCGCGCCACAAGACCAGGCGGGGGCGGATGCCGTGCGGCGCTCCGAGGCGGTGCGCAAGATGGCCAGCTCGGTCAACCTCGAGGCGGTCGTCGCGACAGGTTCGGCCGCGGCCGACTCCGTCGTCGTGCAGGACCGCGGGAAGATGAGTCGCACACAGCGCGTGGGCGGCCGCGTGTTCGCATGGCGCGACGGCGTGTGGACCGACATCGCGCATGGCGACTCGGTGCGCGTGGTCAGCGTCGCGGCCTTCAGCGACGCGTACTTCGCACTGCTGCGGGCCCTCCCCGAGCTGGTGCAGCCGGCCACGCTCGAGCCCGTGGTGCTGGTGGCCGGGCGCCGCGTGAGCGTCAAGATTGACGCCGGAGGCAAAACCACCTGGGATGATGGCGAGTTGGCGAAGCTCGTGAGAGAGTTTCGAGGATGATTCGAACGCGGAAGGCGGAACGCGGAACGCGGAACAGCCGGATCTGGCACCAGGAAGCGGGTCGTACTGTTCCGCCTTCCGCCTTCCGCGTTCCGCGTTAACGACCGTGCCCCAGGATCTGGCGGAGATCTATCGCACCACCTACCGCGCGCTCGTGCGCTTCCTGTACCGCAAGGTGTGGGACGCCGCGCGCGCGGAGGACCTGGCGCAGGAGGCGTTTGCGCGCGCGGTGGTGCACAAACCGGCGCGGGAGCGCCGCCACCTCACGTTGCTCAAGGCCGAGCCGCAGAGCGAGCCGGCGGCGGATGACGGGTTGCACGCGGAGACCGAGCGCACCCACGTCCGCGCCGCGCTGGAACGGCTGACGCCCCGCGATCGGGAGGTGCTCCTGCTGTGGGACTCAGGGCTCTCGTACGACGAAATCGCCGCGCAGACGGGGCTCGCGCGTGGGGCGATCGGCACGACGTTGGCGCGGGCGCGCCGGCGGCTGGTTGAGGCCTACGAGGCGGGAAGGTCAGGTGAGCATGTCGCACGTGGATGACGGCATCCTGCATGGCTATCTCGACGGCGAGCTGTCGCCGGCCGAGGCCCGAGAAGTCGACGCCCACCTGGCGCACTGCCCCGACTGCCGCCGCCGGCTCGACGAAGAGCGCGCCCTGATCGCCCGCGCCGCCGAGCTGCTGGCGCTGGCCACACCCCCCGACCGTGAGCTGCCACCCTTCCGTGCCGGGGACGTGAAGCCTCCCGCCCGGCTGTGGTGGCAAGTGCGTCTCCCGCTGGCCTGGGCGGCGACGGTCGCGCTGGCCCTGGGAATCGGGACCTACCTCGGCAGGGATGTGAAGCGAGCCCGGGAAGCCGAGGCGGCACGCTACACAGCGGCGACGCCGCCGCCCACAAGGGCGGAGCCGCCGAAGCAGGAGCTAGCGCGCCGTGAAACTCGCGTCGCGGCGCCGAGCGCGGCACGCACGCCGCCCGCGGCTCCGGCTGCTCCGCCGCAGGCCCGGGCTCGGGTGGACAACATCGCGTTACCCCGCCCCGAGCCGGTCATGTCGGCGGACAGGGCTGCCGCGCCCGTCGCGGACAGCGTGGGGTCTCAGGAGCGGGCGGCGGGGCTTGCCCGGCGAAAAGAATCCGCGGACGAACGCGGCCAGTGGCAGAAGGGCGGCGCCATCAGCATCGACAGCGCGCGGCGCGTGCTGGGCGCCGACCCGCTCGTCGTCCCCGGCGTCCCGATCGAGGCCCTCTACCGGGGTCGCGCCATCGGCTACGCCGACGTCGTGATCGTCGAGCAGGCGCTCGATTCGACGACGATG
>WNGJ01004513.1_pt1 | contig 23291 bp, 26 predicted proteins | sample 5400611 | NCBI WGS metagenome assembly WNGJ01 (sample SAMN13153375, study PRJNA577476) | soil metagenome | isolation source: 40 cm soil or saprolite under Garry oak tree replicate 1 | place: USA:California | collected 2016-06-15
CGCGATCTCTCCCAGCCAAGCCTGTTCCACATTTCCAGAGGCTTGAAAATACTCGGCCAGCTTGTTCGTCAGGGTTGTTGGGATCACCTTTGGCTTTCCGACTATAGTCACTGTGTCCTTCGGAATCTTGATGCTTGTCGGACCCGCCGCCGCTACTCGCGCTTCTTCAATCTGCTTGAATAGGGTCCCGTCCAAGAGTGCTTTGACCCGTTCTGGTAGAATCGGCATCACGAGCATATGTCCTGGATTCAGCACGACAGGAGTTGGTTTGCCAAACGATGACACAGTCAACAACAAATCTCGACACTTGACCTGAATGTATCCGGTTTCTCGATAGTACTTTTCGGGGATGACGTCTGTCATCCGTTTTACCGACGAGAACACTGCAACGACTGGTTCATTCTTGTATGCGAGCAATCTAAAGTTGAATTTGTCCCCGCTTTGAATCCAGTTATAGTCTTCCTGGGTCTTCGGGTTAGAATCGAATCTTCCAAGCGTGACTACTTTCGCGTTCAAGAATTCCTTGTAGAACTCTAGCGCTTTCTCTGGACTCTGACCGCCCACAGCGAGCAGTTCTTCCAGATGATTCTCTGGAGTAAACATCGGGGGGAGTTTAGGCTTGGAGAAGAGTGGTCCCTCGATTCACAAAGCTTCTCAAATATCCTAATCTGTCTACCTGTCGTTCAGCAGAAACGAAGGAGTCAACCTCAAGAATATAGAGCACAGAAAACAATGCCCGACACGATCCGTGAGTAGGTTCTTCGTTATGAGTTACCAAGTCTCTTCCAGTTGGGCGCGCTCGTGCTGGTACTCGACTCCCCGACCGACCGTACCTACTCTTTATGGCTCAGACTGGCTTTCCCCATTCCGAGGTTCAGCGAATGAAAAGCTCAGAAAATGCATTAAATGACTTAGTGACCAAATCTGTCGTGATATCGCACGTTTTCAGCCCAGATCTCGAATCTGGGAGGGTAGCTCAAGACCGCCGCTGGATTCGCTGGGCTAATCGCTTTTTTCGCCGAACCATCCAAGCGTGAATTATGCCCTGAATCGCCTATCTCCCCTATTATCGCTGCCAGACAGCGGGTGTTCTAGAAAATAGGGGGTCTTAGCGACCGACCCTCGCGTCGCATGAGTGGACTGTTCGGACTTGACCGAAGCTAAACTGTCCTATGGCAAGAGTAACCGGTTCTATTTTTGTGGCGAAGGATCGAAGGCAATAGATTCTATTTCGGGATAAGCGGCCAGATGTAGTAATAGGCCAAGTATAGCATCGCCAAGACCCCGGTGGCCATGATGAACCGCCGACCCCATTTACCTCGTCGTGGTCTAGGTTGAATGGCTATTTTCTCTTCCACTAGTGATTTCTTATTCGGCTCGACTGCTGATTTCTTGCCAGGCTGACTTAGCTCGGATTTCTTGAGTGGCTCAACCATCTCGACAGCGGTTTCTTCCACAGTCTCACTCGATCCCACGTTCTGCAATAGCCGTTTGCTGGAGACTGACGGTCGTGGAACACGGAAGACCCCTGAGCCTGTTTTTGCCACGTACGCAGTCCACGCAAGTTCCTTCCTATCTCTTAGAGCATCAACTTCATGCTGACGCATGGCGTAATACACAACTGGGCCGAGCATTTTTTCGACTTTATTCGCGTCAAAGGTGCCAGGCGTCCCAGTACTCCTGACAAGGAGCAGGTCCGCGTCGGCCCGTAAGTCTATGTCGCCTCCGTAGAACCGGTGGAGAGCGGCGACCATGATCACGAGCCCTTGGCGCATTCCGCGTTTGAAGAGTTCGCCTCTGATATCGTACCATTTGTCCAGCCAGTAATCGATCTTCCTCATCTTCTCCAACTGCCCGCTAGAATCCTTCACCGCCACCGTCCCAGACAGCTTCTTCAACGCCTTCGTCATATCATCAGCAAACAACAAAATCGCCTTCGGCGGTTTCCGAAATCGCTTGAACAGCTTGTCCATGTTCTCGAACAATGCAGGAAGATCCCGCGAAGCACGCAACGCTTTCACATTCGCCTGACCATACCTCCGCGCTAACGCTTGAGCAAGCGATTCAGCTAGAGTAGTGTTGTGAACGAAGATGTCGTTGACGACCAGGTTTCCCGTCGTTTCGACTTGAACATCAAAAGTCTCAGCCGGGCCGATGTACTCGATGGACTTGATTCGCGGCCAGAAACATTCGCCCTCAGCGATTTTCAGAGCGTAAGGACGCTCGTATTTCCTAGCGAATTCCTGAGCTTCCTTCATACTCGCAAATGTTCCGCCAGACCAGGCACCGGGCCGATCGCGTCTTGATCTCAAATATGCGATAGGAAGCGGAAAGTCATCTTGGCTCCATCTACGGACCTGCCGAGACTCATGCCGTAACACCGCGTCCGCGCCGTCCAGGATCCTTCTTTCGGGCAATGCGATGTGTTGTTCGAATTTCTGTCGATATTCTAACGGGACCCATATCTCGTACGAGACGGTCCGGCGCTTGCGGTCCCATGATAGAGCTCGCTCGCCTCTACGAAGCCTGCTCAGTATCCCGAATCTGAGAAGGCAGTGTTGAACTTGATGCGCCAGAACGGGAGAGATGGTCCCATAGCCTATGGTACCGCGTGCGTCCACCCACCCGTCTCCTGCGAACAAAGCACTCAGAAAGATCGCGAGAGACTCGTTGTCTGCACGCAAAACTGATTGAGGGATTCTCTTTCCCCGTGAGTCAACCCGCTGAAGACCAAACTCGTCGGCGAATCGCTTGTAGTATCCATACGACTGATGGCGCGGATCGTCTGTCCTGAACGGCTGGCCCGGCGTAATCTGCATCACTCGATAGTTGATTTGCTCGATCGGCTCGCTCAATTGTAAGCCGAACGGCGCCAAAGCCCTCCCCATGTCAGCGACAATCATTTGATCCGAGTTCGTGAATCTTGGAGTAGTGCCGGTAAGACCGCCCTCCGCGATGAGATAGCCTAGAAGCTTGGCAGCATCATGGTTGAGGTGCTTACCCTGAATTGGAAGGAATCTCGGAACAGCAATTGGCATGCCCTCGTGAAGGTCAGACAACTGCCTCCACCCGTAAGCCGTCAGCAACGGATGGTTTGAGGTCAACTTGATCTGACGGCCATCTCTGAGTCTGACTCTGAAAACATCCCTTACACCATTGGATGCCACAGCGACTATTTTGTCCTTAACCAGCCTGAAGTTCTCGTCAACCGAAAACACCTCGAGCCCCGGATGAAGATTGCTGACATGGACGATAGAACCAGTAGTTGTCGGCACGACATCATCACCCGTTAGGCACTTGCCTGTGTTTGGTTTGCCGAAGATTATGATGTTCAAATGGTGTATTGCATTATCTTTACCGACCGACTCCGGAAGAGGATCAGGAATCAATCCATCCAGGATAGTGTCTAGGTCGAGCTTCCAGTAGGTAGCCTTCGCCAGCAGATCCGCGCTCGGAATAACCGGCTTGGCTAGGCTTGAATTTACTGTAGTAATCTCGGAGGGTGCCCGCACGATACTGCTTGGCGACGGTACGATCTCAGTATCTTTTGGTTCGCTCATTACCCATGACCGTCTAACTCTTCAGGCCTCCCTCCGGGTAGTTACGGGCTTCGCTCGCCTCACGAAGGACTCTCGTCAAGGTCAGGAATGCTTCTAGCAAACTCGACCGATGAGTTTCTATTAGAAAGCTGATCAGCAATTGTCCTGAGGAAGAGAACCGTGAAGATTGGATTGTTGGTCTTCATTGCGAACGATCGTGAAACGTACCAGAAGCGTTCCTATGATACGATCCGCGCGGTCACACAGCAGGCCGAGAAGGACGGTTTCGACAGTATCTGGCTGCCTGACCATTTCCTCTACCGGAATCCGGGAGAGCCGACCCGTGGAATCTGGGAGTGCTGGACCATGCTGTCGGCACTGGCCGAAGCGACACACCGCGTCGAGATCGGCACGCTGGTCACATGCAACTCCTTCCGCAACGCAGCAATACTAGCGAAAATGGCCGCCACCGTTGATGAGGTGAGCCATGGCCGCTTGATACTAGGCATCGGAGCTGGATGGAACGAGCCGGAGTATCAGGCACTCGGATTGCCCTTCGACCATCGGGTAGGCCGCCTAGAGGAAGCCTTGCAGATCATCAAACCGTTACTCCGCGAAGGCCACGTCGATTTCTCGGGACAATATTATCAAGCGCGAAACTGCGAGATCGCACCGCGCGGCCCGCGGCCCGAAGGACCTCCCCTGATGGTGGGATGCGAACAAAAAAGTCCACGCATGCTCAAGCTGACCGCAAAATACGCGGATCTCTGGAACACCGGGTACATGGGCAAGCCGGAAACAATGCTCGAGCCCTTCGCCAAAATCGATGACGCATGCCGCAAAACCGGACGCGATCCGAAAACGCTTGGAATCACAGCGTTCATCGGCCTCTGGTTCCCCGATCTCCAAGCAAAGAAACCCAAATTCTTCGACAATCCGCTGACAGGCTCGGCAGAGGAGATCGCCGCGACAATGCGCAGCTACGCAAAACTCAACGTGCAACACATCATGTTTCAGGTGGAGCCTTACGTGCCTGAAGCGATTCGCCGGCTGACCGAGGCACTCCATCTCTATCGGAGAACAGCCTGACCCCGTGCCGTGTCAACATAGAAGATTAATCCACGTCCCACCTGGTTCGATGATCGAAGGTTCTATCGGTTGAACGAGGTTGTGCTTGTTTTCGGCGATAGCATCGTTATGGGTCTCTGGGACGAGCGTGGCGGATGGCCAGAACGGCTCTGGCACGGTCGTTCGCGGATCGTCTACAATCTTGGAGTAGACGGAGAAACATCAGAAGACGTCAAGAGTAGATTTTACCAAGAGGCTAAGACGCGTGGAGCCAACAAGAACTCAGTCATCGTATTCGCTGTAGGCATCAACGATTCAAGCCAGATGGACGGTGCTCACAGGGTCGGCTCTGCGAAGTACGTTCGCAACATCGAGGAGCTGATCGACCTCGCTAGGGAACATTTCACCCAGAAGATCCTCTGGGTTGGCCTCACCCCAATCGACCAGTCAAAAAGCGTCCCGTTTATTCTCGAGAAGACAATATCGTTCTTCTCCGCAGACCAGCACGAATACGACTCGGCCCTAGAAACCACTTGTCGTAGCAAGGGAGTAGACTACGTATCGCTAAGAGACGTGAAAATCAGGGATCATCTTTCGGAGGACGGGGTTCACCCGTTATCTTCGGGTCACGCAATGATCGCCGAGAGAGTTCTTCAGGCCTTGACAGAGTTCGGGTAACACGTGGGAGTTTTTCCTTTTCGGTGAATTGCAGGGTGTCGGACTCGGGTCAGGAGTACTTCTTCCAGGTCCATTCGGGAACGAAGCTCCCGACGAGTATCGCGAGGAAAGCGAGCCAGAATAGGTTCCAGTCGAACGAGATGACAGAGAGCACGTTCAACGCACCAACGATGGCTAGGAGTGGGAAGAGGATTCCGTCTATTCTGCAGTGGACTCTCCCGCAGGATCTTCCGTTGATCAGGCAGCCTGTTCCTGCCCACGCGACAGCCGCTACCCAGAGAACTCCTCTAGCAGTAAGCGATAACACGGATTCACCGTAGGCTATGCCAGCTCCTATCACAAGAACGACAGGTCCGCCCCAGAGCAGATAGCACCAAGGAGCCCTCTCGAAGTTTCTCCCACGAGACGGTTGAGAAGAAGACGGTACCGGGAGTTCCATTTCGTCCTAGCATCTAAGGCAGTAATACGCGCTCACGCCAATTCAATGTTTGCTGACAAAACAAGAGAGGACTAGCAGAATCCGATAGGGACCTCGGGAGCTTCGATCGACCTGGTTGAGCACACAAGCCCAGCGGTCGGATCAACCCGCGATTCGAGATAGTCGCCGACGGTCGTCCACATGATAATCTTGACTGGAGAAGTTGGTGTGGGATTCACCCAACTGAAAGAGACGTGGACCATAGTGTTTGGAGGAATCACTATGGGAAACTGGGTGCACGGTCCGACTGGAATAACCGCGTTTCCGCACTGTTCTGTCGACCCGGTCGAGAGCTGCCAAGAGATCCCACTCCAAGGTTGACTGTCCAGGTAGAGTGTTCTAAAGCTAACCGTGTAGGCGCCGGTGTTGAGGATGTCATATCCACCGCTTGGGGAGCCGCCGGTGCAGGTGCCCGATTGCCCTCCTGTTATCGTGTTATTCGCAGAATAACAACTCGGGTCGTTCGAAAAGTGCATGCCTCCGCTTCCGGTATTGTTAGTCACTATGACGGACGAGTCATTGGTGAAGAATGTCCCTCCAGTGATCGTGTTGCTGTCCACTTGGACGGACCCGCTGTAGCTCGCCTGCAACCCGCCGCTCAAGCCGGGGCCAGTAGTGCTGGATATGGAAGAATACTTGACGCCATTGAGGACCACGCTTCCGCTGGACACCTGGCTTCCGGTCAGGTAAAAGTTCCCTGTGCCATAGAGGTTTATGCCGCCCGTGACGGTTGCACCGCCCTGGATGGTTATTGACGAGGAGCTATTGTCTTTGATACCTCCGCTGATGATGACGCTTGTTCCCTGAACGATTAAGGTTGCACCATAGTTGACCACGACCCCTGAACTCACTGAAGCCGTGATCGTGCATGACTGCCCGGGAGGAACGTATACTCCGCTGACTGGAGCGGTGATGGGAGATGAGCTGGTGCAAACAGTACCACTTGTGGAAACGCCCGGCGGAGACCCATTGGGATGTATGCTATTGGGATCGAAACCGCCTGAGAAAGGGGCCCCGGCAGCTATGAGACTGAAGTTTTCGGGAGCAAGCTTACGGCCGCTCAATAAGCCACCGACCGTACCAGTGGCAAAGATGAATACTATGACGGACATGACGATGACGATGAGGACCATCATTGTCTCGGCGAGGATCGGGCTTATCCCTTTTCTAGAACGCTTAAAACGCCTAAGACTCTTCAACCGCCCCGCCAAACTAACCTGTTGGAATGGCTGTACTAATAGCGACCGTAACGCGCTAATCAACACTGCGGTATTCTGACCTATTCAAAACAGCTGGACGATATCCAACAGTCTCCGTCCATTGATTGAGGCTGGCCGGCCCCCACAGGAGATCCATTGGCTGGACGGCATGTCGAAAGGCGCGCGGATCACCAATCCATTTTCTTGCTGCGACGTCAAACCAAACCCATAGACCGTTTACCTGAAACTTTCGGAGTGCATTCCTAAGAAGGGTGGATGCGGTTATCCTTTCGTCGCCCCTTTCGAAGTCATAGACGGGCTTAGCACGATTGGTGGCTCCCACGGAAGTCTTTCCTGGAACATGGTTGGTCGCACCAAAAAAAATAAGCATGCTTTTCTCGACCCCCCGGGGTGGTCGACTTTCCCATGCCGCGCCCTTCGTGGCCTGAGATTCGTGCGACGGGAAAACGATCATCATCAGCCTATACGTTCCCGGGGAGAACGGATTAACCTACTATCAAGATAGCGTTAAATAACGTTCTATCGCCGGAACAACCTACTATCGCTATGGAAAGTGGGAGGTGAATATTTCTGATCAAGATAAACAAGGGCAAAAAATAACGTTCTATCGCCGGAACAACCTACTATCGCTATGGAAAGTGGGAGGTGAATATTTCTGATCAAGATAAACAAGGGCAAAACCAGCTTACTCCTGCTCCTATCCGCCAGCCTCATCATCTTCTCCCTCGCCTCCCTCACAGCCTACCCTTTGGGCGCTCAGGCGGCTTGCACTAAGAAACAAGACTTCACCCTAACGGTATCTCCGACAAGCGCCTCCCTAGCAAGAGGATCTACAGGTGCTTTCGGAATAACCATCGCCAGCGTATGCGGACTCACCGGCGACATTGGCTGGGGAGTCGCCCTCACCTCACCCAGCAGCACGACCGGGCTTGCAATCCACCAGAACACCTACCACGTCCTCCTCTCGTCCACTCACACATCAGGCGGAGGCTCCTTCACCGTCAGCGCTAGCCAGACTGCCGCATTGACAACCTACACGCTGACCGTTACCGCGAGAGACACGACCCTCGGACTCGCACACTCCGTGACCGCGAGTCTCATCATCGACGACTTCACCTTGACCGCCAACCCGACAAGCGTGAAAGTCGCTACAGGCCAGACAGCTTTCTCAACAATCACCGTAACAGGTGAAAACGGCTTCAGCGGGACAATAAACTACTCTTTCAACGAGCCATCCTACGTGTGCAACCTTCAACCCGACCCAGTAAGCCTAAGCTCCATCAACACCTCCATCTCCTCCACCCTCTCCTGCAACTTCAGCTCCGGAACCAACACGGTAAACATTAGCGCAGCACCAAACAGCGGATCTCCCATACGCTCAGTTACCGTCACCATAACCGTATCCTAGCAAACCCCTCGAGGAGAGGATTCGCGGAATCTCCTCCTCCCCCTTACTTTCACAACCCGAAACCCCCCCTTTTTCCATAACCGGCTCCTCGTGCGGAGTCGGCCCGCTCGGGCTATCCTCGCTTGGACTCCGCACGTCTAAGGCACTGGACCGCGGAAAGATTGTGCAAACCTTATTATTTCATCCTAAGAGCTTGAAAACGCCGATTTCAGATACTCCCAAGTAGTAGGACTCACCATTTCCTGGTGAGCCTCCGAGAGGACCGAGTCTAGTTCGATCATGGGTCGTTGTCCGTCCTGCGGCAACAGTTCGAGCTGCACATAGTAGTCGGCCCGCAAGAATGCCTTCGCGTTGGCGACACAGCAGCTCGCATTGGCTGGGCGTCCGTTCTTGTTCTAGAAGAGCTCCCCTATGAGTTCAGGTTGATGACCAACAAAAAAAATGGAGGAGCTAGATCGGAGACGAGGCAGCTGTTGGAGAAGGCCCCGGCAAATGTCAGAGAAGACCGCTCAGGCGACGCAAATAAAGACCGCGAGAATCCACGCTGACAGCAACTAGACTCGAGCCGGAGTGATCATTTCGTGGCGAAGGCGCGGAGTCTATCTTCGAATATTGTTCTTGTACTTTCGCCTACTATGGCGTATGTGGACGCGTATCCTGGCCCGTTTCCTTGGTGTGCTGGGAACAATTGGTGGTAGACCATGCTCTTTGACAACCCTGTCTTCTTATTCGCCCATTCAATGAAATCCACAAGACCCTGTTTCCCAGAATTAATCCTCGCATCACCTATGATTCGCAAGAACCGTACGATACGCCACATCCACGTATAGAACTCGTACTCCTCCGCAATAGCATCAAACCCACCATGCTTCTCGTAGAAGTTGACAAAGGCCTTCTCGTCAGAGCTCAAGCCCTTCCTCGTCTTCATTTTCTCCATCACATCCTGGAACTCAATCTCTCTTTGGAAAGATATGCCCTCGGAGATTGCTCCTCCGAGAGGCGACCAGAGCATATCCACCAGGGTCGGCTTCGCCCCATACGACGTTGCCGAGTTTGATGCGTGAACACAATGCCCATACTCCTCGTGGACCAAGAGATTGAGTAACTCTCCAGGTGCAGTGCTCGGATCGCGACGCGGGTCCGTCGTACAAATGAACAATTGTTGCGGCTTATCTGTCAGAGTGTCAAAGAAGAATGCGCCACCGCTAGGAAATATCGCCGTCAGATACGAAGGCGTCTCAATCACCTTGGCATTATACTTCGGATTAACCTTGACAACACTCTTGTTCGCAACTTTTACCACAATTTTTCGAAGCTGCGCGAGATATGGAATGACCTCGTTAACCTTGACAGCTCTCTTCGCCTTGATCGCCTGAGAAACTTTCTCCGCATTCGCAGAAACACCATACTTTTTCGCAAGCTTCGCCGTCATCCTCCGAAACTTCGGTAACTCCCGATCCAGATACTTGAGACCCTTCCCCTCCAACTCCGCCGGCGTCTCTGGATAATCCCAGAGACGCTGAAGAGTCTGAGCGTATATCTCCTTCCGTCCCAGATCCGCACCCTGTTTCTTGATTATCTTGTAGACCTCGTCAAAACCCTGGTTCTTGAAACCCTTAACCCGGAAAATCGAAGCATACTTTCTAGTCACTTGAGAAAGATCATCGAGACTCTCCTTCAGTTGCTTGTCCTGCGTCTCTTTCTTGACTGTTCTGACTATCTCTTGTAGACCATCGCAACGTATCAGCGCGAGCAGGCGAAGCCCCGTCGGCCAGTCCCTACCCGCAGCCTCCGCTGTGGCCACCTCTATGGCCTTGATCCCGTTCCTAGTCAGAGATTTCATGTGGCTGTCGATAATGCCTTCCTTGATCATGTAGCCGAAGAACGCGTTCAACACCGATTCAGCGGCGATGTGCGGCTCGTTCAGAGTGAACCACGCAGATCCTGAATCTAGAACTTTCAGCTGAGACTTGTTCTCCGCCCTCAAACGCAACTCTTCAACGCGCCTAGAAAGCCGGTCGAGATTCCTCCTAGAAGGAATGAAAATCTTGCCAGCATACTCCTTCAGCCCATTAATGTAGGCTCCAGAAGGATCCGCTTCCTTAAACAGCTCAAAGATTTCTGACTCAACAGGTGACGCAGGTTTCGGTATGGCCAATTCTTATCCATCAATCCCCGTGTTTAGTATTCTCGATAAAGCGCGCGACTATTTAGTTTTAATCCAAAATAGATGAGCCCGCCCAGACCACTCGAGAATCCACTCATCGTGAAACCCTTAATCACAGAACAGCGTCCACTTCCGCCAACGCTGCGCTCGTAGAAATCGGTCCCCTACGCCATCTTGTCAGCCTCGCGCGATAAGAGACGTGTCAGTTGATGACGATTTTCGGAAACCAAAAAGAGAACGGCGATGAGGGTGCCAACTATGCTTGCGGGGAATCCTGCGTTTCCCGACTCTTTCGGTGCTTTGGTCCTGTTTGAGTTCCCGTTGCCCTCTCGATGCTGCGGAAATTGATCTCCCTGACAAACGCTTCGGTGATGATATCGAGTGAGTCAATCTTCTCCTGCATTAGAACGTCGCTAATCTTCAGCGGGTGATCAGGAAGAAGGAGATTGTCGTTCGATGCAACAAAGTGCTCCCAGTTTATTCCGACGTCCAGAGTTGAGTCCGCGAGTTCTTCATCAGTCACATTGGCAGTCCTTGCCTCGTTGACGAAGTTCTGAAACTCGTCGTCAGGAACTTGTAGATCCGTTACTGTCCGAATCGGACGAGGAGTAGTTCCGCCAAGTTCATGTCCGAGAACATGCGCGAGAAAGGTGAAGTTCTCGATCTCGGTAAAGTGTTTCATCCGAATTTCCAACGGAGTATCCCCTGTGGGATTAGAATCAGGAAAGTCCGAGATTTGCGGAGCGCCTGTCTGCGGATCGTTGAACCGGAAGACCCTTGACAGTTTCAGCTGATTCGACTGAGCAATGTTTCTGTTCGAAGTCTCTTGTTCATCCCACGACTCTCTACTCTTAGTATCCGAGGCCATATTTCAGCACCCTCACAGCTCCGTCGCGGAGTTCATTTCTGATTTGCAACCAACTATTCGACTCGGCGGTACTTACCCGTCTAACTCTGTCTATCCTCAGTCATCGAGCCTAGCATCTCCGGGTCCATCCTCTACTGTCTACCTCTCCAGAATGCAATGGCTTCAAGCGGTACCGGAAATACCTGTTCGTCCATCCGACTGGCTCTCATCGAGTTCGCTTATTCGATCGCCAGAAACAATATTCTTCTTCGCGACTATGCGCTCGGTTTTCTCGATTACTTTCCTGACAATGTCTAGATAGGTTAGAGCTTCATGAATTCCGGTTGCTGCGAACCCGACACCATGAGCAATCTCCTTACTCGAGAATTTCTTTGACATTTGGCTGAGATCTTTCTCCACGCCTTGTAAGTATCTCTTGAACTCCTTGATGGCAAGCAGGGTTTTTTCTGCTCTTTCGAGCTGGGTTTGCCCAGAATCCTTTCCCAATCCGATTGCCTACAGACACCATTGAGAAAACAATGATAATAGGGTAGTCAAACCCAGAGGCAAGAAGGCTAGGCACATGATGTCGTAGTGTCCAAGCCACTCAGGCTTGAAGCGCTCTGTAGTGGTTCTCTATGCCTTCCTGCCCGTTTTGGCCCAGTCAGCGATCCCGGAAGGCTTGCGCGTCTCGTGAATTGTGAAATGGTTGCCGTCAGATCCAGCAAGTCAGCTGCAAAGCCCCAGCCTTCCTCGCAAGGTTGCTCGTCCTTGAACCTGACACCCTTCGGCTTCAAATCAGCAAACATTTTGCGCACTTCATCGATCTCAAGCACCCAACGCGTCCCGACACCTGGCACCTCATGACTCGCAGGCAGCCTCGGGTCAGAACTCATACCCGCCGGCCACAAGACCATCTCGATAGCTTGTCCCTTCAGCCCAACCGTAAGCCAGCGTGGCTTGCCTGGATTCTGATAACCCGCCTTTTTTCTCGAAGCCCAACTTCCTGGGATAAAATTCGAGCGCTGCGTTCTGGTCCTCCACTACAATCGTCACGTGAGTAAGCATCACTCTCGTTCAATTGTCATTCTGCGCGTCGCGTGACATAACGACTTCTTCATGCGGAGGTCCAAGAGAATAGCCAATGGGGACGATCACACCCCCAGAACTGTTAAGAATTAGGAGGATGCACTCGATTGCATCTTGACAGAGAAGAAGTTCAAGTGTCATCTGTGCGGAGAGAGCTTCAACACTGCTGCGGAGCGAGACCAGCACAACCGGCAAGTACACCCGAAGACTTACCGACTATCACATCTGTTCTCGGGAAAGAAGAAGGAAGACAAGCCGAAAGTAGAATAGTCTCCCCGGCATCTTAAATAAGAATAGAAATCAACGAACCCTGCGACCATCTTTTGGCCCGGAGAAAATCTCGCAAGGTCGCAACAACGACCCGATCAAGACCAAATAACAATTCTCAGGGCAATCTCGAAAGCTCTCCCTCCAAAGAGTCAATCAAGGCAGCAGAGGATCTAGCTCTAGCGGCTTTTGCTTCAGGACTAAAACTGGCAGCTGCTTTCGGAACTGTCGCCGCCAAAACCACCAGTCTCGCACTTGCATCCATTGCATCTGGAGCGGACAAGTTCTCTGAATTGATCAAGGAGGAGGCACTGCGGTCTCAGAAGGCCAACGCTCACAAAACTGCTCGAAAGCCCCGTCCGAAAGGCAACAAGAGACCCTGAGTGGGGGGAGCGAGCGATGATCCGCCCTTCGCTTTCATATGTGGTGTTTTTTTTCGCAATTGGACTAGTTGCGAGTTATGCTTCTGGGATTGAAAGCACGTACGGTCCCACGCCTGGCGGAACGGTCACGTGGGCCTATGGCTACCCGCTCGCCTGGTTGACATCAACTGGGACTCTGTGCGGGCAAAATCCAGTTCAGTCGCCTGAATCCTACTCCGTTCTGAATGCACAATGCTTCAAATCCTGTTGTGCCACGAGCTACAATTATTCCTATTTCGCGCTCGATGTCCTGTTCTATACTGCAATCATGACGATGGCTTACATGATACTTCTCGGCTCTCAAGAGCTAATACGGGGACCAAGAAAGCGTCATCCGGCATCCTCAGATGGCCAACAAGAACCAGCCACCACCGAACAAATGATCTAGATCCCGCGTTTCGATATGCGGAGCACTCACTGCAAACCAGTTGAGCTCTCAGCAGAAGAAATAGAAGGCTCTGGGTAGTTGATCAGCTAATTTGGGCTTGAGTCCTGCTTTACGCCGTGCAAATGGAATCTCGTCATTAGATCTCGGCTCGCAAGCAACAACGGCGTGCAGACGACTACGGCTCCAAGAACGAGAACTGCTCGTTCGATTGGATAGACGAGGAAGATGAAAGGCCAAGAGCGCAAAGCGACGCTTCCGAAGAGACTAGCGAAGAGCAGTCCTCCCGTGACGTGTTCGATCATCGTCCCGATGAACGCAACTACTAGAACTGCTTTGGCCAAGTCTCCACGCGATCCAAAACTGAACCTATCCCCAAGGTTCCGGGTCAAGGGAGACGCTAACACCGCGAGCGCTACGAGGTGGAGCCAGAGATATGGAATAGGCGGACTGGGCAAGCTAAACCATTGGAAAGGAATCGGCAGACTCGGAAAGTTACTGCCAACGAAAATCTCAGTATTCGGATTGACAACGAAGAGACCCAAGGTAGCTACGTACATGAAGGTGGCCTCAGTCCGTCTACCGCGCACGAGAAAACTGATGAGCGCCACGTTCAGCGCCCCGCCAAGAAAATCGAGCCCACCGAATTTCAACGTTCCAGCTGACCCAGGAATGAAGGCGGCAATCATGGTTCCCAGAAACACCGCGAATATGCCGTAGGACGGAGCGAGGAAGACGCCCAGAACCGGCGTTATGATCCCACTGAAAGTTATGGCTCCATTTATGCCGATAAGTCGATCAAGGATGATGGTTCGTGGAATCACATAGAGCGCAGTAAGAGACGCCGTAAGCGTAATCATCCTAGTGTCGAAACTGTTCTTGCGAATTTGCATTCTACCTATCACATGCGCTTAGCTGTCGTGAGGAAGGACCCGGTTTTTCACGACTTGCTGAAGCTCTCTTATGCTTAATCCTGTCTCGTTTGATATTCTTCGCAGATCTTCATACTCCACCTTGCCACCCTGAAGATGACCTGCCGCCGTGAGCGCCCTTTTCATTCTGACCTGAAACTTCTTTCCTCCGACCTCAAGCTCTACCGTGCCACTGGACCTTCTACTGATATGTCTCGACACAGGCATTTCTCGTACTCCAAGGGTTCCGGTCTCTTCCATCAACAACTCAGCTAATCGTTCGCTCTTGGCCTTATCGGTTATGACCGAAATCAGCTGGCCAGGCCGGTTCTTCTTCATGAAGACCGGTGTTATGGACACGTCTCGGGCTCCTGCTTCCATCAATCTCTCAACGGCCCGTCCAATAACTTCACCTGAAACATCGTCCAGGTTTGTCTCCAAGACGACTACTTCATCGTGTGAATGTTCTGTCTCTGAGAGCTCGCCTACCGTGAGGCGGAGAATATTGGCGACCTGGTCCAGATCCTTTGACCCTGCACCATACCCTATCTTGTGAGGCATAATTATCGGAACATCTCCGGCCCCACCGCTTGCCAGATTTACTGCTATTGCAGCGCCCGTAGGTGTCGTCAGTTCGAACTGGATATTGCTTGTTTTCATTGGAAACTTGTGGGATCGTAGGATTTCAGCGACAGCGGGCGCTGGATTCGGATAGGTTCGGCCAGAGAACTCTGTTACTCCCGTTCCGACGCCAATTGGTCCACACCACCATCTAGCACCAGATAATTCAAGCTCATCCACGAGGTAAGCGACCCCGAGAATGTCCACGAGGGTGTCTGCGGACCCGAGCTCATGAAGTTCCACCTCTTTCGCGGAGTGGCCGTGGACTCGAGATTCAGCCGAGGACAGCGTGTCCAAGACGGATTTGACAAAAGATGTTCCCCACTCAGAGAGACCCAATTCTTTTGCGCACTTTACAGCAGATGACTGGAGATCATGGGCCTTTCTCTTCGAAACCTTCTCTTCAGACCTTACTTCGACCAGCTGTCCCCTGACTTCTCCTCTCTCAACTATGCTCGTCTTAACATGGACATGACTCGCGCCCGGAAGATTATCCTCCACAACCCTGGCGACCCTATCCAGACTCTTCGGACTCCCACCAAGATCGACGAGAGCGCCTAGTAATTTGTCTCCAGAAGCTCCTGAAGAACCAGCGTCGATCATCACCGCTCTTCCAGAAGCTCTCATGCTGACCTCTCCAACCGCTCGCGTGGGCACAAGTATTAATCAAGCTATTTCGATATTGCCAATGATCAGTTTTGGAACCAAAGTCTGACAACTCCTGCGTCTACGGCCTCGGCGAATGCCCCGTCCTGACAGTTATGGCGGAGAACATGAAAGACATGGAACAGCGTTCGAAAGTCTTCCCAACGGACCCTGGCGCTGCGGCTGTAAGCCAGATGATACAACCATTCCTTCAACTGAACGCCAATATCTACGCAATGCTTCCCTCTTTCTGTCCCAACTGCCCCAAAAGGATCGTCGCGGTAGAGAAAGAGCTAGCCCAGATCAGGCATCAGACGACCAAGTAAGAAAATCCGAACGTCTTTTTGATTCGCGCAGAATCGCGCATTTCCGATTAGGCGAGGGCCTCATTGCGATCACGAGCTCCCTTGCTTAAATTGAGAGAGCCATTCATGCATTTGCAGAGTTAAGACCGTGACTGAAGATAGAGGGGTTGGACTAAAGGCCTGGCTGTCCGGACCGAGATCAAGGAATGCGAAGGCCGACGCTCAAGCATCACAGGTCGCCCGCATGGATAAGCGTCGCATAGTGGTGCTGCCGCTGGCCAACATATCCGCGGACCCTAGGGACGAATACTTCGCGGACGGCTTGACCGAAGAGCTCATCTCGAATATTTCGAATATCAGCGAACTTAGCGTCATTTCAAGGACCTCTGCAATGAGCTACAAAGGGAATAGGAAGAAGGTGAGCGAGATCGGGAATGAGCTCGATGTCGGCTCCGTTCTGGAGGGAAGCGTAAGGAAGTCGGGCAGCAGGATGCGGATTGCAGTTGAACTCATTGACGCAAGGAGCGACAAGCACCTCTGGGCTCAGACTTACGACAGGGAGTTCGATGATGTATTCTCTATTCAGAGTGATATCGCGAAGCGGGTTGCGGACGCGCTTAGGGTTCGAATACTCCCGGGGGAGACTCGACAGATAGAAAAGAAACCTACGACCAGTTCTGAGGCGTACGCGCTGTACCTCAAGGGAAGATATTTCTGGAATAAGAGAACGAAGGAAACCCTTCTCAAGGCGATCGAGTGTTTCAAGCAGGCAATCACGACAGATTCGAACTTCGCTCTAGCGTACTCGGGAATCGCCGATAGCTACTCTGTGCTGGTCGACCAGCAGCACCTTCCCTACCTTGAAGCGTATCAAAAACAAAAAGAGAACGCCTTGAAAGCTGTACAAATTGACGAATCTTCGGCGGAAGCCCATACTTCCCTGGCGTCAGCACTTGAAGGCGATTACAACTGGGATGGCGCAGAGCGTGAGTTCAAGAGGGCAATTGAGCTCAACCCGAACTACGCGACGGCTCACCACTGGTATGGAATCCTCCTCTGGAGAGTGGGCAAGCTTGACAAGTCGCTCCTTGAGGCGTTGCAGGCTCAACTACTCGATCCGTTGTCCCCGCAGATTGCGGTCTCTCTTTGCTTCGTCTATGATGCAATGAAAGAGTATAACCTTGCGGAAAGTCTTGTCCGGAAGGTCCTTGAGCTCGAACCCAATTTTCTCACCGCGCACGGCTGCCTTCAAACATTGTACCTTCATCAAGGGAGGTATGCAGAAGCGGAGACAGTGATAAGAGAAATACTTCGACTCACGAACGGTCTCCCGTGGGCAAAGGCCTGGATGGCGGCCGGTTACGCTTTCGCGGGTCGGAATGAAGAAGCAAGGACCATACTGGACGAGGTGAAGGCTTTGCCGCCTGGGACGTATGTCGGAGCTCAGCCAATTGTCTATGCTTACGTGGGGTTGGGAGAAATGGAAAGGGCGATCGAGCTAATTGAGAAAGAATATGAAACACGGGCAAACTGGCTTCCTGTACTAGCTCTGGACCCTCTCGTAGCAAGCATGAGGCTCGAACCCAGAGTCACCGCAGTCTTGAAAAAAATCGGACTTGGCGCCTGACCTCCAGCGCACAAAGAGGATTCAGATGCGACCCTATTGGGTTGGTGGAGAAACATCCCGCATGGTCCCGTTTCCTCGGTGCTTCTGACTTGTCTGGCACCGTCCATAACCCAGTCAAATCGCCGATTATCAGCCTGATCTCGAATCTGGGACATCCTCAAAATCTCGCCCGCGAATCGTTCGGGGATTCGCCGATATAGCCGCGATTTTCCCCCTACGATCATAGCCCAGACCATTCCCTGATCAGCCTGTCTCGCCCATTATCCATGCCGGACGGGAAATATTTCCAGGAAAAGGAGCGTATGTATCAACCATCTCGCGACGCACGAGCGGTCTCCGAGGACCCTTGCGAAAGTAAGCCTGATTGAAGAAGTAAATGAAGGTCCCTGTCGAGAGCGATTTTAGGCTTTTTCCCAGGCGCAAAAGTCGCTGGGCGCTTCCAGGTGCCTGTTGATCGCGACCTCGGCAATCGCCTCAGAGTATTTCGCCATCTGTCCAACGTCCCAGACGATCGACCTTAACCCGACAGCCAGATTGACCTCCTTGACGCTACGCATGACACTTTCCGTCAACTGTCGTTCAACCTGTTCACAGCTCGCCACTCGTTCAATACAATCATTCGATTTTTTCAGATCCCCCTTCATCAGTGCGTTGAACGAGTCCTCGATCAACAAACGCACCTTATCGCTGTAGTCGAGAATACCCTTCGTAAGCTTCGGATCGACACTCTTCGCGTCCCCCTTCAACCTCAACGCCTCCTGAGCAATATGCGACGCAAGATCACCCATCTGCTCAAGACTCTTCGCAATAACCCTGTTACCGACAACGTGCATCGGCCCGTCGATACCGACCTCTTTCGCCACCCGTCGATCCAGGACCGCGAGAAGCAACTGTCGAATGATCATCCAGTAGATGCGATCAGCTTCCTCTTCCATGTGCAAGACCTCGTCCGCGAGATTCGGCCGACCCTCCACAACCGCTTTCACCGCGGTCTCCAGCATCGAACTGAGGATGATCTGCAACCGCCGCATCAAGCCATAGATTGGGAACTTTGTAGGATCAACAAAACTCTGCAGCGTAACCGATTTCAGACTCTGCTCGACAATCCCGAGGCCCGTCAGACGCCTGCTAACAGCCCGTACCTCTTCCAAGTGACGCTGGGAGAGCTCTTTCTTCGCTATAATCTGGATAGTATCATGCCCCGTCAGATAGTTCGCAGTAATGATTCTGGTGAGAAGGTTGGGAGCATCACAAATGTCCGCGTTAATCACATAACGGAAGTTTTCCCGTTCACGCGTTAATCCCGGATAAACGGTTATTCCCCCATCAGACTCCCGTCTGAAGGTGACAATGTCCCCTTGTTTGAGACTAACTTGTTCTACCCAATCCTTAGGTAGCGACACGATGAGGGTGGAGTAGCCTACTTTCTGGACCTTACGAGCTTCCATCATCTGAGACAAGTCTAGGTTCCTCTATACAACATAGAATTATCGGGTGGAATATAGACTTACGTTCGAAAGTAAGCTCTCTCTATACTGAGCACGCAAATCGGAGGGAGTACCAGAAAACCCGTTACATGTACTTTTTCAGAACGGCCTCTATCTTCGCCTTCGGAACAGCACCCACTATTTGATCAACCAGTTTTCCCTGTTTGACTACAAGCATCGTTGGAATTGCCATTATGCCGAAGCGGCCTGATACGGCCGGATTCTCGTCAGTGTTCAGCTTCCCGAACACGACCCTTCCAGAATACTCCTTCGCCAACGCATCAACGATCGGACCCACAATTCGGCAAGGACCGCACCATGGTGCCCAGCAGTCGATGAGTGTGAGAGAGTATTTCTGGACAAACTGGTCGAAGGTTGAGTCCTCGACCTTAACTGGTTCGGCTGGAAAATCTGCCATTTCTGTCAACTACAATCGTACCGAGTCAAGCTGGATATATAGTTCTCACTAGAATTTTCCGGCTAGCTCCACCTGACGCTTGTTTTTCATCAGCCTAGAGACCCTCAAGACACCGCCCAGCTCTAGTTTCATCAGATTCTTGTTCAGCTCGCGAAAGCTTACCTCTCCAAAGCTAGCTTTCAATTCTTTGTGAAGATCAAGGTCTGTGAGAGGCCCCTTCTTCTCGACGATTTCCACGATTGCGAGGGACATTGGCCTTGGACTCCAGATATTGTTCAAGCGTGCATTTCGCCAGGCCACCCCGGATCTCCGCGTCTTCTAAGTAATCGGGACCGGAGCTCTTTCTTTCTTGAACCGCTTACCGAATCCCTGGTACCAGTTCTCCATGTCCGGAGTGATCGAGGGTTTGATCCTTTCAAGCGCGTCCCTGAAATCCTCTCTTGTGACATTCTTCGTTTCGATATCGCGACGGAGAGAAACTAGACCGGCTTCGCGGACAACCGCCTCGAGATCTGCGCCCGAGTAGCCTCCTGTCTGGGAAGCCACGTGTTCAAGGTCAACCTCCGTGGACAAAGGCATGTTTGCAGCGTGGATCTTAAGAATCTGCAGCCTTGTTGCGACATCAGGCGCTGGCACAAAGATCAGCCGATCGAATCTTCCAGGGCGCAAGATAGCCGGATCGATGATATCTGGTCTGTTGGTCGCGCCAATTACTACAACGTTCTCCAATGATTCGATTCCGTCAAGCTCCGTTAGAAGTTGGCTTATGACTCGCTCTGAGACTCCACTGTCGCCAAATCCGGTTCCCCGTCTCGGGACGACCGAGTCTAGTTCGTCGAAGAATATGATGCTTGGCGCTGCTGTTCTTCCCTTTCGGAAGACTTCGCGTATTGCCTTTTCCGATTCTCCGACCCATTTGCTAAAGAGTTCTGGGCCTTTGATCGAGATGAAGTTCGCCTCGCTCTCAGTAGCAACCGACCGCGCCAGCATCGTCTTCCCACAGCCTGGAGGCCCGAACAACAGGATACCTTTCGGCGCGCGGATACCGAGCCTTTTGAACACATCCGGCTTCTTCAACGGCCACTCGACAGCCTCTTGCAGTTGCTGTTTGACCTCAGTCAATCCGCCGACATCGCTCCAGTGGACCGTCGGGACCTCAATGTAGACCTCCCGCATGGCTGTTGGAGTGATCTCTCGGTAGGCGTTCATGAAATCTTCCAGGTTAACTTCCATCTTCTCCAGTATCCCACTCGGTACTCGTTCTTCCTCGAGGTTCATTTCCGGAAGATAGCGTCGGAGAGCCTTCATAGCGGCCTCGCGACAGAGAGCGGAAATGTCAGCTCCCGTGTAACCATGACAGATGTCCGACAGCCTCGGAAGCCCAACGTCAGACGCCAGAGGCATCGTTCGCGTGTGAATCTGGAGAACCTCGTATCGTCCCATCTTGTCTGGGACCCCGATCTCGATCTCCCGGTCAAATCTGCCTGGTCTTCGGAGAGCAGGATCGATAGCGTTCGGCCTGTTCGTTGCTCCAATGACAATGATGTTCCCTCGGGCGCCCATTCCGTCCATCAAAGACAGGAGTTGGGCGACGACCCGTCGCTCTACCTCTCCCGTTACCTCCTCTCTCTTTGGTGCGATGGCGTCCATTTCGTCGATGAATATGATGCTGGGCGCTGTCTCCTGAGCTTTCTGGAATATTTCTCGCAGACGAGCTTCTGATTCGCCGTAGAACTTTGACATGATCTCCGGGCCGGATATGACGTAGAAGTTAGCATCAGACTCGTTGGCGACTGCTTTCGCCAACAGTGTCTTTCCGCAGCCAGGTGGCCCGTATAGAAAGACGCCTTTTGGCGGTTCGATGCCGAGTCGCTGGAAGAGCTCGGGGTGACGTAGTGGAAGCTCGACCATTTCTCGGATTCTCTGGATCTCGCTGTGGAGCCCGCCGATATCCTCGTAGGTGACAATCGGTATTCCCTTCTTCTCGGGTGTAGGCTCGCTCATCACCTGAACTACAGTCGACTCTGTGATTTTGACCGGGCCATGAGGCCGTGTTCTAGTTGCGATTAACGGGACAGCACTGCCGAAGATACTGAGAAGGGTCATGTCGCCCTCGACAAAGGGCATGTCCATGAATCGTCTCTTCACAAAACCAACGAACTCCTCGTCAACACTCAACCGAACATCAGTAGGAGCGAAAACGATTGTCTGTGAGTCCTTGACTTCTGCCTTTTTGATCGTGACGTACTCGTTTAGCGCGACTCCGGCGTTTCTCCGGAGCAGTCCGTCCATCCTGACGATTTCTTGGCCCTGGTCTTCCGCATACGCCGGCCAAGCGATAGCGACGGTTGTCCGTTTACCGTGAACATCGATAAAATCGCCCGCGGTTATAGCTAGCTTCTGCATCGTCTCATTGTCGATTCTTACCTTCCCATGGCCAACGTCTCTCTGCTTGGCGTCAGCTACCCTTAGCTGTGCTTCCTTAGGTACCATTGTCATTTGGATTCTTTGACCTCGACTGGGGCGGTTGGTTGAGGAGAAGACGAGCGTTCAGTGCCGCACTGGCCGCTCCTAACCTTAAGCTTCAAAATCCTATTCCTCCTCAAAAGACTTATCATCACTATTAATGGAATCCCCGTTCCTCAGCAATTTCCTGATTGCGATCGATAGCAATAGGAAGCTCCCCACACCGATCGGCGAAACACTGTATCCTTTTTTGTCCTTGATAACCAGCTCTCGCTTCGGAGCCCTGTTCACCAGGTCGGACACGTACTTCGGGTTCACAGCCACCTTAAGCAAATCTGTGAAAGTAGCCGAGTTCTCGCAGTCCCGAATCATGTGATTGACCATTTGGAGACGTTTCTTGTTGGAGAAGAAATCGCAGATCTCGCTCAGCGATTCCAAGTCCGCCTCTGAATCCTTGAGCTCCTTCAAGACGATCTCCCGGACCTCCGGCTGCCATTCCTTCCCTGAGAGAGGCAGGTCTAGCAAGACTTTGCTTCCCTCGTGAAGCGTGAATCTAATGCTCATAGCGACAGAAAAATGATTTCGTCGCTATTTAAAATTAATGTTACTTAATTACCACTTGTTAAGTTAAGCAATTCGGCGCGAGACAAGAACTTCGACTTGGCTTATCCCATTGATCGACTTTAGACGTCGCTCAACCTCGTCCATGACCCCGGATGCCTCTTCAGGCATCAAGATATGAGCGACAAGAGCGACGAGCCCGAAAGCAACTGGCTCTTCATCGAACTTGAAGATCGTGGCTTTGCCCTCAAGGGATTTTGTAACTTGCTCTTTGAGTCCGTTCATGTCTGCAACTATGTCTGAGGGGAATATCTTGAGGGAAACCATTACCCTTGCCAAATGCGATTACCTTCTATGGCCCTGAGAAGCCGCATTTCTGGCACTTGTAGGGGCGGCCGAAGCCGCGGCATTTCTCGCATCGCCAGATGGTTGTCTCTCCGCACTGCGGGCACGGGAACTTTACCGCACCTTCGCGTGGGAGTATCATGCGTCCGCACCAGTTGCATGAGGGCATTCGAACTGTGCGAACTTCTGTCAACATTAGTGACGGAAAGCGCAGTCGCCTTGCGGATTATATGCCTTCCCACGAAGCCTCTTGCAGAGTCTAGACCCTGACAGGCGGACGGTACCCTGAAACGTCTACCCATAGAGTCATCAGTCATAATTTGGAATCAGAGATCGT
>WNGJ01003677.1_pt1 | contig 23288 bp, 18 predicted proteins | sample 5400611 | NCBI WGS metagenome assembly WNGJ01 (sample SAMN13153375, study PRJNA577476) | soil metagenome | isolation source: 40 cm soil or saprolite under Garry oak tree replicate 1 | place: USA:California | collected 2016-06-15
TGCAGGCGATCGTGCCGTTCACGCTACGGATCATGTCCGATGTGGCGCGCGACGCCTTCATGCGGGTGCAGCGGTTCTCGACCGACTGGCACGCCAACAGCTTTGCGGGTTCGACGGTGCGCAAGGTCACCCGCGGCATGTGGGCGCTCGACCTCTACAACGACACCATCCTGTTGGCGCTGTTGCCGTCGCTGATGGTGCTGTTGGGCTCGATGATCCTGCTCGGCCTGCACTGGACCTCGCTCGGCCTGGTGATTGCGCTGGGCGCGCTGGCCTATGTCTCGATGACGGTCGCGCTCTCGATACGTTACATCGCGCCGGCCGCGCGCGTTTCCAACGCCTGGGACACCAAGGTCGGCGGCACGCTGGCGGACGCCCTGACCTGCAACGCGGTGGTGAAATCGTTCGGCGCCGAGGCGCGCGAGGATGCGCGGCTGATGCGCGTCATCGGCCGGTGGCGCAAGCGCGTGAACCGGACCTGGCTGCGCTACAACTACACCAACGCCGCCCAGCTCTTGGTGCTGTTGTGCCTGCGCGGCTCGGTGATCGGCGGCGCGCTGTTGTTGTGGATGGGCGGACGCGCCTCGCCGGGCGACGTCACCTATGTGCTGACCAGCTACTACATCATCCACGCGTATCTGCGCGATGTCGGCATGCACGTCAACAACCTGCAACGTTCGGTGAACGACATGGAGGAGCTTGTCGAGATCCACGACGAGCCGATCGGCATTGCCGACGCGGCTGACGCAAAGCCGATCGACATCGCGGGCGGCCGCATCGTGTTCGAGGAGGTGACGTTCCACTACGGAGGTCACCTGGCGCCGCTCTATGACGGCCTGTCGGTCGAGATTCGGGGCGGCGAACGCGTCGGCCTGGTCGGCCGTTCCGGCTCCGGCAAGACCACCTTCGTCAAGCTGGTGCAGCGGCTTTATGATGTCACCAGTGGCCGCATCCTGATCGACGGTCAGGATGTCGCCGACGCGACACAGCAATCGCTGCGCAGCCAGATCGCGATCGTGCAGCAGGACCCGATCCTGTTTCATCGTTCGCTTGCCGAGAACATCGCCTATGCCCGGCCCGGCGCCAGCATGGCGGCGATCGAGCAGGCGGCGCGGCTCGCCAACGCGCATGATTTCATCCTGCGCCTGCCCAAGGGCTACGGCACGCTGGTCGGCGAGCGCGGGGTGAAATTGTCGGGCGGCGAGCGGCAGCGCGTGGCGCTGGCGCGCGCGTTTCTCGCCGACGCGCCGATCCTGATCCTGGACGAGGCGACCTCGAGCCTCGATTCGGAATCGGAGGCGCTGATCCAGGAGGCGATGGTGCGGCTGATGAAGGACCGCACCTCGATCGTGATCGCGCATCGGCTATCGACGGTGCGCAGCCTCGACCGCATCCTGGTGTTCGATCGCGGCGCGATCGTCGAGCAGGGCACCCACGCTGCGCTCGCGGCACGAAACGGCGGCATCTATCGGGGCCTGTTCGAGCGGCAGGCGACGGAGTTCGAACGCGTCACGGCGGCGGAGTAATCCGCCCCGTGCCTTGCGAGGACAGCACTCATGTGTTCCGGTGGCAGCTGTGCGGGTGGCCTAATGCGGCGCGATACTGCTCCACACCAAGCCTACGCCGGACAGAAACAGGAGGCCCAGCACGATGTCGCGAAAATTCTTATCGCTGAGCGCATGATAGCAGCGCGCGCCCAGCCAGGCGCCGGCGATCGTTGCGGGGAACGCCAGCAATGCGAGCCCGATCACGTCTCTTTCGATCAGGCCGCTCGCCGCCTGCAGGCAAAGGGCCGCGGCAATGACCGTCCAGTTATAGGTTTGAAAAACGCCGCGCCGTTCGTCCTTGCCCCAGCCGCGGATGCTCGCCCACAATATTGGAAGCGGACCGGACAGGCTCGCCAGCCCGCCAAGGATGCCGCCGGCAAAGCCGATCGCCGCATCGGCCACCTTGCCGCCGAAACGAAACGACATCGGCGCGACGAAATAGAGCGCGACCGGAAACAGCAGCAGAAACACGCCGATGGTGAGCTTGAAGACATTGGGATCGGCGTGTGCGACCAGCAGCGTTCCAATCGGCACGCCCGCGAGGCCGCCGATCAGAAATGGCCACACCAGCGTGAGATCGAAGCTTCGCCACATCGACGGCAGCGTCCAGCTTTGGCCGACGACCGAACAGATCAGGATCAGCGGCACCGCCTGCGACGGCGGCAACACATAGAGCCAGATTCCGAGCGTCATCAGCGCGGTTCCGAACCCCACCAGCCCGGACACGAAACCGCCGGCGAGTGCGCCGAGGAACAGCAGCAGGTAGGCACTCGCGGGCATGCTCTCTCCGTGGCCATTCCGGGGCGCGTTGGCGCGAATCCGGAATTTTCGCGCGACGTTTACACCAGACGGCGGGCAGGTACTATCGCCGTCCCCAACGATCGCTTCATGGAAACGGCCGGATGAGTTCGACATCACTGAAGAGAACCTTCCTGGTCTGCCACGGCGCCTGGGGCGGAGGGTGGTCGTGGAAGAAGATGCATCCGCTGATGCAGGCGGCCGGGCATCGGCTGTTGACGCCGACCTATACTGGATTGGGCGAGCGCGAGCATCTCGCCAATCCATCGGTCGATCTCGAGACGCACATTCAAGATGTCCTGAACGTCATCAAATACGAGGATCTCAGCAACTTCGTCCTGCTCGGCCATTCCTATGGCGGCATGGTCGCAACTGGCGTCGCCGACCGCGCCCGCGACCGGATCGTACAACTGATCTATCTCGATGCTTTCGTGCCGAGGGATAGGCAATCGCTGTTCGATCTGAATGAAGAGGGGCGGCAGCCGATGCGGGACCTCGCCAAATCCGGCGACGGCTGGCGCGTGCCGCCCAACCCGACGCCGCCGGACACGCCACAGGCCGATCTCGAATGGCTGACCGCGCGCCGCGTCAACATGCCGATCAAGTGCTTCGAGACGACGCTGAAGCTTCAGAACGGGGAGTTGAGCCTGCCGCGCAGCTATATCTATTGCACGCGCGCTGCACCCGCGGATACGTTTGGTCCATTCGCCAAGCGCGCCAAGTCCGAGCCCGGCTGGCGCTACTTCGAGATCGACGCCAGCCATTCGCCGAACGTCACCGCACCGGACGCGCTGATGGCGTTGTTGGAGCAGATCGTGGCGGAGTAGTCCGCAAATGGCGAGGGGTCCGGCGCGTTACGCCGAACCCCTCATTTTTTCGCACGACGCGTTTTCTTCACGCGAACCGGAAGTCCACTTCGCTCGAAAACGCGTTCGCGTATAGACATCAGCCGGCCTGTAAGCCGGGTTCTGTAGGGCACCGCCTTGCTTGCGCGAGACGATACGTGACGGCCATTCCTCTGGGACAACGTTTGCACGTTGCCTCAAGCAACCTACCCGGACGGCGAGCCTGACATCGCTCCCGCAGGCGTTATCGCTTTCGCGAACGATCCGCGTTTGCCGTCCCTATTCGGTTTTGCTCCCGGTGGGGTTTACCATGCCGGTTCCGTTGCCGGACCCGCGGTGCGCTCTTGCCGCACCTTTTCACCCTTACTTCCCGTCCTTTCGGGTGGGGAAGCGGTTCGTTCTCTGTGGCACTGTCCCTGGGGTCGCCCCCGCCGGATGTTATCCGGCACCGCATGTCGATGGAGCCCGGACTTTCCTCTCCCAGGGGCCTTTCGGCCGTTGCGGGAGCGGCCGTCCGGCCGACTGACGCCCAAGGGATTGGGGGTTCTGGCTTGTCAGGTCAAGGGTTTATTCGCGGCGAAAACGCTGGAAATAATTTATCGTGAAGATGTCGTTTTGGGTGTCGTCCGTTCGACTGGATGTCGGCGATCCAGCCGATCAAGAGGAGTGACAAAGATGCAATATCTGCTGCTGATCTACCGGAGCGAAGCCGAACTGGGCCAGATGACCCCAGCCGACCGGCAAAAAATGACGGCGGAATATGGTGCATTCACCCAGTCCATCGTCCAGAGCGGCCACTTCAAGGCCGGTGACGGGCTGCAGCCGTCGACGACCGCGACCACCGTCCGCGTCCGCGACGGCAAGATGCTGACCACGGACGGGCCGTTCGCCGAAACGCGCGAACAGCTCGGCGGCTACTACTTGGTAGAAGCCAAGGATCTCGACACCGCGCTCGGCATTGCCGCGCGGATTCCCGGCGCCAAGGCAGGCTCGATCGAAGTCAGGCCGATCATGATCTATAATTGAGCAGTCATTCCGGGGCGTGCGTAAGCACGAACCCGGAATCTCGAGGTTCCGGGTTCGCCCGCGCGGTTGCGCGTGCGCCCCGGAACGACCGCGAGTGAACAGTGCAAATGACTCCCACCGAGATCGAAAAGATATTCCGTGACGAGGCGGGACGAGTGCTGGCCACGCTGATCCGTCTCGTCGGCGATTTCGACCTCGCCGAGGACGCGCTGCAGGACGCGTTCGCGGTGGCGCTGGAGCGCTGGCCCGCCGAAAGCCAGCCGTCCAATCCGCGTGCGTGGCTGGTCAATGTCGGCCGCAACAAGGCGATCGACCGCGTGCGCCGGCAAATCTCGTTTCGCGATAAGCAGCAACAGCTCGCGCATGAGATCGAATTGAACGCGTTGGACTCGGAAGACCCAACCGAGGCGGCGGCGGTCGACGACGACATGCTGCGGCTGATCTTTACCTGCTGCCATCCATCGTTCGCGGCCAAGGTCCAGGTCGCGCTCACGCTCCGCACAGTGTGCGGGCTGACCACCGCGCAGGTCGCGCGCGCGTTCCTGACCAGCGAGGAGGCGATGGCGCAGCGGCTCCTTCGCGCCAAGCAGAAAATCCGCCTTGCCGGAATCGCCTATGAGGTGCCGGAGCGCGACGCGCTGGCGCAGCGGCTCAACGGCGTGCTGGCGGTGATCTATCTCGTGTTCACCGAAGGCTATGTCGCGACCTCGGGCGAGGACCTGATGCGCCCCGATCTGGCGCGCGAAGCCATCCGGCTCGGCCGTCTGCTCGATGCCTTGATGCCAGGCCGCGGCGAGATCAAGGGACTATTGGCCCTGATGCTGTTGCATGACGCGCGCCGCGCCGGGCGCGAGACCGCGGGCGGCGACATCGTGCTCTTGGAAGAGCAGGATCGTTCGCTGTGGGATTTTTGCCAGATCGCCGAGGGCTTGAGGCTCGTGGAGGAAGCGCTGCGGATGCCGGGCCCGCCGCAAGCCTATGCGGTACAGGCCGCGATCGCGGCCCTTCATGCGCGCGCGCCGAATTATCAGGACACCGACTGGCCGCAGATTGCGGGCCTCTATCAGGTGTTGCTGCGGATCAGCCCGTCGCCCGTTATCGAGCTCAATCATGCCGCCGCGGTGTCGATGGTGGATGGCCCGGCGCGGGCGCTCGACCTGATCGATGCGCTTGAGGCGCGCGGCGGTCTCGACGGTTACGAATTGCTGCCTGCCGTGCGGGCTGACCTGTTGCGCCGGCTCGGCCGCCATGTGGCAGCGCGCGAGGCCTATCTCGCCGCGACCAAAGCGACGCGCCTCGAGCCGTTGCGGCGGCTCTATGCGCGGCGGATCGCGGAGATGGACGGCGGCCATTGAGAAGGCTGCTGGCTCGGTCCGAGCACGCGCCTTCTTGTCCCGCGTCGAGTCAATCTTGAAATCCTCCCGCGAGAGATTTCCTGCAGTAAGCCTTATCTGGCAGCGACCGCGGTCGATTCAGCGGGAAGACTGGCGAGCAGCGCGTGCAATGTGGTGAGCGTGGAGTGGTCGGCGATGCCGTCGACGCGGGCGGGACGGAAGTGGCGCTGGAAGGCCGTGACCACCTCCATGGTCGCCCCGTCATATTTTCCCGTGATCGGCACGCCATAGCCGTATTTGGCGAGCGCCTGCTGCAGGTCGCGCACCTCGTCGCTGATGCTGCCGAGCTTGAGCCCTTCGCCGCGCACGATCGGCGCCGGCTGCACCCAATGACCGACGCCCGAATTGGCCAGCGAGTGCCACGGAAATTTCTCGCCGGGATCCTTCTTGCGTGCTGGCGCCACGTCGGAATGCGCCAGCACGCGATGGCTCGGCACTTTCCGGCGCAGCATGATGCCACGGCATAAGGCGATCACGGCTGCGATCTGGCGCAATGGAAAGTCCGGATAACCCCAATCATGGCCGCGATTGACGATCTCGATGCCGATCGAGCAGGAGTTGACGTCGTCCTCGCCCGCCCAGGACGACTTGCCGGCATGCCAGGCGCGCTTGGCCTCCGGAACGCATTGCACGATGCGGCCGTCCTCGAGCACGATGTAATGCGCCGAGACATCGCTACCCGCGGTGCAAAGCTGCGCGATCGCGCCTTCCACATCAGGCATGCCGGTGTAATGGAGCAGGATCATGTCGGGCTGGCGGCCCGTGTTCCGCTCGCCATGGTTCGGCGACGGGATCACGTCGGAGGCGATTGAGGAATCCGGGGTAAAAGTCTTCATGGCCGCGCTAGCCCCGGGAATCGTGAAGGCACGTGGACGCTTCGAATGAACTCCGTCAGGGACGGAAAGATAAGGCGGCATCGGACGATTCCAACCGGCAGCGGACCAACAATGATTCGAGGCTGAGCCGTCACTATTCCCCTGTGGTCCGGTCCGTGCAATCGGAGAGCTCACGGCACCTTGCATTTTGGCCGGGTGTGGGCAGGAAGCCTCACCAGGCTGTGGACAAAAGACAAGGCGGGCGGCAGTCCTCAATCCCTGATCGAGAGCGGCTTCGTACAGAACCGCTCAAATGGCATGTGGCCCTCTCTTGCGCCTTCCGCCAGTGCATCCGTGCGACGCCCGGATGAGGAATTGTCGCAATCCCATCAACGCTTTCTTAACGCTACCTGCCGTTACTAACTGATCAAGAGCCGCGCCGGTTGGGGGGCGGCCAGCGCCGCCGACTTGGAGTTCCTGCAGGGGGTGCCGCGAGTTCGGATCAGGTCCCATGGCAATCCAGCAAATTCCATGCGGAAATGAGGGTTTTCCGGTGGGGGCCGGCGGGATCGGTGGTCGCGCCGGCGAGCGGCTTCTCCCACCAAAACGCCGCGCGGAGCGCAGGGATCTGGGGCGCTATGGGCCCGTTTGTATCGCGTTTTCTTTATTCGCCCCGGAGCGGCTCCGGAGCCGGCGCATGACTCCCGCTGAGGCGCGCCATGTTCCAGTTCTAGGCCGCGAAGCCATCAAGATGCTGAGCCCCCAGGCCGGCGGCGTCTACATCGACGCGACTTTTGGGGCTGGCGGCTATAGCCGCGCCATCCTCGATATCGCGGGAACCCGCCTCGTCGGCATCGACCGGGACCGGACGGCCATTGCCGGCGGCTTCGATCTGGTCGAACAGTCGGCCGGGCGGTTGACGCTGGTTGAAGACCGGTTTTCCAACCTGGCGGACGTTTGCGCGGCCCAAGGGTTTGCGGCGGTCGACGGCGTCGTCATGGACGTCGGCGTCTCCTCCATGCAGCTCGACGAAGCCGGGCGCGGCTTTTCCTTCCGTCTCGACGGGCCGCTCGACATGCGGATGGGGCAGGAGGGGCCGAGCGCGGCGGACGTGGTTGCGACGGCGACCGAGGCTGAACTCGCCGACAGCGACATTCATCCGGCGACCCGCACATTCCAGGCGTTGCGGATTTTCGTCAACGAAGAACTCGACGAGCTGCAGTCCGCGCTTGCCGCGGCGGAGCGCGTGCTGAAACCCGGCGGCCGGCTTGCGGTGGTGTCGTTCCATTCGCTGGAAGACCGCATCGTCAAGAACTTCCTCAACGCGCGGGCCAAGGCAAGCGGCGGATCGCGGCATCTTCCGGAACTGGCGCAGGCCGCGCCGAGCTTCCGTCTTCTGACCAAGCGTCCGGCGACCCCAGGCGAGGAGGAACTCGCCGCCAATCCGCGCGCGCGGTCGGCAAAGCTTCGCGCCGCCGAGCGTACCGAAGCTCCCGCGCATCGCGCCGGCGATGTGCCGTCCTGGCCGAGACTCGCTGACACGATGAGGGGAGGCTGACGGTGCGGCTCATCCACCTCCTCGTGATCGGCGCCCTGGTGTTCGCGGCCGCCTATGTCTACCAGATCAAGATGGACTCGACCGCGCGCACCGAGCGCGTGCTGCGGCTGCGCGCGGAAATTCGCGAGCAGCGCGAGGCGATCGCGGCATTGCGCTCGGAATGGGCCAAGCTCGATGCGCCGCTCAGGCTGCAGGGTCTCGCCGAGCGCCATCTGCCGCTGAAGCCGATCGCAGCCACGCAATATGACGCCTTGAAGAACCTGCCCGAGCGCCCGGCTAGTCTGGTGAAGCCCGGCGATCCCGATCCGATCGGGGCGATGATCAACGCCATCGCCAGCGCGGCGGATTCTGGCTCGGTCACCGGTTCGGTGTCGCGGCCGGAGGACAACCAATGACCCATGCCGCGCCGGCGAGCGTCAAGCCCATCGAACCCTGGCACCAGCGGTTCATCCGCAGCCTGCTGTACGGGCGTAACGTCGATCGCGCCGCGAAAGCGCGGGCCCGTGTCGGGCTTGCCATCCTCGCCTTCGTGGCGGTCTATGCGGTGATCGGCGGGCGGCTCGTGATGTTTGCGATCGGCTCGGACGGTCCGAGCGGGCGCCGTGCCGCGGCCCAGGACGCGATTGCGACCGCGCGCCCCGATATCGTCGACCGCAACGGCGAAGTCCTTGCCACCGACGTCAAGGCGCCGAGCCTGTTCGGCGAGCCCAAACGCATCATCGACAAGGACGAGGCGATCGAGCTTCTGACCGCGACGCTGCCGGATCTCGACACCTCCGAGGTGCGCGACCGCCTGTCGTCGAAAAAAGGTTTCGTCTGGCTGAAGCGCGAAATCACGCCGAAGCAGCAGCAGGAGATTCACCGCCTCGGCATTCCCGGCATCGGGTTCCTGCGCGAGAACAAGCGCGTCTACCCGACCGGCAACGAGGTCGCCCACCTGATCGGCCTGGTCAATATCGACAACCAGGGCATCGCCGGCATGGAGAAATGGCTCGACAGCAACGGGCTTGCCGATCTGCATCGCGCCGGCTTCGCCACCGACCGTCTGCAACGGCCGGTGGAATTGTCGGTCGATCTGCGTGTCGAACACGCGCTGCGCGACGAACTGCTCAAGGCAAAGGAGAAGTTCCGCGCCAAGGCGGCGTCCGGCCTCGTCTCCAATGTCAGGACCGGCGAGATCGTCGCGATGGTCTCGGTCCCGGATTTCGATCCCAACAGCCCGAAGGAGGCGCACGATCCCGATCGCATCAACCGCCTCACCACCGGCGTCTACGAGATGGGATCGACCTTCAAGGCGTTCACGCTGGCGATGGCGCTGGATTCGGGCAAATACGATCTCAATTCGATGTGGGATGCGCGCGGCCCGCTGCACTACGGCAAGTTCGCGATCCATGACGATGAACCGAAAGGCCGCTTCCTCAGCATGAAGGAGGTGTTCACCTTCTCATCGAATGTCGGCGCGGCGCGCATCGCGTTGTCGCAAGGCGTGGAGGCGCACAAGGCGTTCCTGCGCAAGATGGGGCAGCTCGAGCGGCTGCGCACCGAGTTGCCGGAAAGCGCCTCGCCGATCCTGCCGCGGCACTGGGGCGAATTGAACACGGTGACGATCGCGTTCGGCCACGGCATCGCCGTCGCGCCGCTGCAGGCGGTGATGGGCATCGACGCGCTGGTGAACGGCGGCTACCTGATTCCGCCGACCTTCATGAAGCGCTCCGAGGAGGAGGCGATGGCCATCGCCAAACGGGTGATCAAGCCCGAGACGTCCGAAAAGATGCGCTTTCTGATGCGGCTCAATGCCGAGATCGGCACGGCGCGGAAGGCCGACGTCAAAGGCTATTACATCGGCGGCAAGACCGGCACCGCCGAAAAGGTCGTCAACGGCCGCTATGCCAGAAAGCGCGTCCTGACCGCCTTTACCGCGGTCCTGCCGGCGGACAATCCCCGTTACCAGCTTCTGGTCATGCTGGACGAACCGCAAGCCCTGAAGGAAACCTACGGTTTCATCACCTCCGGCTGGAACGCTGTCCCGACCGGCGGCAATGTGATTGCCCGTATTGCGCCGCTTTTGGGCATCGAACCGCGATTCGACCTTCCGCCGCCCGACCGCCTTATTCTTGCGGCATCCAGGGCAACGCAGTAAGCCATCACGGCAGCCGCCGGTCTTTGAGTCTATCGGCGGTTGCCGCAGGTGGCCCTGGAGCATGATGCGGAAAAAGCCCACCCCGACTTGGATCGCGGGGACCAGGTTTTCCGAAAAGATCATGCTTAAACAAAAGGATAGAGCGGGATGACGATTCGAAGCGAAGCCATCACGCTCTAGAGCATGATCCGGAAAAGTGGGTACCGGTTTTCCGAAAAGATCATGCTCAAACAAAAAGATAGAGCGGGATGACGATTCGAAGAGAAACCATCACGCTCTAGGCGTCTGCCCGATGGAAGCTGATGAAACTTCGCGATCTCTTTAGCGACGATGCCACGCTCGAGGCGCAAGCGGAAGCGACCGCTATCGCCGGCCTTGCCGTCGACAGCCGCCTGGTCACGCCTGGCGATCTCTTCTTCGCGCTGGCCGGCAGCGTGACCGATGGCGTGCGTTACGTCGATGCCGCGATCGCCTCCGGCGCGGTTGCGATTGCCGGCGATCGTGCTCCGCCGGGCGGCTGTCCCGTGCCGTTCGTCACGACCCCCAATCCGCGCCTGGCGCTGGCGTTGGCCGCGGCCAAATTCTATCCCAAACAGCCGGCCACCATCGCGGCCGTGACCGGCACCAGCGGCAAGACATCGGTCGCCGTTTTCGCCCGGCAGATCTGGCTGCGGCTTGGCTATGCCTCCGCCAGCATCGGCACCATCGGGCTGGTGTCGCCGAGGCGCACCGTCTACGGCTCGCTGACGACGCCGGATCCGATCGCGCTGCATCGCCAGCTCGACGACATCGCGCGCGAGGGCGTGACGCATCTGGCCTTTGAAGCGTCGTCGCACGGGCTTGACCAATACCGGCTCGATGGCGTGCGCATCTCCGCCGGCGGTTTCACCAATCTCTCGCGCGACCACTTGGATTACCATCCCGACGTGGCGCGCTATCTTGCCGCGAAGCTACGGCTGTTCCGCGATCTGGTCGTCGCTGGCGGGGCCGCCGTGATTTCCGCCGATCATGATTGCTCGGCGCAGGTGATCGATGCCGCGCACAGGCGAGGCCTGCGGCTCGTCACGGTCGGCGCCAAGGGCGATGGGGCAGGCGAGGGCATCCGGTTGGTCGAAGCTGAGATCGATGGCCTTGGTCAGAGGCTTGCGCTCGAACATCGCGGCGTCCCATATTCGATCCGGTTGCCGCTGGTCGGCGCCTTCCAGATCGAGAATGCGCTGGTCGCGGCAGGACTTGCGATTGCAACCGGCAGCGAGGCGGAAGAGGTTTTCGCGAACCTTGAATATCTCGAAGGTGCCAAAGGCCGGTTGGAACGGGTCGGCGAGCATAACGGCGCGCCGATCTTTGTCGATTACGCGCACAAGCCCGATGCGCTCGCCAAGGCGTTGCAGGCGTTGCGGCCCTACGCCAAGCGCAGGCTGGTCGTGGTATTCGGTGCCGGCGGCGGTCGCGACGCGGGAAAACGTCCGTTGATGGGCGCCATCGCGGCCGAACATGCCGACAGCGTCATTGTCACCGATGACAACCCACGCGGTGAAAATCCGGACCGTATTCGTGCGGAGATCCTAGCCGCTGCGAAGGGCGCCAGGGACATCGGCGACCGCGCCGCCGCGATCAGGGCCGCGATCGACGATCTACAGCCGGGCGACGCGCTGATGATTGCCGGCAAGGGCCACGAGACCGGGCAGATCGTCGGCGACCGCGTGCTGCCGTTCAGCGATCACGACGCGGTGGCATCCGCGCTCGCGCCGAGGGTTGCATGACGACAGCGCCGTTATGGACCATTGCCGAGGTCGCCCGGGCTTTGGGCCTGTCGGGTGATTTCCCGGAAACCGCCATCGACTTCGTCACCCAGGACAGCCGGCTGGTGAAGCCGAAGAGCCTGTTCGTGGCGCTGAGCGGGACGCCGAGCGGAGGCTTCGTCTCCAGTTTCGCCAGCGCCCGCAATGGCTGGGAGTTCGCCGGGAGCGCGGAATCCGCCGGCGCGGCCGCAATGATCGTTCCGCACCGGATCGATGGCGTGCGCGTGCCGCAACTGGTGGTGAAGGACACGCTCTTGAAGGGCTTGTGGGCGCTGGCGCGCGCGGCGCGGTCCCGATTCAAGGGCCGGGTGATCGGGCTGACCGGCAGCGCGGGCAAAACCTCGACCAAGGAGTTCATCGCGGCCTATCCAGGCGCCTATGCGAGCCCGAGCAGCTTCAACAATTTCTGGGGCGTGCCGCTGACCCTTTGCAACGCCGATCCGCAAGCCGTCGCATGGGTTCTGGAAATGGGCATGAGCCAGGCCGGCGAGATCCTGCGGTTGAGCGAACTCGCGCAACCGACCGTCGCGCTGGTGGTGAATGTTCAGCCGGTGCATCTGGAGAAGCTCGGCAGCCTGGAGGCGATCCGCAAGGAGAAAGTCAGCATCGCGCGCGGCCTGCCGAAACACGGCACGCTGGTCTTGCCCGAAGGACTCGATGCGGGCGAATGGAACGGCACGATCGTCCGCTTCGGGGGCACGGCCGAGGTGCGCGAACTCAGCCACGCCGCGCGCGGCGAGAGCTGGGATGTCAGCGCCGAGGTGTGCGGCAAACAGGTGCAATTCAGCCTGATGCCGGGTGCGCCGCACCGTGTCCGGAATGCGCTTGCCGCGCTGGCGGCGATCGATGCCGCGGGCCTCGACGCGGCGCGGCTTGCCGCCGAACTCGGCCATGTCGGCTTCATGACCGGGCGCGGGCTCGAGCAAACGGCCGGCGGCGCGCTCGTGATCGACGACAGCTACAACGGCAATCCGGCGAGCATAACGGCGGCGCTGGAAAGCCTGAAGGCGCGGCAGGTCGCGGACGGACGGCGGATCGCCATCCTGGGCGACATGCTGGAACTTGGCGCGGAGGCGCCGGCCTATCACCAGGAGTTGGCCAAGTATCTGTCGGGAATCGACGGCGTCTACTGCGTAGGTCCGTTGATGCGGCATTTGTTTGACCGGCTTCCGCCCGGCCAGGGCCTCGGTTGGCATGACGACCCCGCGACCCTCGAACCGCAACGGATCGCCGGACTTTTGCGGCGCGGCGATGTCGTCGTGGTCAAGGGCAGCAAGAAAATATTCTGGGTGAACAAGTTCGTGCCAAGACTTGTCACAGCCTTGCGGGCAAGTACTTAGACAGGCAAGGACGCAAAATCGGGTGATATCGCGCAGCTTCGTGAGATGCTCTTCCCATGGATGAGCGGGACAGGTATGCCGATGCGAAAGGCGCGCGACGATTGGCGCCGGCAGCGCGATCGTGGTCTAAGATGCGCCTTGCGCGACGATGAAAGCGATCCCACGAGCGCAAACGAGCGTTTCCCGGCAACGCCGTGGCAAGAAGCGGTATAGGGCGGCAAGGCGGCAAGGGCGGCAAGGGCAGACTGAATGTTCTACTGGCTGATCGAGCTCTCCAACACCGTCCCGGGTTTCGGCGCACTTCGCGCGTTTCTGAACGTCTTTCGCTACATCACCTTTCGTACCGGCGGCGCGGTGGTGACGGGAGCGCTGTTCGTGTTCCTGTTCGGACCGTGGATCATCGATCATTTGCGGCTCAGGCAGGGCAAGGGCCAGCCGATCCGCGCCGATGGCCCGCAATCGCATCTCATCAGCAAGAAGGGCACCCCGACCATGGGCGGGCTGATGATCCTGTCGGGGCTCGTGGTGTCGACGCTGCTCTGGGCCAATCCGCTCAATCCATACGTCTGGATCGTGCTGGCGGTGACGCTCGGCTTCGGCTTCGTCGGCTTCTATGACGACTATCTGAAGGTCACCAAGCAGACCTCCGGCGGCTTCGGCGGCCGCATCCGACTTGCGATCGAGGCTGTGATCGCGCTCGCCGCCTGCTACGCTCTGGTGCGGCTTGGACGCGATGTGTCTTCCACCTCGCTCGCCATACCCTTCTTCAAGGAACTGGTGTTCAATTTCGGCTGGTTCTTCGTGATCTTCGGCGCGTTCGTCATTGTCGGCGCGGGCAACGCGGTCAATCTGACCGACGGCCTCGACGGGCTCGCGATCGTGCCGGTCATGATCGCGTCCGCAAGCTTCGGCCTGATCGCCTATCTGGTCGGCAACGCCGTGTTTTCCGATTACCTGCAGATCAACTACGTCGCCGGCACCGGCGAGCTCGCGGTGCTGTGTGGAGCGGTGCTTGGCGCGGGGCTTGGATTTTTATGGTTCAACGCGCCGCCGGCCTCGATCTTCATGGGCGATACCGGTTCGCTCGCGCTTGGCGGCATGCTTGGTTCGGTCGCCGTCGCGGTCAAGCATGAGATCGTGCTTGCGGTGATCGGCGGGCTGTTCGTACTGGAAGCGGTGTCCGTGATCGTGCAGGTGGCCTCCTTCAAGCTGACTGGAAAGCGCATCTTCAAGATGGCGCCGATCCACCATCATTTCGAGCAGCTCGGTTGGACCGAACCGCAAATCGTGATCCGCTTCTGGATCATCTCTGTCATGCTGGCGCTGGCCGGCCTCTCCACGCTGAAACTGCGATGACCGTGTTGCATCAACCTCGTCATTCCGGGGCGTGCGCAGCACGAACCCGGAATCTCGAGATTCCGGGTTCGATGCTGCCGCATCGCCCCGGAATGACGGGGGAGCGATCATGATCCCGATCACCTCCTTCGCGGGCAAGACGGTTGCCGTGTTCGGCCTTGGCGGCTCGGGACTGGCGAGTTGCCAGGCGCTGAAGGCCGGTGGGGCGAAGGTGATCGCGGGCGACGACGGCGCCGACGGATTGGCGGAAGCCGCAAAGGCCGGTTTTAGGACCGCGGATTTGCGGACGGTGTCGTGGGCGAATTTCGCCGCGCTCGTGCTGACGCCGGGCGTGCCGCTGAGCCATCCGGCGCCGCATTGGAGCGTGCTCATGGCGCGCGAGGCCGGCATCGAGGTGATCGGCGACATCGAATTGTTCTGCCGCGAACGGCGCCGTCATGCGCCCGACGCGCCCTTCGTGGCGATCACCGGCACCAACGGCAAATCCACCACCACGGCGCTGATCGCGCATCTGATGCGGGTCGCGGGCTATGACACCCAGATGGGTGGCAATATCGGCACCGCGATCCTGTCGCTGGAGCCGCCGCGCATGGGGCGGGTCCATGTCGTCGAGATGTCGTCCTATCAGATCGATCTGACGCCCTCGCTCGATCCGACCGTCGGCATCCTGCTCAATGTCAGCGAAGACCACATCGATCGCCACGGCACGCTCGCGCGTTACGCCGCGGTGAAGGAGCGCCTGGTCGCGGGCGTGCAGCCGCGAGGCGCCGGCATTGTCGGCGTCGACGACGGCTGGAGCCGCGCGGCCGCCGACCGGCTCGATCAGGCGGGAAAGCGCGTGGTGCGCGTCTCCGTGAAAAATCCGCTTCCTGATGGCGTGTATGTCGAGCATGAGACGATCGTGCGCGCCTCTGGCGGCGCGCGCAGCGAGATCGCGCGGATCGGCGGCATCGGCTCGCTGCGCGGCCTGCACAATGCGCAGAATGCCGCGTGCGCCGCGGCCTGCGCGCTGGCGCTCGGCGTCAGCGAAAGCGTGCTGCAAAACGGCCTGCGCAGCTTTCCGGGGCTGGCGCATCGCATGGAGCAGGTCGGTCGCCGCGGCAAGGTCCTGTTCGTCAATGACTCCAAGGGCACCAACGCCGATGCCGCCGCGCACGCGCTATCCTCCTTCGCCGATATTTTCTGGATCGCCGGCGGAAAACCGAAACTCGGCGGCATCGCAGGCCTCGCCGAATTTTTCCCGCGCATCCGCAAAGCCTATCTGATCGGCGAGGCGGCGCAGGAATTTGCCGAGACGCTCGGCGACAGCGTGGTGCACGAAATCTCCGAGACGCTCGATGTCGCGGTCGGCCACGCAGCGGGCGACGCCGAGGCGTCGGGATTGGCCGATCCCGTGGTGCTGCTGTCGCCGGCCTGCGCGTCGTACGACCAGTACCGCAATTTCGAAATCCGCGGCGCCAAGTTCCGCGATCTCGTCAACGCGCTGCCAGGCGTCAAACCGGCGGTGTGAGGCGCTTTCGCTGGTCGCGGTGGAAAGACGCACACCCTTATCATCGACGTCGTTCCGGGTCGGGGTGGGATGTTCTCCCTCGATAACGGCCGCGAAGTGAGATTCCTGACGCGCTCGCGGATTTGTTCGGCGGACCGAAGCCTGCAGCGGTCGTCCGGGTGACGGCTGTCGGCGCGATATTGCCAAAGACCCGATCCGGGAAGATCATGCGCCGTATCCTGCGTAAAATCGCGGAGAATGAGTTTGGCGCGCTCGGCCGACAAGTCGACGCTCGCCGATGATCGAGGATTTGATCAAAAATGGTTAGGGCTGATCGCGCAGGGGAGGATGGTCGATGAGACTGGTTCTGTTGGGTCCGCCGGGCGCGGGAAAAGGCACGCAGGCGACACGAATAGCTACGCGTTTTGCCATCCCGCAACTGTCGACCGGGGACATGCTGCGCGAAGCGGTGGACTCGGGGGCGGCTTTGGGCTTGCGCATCAAACATATCATGGAACGCGGGGAACTCGTGCCTGACGACGTCGTCATTGCGGTTATCGCCGACCGAATTGACCACTCCGACGCGGCGAACGGCTTTGTCCTCGACGGGTTTCCCCGGACGGTGGCACAAGCGGAAGCTCTCGATCGGGAGCTTGCAGCCAGGGGCATCGGGCTGGACGCAGTCCTTGATCTGGAGGTCGATGAAGACGCGCTGCTGGACCGCATCAAAGGCCGCGCCAAGGAAGCGGCAAGCAAGGGCCATCCCGTGCGCCGCGACGATAACCCCGACGTCTTCAAGACCCGCTTGGACGTCTATCGCGCGCAAACCGCCCCCGTCACCGAATACTACCGGTCACAAGGCTTGCTCAATGTCGTCGACGGGTTGCAGCCGATTGACGTTGTGACCGAAGAACTCGCAGCGGTCCTCTCGGCGTTCGCCTGACACTGGAGCTGCGCCTGGGATGGGTTGAGCCTTTGGCGAAACCCATCGTTCCCGACGGCAGGGGCGCACTGGATACCCGGCTTTCGCGGGGACGACGGCTTGTCGTGTGGCTCCGCTTGCGGCCATCTCAAAAGATAGCGATTCCCTTAACCCTTCGGAAACCATCATGGGCGACCAATGGGCATACCCTTAGCCCTGGGAACGCCCATGCTCTCCCGTGAAGAACGCAACCCGCTGTCCGAATGGTGGTGGACTGTCGACCGTCCGCTGCTCGGGGCGATTATCGCGCTGATGCTGTCAGGGGTCGTGCTGTCGCTGGCGGCCAGTCCGCCGGTCGCGGCGAGGATCGGGCTCGACCCGTTCCATTTCTTCAGCCACCACGTGATGTACCTGCTGCCGTCCTTTCTGGTCCTGGTCGGCGTCTCCTTCATGTCGCCGCGGCAGATCCGCCGCGGCGCGCTGGTCGTGCTCGCGATCAGCGTGGCCTTGATCGTGGCGACGCTGTTGATCGGCCCCGAGGTCAAGGGCTCGCGGCGCTGGATCACGCTGATCGGCGTCAACATTCAGGCGTCGGAGTCCGCCAAGCCCGCCTTTGTCGTGATCGCGGCGTGGTTGTTCGCGGAATCGGCGCGGCGGCCGGAAATGCCGGCGACCTCGATGGCGCTGGTGCTGTTGTTGATGCTGGTGTCGCTCCTGGTGATGGAACCTGATTTCGGCCAGACCATGCTGATCCTGATGGTGTGGGGCGCGCTGTTCTTCATCGCGGGCATGCGGATGATCTGGGTGGCGGGTCTCGCGGGTGCTGCGAGCGCAGGGTTGTTCGGCGCTTATCTGCTGGTGCCGCACGTCGCCGGTCGCATCAAGCGCTTCTTGAACCCGGCCTCGGGCGACACCTTTCAGGTCGATACCGCGATGGGGGCGTTCTCCAACGGCGGCTGGTTCGGGCTCGGGCCGGGGGAAGGCATCGCCAAGCGCAGCCTGCCGGACAGCCATACCGATTTCGTGTTCGCGGTGGCGGCCGAGGAGTTCGGCATCGTTCTTTGCCTGGCGCTGTTGGCGCTGTTCGCCTTCGTGGTGATCCGCGCGCTGTCGCGCGCCTATGCCACCGAGGACATGTTCGCCCGTTTTGCCGCGTCGGGCCTTGCGATCATGTTCGGCATTCAGGCCGCGATCAACATGTCGGTCAATCTGCAACTGATCCCGGCCAAGGGCATGACGCTGCCGTTCATCTCCTATGGCGGCTCGTCGATCGTCTCGCTGGCCTATGGCGTCGGCATGTTGCTGGCGCTGACCAGGCTCCGGCCGCGCACCGAGGTTGAATCGATCGTCGATGCCGGCGCCGCGCGCAGCTACGCTTGACGCCTCATCCGGTAATGACGAACGCCGCGGCGTCGGTTATGTGAGGGCATGAACACTGCGCCCCTCATTCTCCTGGCCGCCGGCGGCACCGGCGGCCATCTGTTTCCCGCCGAGGCGCTCGGCGTCGAGCTGATCAAGCGCGGCTTTCGCGTCCGTCTCGTCACCGATTCCCGCGCGCTGCGCTATGGCGGGCTGTTTTCCAAGGACATGATCGACGTGGTGCCGAGCGAGACCGTGCGCGGCCGCTCGCCATGGTCACTGGCGCGAACCGGCATGGTGCTCGCGGCCGGCACGGCGGTGGCGGCGCGACTGATGCGGCGGCTGCAGCCAAAGGCCGTGGTCGGCTTCGGCGGCTATCCGACGCTCCCGCCGCTGATCGCGGCAAAACTGTGCGGCGTTCCCGGCATCATTCATGATGCCAATGCGGTGCTCGGACGCGCCAACCGCTTCCTGTCGCGTCATGTCGATGCGATCGCAACCTCACTGCCCGGCGTGCTCGACCGTGACCCGGCGCTCGCCGGAAAGGCCACCGCCGTCGGCACGCCGATGCGGCCGGCGATCCTCGCCGCCGCCGCGGCGAACTATGAGCCGCCGGAGAGGACGGGGCCGTTCCGCCTGCTCGTGGTCGGCGGCAGCCAGGGCGCGCGCGTGATGAGCGACATCGTCCCCGGCGCCATCGAACGCCTGGAGCCGGCGCTGTGGAGCCGGCTGGTCCTGACCCAGCAGGTGCGCGAGGAAGACACGGCGCGGGTGCGCGCGGTCTATGACCGCCTCAAGATCAACGCCGAGCTCGCGCCGTTCTTCACCGATCTGCCGGCGCGGTTGGCCTCGAACCATCTGGTGGTCTCGCGTTCCGGCGCGGGCACGGTCGCTGAACTGGCGGCAATCGGCCGGCCCTCGATCCTGGTGCCGCTCCCGGGCGCGATCGACCAGGATCAGTTCGCCAATGCCGGCGTCTTGTCGCAGGTGAACGGCGCGCTGCGCATCGTGCAGACGGACTTTACGCCGGACCGATTGGCCTCGGAGATTTCAGCGCTCGCCGCCGAGCCGGCGCGCCTCACCGCGATGGCCGCTTCAGCGCGCGCGGTCGGGCGGCTCGATGCCGCGGAGCGGCTCGCTGATCTCGTGATGAAAGTCGCTGGAATTTAGACCGCTTGCGCGCAAATTGCCCCTTGTCATGCCCGGTGAAGGCGGGGCATCAGGTGTCTGAGCGCGGCTGATTTGATCCGTATGCCGCTGCCGTGCACCGGCTCGTCCGGGTGTCAGCGGGCGGCGCGCCGCGCCGACCCGCTGCCGGACGATGACGCAAGGAAGCAAGCATGAGACTGCCGCGCGAGATCGGACCCATCCACTTCGTCGGGATCGGCGGTATCGGCATGAGCGGCATCGCCGAGGTTTTGATTAATCTCGGCTACACCGTGCAGGGATCGGACGCTTCCGAGAGCGGCAATGTCGCGCGCCTGCGCGACAAGGGCATCACCGTCACCGTCGGCCACAAGGCCGAGAATGTCGATGGCGCCGATGTGCTCGTCGTGTCGACCGCGATCAAGCGCGATAATCCCGAATTGACGGCGGCGCGCGCGCGGCGCATTCCCGTGGTGCGCCGTGCCGAGATGCTGGCGGAATTGATGCGGCTGAAAAGCTGCGTCGCCATCTCGGGTACCCATGGCAAGACCACCACGACCTCGATGGTCGCCGCTCTGCTCGACGCCGCCGATCTCGACCCGACCGTGATCAATGGCGGCATCATCAATGCTTACGGTACCAACGCGAGGCTCGGGGCCGGCGACTGGATGGTGGTCGAAGCCGACGAGAGCGACGGCACGTTCTTAAAGCTGCCGGCCGATGTCGCCATCGTCACCAATGTCGATCCCGAACATCTCGACCACTTCAAGACTTTCGAGGCGGTGCAGGAGGCGTTCCGCAATTTCGTCGAGAACGTGCCGTTCTATGGTTTTGCCGTGATGTGCATCGATCATCCGGTGGTGCAGAGCATCGTCGGCAAGATCGAGGATCGCCGCATCGTCACCTATGGCGAAAACCCGCAGGCCGACGCGCGCCTGGTCGACCTGGTGCCGATGGGCGGCGGTTCCAGCTTCAAGGTCGTGTTCCGCGATCGCAAGGCCGATGCGGCGCATGAGATCGCCGATCTCATGCTGCCGATGGCGGGACGGCACAACGCGCTCAACGCCACGGCGGCGATCGCGGTCGCGCACGAGTTGGGACTTTCCGACGATGTGATCCGCAAGGCGATCGCGGGCTTCGGCGGCGTCAAGCGGCGCTTCACCAGGACCGGCGAGTGGAACGGCGTGACCGTGATCGACGATTACGGCCACCACCCCGTCGAAATCGCGGCGGTTCTGAGGGCGGCACGGGAATCCACCAACGGCAAGATCATCGCCGTGGTGCAGCCGCATCGGTTCACCCGGCTGCAATCGCTGTTTGAGGAATTTTGTGCCTGCTTCAACGATGCCGACACCGTTGTCGTCGCCGACGTCTATCCGGCCGGCGAAGCGCCGATCGAAGGGGTCGACCGCGACCATTTTGTCCTCGGCTTGCGCGCGCACGGCCATCGCGAGGTGATCCCATTGCAGAAATCTTCCGATCTCGCCGGCGTCATCAAGGGCCTCGCCGGCCGCGGTGATCTGGTCGTCTTGCTCGGCGCCGGCAATATCACGCAATGGGCCTACGCGCTGCCGGGCGAATTGAAGGCGCTGGGGTGAGGGCGGCGATGCATCTAGGTTCGTCAACGCCGGGCTTGGATAAGCTGCAAGACGTGGATGGCCGGGACAAGCCCGGCCATGACGAATGATCATGACCTTCCCCGACATCACGCCAGCTCTCAAAGCCGCGATGCCGGAATTGCGCGGGCGGCTGCTTGCCAATGAGAGCCTGGCGCCGTTGACCTGGTTTCGCGTCGGCGGCCCGGCGCAGGTGCTGTTCACGCCGTCGGATGAAGATGATCTCGCCTATTTCCTGCGCGCGCTGCCAACAGAGCTTCCAGTCTATGTCGTCGGCGTCGGCTCGAATCTGATCGTGCGCGACGGCGGATTGCCGGGCGTCGTAGTCAGGCTATCGCCGCGCGGCTTTGGCGAAGCCAGCGCCGCGGGCGAGGTCGTCGCCGCCGGCGCCGCCGCGCTCGACAAGCGCGTCGCCGAGGTTGCGGCGGTGGCAAATCTGGGCGGACTCGAATTTCTCTTCGGCATTCCCGGCACCATCGGCGGCGCGCTGCGGATGAATGCCGGCGCCAATGGCGCGGAGACGAAAGACGTCCTGATCGAGGCGGCCGGCGTCGGCCGCGACGGCAGCAAGCACACCTTCTCGAACGCCGGCATGAAATTCGTCTACCGTAACAGTGGCGTCGATCCTTCGATCATCTTTACTTCAGTACGCTTTCGTGGAACGAGCGCCGCGCCCGAGGCGATCCGCGCCCGCATGAACGAGGTGCAGGCCCACCGCGAGACCGCGCAGCCGATCCGCGAGAAGACCGGCGGCTCGACCTTCAAAAATCCGCCCGGCAACAACGCGTGGAAACTGATCGATGCCGCCGGTTGCCGCGGCTTGCGCGTCGGTGGCGCAGAGGTGTCCGAGATGCACTGCAATTTCCTGATCAATACCGGCGATGCCACCGCCCATGATATCGAGACATTGGGGGAGACCGTGCGGGCGCGGGTGAAGCAAGCTTGCGGAATTGAGCTACAGTGGGAAATTAAGCGCATCGGGATTCCCCGATAATTGTCATTCCGGGGCGCGCGTAGCGCGAACCCGGAATCTCGAAGTGAGTCCTCTTCATCTCCAGATTCCGGGTTCGGGCCTTCGGCCCGACCCGGAATGACGGGGAGGAGACACATCCCGGAATGATGAAAGAACGAAGTAATGCGGAACACCATCCTTTTCGGAGGCACCAACAAGGAGCGGCTGGTGTCGGTCGCGACCGCCCAGGCGCTGCATTCGGCCTTGCCGGAGGCCGACCTCTGGTTCTGGGAGGCCGATGACAGCGTGCATGAGACGCAGTCGCAGACCCTGCTGGGTCATTCGCGTCCGTTCGAGGAACCGCTCAAGCCCGGCGGCCGACGCGTGGGCCGCGGAATCGAGCAGGCGCTGGATCAGGCCAAGGCCGACGACCGCGTGCTGGTGCTTGGCCTGCATGGCGGCAGGGCGGAGAACGGCGAGCTTCAGGCGATGTGCGAAATGCGGGGCATCCCATTCACCGGTTCAAGCTCCGCGTCCTCGCATCTGGCCTTCGACAAGGTGGCGGCGAAACGCTTTGCCGCGCTTGCCGGCGTGAAGGCTCCACCCGGCATCGCCTTGGACGATATCGAGACTGCATTTGCCGAATACGGCAAGCTGGTTGCCAAGCCGACATATGATGGATCGAGCTACGGGCTGATGTTCGTCAACGCCAAGCAGGATATCGTCGCGGTTCGCCGTGCCGTCCAGACGGAAGCCTATCTGATCGAACCCTGCATCGCCGGCACCGAGGCGACCTGCGGCGTGCTGGAGCAACTGGACGGCGCGTTGATCGCGCTGCCGCCGATCGAAATCGTTCCGGCTGACGGCGCGTTTGATTATCGCGCGAAGTACCTCGCCCAGGCGACGCAGGAGATCTGCCCCGGACGATTTGCGCCTGAGGTCAGCGCGGCGATCATGGCGGAGGCGGTCAAGGCGCATCGCGCGCTATCCTGCGGCGGCTATTCGCGGTCGGATTTCATCATCTCAAAAGAAGGGCCGATCTTTCTCGAAACCAACACTTTGCCGGGGCTGACCGCGGCCTCGCTCTATCCGAAGGCGCTCAAAGCCCAGGGGATCGAGTTCGCCGACTTTCTGCAACAGCAGATCGTGCTGGCGGAACGGCGCGCGCGAAAATAGCGATTTA
>WNGJ01007171.1_pt1 | contig 23286 bp, 22 predicted proteins | sample 5400611 | NCBI WGS metagenome assembly WNGJ01 (sample SAMN13153375, study PRJNA577476) | soil metagenome | isolation source: 40 cm soil or saprolite under Garry oak tree replicate 1 | place: USA:California | collected 2016-06-15
CTTCAATTGTCACACGCGACAGAAGGTTACGCATGTCGGAGAAAAAGCCTTTAAAGGTCGAACGTCGCGAGGTCCAGCTCGTTGGCACCCTCCATCGCAGCGAGCGCGACGGCCAAGTCCTGGATCGCAAGGCCGGTGGAGTCGAAGATCGTGATGTCGCGATCGGAGCCGCGCCCCTTCGCAGTACCTATAAGGACTTCGCCAAAGCGAGCCACGTCGTCACGGCTGAGCACGCCAGCCTCGACGGCCAGCATGAGGTCGCCGTTGTGGGAAGCTTGCTCCCAGTCATCGGCGTAGATCCGACCACGCGGCCGTATTCCCTTGGCGGCGACCTGCTCCCAGTCGTCGGAATAGATGCGCCCGCGGCCGGGTGTTCGGTTTGGCGCACCCTGCTCGCACTTGCCCCAGAAGCGTAACGTTCGGGCGCTCATGCACCGGCGTCCGTCAGCCACACTTGGAGCTCCGCCGGGTCGGGTGTGGGCGTCGACGACGTATCGTCGACGCCATGGGTGTCCGCGAGGCAACTCTGGAGGAGACCGAGCAGGACTCGTGTGCAAAAGCGACGGTTGGTTCGTCGTCAACGCGCGCGAGGTGCGGTGGTACGAGTCGGAGGGCTGGGGCAAGTTCTCCAACTTCGGCGGTGACACGCTCTTCGACCAACTCGGATTCGGCGTCACTGTCCTCGGTGCCGGTCAGCCGCTGTCGATGTACCACTGGGAGAGCGACCAGGAGGACTTCTTGATCCTCTCCGGCACGGCCAACTTGATCGTCGAGGCCAAGAGCGGCCGCTCAAGCTGTGGGACTTCGTCCACTGCCCTCCATACACCGAACACACGATCGTCGGCGGTCCGTGCGTCGTGCTCGGCGTCGGCTCCAGGGAGCGCCACACCGAGATCGGGTCCGACGGGCGCCGCCACGGGCGCCAGGGCGAAAGCAAGTACACCGTCAACGAAACGGCGCTGAGGCACAGCGCCGGCATCGAGCCCGCCACGCTCCAGGACGAGGCATACGCACGCTTTCCGCAGCGGACGCCCGTGCGCTACGGCGGCTGGCTCGACCGGCTCTTCGAGGCGAGTTCTTCTTAGACGTCGAAAAGCGGAAGCTCGAGCTCCTCGACGCGTTCCATCGCTGCGAGCGCGATGGCGAGGTCCTGAATCGCGAGCCCAGTCGAGTCGAAGATCGTGATGTCCCGCTCCGACTGCCGTCCCTCCGCAGTACCTATAAGAACGTCGCCGAGTTGGGCCACGTCGTCGCGGCTGAGCACCCCAGCTTTCACCCCGAGCATAAGGTCGCCATTGTGGGAAGCTTGCTCCCAGTCGTCGGCGTAGACGCGACCGCGGCCGGGTGTTCCCTTTGGATCATCCTGCTCCCAGTCGTCGCAGAAGACGCGCACGCGCGCCAGCTCCTCGACCGCGATCTCCGCCTTGCCCGGCCCGTCCGCTCCCATCAGGCTCGCATGCTGACCGGGACGAAGCGAGCCTTCTTCGAGCACGATGTTCCGGCCTGGCGTGACGGTCACGAGGAGATCCGCGCCGAGCGCTTCGTCGCGACCCGGTGCGACCTCGGCGCCGACTCGCGCCGCGACCTCCTCGGCTCGCGCACGGTCGACGTCCCACAGCTGCACGTGGCGCCCTCGCGCGATGAAGGTTTGCGCGGCGGCCTCGCCGTTGACACCGGCGCCGATCACGGCCGCAGTCTCCGCATCCGCTCGGCCCAGCGTCTCTGCCGCGAGCACCGCCGCCGCTCCCGTGCGCAGAGCGGTCACTGCGCCCGCGTCGAGCACCGCCTTCGGCATCCCATTCGTCGCATCGGAGAGGAGAACGAGCCCGGTGACAGTCGGCAGTCCGTGGGCGGGATTGCCGGGGAACGACGTCACCCACTTCAGCAGCGCGTGTCCCGCGCCCAGCGCCGGCATTGCGCGAAAGTCTCCTTCCGGGTAGGCCGGCACATAGACCTTCGGCGGCATCGTCCACTCGCCGCGTGCATACGCGATGAACGCCTCGCGCACGGCCTCCAGGGCACTCTCGGGCGAGACGGCCTTGCGCACCTGTGTCCCGTTGAAGAAGGGGATCACTTCGACCAGCCTCCTGTGTCGCCCTTGTACGTGCCCGCGAAGAGCGCACGCGGCGTACGCATGATGATCTTCAAGTCGAGCCAGGGCGAGCGATGCTCGACGTACCAGACATCCAGCTCGATCCTTTCGTCCCAGGGCACGCGCGCACGGCCCTGGATCTGCGCCCACCCGGTGATCCCGGGCCTCACTTCGAGTCGGCGTCGCTGCCGCAGCGTATAGCGCGCGACCTGATACGCCAGTGTCGGGCGCGGGCCGACGAGGCTCATGTCTCCGCGCACGACGTTCCAGAGCTGGGGTAGCTCGTCGATCGAGAGCCGGCGGAGGAGTCGCCCGGCGCGCGTGATGCGCGGATCACCCTCGTTGACGGCGAAGCCGGCGCCCTTGTGCTCCGCCCCGACCTCCATCGTCCTCAGCTTGACGAGCTCGAACTCCTTTCCGTTCAGGCCCACGCGCTGCTGCCGGTAGAAGAGGGGTCCGCCGTCGTCGAGCTTGATCGCGAGCGCTGCGGCGGCGAGCAGGGGGCTTGCCACCGCCAGCCCGAGCGCGGCGGCCACGGCGTCGAGCGCGCGGTTCAGCGTGTCCCTTCCGCTTTGGCCCAGACAGCGGGAACGCCGAAGCGCAGATACCGGACGAGCGAGACGACCGTAGCCCACGTGACGAGCACGTAGTAGCGCGCGATCCCGACGCCGAAGGCGGCGGCGAGTAGCAAACCGAGCTGTGCTCCGAGCACGACCTCGAACACAGTCCCTTGACGCACGAGCGCGATCGAAGATCCGAGCAGGACGAGATGCAGGAGACCGCTCGCATAACGCAGGTGCCGATGAGACAGGACCTCGAGCAGATACGTCGGTCCGAGTCCGCGCAGCATCCTTCCACGCAGGACGATCAGCCAGCAGTGCTCGAACATGCGCACCTTGCGGCGGTACTCGTCCTCGATGTTGCGCGACGGCTTCTCCGACGCAAGCGCCTCCGGATCGTAGACCGCACGGCGTCCCTGTTGCACCATCAGATACGGCAGCGCGAGGTCGTGACCGAACCGCGGGTCGACGTCGACGTAATCCGAGCGCCGCACCGTGTAGATCGCGCCGATCCCGCCTGTGATGGAGCCGAGCTCCGACTCGTTGCGGCGCAGCCAGCCCTCGAAGCGCCAGTAGGTCCCTTCGCGGTTCGTTCCCTCGGCCGTCTCGTAGACGCTCGAGCCGCAGACGTACGCAACGTCGGAATCCGCGTAGTTGCGCACGAGCTTGCGCAACGCGTCCGGTTGCCACCGAGCGTTTGCGTCCGAGAACGCGAGGATCTCGCCCTGGGTCTCGCGGACGGCCCGATTTTGGGCCGCGACCTTGCCTTCGCGAGGACAGCGCAGGAGCCGGACCCTGGACTCGCGCGCCGCAATCGCCTCGACGAGCTCGTCGGTGCGGTCGTCCGACGCGTCGGACGCGACGACGATCTCGACCTTCTCCGGCGGGTAGTCGAGTGCGAGCAGGTTCCCGACCCGGCGCTCGATGACATCCTCCTCATCGTGCGCGGCGACGATCAAACTCACGGACGGGACGAAGTCCCCCTTCAGAACTGGCCGGGAGCGCAGACGCGCCAGAAGCGCGGCGAAAAGCGGATAGCCGACCTGGGTCCAGACCAGCGCCCCCAACGAGAACCAGAACAGAACCTTCGCGATCACCACGAGGATCGTAGTTTCAGAGACCTTTGACGGCCGCTGCGAGCTTGTGGATCGACTCCTTGGCGTCTCCGAACAGCATCACGGTCTTCGGGTTGAGGAACAGGGGGTTCTCGATCCCGGCGAAGCCGGGATTCATGCTCCTCTTCAACACAACGACCTGTTGCGCGCTGTCGACGTTGAGGATGGGCATGCCGTAGATCGGGCTGCTCGCGTTGTTGCGGGCGTCGGGGTTCACGACGTCGTTCGCCCCGATCACGAGCGCTACGTCGGTGCGCGGGAACTCCGCGTTCGCGTCGTCCATCTCCTTCAACTGCGGATAGGGCACGTTCGCCTCCGCGAGCAGGACGTTCATGTGGCCGGGCATGCGTCCGGCAACGGGGTGAATCGCGTACGAGACGTCGACGCCCCGCGACTCCAGCAGATCGGCGAGCGCGCGAACGTCGTGCTGCGCCTGTGCGACCGCCATCCCGTAACCGGGAACGAAGACGACTTTGTTCGCGTAGGCGAGCATGACGGCAACGTCGTCCGGGGTCGTCGAGCGCACCTGGCCGTCGGCATCCCCACCTGCGGCGGCGCCGGCGGCAGACGGAGCGAGTTGGCCGAACGCACCGAAGAGCACGTTCGCGACGGACCGGTTCATCGCCCGGCCCATCATGATCGTGAGGAAGGTTCCCGACGCTCCCACGAGCATGCCGCTGACGATCAGGACGTTGTTCTCGAGCTCGAATCCCGTTGCCGCCGCTGCAAGACCGGTGAAGGCGTTCAGCAAAGAGATTACGACCGGCATGTCGGCGCCGCCGATCGGCAGCACGAACAGGATCCCGAAGAGCGACGCACCGGCGATCAGAGCCCACATCAGCCACTGTTGCTCCGCACCTGCCGTGATCGCGATCCCGGCTGCGAGCAACGCGGCGAAGAGGAGCCCGTTCACGACCTGCTGCAGCGGGTACGTGATCGGGCGTCCGCGGATCAGCTCCTGCAGCTTCGCGAACGCGATCATCGAGCCCGAGAAGGAGATGCTCCCGATGATTGCGGAGAGCCCGATCGATGAGCTGATGTCCGCCTGAAGCGTTCCCGGATCGGGTGCGTGCAGGTGGAACTCGGCCAGCGAGATCAACGCCGCGGCGCCGCCGCCGACGCCGTTGAAGAGCGCGACCATCTGCGGCATGGCCGTCATGTGCACTCTGCGCGCGGCGATCGCGCCGAACGCGCCGCCGACGATCATGCCGACGAAGATCTCCCAGTAGCTGTCGACGCCCTTCTGCAGGAAGGTGACGACGATGGCGACCAGCATCCCGGCCGCGCCGATCTGGTTTCCCCTCCGCGCAGTTGCCGGGCTCGACAGGAATCGCAACGCCAGGATGAACGTCACGATCGTGATCAGATAGAGAAGATTCGTGACCTCGCGGCTCACGTGTCGGGTTTCTTCTCCCGCTTCTTGAACATCTCGAGCATGCGGTCGGTGACGACGAAGCCGCCGACGACGTTCGCAGACGCGAGCACCACTGCGACGAGGCCGATGACGCTGGTGAGCGTGTCCTTGTGATCGAGGCCGGCGACGAGCATGGCGCCGACGATGACGATCCCGTGGATCGCGTTCGTGCCGGACATCAGCGGCGTGTGCAGCAACGTCGGCACCTTCGAGATGACCTCGAAGCCGAGGAAGATCGCGAGCACGAGGATCGTGACCTCGAACGTGAGCAACAGGCCGTGACTCATACGGGGGTCGCCTCCTTCTCGCGAGTCACACATGCACCTGCAGTGATTTCGTCGTTCCAATCGAGCGCGAGCTCGCCCTCCGGGGCGAGATGCTGCAGTAGCGCGCTGATGTTGCGCGCGTACAGCTGGCTCGCGTGGAACGGCATCGTCGCGGCGAGGTTCGTCAGGCCGATAAGCGTCACGCCGTCCCGCTCGACGACCTTGCCCGGCTCGGTCGATTCCGCGTTGCCGCCCGCCTCGGCCGCGAGATCGACGATGACCGAGCCCGGACGCATCCGGGCGATCGCCGCCGCGGGGATCAGCTTCGGCGCCGGCCGCCCGGGGATGAGCGCGGTCGTGATCACGACGTCGTACTCCGGGATCCGCGCGGCCAGCTCCTCCTGCTGTTTTCGCTGCTCCTCCGTCGTCAGTTCGCCGGCGTACCCGCCGGCAGTTTCCTCGCCGCGCACTCCGAGCTCGAGGAAGGTCGCGCCGAGGCTCTCCACCTGCTCCTTGACGACCGGGCGCACGTCGAAGCCGGCCACGACTGCACCGAGTCGGCGTGCAGTGGCGATCGCCTGCAGCCCTGCCACTCCGGCTCCAAGCACGAGCACCTTCGCCGGAGCGACGGTCCCCGCCGCGGTCATCAGCATCGGAAAGAACCGCGGGAGGCTTTCGGCGGCGAGCAGGACGGCCTTGTAGCCCGACACGGTCGCCTGCGACGAGAGCGCGTCCATCGACTGGGCGCGCGTGGTCCGGGGGATCGTCTCCATGGCGAACGCCTGAACGCCGCGTTGCGTCAACAGCTCGATCCCGTCTGGATCCGTGAGCGGCTCGAGGAATCCGATCAGTAGCTGGCCATCACGAAACCGCTCCACCTCTTCTCGCGTCGGCTTCCGTACCTTGACGACGGCATCCGCGTCCCAGACTTGATCCGCGAGCACCGCGCCGGCCTCGCGGTACGCCTCGTCGGGAAAGGACGCAGCCGCCCCGGCGCCGCGCTCGACGACGACCTCGAACCCGTTTCCACGTAGCTTCGCGACGGCGTCAGGGACGAGCGCCACTCGACGCTCGCCCGGCTCGACCTCCCGCGGAACGCCGATTCGCACGGCGCGATCTTACGTACCCTGGCGACGCGTGACGCACTTCATCCACACGTACGGGCTCTGGTTCCTGTTCGGGATCGTCTGTCTGGAGTCCGCGGGCCTCTGGCTTCCCGGCGAGACGGCCCTGATTGCCGCGGGTGTCTACGCGTCGAAAGGGCATCTCTCGATCGTCGGCGTGATCGTGGTTGCCGCAGCCGCGGCGATCATCGGCGACAACATCGGGTACTGGCTCGGACGCGAAGGTGGCCGCCGGCTGATCGAACGCTACGGCTGGTTGAAGCGTCAGACCGACCGCGTGATGCCGACCGCAGAGCGGTTCTTCGAGAGGCACGGTGGCAAGGCCGTCTTCTTCGCCCGTTTCTTTGGTGGAGTGCGGGTCACCGGGGCGTGGATGGCCGGGATCACGCGGATGTCGTGGTGGCGGTTTCTCTTCTGGAATGCGCTCGGCGGAATCGTCTGGGCCACCGGCGTCGGTCTCATCTCGTTCTACGCCGGAAAGGCCGCGGCCGATGCAATCGCGCGCTACGGCGCATACGGGGGAATCGGGATTGCTGTTCTGATCGTGCTCGCCCTCGTCGCCTTCCATCTGGTGCGGCGCCGCGCGGAGACTGCGTGAAGGCAGTTGCCTGGGCGGCATTGCTCTGCGCGCTACTCCCAGGTGGCGTGGCGACCGGGGCGGCCCCGTTGCCCGCGTTCGACCATGTCGTCGTGATCGTCTTCGAGAACAAGGAGGCAACGAGCGTCCTCGGCAGCCGCGCGGCTCCGACGTTCAACTCCTACGCACGGCGTTACGCGAAGCTCACGCGCTACTACGGCGTCACTCATCCGAGCCTGCCCAACTACCTCGCGCTCGTCTCGGGCTCGACACAGGGGATCACGAGCGACTGCACCGACTGTGTCGTCGACGCACAGAGCCTGGCGAACACGATCGAGGCTTCCGGCCGAACCTGGAAGACCTATGCCGAGGGTCTGCCTGCGCCCGGGTTCCTCGGTGCGTTCAAGGGGCGCTACGCGAAGAAGCACGATCCTTTCGCCTACTTCCGCGACATCGCGGAAGACCCGGTCCGACGCGCACGACTCGTCCCGCTTACCCGATTGGCTCTCGATCTCCGTGCCGGAACACTGCCCAGTTTTTCGCTCGTCGTTCCCGACCTTTGCCACTCGATGCACGACTGCTCGGTCACAGTCGGCGATGCGTGGCTCCGGAGCCAGGTCGGGAAGTTCCTGAAGCTGCCGAAGACGGTCGTGTTCGTCGTGTTCGACGAAGGCGCGAGCAGCGTCGGCGGAGGCGGCCATACGGCAGCTCTGGCCCTGGGGACAGCAGTGCGGCCCGGCTCTCGTTTCGCCGGCGTGACCGGCCACTACGGTCTTCTCCGCACCATCGAGCAGGCGTGGGGGCTTCCTCTCCTCGGACACTCGGCTCACGTCGCCCCGATCACGGGCATCTGGCACTAAAGGGAAACGCGCGGCGGTCTGGAATGACGTCGAGCCGATGCTGGTCGACCTCGCCTCCGCGCTGGCTGCGCGCGATCCCGCTACCGCAGCCCATTGTGCGCGCGTCACCTTCCTGTCCCGGCGCCTTGCGGCCTGGCTCGGCTGGGACGAGCAGAAGCTCCGCACGCTCGACGTCGGAGCGCCGCTCCACGACATCGGCAAGGTGACGATCTCCCAGACGCTCCTGCGCAAGCGGGGTCCCCTGCTGCCGCAAGAGCTGGCCGAGATCCGGACGCACCCGGCCGCAGGCGCGAAACTGATCAGTCCGGTTGGACCAGCGCGAGATGCGTTGCCGTACGTCCTGTACCACCACGAGCGCTGGGACGGCTGCGGCTATCCGACCGGCCGACGTGGGACGCAGATTCCCGAAGGAGCGCGGCTGCTCGCGGTCGCCGATGCCTTCGACGCGATGACCTCCACTCGTCCTTACCGTCGTGCACTCCCGACCAAGCGCGCGCTCGACGAGATTCGACGTTGCGCCGGATCGCAGTTCGATCCGACATTCGCACACGCGTTTCTCGACGCGTGGAGCGCCGGCGCGCTCGCCGACGCCGCAGCGATGTAGCTCTCTTTTACAGCGTCGCCCAGACTTCGAGCTTCGACTTCACCCTGCGGATGACCTCGTCGGTGTACTCGCTCGTGCCCGAGTGCCCGCCGAGATCGGCCGTGCGGACTCCTTGCGAGACCGCCTCGAGGCATGCCTCGCGGATTGCGCGGCCGACTTGCTGCGAGCGCTCGTCGCCGTAGGCGAGGAGTGCTGCACCTGCGAGGATCATCGCCATCGGGTTCGCGACGTTCTTGCCGCGCAGCGAGGGGGCAGTCCCGTGCGCCGCTTCCGCCATCAACGCCTTCGGCTCGTAGTCCTCTTCGAACGCGACCAGCAGCGATTCGGAGCCGGCGATCGAGCCGAAGAGCGGCAGCACGAGGTCAGACAGGATGTCGCCGTCGCGGTTGAGCGCGGGAATCACCAGCGGGTCGCCGGCGGAGGCGAGGAGCAGGGCGAAGGTCGCGTCGATGAGTTGCGGCTCGTACGGCACGTCCGGATGTCGCTCCGACGCCGCGTCCATCTCCTCTTTCAGCATCCCTTCGTACGTCGGGCTCACGGTGTACTTGGGGCCGCCGAATACCTTCGCTTCGACTTGCTCGGCGAGTCGGAACGAGAACTCGGCGACGGCACGGCAGATCCGGCGCTCGATGCGCTCCGTGCGGAATGCCACCTCCTCGTCGCCCTCGCCCTCGCGCCACTCTTTCGCGCCATACGCGTCTCCGACCGCCATGCGCACAATCGAGATCGGCGCATGCACGCCGCCGAACGGCACCACGCCTGGAATGCGGCGCCCGGTGCGCACGATCACCTTTCCACCGATCTCCTCCCGCAGGATCCGGTTCGGCGAACCGATGTCGTCGCGTCCCTCCGGCGTGATCGTCGCAGCCTTGAGGCCGAGGCCGTACTCTCGAATCGCCCTGGCGGCTTCGTGAACGACGCGGTTCTTGTTTTCACGCCGCGAGCCCAGCGAGAGGTCGAAACGGGGGAACTCGAGCTCGAGGCCTGTCACATGCGGTGCGAGGACGCGCAGGGCCTCCTCCAGGAGTTCCTGCCCGGTTTCATCGCCTTCAAGCACCACGATCGTTTTGGCGTCCACCGGTCCGGACACTAGCGGGGAGCATGCCGAGGAAGGGGGGATTCAGACGCGAAGGTTCGCGCGGGCGGTTCCGCTACGTCGACGCGCGCGGAAATCGCATCACCGACGAGGAGAAGCTCGAGCGGATCAAGTCGCTCGTGATTCCGCCTGCCTGGAAAGACGTCTGGATCGCGGGCAGCGCTTCGTCCAAGCTCCAGGCCACCGGCGTCGACGCGGCGGGTAGAAAACAGTACATCTACCACCCGAATTTTCGCGCTCAGCAGGAGCAGGCGAAATTCGACCGTCTGATTCTCTTTGCCGAGCGTCTGCCGGACCTGCGCGCGGCGATGTCGGAGCACATGGACAACGACCTTCTGGATCGCGAGCGGGTCTCGGCTATCGCCACGCGTCTGATCAACCGCGGGTGGTTCCGCGTCGGGACGGAGCGCTACGCGAAGGAGTCGCGGACCTTCGGCATCACAACCCTTCGCAAAGACCACGTGCGCGTGCGTCGACATCGGATCGAGTTCGACTTTCGGGGCAAGCATGGATCCGCAGTTCGCACGACGCTCGTCGATGAGGAATTGGCCGACGCGATCGAGGAGCTTCTCGCACTCCCGCGCGGCAGCCGTCTCTTCCGCTACGAGTGGGACGAAGGCCTGTGTGCTCTCACGGGCCCGAAGCTGAACGACTACGTCCGGGCTTATCTCGGCGACGACTTCACGGCGAAAGACTTCCGTACCTGGGGCGGCACGCTGATTGCGGCCGTCGCACTTGCGGAACGCGGTCCGGCCGAGACCGAGAGCGATGCGAAGCGCGCGATTGCCGCGGTCATGCGCACGGTCGGAAAGGAGCTCGGGAACACACCGGCAGTTGCGCGCAGCTCGTACGTCAGTCCGGCGGTGATCGAGCAGTATCTCGACGCGACAACGATCGAAGATTTCCGCCCTCGCCATTTGCGGGTTGTAGGTGCACGTGATTTAGGTCTCGACCGGGAGGAACAGGCCGTGTTGAGCCTGCTCCGTTCCTGGCGAATTAAGCAGTCGCGAGCGGTCGCTTGATTCCAGATCCTTTCCGCTAGGCTCAGGCGCAAATCAACTCGCTTTGGGAGGGAGAAATCCGTGGCACGTGTTACGAGACTGGTCTGCGACGATTGTGGCAAGGAAGTCGAAGAGGCCAAAGGTGCGGTGATGCGGATCAATTTCACGGACGCGCGGCGCGGCTCCAAGCAGGCCGATCTCTGTGACACCTGTGCCGGCAAGATGCCGGGTCAGGCGGTTGCACGACGGGGCAGACGACCCAAGACCACTGCCGCATAGCCTTTCCCGCTCGTAGCGTCCGGCGCGTGGGGCGTCGTCTGAACGCCCGACTAGAGTGGGTCAGTTGGGTCTGAACCTCATCACCGGCCCGGCGAATGCCGGGAAGGTGCGGCTCCTGCTCCACCGATATCTCGAGGCGCTGCCTCTGGAGCCGTACCTGATCGTGCCGAACCGGTCGGACGTCGAGCGCGTGGAGCGCGATCTGCTCGAGATCCAGCCGGCTCTCCTCGGCGGTTCGATTGGCACGTTCGACGACGTCTTCAAGCGGCTCGCGTGTGGTGGCAGCGAGTCGCGTCCCGTCGCGACGGAGGCGCAGAGGGCACTCATCGTCAGGCGTGCCCTCGCGGGTCAGTCGCTCAACGGGCTCGGCCGCTCGGCCCGCTTCGGCGGGTTCGCCGACGCGCTACTTGGAACGGTCGGCGAGCTCGAGTCCGGACTGCTCGACCCGAACGATCTGGACGGCGAGTTGGCAGCGTTGTACGCGGCCTACCGTGCGGAGCTCGACCGCCTCGGTATGTGGGACCGCGATCTTCTGCGGCGGCGTGCGGCCGAACGGGTTGCCGGGGAGCTCGACGCGTGGGGCGGGGAACCCGTCTTCGCGTACGGCTTCGAGGATCTGACCGGCGCGGAGTGGGCGCTACTGCAGGCGCTTTTCGCGGAGACCGTGCTGCAACCGCCGCCGATCGAAGGCGCGATCCGCTTCTTCGAGAGCGCCGGCAAGCGCGGGGCGCTGGAGCTCGTCGGCGAAGAGCTCCTTTCGCTTCTGAGGTCCGGCGTTGCCGCGGACGAGATCGGAATCGTCTGCCCGTCGCTCGAGCGTTGGCAGGCACCGCTCGAGACCGCGCTCGGCACGCTCGGAGTTCCCTACGCGCTCGAGGCTTATGCACCTTTCGACAGGACGCCATACGGCCAGGCGCTGTCGAGCCTCCTTCGATTTGCGTGGCTCGGCGGGGGCCGCGGCGATCTCTATGCGTTCCTGCGCTCGCCCTACTCGAGCTTCACGCGGCAGAACGTGGACTTCCTCGAAGGACGCCTCCGCGGACGCGCCGTCGATTCGCCCGAGCGCGTCGAAGAAGAGACGATCAGGCTGCGCGACGGCCAGCCGTTGGCGGTCCTCGAGGCGCTCCGATCTGCGCCCTCGCCACTCGACGCGGTCGCCGGGCTCGCGACGTTCATGTTGCGCGCCGCGTACGGGCTCGAGTCGCCGCCGGTGGGCGAGCTCTCGCGCCAGGACATTCGCGCACACGAGGCAGTGATGCGGTTGGTCGAAGAGCTGCGGGGCTGGAGCGAGCTCGAGGGCCCCCTCTCGATCGAAGAGGTGTTCTCGGCGGTGGAGCGCGCGGAAGTGCGTCGCTCATCCACCGCCGAAGCCGGACGGGTCGCTGTGCTCGACCTCCTGCGGGCGCGCACCCGCAGATTCGAGGTGGTGTTCCTCCTCGGGCTGGAGGAGGGAAGTCTCCCGCGCCGCGGTCACGAGTCGCCGTTCCTCGGCGACGACGCACGCCGCGATCTCGACGAGCGCTCGCGCGCCCGGCTGACGCGACCGGATCAAGTCGCACGCGACCGCTACCTCTTCTACACCGCGTGCACACGCGCGAGCAGGCGGCTCTATCTCGTGCGCGAGGCCGCGACGGACGAGGGCAGCCCCAGGGAGCCGAGCCCGTTCTGGGACGAGCTGCAGGCCGTCTTTCCAAAGGACGACGTCGCGCGTTGGACGCGCCGCCGCCCGCTGTCCGCGCTCACATGGCCGCTGGAAGAGGCACCGACGGACAGGGAACGTCTGCGGGCGGTCGCCATTCGTGCCGCCGACGACGGCGTGACGGCCGACGCAATTGCAACGGCGAACGGTTGGGATCGCCGGCTCGCCCGCGCCCTGCGTGCGTTCGACCGGCCGACGCGGCTGACGCATCCCCAGGTTCTCGCCGAATTGGCAGCGAAGACGACCTTCGGCGTCACTGAGCTGGAGCGGTTCGCGGACTGTTCCTCGATCTGGTTCCTCGAGCGCCTGATCGATCCGAAGAGCATCGACGCGCGCGTCGATGCACGCCTGCGTGGGTCGGTCGCCCATCAGGTGCTCTTCCGCTTCTACTCCGGGCTGCCGAAAGAGCTCGGCACGGATCGGGTCGAACAGGATCGCGTCGAGGACGCGGTCGCTTTCCTGCGGCGATGCCTGGACGATGCGGTGCAGGGCGTGCGCCTCGAGCTCACCGACCTGCAGCAGCGCGAGCTTCGACACGGTCTCTGGCGAGATCTCGAGGCGTTCGTCCGCGAGGAGGCGGCCGCGGACATGCCGCTCGTTCCGCGCCGATTCGAGGTGCTGTTCGGATCCGAGCGGTCTGCCCCCGAGCTCCAGCGCGGCCTCGAGCTTGCCGCAGGCATGACCCTCTCGGGAAAGATCGATCGCATCGACGTCGACCCGTTCAGCGCACGCGGAATCGTCCAGGACTACAAGGCGGGCAAGCACGCGCACTCAGCGCAGCAGATCGAGTCCGAGAAGCGTCTCCAGATTCCGCTGTACATGCTCGTGCTGCGCGACCTCGTCGGCGTCGAGCCGCTGGGCGGTCTCTATCGCCCGCTCTCCGGCGAGCGCAGGGCACGCGGGCTGCTCCGCGCGGACGCGCGCGAGGACGGCATCCCCGGCTTCGCGAAGAACGACTATCTGCCGGAGGACGAGTTCTGGGGCAAGGTCGAAGGAGCGCGCGAGCTCGCCGTCGAGATCGTCGAACGGATCCGCACGGGCGACGTGAAGCACGATCCCAAGGGCGGCGACTGTCCGACCTGGTGTGAGCTCTGGTCGATGTGCCGGATCAGAAGAGCATGAATCTCAACCCCGAACAGCTGCGCGCGGTCGAGGCGCACGGGCTCGTGTTCGTCTCTGCAGGCGCGGGCACGGGTAAGACGAAGGTCCTCGTCGAGCGTTTCGCCCGTGCGGTGTGCGACGCGGGAATCGACGTCGAGTCGATCCTCGTGATCACGTACACCGAGAAGGCGGCGGGCGAGCTACGGAGCCGGATCCGTGCCGGACTGGTCGAGCGCGGACGCCCGGACCTCGCGCGCGAGCTGGACGGAGCGTGGATCTCGACGATTCACGGCTTCTGTCACCGATTGCTGCGCTCCCATCCGTTCGCAGCCGGTGTCGACCCGCGGTTTCGCGTGCTCGACGAGAGCCAGGGGCGCGTCCTCCGTGGTGAGGCGTTCGCCGCCGCTCTTTCGGCCTTCTGCGCAACGGACGACCCGGCGCGGCTTCGGCTGCTCGCCGTGTACGGAGCGGACGGCCTGCGCCGCATGCTCACCGGCGTCTACGAGACGCTCCGTTCGGCCGGCCGCGAGCTCATGCTCGAGCTCGGCGAGCATCCCGGCCTCGCCGCGCGAGTCGACGAGTTCCGGGAGGCTGCGCGGTGCCTGACCGAAGACGGCGGCTCCGGCGACGCGCAACGCGAGACGGCGAGGCGGGCGCTCGCCTACCTCGAGCCGGACGCGACGGCGGATCGCCTCCTCGACCTCGGCGACCTGAGGTTGCGAGGCGAGCGCGCGGCAACCTACGAGGAGGCACGCCGCCGCTTGGAGCAGACCGCGCTGGACGAGCTCGCGGCGGCCGACCGCGATCTGCTGCAGGAGCTGCTCGCCGGCTTCGCCGCCGCGTATCAGGAGGGAAAGGACCGCGAATCCGCACTCGACTTCGAGGACCTGCAGCTGCGCGCGCGCGATCTTCTGCGGGACGACAAGGCGATCCGAGAGCGAGAGCAGCTGCGCTTCCGTTCGATCATGGTCGACGAGTTCCAGGACACGAACCGGCTGCAGTGCGAGCTGATCGATCTCCTCTCCGGTGGGTCGGGTGATCACGAACGTTTCTTCGTCGGCGACGAGTTCCAGTCGATCTATGGCTTCCGCCATGCGGACGTGCAGGTCTTCCGCGAACGGCGCGAGCAAGCCGGTGACGGCGTGCTCCCACTGACGATGAACTACCGCTCACGCCCCGAGGTGCTCGCGGTCGTCAACCACCTCTTCGGCGCCGACTTCGGCGACGAGTTTCAGCCGCTGGCAGCGTCGGGCGACTTCCCGGACCCCGTCTTCGGTGCTCCGGTGGAGCTGCTCGTCACCGATAAATCGACCTACTCCGAAACCGACGTGCACTGGCGGCGCGGCGAGGCGCGTGCGATCGCAAGGCGTATCCGCGATCTCATCGCCGCCGGCGACGCCGCTCCGGGGGAGATCGTCCTGCTGTTCGCGGCCGGGACGGACGCAGAGTGGTACGAGGAGGAGCTGCGTGCGCTCGGCGTCACGACCTATCGCAGCACGGGCCGAGGGTACTTCGGGCAGCAACAGGTCGTCGACCTGCTCGCGTATCTGCGCCTGCTGCGGAACAGGTACGACGACGAGGCGCTCGTGAGCGTACTTGCGTCCCCGTTCGTCGGCATCTCGAACGACGGCCTCGTCCTGCTGCGGCGCGCGGCGCCGAAGCGCCCGCTGTTCGTAGCGCTCGAGCGCGAGCTGCCCGCAACGTTCCCCGAGCGCGACGCTCAGCTCCTGCGCGCGTTTCGCCAGCGCTACGACCGCCTGACCGCGGCTCTGGCGCGGCTTTCCCTCGAACGCTTGTGCGAGCGGATCATCTCCGAGCACGACTACGACCTCGCTGTGCTGGCGCGGTGGGACGGCCGGCGCCGCTACGCGAACCTGCGCAAGCTTGCACGGCTTGCGCGGTCGTACGAGGAGCTGCGCGGTCCCGACGTTGAAGGCTTCGTGCGGTTCGTGCGCGACCAGGAGGCCGTCGGTGCGCGTGAGCTGGAAGCGGTGGCCGAAGAGGAGGGCGGCGATGCCGTCCGGCTGCTGACGATCCATGCGGCGAAAGGCCTCGAATTCAAGGTCGTGGTCGTGGCGGACGCGGGGCGCGACAAGGCGCCGCCCGCGTCTCACGAGATCCTGGCTCTCTCCGACGGGCGCTTCGGCTTCCGCGTCGCCGACCCGATCACGAGCAAGCCGCGTGGCGCGTATGCCTACGACGCCGTCCAGGAAGCGCGAAGGGAAGAGGACCGAGCGGAGCGACTCCGCCTCTACTACGTCGCGATGACCCGTGCGATCGACCGGCTGATCATCTCCGGGTCGATCGATCCCGAACGGACGGCTGACGACACGACGCCGATCGGGTGGGTGCTCGGTCGGCTCGACGCCAAGGAGGAGATCGAGCGCGCCGGCGCGGAGCCCGTGGAGCTCGAGCGCGAGGGCGCCCGCGTGATCCTCCGCGTCGACCGCTTCGCGACAGAGCCGGAAGTCACCGTCGAGTCGTTTCCCGAGGACGGACAGCTCGCGTTGTTCGACGAAGGCGGCGTCGCCGGTGCACTGCCCCCGCTCGTGCCGGCGCTGCAACCGCTCGTCGAGATTGCGGCACCGCCGGTTCATCGTGTCCGCCGCTTGTCGTTCAGCGCGCTCGCGCTGTTCGAGCGTTGCTCGTACCGCTACTACGCCGAGCGTGTCGTCGGGATGAGACCGACCGACGAGCGAAGTGCCGTGCCAGGCACGCCGGGGCTGGCCGCGACCGAGATCGGCGACGCCGTCCACCGGCTGCTCGAGCTGGTGAGCCTGGAAGAGCCGATCCCGCCGGACGATCTCGCCGCGCGCGTGCGCGCCTGGTATCCGCGGGTCACCGACGACGAGCTCGAGCGGATCGGCGGGTTTGTCCGCTCGTACTGCGACTCGGAGCTCGCGCGGCGTGTCGCCGCTCTTCCCGGTGCGCGGCCCGAGCGCCCGTTCGCATTCGAGCACGACGGTGTCCTGTTGCACGGACGGCTCGACGTGCTTCAGCTCGAGCGTGAGCAGGCGGTGGTCGTCGACTACAAGACCAACTCGCTCTCGGAAGGCACTCCGGAGGAGATCGTCGAGCACGACTACCGGCTCCAGCGCCTCGTCTACGCGCTCGCCTGCTTCCGCGCCGGCGCGCAGGAGGTCGAGGTCGTCTACCACTTCCTCGAACGCCCGGACGCGGTCGTCTCGACCGTTTTCCGCCTCGATCAGGTCTCGGATCTCGAAGGCGAGTTGAGCGAAGCGATCGCTCGGATCAACGCCGGCGCGTTCCGGCCGACGCCGAGTGAGTTCATCTGCGCCGGCTGCCCGGCCCTCGACGTCATCTGCGCCGGCCCGCGCCTGCGGTCGGCAAGCTACGCCGAGCACGCACTAGCTACCGTCTGAAACCAGTGCCCCTACCGGCAATACTCGCCGGCCTCTGGCTTGGCGCTCACGAGCCAGAGACTCGGCAGCATCCCCGGCAGGGGCACTAGTGCCCAGAAGCTTCGTCAAGGAGGCGCGCCGGCGCGTCGGCCCGAAGCGTGCTCGCATCCGTGAGATCATCGACCGCCTCGCGGCGGCGCACCCGGATGCGACGATTGCGCTCAAGTCCCGCTCCCCGCTCGAGCTCCTCGTTGCCGTGATGCTTTCCGCGCAGACGACCGACGTCAACGTCAATCGAGTCACGGAGAAGCTCTTCGCCAAGTACCGCAAGCCCGAGGACTACCTCGCCGTTATGCCCGAGGAGCTCGAGCGCGACATCTTCGCGACCGGGTTCTACCGTCAGAAGGCGAAGTCGTTGCGAGGCACGATGGCGATGCTGCTGACGGACTTCGACGGACAGGTTCCCCGCCGTCTCGATGACCTCGTCCGCCTGCCGGGCGTCGCCCGCAAGACGGCGAATGTCGTCGCCGCCGAGCTCGGCGAGCCGCAGGGCATCGTCGTCGACACCCACGTGCGCCGGCTCTCGCAGCGCCTCGGCCTCACGAAGCAGGAGGATCCAGTGAAGATCGAGCGCGACCTGATGAAGATCGTGCCGCACGAGGACTGGGGCCCTTTCCCGCACTTGCTGATCTGGCACGGCCGCCGTGTCTGCGTCGCGCGCTTGCCACGCTGCGAGGAGTGCGTGCTGAACGACCTCTGCCCGTCTTCGCGTGTCTGAGCTCCAGCATCCGGACTCCCGCAGCTTCGAGCTCGTGGCCGACGTCTACGAGCGAGCGCGACCGGGGTACCCGCCCGAGGCCGTGGCCTGGATCGCCGATCGGCTCGACCTGCACCCGGGACGCACCGTGCTCGATCTGGGCGCCGGCACCGGCAAGCTCACCCGCGCTCTCCTGGAGACGGGCGCCCGTGTCATCGCAGTCGAGCCGGGTGACGCAATGCGTGCGGAGTTGGAGCGCGCCGCACCCGGTGCCGAAGCGCTGCGCGGCTCGGCCGAGGACATACCGCTTCCCGACGACAGCGTGGACGCGATCGCGGTTGGACAGGCCTTCCACTGGTTCCGACACGACGTGGCGCTTCCGGAGCTGCACCGGGTGCTTCGTCCAGGCGGCGGCGTGGCGCTCATCTGGAACAACCGCGACCCGGACGCCCCGCTGCATCAGGAGATCGGCAGGTTGATCGCGCCCTTCATTCCGCCCGACCGGCCCGATGCGGAGGAGTGGTCGCGCGAGCTCGGCGAGAGCGAGCTCTTCGGACCGCTCGAAGAGCGCCGCTTCTCCTTCGTTCAACAACTGGACGCGGACCTGCTTGCGGAGCGGATCGCTTCCGTCAGCTTCGTCGCCGCGGCGCCGGCGCCGGCGCGGCGCGAGCTCGACGAACAGCTCCGGCGCGTGGCGCAGAGGCTCGGGGGTCGCGTCGACTTCCCGTACTTGACGCTGGTCTACGTCAGCTTCGCGGTGTGATCGCCACGAGCAGCCCGCCGTCGTCGTCGTAGGCCGGGAAGAAGTCGGCGATCACCGCCTTGCGCTGGCCGGCGCGTGACCTGAGCTCGATCTTCTCGCCCAAGCGGCGTACGCCCCATTCGAGGGCGAGTGCGGCCGGGTTCTGCTCGGCCTCGAAGCCACCGAGGCCGAGCCGCTCGACCAGGTCTGCCCCCAGGAGCTCCTGCTCCTGGTAGCCGGAAAGCTCGAAGACCCCGCGCCCGCTGGCGAGGATCCGCCCGTCCCTGTCGCAGACGACGAACCCGGTGTTGGGTGCCGGGTAGTAGTCGTCCATCAGTTCGAAGAGAAAGCCGAAGCCGCAGCGGTCGCAGGCGACCGGGACGTTGTCGATCTCCTGGAGCCGGTCGTGGTCGATGGATCGCTGCTTGCAGTTGGGGCAGATGAAGTACGGCACCCGTTCAAGGTAGCTGGGTCATATCCATCTGCGTCTCCGGAAGAACACGAGCTGTGCGATCGTCGTGACGACGATCAGCCCCCAGGACCAGGCGTACCCCCATTGCCAGCCGAGCTCGGGGAAGTGGTGCTTGAAGTTCTGGCCGTAGAGCCCGACGATGAAGGTCGGCAGCAGCAGGACCGAGGCGATAACCGTCAGCTTCTTCATCACCTCGTTCTGGTCGTTCGCGATCTTCGCCTGCAGGTAGTCGCGAACGCTCGCGATGAGATCGCGTGAGAGCTCGAGACCGTCGAACGCCCGGAGGAGCTTGTCGTAGGCGCTGTTGAAGGCCACCTCGACGTCGTGCGGGAACACTTCCTCGCCTTCCTCCACCTCGACGACGTTGTCGACGATGCGCCGAACGGCGTCGCGGGTCGGGGAGAGCGTGCGACGGATGTGCAGGAGGTCGTGGCGAAGCTCGCTCAACCGATCGCGGGTCTGAGCGGCCGGGGCTGTCTCGACGCTGTCCTCGAGCTCGTCGATCTCCCCATCCAAGTCATCGACCAGATTGAGGTACCGCTCGGCGATGTCGTCGACGAGCCGGTAGAACATCATCCCCGCGCTGTCCTCCGGGCGGCACGAGTCCCGTGCGGGACGCGGATCGTAGAAATGCTCGCCCGGAGGCGTCTTGCTCACCGTGACGAGGACGTCATGCGTGACGACGACATCGACCTCCTGGTAGAAGATGCGGTCCTCATCGGGAACGGCTACAGCGACGAGAAAGACGCCGAACACATAGTCGCCATGACCCTGAAGCGTCGGGCGGGGCTCGTCTTCGTGCTCTGCTGGCGCCAGCAACTGTTCGAGTGCGGATTCGTAGATCTCCCGCGGGAGCTTCTCGCGCAGCTCCTCCGGGGTCGGATCGATGAGATCGATCCATTCGGCCATCGGCCGAGGCTAGCTGCGGTGTCGGCTAGAGCTAGGAGCGCGGTGCTGCTTCGGCTGCCATCAGGTGCCCTTGCAGCGCGGCGAGGTATTTCTCCGCGTCGAGTGCACCCATACAGCCGGACCCGGCTGCGGTGACCGCCTGGCGATAGACGTGGTCCTGCACGTCGCCGACAGCGAAGACCCCGGGAACGTTCGTCTCCGTCGAGTGTGCCTTCGTGATCAGATAGCCGGCCTCGTCGTGCTCGAGCTGGTCGAGGAAGAGCGCCGTATTCGGATCGTGTCCGATCGCCGCGAAGACACCGTCGGCTTCGAGCTCCCACGTCTCGTCGGTGTTGACGTCACGCAGGCGCACGCCCGTCACCCGCTGGTCTCCGAGGACCTCGTCCACGACTGCGTTCGTTACCCAGTCGATCCTGTCGTTCGCGCGCGCCCGGTCTTCCATGATCTGCGAGGCCCGGAACTCGTCGCGCCGGTGCACGATCGTGACCTTGGCGGCGAAGCGGGCGAGGAAGGTCGCTTCCTCCATCGCGGAATCGCCCCCGCCGACGACCACCACGTGCTTGTCCGGGAAGAAGGCAGCGTCGCAGGTCGCGCAGTACGAGACGCCGCGGCCCTGGAGCTTCCGCTCGGAGTCCAGCCCGAGCTGGCGGGCGGTGGCTCCGGTCGCCACGATCACGGTCTCGGCGCGGTACTCGTCATCCCCAACCCACACCCTGTGGGGGCGCTCGCCGAACTCGACCTTGGTCACGTCGTCGGTGATGAAGTCGGTCCCGAACCGCTCGGCCTGGCGCCGGAATTCCTGCATCATCTCGGGCCCCAGAACGCCGTCGGCGTATCCGGGGTAGTTCTCGACATCGCTCGTGATCATCAGCTGGCCGCCCCAGTTGAAGCCCTCGATCACGAGCGGATTCAGGTTCGCGCGGGCAGCGTAAAGGGCGGCGGTGTAACCGGCCGGGCCCCCTCCGATGATGATCACCTCGCGAACGTCGTTGTCAGTCATGGTCCTCCAATAGTTCCCTGTTTCCCTCTATTAAACGATTTCGGTCGGCTGAAGCTTCCGGGGTCGAGCGGCCGTCGGCGCCCCTCGATGCATAGAATCCGCGCGCGCATGGTACGTAGGGGCGGGCGATGGCTGGAATGGTGACATGGTCGCTCCTGCGGGAGCTGGCCGGATTCCGGGCGGAGAAGGGCTGCGCGATCAGCCTCTGCCTGAACCTCGACCCGTCCGAGGTCCCGACAGCCGGCGACGCCCAGACACGGATGAACTCGATGCTGAACGCCGCGGACAAGACCGACAGGACCGACCTCACCCACGAGCAGCGCTCCGCCCTGAAGGCCGACTTCCAGCGGATCGCGACCTGGTTCGACGACGACTTCGAGCGAAACGGCTCCAAGGGCCTCGCTGTCTTTGCGGCTGGGCTCGACAACTTCTGGCGGACGCTCCCGTTGCCCCAGCCCGTTCGCGACAGTGCAAAAGTCGGCCGCGACTTCTACCTCGCGCCGCTCGTCCCACTCGTGAGCCGCGGGGACGGGACGATCGTCGCAGTGGTCGGACGTGAGCAGGGACAGCTCTACCGCCTGCGCGCAGGCCGGCTCGAGGAGATCGCCGAGCACTACGACGAACAGCCCGGGCAACACGACCAGGGCGGCTGGTCGCAGAGCCGCTACCAGCGGCACATCGAGAAGCTCGTCCAGGAACACCTGAAGGGACTTGCTCAAGAGCTCGATCGCAGCAAGCGGCAGCTGCAGTCGCCGAAGGTCGTGCTGGTCTGCTCGGAGGAGATGCGTTCGGAGTTCACCGATGCGCTCTCGGCCGAGGTGCGGGCGGCGCTGGTCGGTTGGGCACCGGCACAGGCGCAGGCCGGTCCGGCCGAGATCCTCCAGGCCGTGACGCCGGTCCTCGCGGAGGCGGAGGCCAAGGACGAGGCCGGGGTGATCGACCGCTGGCGCGAGGAGGCCGGGCGCAACGCGCGGGCCGCTTCAGGCTGGGAGCAAACCCTCGAAGCGGCGTCGGACGCGCGTGTCGAGCTGCTCCTCTTTCAGGAAGGGGCGGACCGGCCGGCATTCCGTTGTCCGGCGTGCGGACGCGCGGAGGTGTCCGAGGGCAGCTGTCCGCTCGACGGGACGCGCCTCGAGCCGACCGACGCGGGCCTCGACCTGGCCGTGCACCAGACCCTTGCGCACGGCGGTGCCGTCTGGGCGATCCGCCACCACCGGGACCTCGCGCCCGCCGAGGGCATAGGCGCGTTACTGCGCTTCTAGTTGGTGTCTTAGGCCGCGTCGGCCGCGATGCCCGGCAGCTCGAGCACGGTTTCGCCATCGAGCTCTTCTTGTTCCTCGACCGCACGCTCGAGCTTCGTGCCGAACTTGTCGAGCCGCTTGCCTGCCTCGTGGTATTTGGACTGCGCATGGCCCAGATGCGTTCCGACCTTGTCGAAGTCGTCTGCGAACCTGTCGAAGTCGCGCCGGAGATCGGCGACGTAGGCCATCACCTCGTGCGCGTGCTCCTCGATCTGCATGCCGCGCAAACCGAGTGCGATCACCTGCAGGTACGCGGTGAACGTCGTCGGCGAGACGGGGAAGACCCGCCGGTCGTGCGCATACGAGAGCAGAGCTCCCGTCTTGCCGCACGCCAGCTCGTAGTAGACCCCCTCGACCGGGATGTACATGAAGGCGAAGTCATAGGTGCCCTCGTCGGGCCGAATGTACTTGGCCGCGATCGCGTCGATGTGCTGCTTGACGTCCCGGCCGAACTGCCGCTCGGCGAGCTGCCGCTCGTCGTCCGTTTCGGCGTCGACCAGCCGGATGTAGTTGTCGAGCGGGAACTTCGAGTCGACGGGGATCGTCCGATCGGCGCGCACGATCGCGTCGACGCGTTCGCCCGAGTCGAACGTGTACTGCATCTCGTAGGCCGAAGGCGGTAGCCGGTCTCGGAGAAGGTTTTCGAGCAGGAGCTCGCCGAAGCCCCCGCGCGCCTTCGGCGGCCGGAGGGCCTGTTCGAGCCGCGCGAGATCCTTCGCTCGCTCGAGCATCTGCGTCGTCGCCTCGTCCACCTTCCCGAGGCGCTCGTGGATCTTGTTCGTGGTCTGGGATGCGCTCTCGAGCCGGCGGTCGACCTTGGTGTCCAGCTCGCCGAGCCGGCGGTCCATGGTTTCGGTGACCCCCACGAGGCGCCGGTCGACCTCGGCGTTCCGCTCGGACAACTGCGAGCTCCAGTCGGTCCGCAGGTCGCGGAGCGCACGCGCCAGCCAGCCCA
>WNGJ01001461.1_pt1 | contig 23281 bp, 17 predicted proteins | sample 5400611 | NCBI WGS metagenome assembly WNGJ01 (sample SAMN13153375, study PRJNA577476) | soil metagenome | isolation source: 40 cm soil or saprolite under Garry oak tree replicate 1 | place: USA:California | collected 2016-06-15
CAGGAAGAGGTGGTCCTCACCCGCGCTGCCCCACTCGGCCAGTTCCTCCTCGTCGGGCCGCTGCTTATCCAGGTAGTACAGCAGATTGCGCAGGCAGTTCTGGCCGAGCGCGACCCGGCGTTCTTTCGACCCTTTGCCTTTGACCGTGAGCACGCCACGCTTGCGGTCGAAATCCGCGAGGCGCAGCCCGCAGAGCTCCGAGATGCGGATGCCGGTGTCGTAGAACACCCACAGGATGGCACGGTTGCGCACCGCCGCGCGCTCGGCGATCGGTCCGGCTTCATTGGTCGGAGTGCAGGCGAGCAGCAGCCGCTCGAATTCCTCGGCGTCGATGGTCTGGATGAGCGGCTTGCCGACTTTTGGGAACACGACGCGGTCGAAAGGGTTGCTGTGGAGGATTTCGCGATGCACCAGCCAGTGGAAGAAAGCCCGCGCCGAGCGGGCATAGGTCTGGATGGTGCGCTCACTGCGCAGCTTGCCGCGGCTCCCCGGGCTGGTGCGCATCTCGGCGAACCAGCCGCTGATAGCGGGCGCGTCGACCTCGCCCACCAGGCTGATGCCGCGCTCCCGCTCCAGGTAGGTCCGCAGGAGCCCCAGGGCAGTGCGGTGCCACTCCAGGGTCTTGGAGCTGTGGTTGCCCCCAGCGTGATCCTGCAGGTAATCCTCGACCGCGTGCGCGATGGTCGTACCGGCGCGGCGGGACGCCTGCAAGCGCTGCTGCTCCTGTCCCCGCCTGGGCTTGCCGGTGGCCGTCACCGCCCTCTCCGGCACCTGTTGCGCGCGCACTTCGGCCTGCGCGTCGAGCTTGTCGCGCTGGGCGCTGGCGCGGTTCCCGGCGACGTGCTTGCGGCGTCTGAGGGTGGCCTTGCCAAATTCCTGTGGTGCTGATGATTTCTTCGACTCATTCTCGTTCATGGGTGATTGCCTCCTTTGCGGCTTCTTTCGCGCCGGCAGGCACCCGGGCATCGTTCGGGGCAAGAGGCAGGATGTCGCGTCTGCGTGTAGGCAGGATGTCGCGTGTGCCAGGGCAGGATGTCACACCCTGGCAGAGGCAGGATGTCACGTGCATTGAGGCAGGATGTCGCCTGAAAACGAGGCAGGATGTCGCTGCACGCCTTTTGACACATAAAAACATCGTCCCCTTGCTTACCATAACGCTGCCTGGTTGCCGCCAGGCGGCTTCTGACCGGCCTGCAAAGAGACGATGCAAAGAGTGGAGCGGGAGACGGGACTCGAACCCGCGACAGCCTGCTTGGAAGGCAGGAACTCTACCAACTGAGTTACTCCCGCATCGTAAAAGCTAGTTTGAACGAGGAAATCTTTTTCAGGTCGGGGTGCGCGGACTTGAACCGCGGACCTCATGGTCCCAAACCATGCGCGCTACCAACTGCGCCACACCCCGCTACAGCGCTCCACCTGCCTTAACAACACGCGCACTATAGCACGCTTTTAGCGATGTGTCAAGAACTAGTGATCTTTTTTGCGACGATAGCGAAGTTTGAGTTGGAAGAGATTCCAACGCGTCGCAAGGCTGCTCAGGGGATTCCGTCGCAATCGCGTCACCTTGCCGTACCGCGAAGATTGCCCTGGAACGTGAGGGTGTGATACAAACGACAAAATAATCATAAGCGCTAAACACGTGGTGCCGATAAGGGCGATAACGCCGGTGAAAAGGTCCGCATTATCATGTGCAAAAGCCCAGCCACCAGCAAAGAGTGCTGCGCCCCATGCAATCACAAAGCACCACTCCGAGACATCTAAGTGAAAAGATGGCAGGCTGCGTTTGGGCCCGCGTTTGGGCGAATACGATTTTCGGCGTATTCGCCCGCCAAATCTCTGCCCCAGACCTGGCTTAGGCTCCGTTCGTTCCAGATTACGCAGGATTTCTTCGATCTCGCGCTCGTATTTGTTCGGCATAGTAGTTCTCTTCCTTGAACTCGCCAGCATTCTCTTGCTTCTAATGATACCAACTTCTCGGGGCTGAGACAAGAGTATACTATCACAATTTTATACCCTTATGACCTAAAAGTGCAACTTTTAACATGGGCGGAGATCATAATTCTATCATTTCCCACAATATAATACGAAGCAGTGTTTCAATTTTCTCAACCATGCGACAATTCTGTTGACTATGGTTTATGGCTCTGTTATGATTAAGAATGGAGTAGGTTCGTTAGAGATAAGAGTAATGGAAAAAGGGGGAAGGTATGGCGGTACCCACCTCTCCTACCTGGCAGGAAGTCCTGCAACGGATCATCGTGACACCTTCAGAGCGCAAACGTTTGGCTACGGCACTTGGAATCAATGAGATGACCCTCAATCGTTGGGCGAAAACAAACTCTCGGCCTCAACGAGCTCACCTGGTTAGCCTGGTACAGATGGTCCCATCTAATTTCCGTACAGTATTAATCGAGGCACTCGAACGTAGTTACCCCGATGTTCATAGCTGGCTACAAAATGAGACGGTCGAAGTGATACCTTCCGAGTTCTATACACAGGTGCTTGCTGATCGCGCTACAACCTTCGAATCTTTACGTACCTGGAAACTCCTGGACCTGGTGATCAAACAGGCGCTTTCTCAATTGGATGCCTATCAACTCGGTATGTCGCTTACCCTGGTTCAATGCATGCCTCCATCACAGGGAGGAAAAATAGCGAGTCTCCGTGAGCGCCTGGGCCGGGGTACTCCTCCCTGGCAGGCGGACCTTGAACATCTTGCGCTTTTCCTCGGCGCCGGTTCTCTGGCTGGCTATGTTGTACAGAAACAACGTCTCGCGAGCATTAAAGACCTGAGGGAAGAAATGCTGCTTCCTGCATATCAAACTGAATATGAAATAAGCGCCGCCGCTACTCCTATCTTACTAGAAGGAAAGATTGCAGGTTGCCTGCTGGCTTCTAGCACCCAAGTCGATTATTTCACACAGCAACGACTAGAACTGCTTAGTGCGTTCGGCGATATCGTTTCATTGATACTAGACAAGAAGGATTTTTATCCACCTGACCTGATTGAACTCAAGTTTATGGCCGACCTGGAAAAACAACGACAATTGTTATCTACATTCCGACAACGGGTCATACATGTAATGTCAACGGCCTCAGAGCAGGGGCATTCAATCCCTCATGCAGAGGCCGAAGAAATTGTATGGAGACAACTAGAAGAAACACTACTTTTCCAGGTTTGACCTATTAAACGTGGTAGGTCACCTCTTTTCCCTCGTCATCCCCACTTCTTTTTAGCACATTCCTAGCAGGCGATGTGTATGCTATTTCTTGTCCATGCTTAAAGACATGCAAACGAGCAGGGACCAGGCGTAGCACTTCAAAAGCAGTTGGGGCATCGAGTACAACGAAATCTGCGGGTTTGTCCTCCTCGATACCATAACTATCCTGGATGCGCAGGGCCCTGGCCGCATTTGTTGTTATTAAGTCAAGCACATCATTAATTTCATCATAGCCGCTCATCTGACACAGGTAGAGCGCTAACTGGGCAACCGCGAGCATGTCGCCTCTACCCAGTGGAAACCAGGGATCCATGATCGAGTCGTGACCAAGCGCAACGTTTACGCCGCCAGCCAGCAATTCTTTTACGCGGGTAATGCCTCGTCGCTTGGGATAGGTGTCAAAGCGACCTTGCAAGATGACATTATCAAATGGATTGGCAACTACATTCACCTGGGCGCGTGCCAGCAGTCGTATCAGCTTGAAGGCATAAGCATTGTCATAGGAATGCATGGCGGTACAATGACTGGCCGTCACGCGGCCCTGCCACCCCTGTTGGATCGTGTCTGCCGCCATCACTTCGGTGAAGCGAGAGTGTGGATCATCGGTTTCATCACAGTGGCAATCAATGTCGCGCTTAAACTCTTTTGCCAGTGCAAAAGCATAATGTACTTCTTCGACGCCCATATCACGGGTCCACTCGTAATGTGGAATGCCTCCTACGAGATCGCAGCCCAGTTCCATCGCCTGGTGCATCAACTCGCGTCCATTGGGGAATGAAAGAATACCATCCTGGGGAAAGGCGACAAGTTGCAGGTCACAAATATCGCGTACTTCTTCGCGCACCTCGATCAAGGCACGCAGCGCGGTTAATGCGGGATCACATACATCCACATGGCTACGAATATAAAGCGTACCCTGTGCCACCTCCCAACGAATCTCTTCAAGCGCACGCCTCTTGACATCCTCATGTGTCAAACTTTGCTTGCGCTCGCTCCAAATCTGGATGCCTTCTAATAGTGTTCCGGTTGAGTTGTAACGTGGCTGCCCGACGGTGAGCACGGCATCGAGATGCACATGCGCATCGATGAAAGGAGGTGAGACGAGTCGACCAGCGGCGTCAATCTCGCGAGTAGCGCTATCAGAGGCGAGTTCATTGGCGATTCTAGCAAAGCGTCCACCCTGTACAGCGATATCAACAAGGTCTGGGCGGCGCTGAAGGTGTGCATGACGGATGATCAGGTCGTAATGCATACAATGATCCTCTTTTGGGTAGGGGTGCAGTTCATTGCGCCCCCTTACTATGCAAAATCAGAGGCAGGCGGTGGCGACCGCCTGCCTCTGAGAACGGATAAAAGAGCACTTGTTACTCGGTACCGGCAGTCAGTTCTCCGCGCGGGCTGGTGTTCAACTCTATACGCCGCAAGATGAGGTAAGCGATAGCAGCGAAGACAACACCCAACTCGAAGCCCACGTCCATACCAAAGGGGGGATTGACCAATTTGGCGATAGGACCAACATAATACACCTGCGCGGCCCCCAACAGGACCCCTATTAATCCGAACACCATTGATACGATGGCAGCCCAACCAATCGGCAATTTACTTGGAGTATTCCAGTCATCAACGTTGTAACGCCCATGACGGAATACAAAGTGTTCCAGTATAAGAATAATAGCCCAGGGACCCAGCCAGTAGGCGATGATCAGCAGGAAGTTTTCGAGTGTCACATTAAAGTTGGCAGCAGCAGGAAGCGCGATTGCAACATACACCACTGCACCGATGAGCGTCCAGACATAGCGCTTGACACGCTGGAAAGCTTTCCCTAGCACCTGCATGGAGAGACCAAGGCTATAATCGTTCGGGATATTGTTCGCAATTACACTCAAGGCGAGTAAGGCTACGAGGAATGTACCGAAACCGCCCAATGGACTGGCAACACCAGCAAGCAGATCACCACCACCCTTGGGTACCCAACTGGTAAAGGCCATGCCAAGCGTTTCAAGCAGCACACAAGGTATAAAGACACCCAGGAACGTTAGCCAGAAGACGCGGCTGGAGGAGGTGTTCTCGGGCTGGTTGACATTGTAGTCAGCAGCATAAGAACTCCATCCCGTGGCGAAACCATAGACAGCACCACCAAAGGAGACTAAGCCTGCAATTTCCGCTGCTGTGAATGCCGGCGTAGGGATAATGTGCATGTGGGGGGCCGCTACAATCAGCAGGATAACAAAAATGATGGCCATAGGGATCCAGGCATAGCGCTCATAGCGATGCACATAGCGGTAGCCATAAATGCTCACCAACGTAGTGAGAATCGCAATAACGAGGATACCTGCCCATCTCGGAATCGCGCCGTTGGTTAGCGCTGAGACCAACTGACCACCAATAATGACATTGACAGCAGACCAGCCAATGCAGGCAGCAACGTTGAAGATTGCCATGATGATGCCACCGACCCAGCCAAAAGAGAAACGGGAGATGGTCATCTGGCGCAGCCCCAACTTTGGGCCAAGCGTCGAGAAAAAAGCAACGGGCAAAACGCCCAGCACGTTGAAAATGATGATTGCAGCGAGACTATCCCAAAAACCTAGACCAAATACCAGGTTAGCCAACGCTCCTAGGGCGATTGTTGAAATCACCAGGTTGGCAGAAAGCCACATGGTGAAGTTGTCAAAGATGCGAACATGGGTACGAGTTTTGGGCGAGACACGCTCAATACCATGCGTCTCTAAGCCACGTTCCTCAGGGATGGCAACAGTATCGGTAGCCATTTTTTTGTTCTCCTTGAGAAAAAATATTCAACACTTCCGTAAACAAACTTTGCAGGTGGTCGCTGGTCGAACCCATCTCATCAGAAATGCCGAGCCCTCAGAAGTCCTCCACGCTTCTGAAGAACTTTGTAAAACAGTCTCTTCCACCTGACATATAATGGCACATGCTGTACGAGATGAGGGAAATACGTACAACATTCCTATGCCAGGAAGTATGATATATGTTGAGTATACCAGAACCAACGTAAAGTATCTAGTAAGTTTCTTTGAATGGAAAAACTCAGCCCTCTATCTTGCCATGTACCACTGTTTCAGAGTAAGCAAAAAAGTTTTATGAGTAGCGAAACTGCACATATACACCTTCTACTATCACAGGCTATGTGCATCGAAAAACGTGGGAAGACATAACTTATCTTACGAATTTCGCTAGGAAAAAAGTAAGATGTAACATACTTCGTACTTTAAGGGATAACATCACCAATTAGTAAAGTCAACAACAAAACTCTAGACGTTACTCCCGAAAATATGTACAATGGTTGTTATATACATATCTCATGTATCTTGTCCAACAATCACGTCTATTATCTATCCACATTAGTGGAGAATTTCTCGCCATCTAGATCAGGAGGTGGGTATGTCTTCCAAATTGGTCGCATCAAAAGGGAACGCGGGGAGCTCGACAGAGCTAAAAGTCGAGCAGCTTCGCAGAGAAAATGCGGAACTGTATGCCGCACTCGAGGCACGCACCCAGGAGAATATCCTGTTGAATGAGGTTATTTCGACAGTCGGCTCTACTCTCAAACTCGATGAAGTGCTGGGACACCTTGTGGACACGATCGTCCGCGCCATTTCCTGCCACGCTGTATTTTTTTACCTCTATGAGAAGGACAGAGAGCGACTTGTGCTTGCCAGCACCAACGAACAATATAAGCATTTAGTGGGCAAGATTGGATTGGCCCTGGGAGAGGGTATTACAGGCTGGGTTGGCATGCATCTCGAACCTGTGATCGTTAAGGAAGCGGCTATGAACGACCCGCGTTTCCGCTATTTTCCAGAGTTGGAAGAAGAGAAATTCCAGTCGACGATGACAGTACCTATCACCGGCAAAGATCGTCATCTCATCGGTGTGATTACCTTGCATACCGTTGCTCCTTACGAATTTACGGAGCAGCACCAGACTTTCGTCATCAATACAGCGGCGCTGGTGGCCAGCGCGATTGAAAATGCCCAACTCTATCAGAACACGCAGCGAAAACTCAATATCTTGACGACGCTCTCTGTGATGAGCCAGACCATCAGTTCGGGCCTGTACCTCGATGAGACGCTGCATTCGTTAGCGACGTTGACGGTGCAAATCATAGAGGCAGACCTTTGTGTGATTATGTTAATGGACCAGGCAAAGGGACGGCTGACAGTTCGGGCCTCCTCTCCCAATCTGAATGATCGCGCCTTGAACTTCCAGCCAATCGACGTCGATCGTCACGTATGGGAAAAGTTGCGCGATTTCAGTACTCATGGACAATTTCCTGAGCTGAGCGCTCATGCGTTAGAGCGACTAAACCCCTTGAAGGATTCGCAATATAAGACGTTACTCTCCGCTCCCCTGGTTGCCGGAACAGAACATCTTGGTTTGATTAACTGTTACTCTATCAAAACACGCCGCTATGCATCCGAGGACCAAACATTACTGAACACAATCGCGAATCAAATCGCTATGGCAATCAAGAATAGCCACCTGGTAGATATGCTGGCGCAAAAGAACCTGGTCAAGGGGTTTTTCGACGATCTGATGTATAGCGCATATGACTCGGAGGATGCGCTGAAACAACGAGCGAACTTCATCGGCTGCGATCTAATGAAGCCACATACCGTAACGCTGATTGAAATTTCCCACCTGGATGAAAAGGGCGGCGAAGAGGACGGGCGTCCCCAGTCATCACCCATCTCCGGCAGACCCCTTGCCGAGACGCTTCTACAGACTGATGAAGAGCGTCTTGTGATGCACAAACGCATTAGTGGACAGATAAGGCGTCGTATTCAGGACAATTATCCAGGCTCAGTGTTATATGAGCGTGAGAATCTGCTCACCTGTCTCATCTGCCTGAGCAAGGATCCAACCGCTGCACGCGTGAAGACCTGGTTACGTGACCTGGCACGCCAGATGTGGGTAGAGCACAACGTACGCCTGTCTGCCGGCATCGGCAACCAATGCCAAAGCGTTAGCGACTATCGTCGAGGATTTGCCGAGGCCAGTGAGGCGTTACAGATGGGTCAAAATCTTAATCGGGATGGAGGCGTCAGCGTCACACACTTCAACGACCTGGGGGTTTACCGTTACCTCTACAAAATCGCACGGATGGATGACCTGCGCGATATGTACCAGGACCAGGTCGCATGTATCGCCAACTATGACCGGCGCAAGGGAACCGATCTGCTGGACACGCTGGAGATTTACCTGGAATGTGCGGGCAACCTCACCAAGACCTCTAACCGCCTGTTTGTACACCGAAATACGCTGATTCAACGCCTCGAGCGGCTGCAATCACTGTGCGACATTGATCTACAAGAACGAAGCAACTGGCTAACCCTCCAGGTTGCAATCAAAGTATTCAAGTTACGTTCGACTGGAATTTAGCGTCACGAACTCTATCCCCTAGAAGGGGATGAGCTTGCGCAAGCTGGCTCGTAGTGTCCAGCCTCAGCACCTAATGGCGCAGGCAACCAGATGCGGGTGCTCCGTTGGATCGGTCATGGCACCGGCACATGCTTCCTCAGTGTGCCGCTCTGCCGCTCTTGCGTTAAAAGCCCGTCAGGAGTCCGGGCGGTGCGCAGAGCCCCACAAGCCGACCCAACCTTGGCGAGGGGAGATGTCTGAGACGGCCGCCTCAGACACGTTAGACAGCCCTGTAAAGGGCCCCGAAAGGGGAAACGAAGCATGGTCTTTGTCCTAGACAAACACAAGAAGCCACTGATGCCCTGTACGCCCAAGAAGGCACGACTGCTACTCTCGCGCAGACGGGCGGTGGTGCACCGACGCTCCCCTTTGGTCATTCGTCTCAAAGATCGCCAACTGGAGGAGTCGGTGGTACAACCTCTTGTGCTCAAGATCGATCCTGGATCCAAAACGAGCGGGATAGCCGTGGCACGGGTGGAAGCAACCCTGGGGGGCGAGGTCCATCACGCCGTCCACCTCGCGGAGGTAGGCCACCGGGGCGAGGAGGTGCATGCGGCGCTGGGAACCAGAGCGCGCGCCCGTCGCCGTCGAAGGAGTGCTCACCTGCGCTACCGCCCAGCGCGCTTTGAGCACCGCACACGCCCCAGGGGGTGGTTGCCCCCCTCGCTGCGCTCGCGGATCGGCAATGTACTGACCTGGGCGCAGCGGTACAGGCAGTGGTCACCCCTCACCCGCTTGGAGGTGGAACGGGTCAAATTTGACCTGCACCTCATACAGAACCCGGAAATCGCCGGGATCGAGTATCAACGAGGGGAGTTGGCCGGCTGGGAGTTGCGCGCCTACCTCCTAGAGAAATTCCAGCATCGGTGCGCCTACTGTCACAAGGGGGATGTTCCTTTCGAGATCGATCACCAGGTCCCGCGCAGCCGGGGAGGGTCCAATAGAGCCAGCAATCTGGTGCTCTGCTGTCACGACTGCAACGGAGCCAAGGGCAATCAGACGGCGGCGGAATTCGGCCACCGGGAAGTGGAGGCGCAGGCGAAAACCCCGCTCAAAGCTGCGGCCGCGGTCAATGCGACGCGCTACGCTCTGGTGCGGGCGCTTGGAGCGCTCAACTTGCCTATAAGCACCTGGAGCGGCGGGCGCACGCGCTGGAACCGGGATCGGTTTGGTCTCCCCAAGACGCACGCCCTGGACGCGCTCTGCGTGGGCGAACTCGCCGGGGTACAGGCCAGAACGCTGTGCACGCTGCGTATCAGAGCCAGTGGGCGTGGGCAGTATTGCCGGACGCTCTTTACCAAATACGGCTTTCCGCGAGGGTATCTCATGCGGCAGAAACAGGTGAACGGGGTGCAAACGGGGGATCTGGTGCTGGCGGTGGCCCCGCCACCGTACAAAGCGCAGGGGAGGCACAAAGGTCGTGTCGCGGTCAGGAAAAACCGGTTCTTTCGTATCAATGGGGTCGACTCCATTCCCGCGTGCTACTGTACGGTGCTTCAACGCGGCGACGGCTACGAATATGCGTTCGTCTAGGCAGTCAGGGCTGGTTTTCCTCCCTACAAGAAGGAACGCCTGCTTCCTCCCCTGCATGAATGCCAGGGGTATCCGCAGGCAGAGGTTTTATGAAAAAAGCCTGGCCCTCGCAAGGGGGGCCAGGCCGGGCACCGCGATGGTCGCGTTTTGATCAAACAATCGTCGCAAGGCTACTCTCCGCCTGCGGAACCTCCTCACCGGTGGCAGCCTTTTCGGCAGTGCGCCCGCCTCGCAACGGAATCTCTTTCAGGAAGAGCACTGCAATCAATCCGGCAATCATCAACCCAAAGCTCAGTATAAAGACGTTATGGATACCCTGTGCCAGGCCAATTTTGACTGCTTCGATGACCTGGCGGAACAGCGCCAGCGTTTGTGGGCCCTGAGCAGCGAATTGGGCCTGCATCTGTGCCAGCAAACCCGGCGAAAGCAGTACTTGCGGGTTGTGGAAAACCGCCAGGGCACTTGCAGGAATGAGCCGGTGTACCGCTGCCGGCAGCGCTTTCTGAAATGCGGGCAGGTAGGCGGAAGTCATTACCGAACCCATGGCTGCAAGGGCAATCGTACCACCAATCTGGCGGAAGAAGGTCAGCGCTGCAGTCGCCTGTCCGATCTTCGTAGGCAATGCATTCTGCACTATCAATGTATACAGTGCCATGCCGAAGCCCAGACCCAGGCCCAACACCAGCATAGCCAGCAACACATCATTGTTGGTCGCATTGACATCCAGGCGCACCAGCAGCAATGTCCCAGCGACGCTCACCACCATGCCCAAAATGGCAATCCACTTGTACCTGCCCAGGCGCGAGACCAACTGGCCCGAAACGACACTACCAACAACCGAAGTCAACAGCAACGGCGTCAGGATAAGGCCACTATTGGTGGCGGAAGTACCGATCACACCCTGCACAAAGAGCGGGATGAAGAAGATACTGCCGAATAAGCCCATACCAAAGATCATCGTGACCAGGGTCGAAACACTGAAGACGCTGTTTTTAAACAAGCCAGGTTCAATAACCGGCTGCCCACCACGTCGCTCCAGCCAGGCTTCATAAACGATGAAAGCTGTCAGCGCAATTACTGCCCCTACGAACAGACCGATAGTTTGTGGCGATAACCAGTCATACTGGGTCCCGGCCCACGTAAAGCCCAGCAACAGTGGCACAGTTCCAAGTACAAGCAGGGCTGCACCAATGTAGTCAATCGAGATATTTTTAGCCTTGCCACGCAGTGTCGGCATCAAGAAGATCAATACCAGCATGGCAACTATGCCGATTGGCAGGTTTACATAGAAGACCCAGCGCCATGATGCGTTCTGCGTAATCCAACCTCCAAGTGTTGGGCCGATAATGGCCGAAAGCCCCCAGACACCTCCCGTGAGACCCTGCCATTTACCGCGCTCACGTGGTGTGAACAGGTCACCAACAATCGCAATAGCGATAGGCATGAGAGCACCGGCTCCGATACCCTGGAAAGCGCGGAACGCAATCAATTCATTCATCGATTGGGAAGCGCCCGATAACGCTGAACCGATCAAGAACACTACAACGCCAAAGAGGAAGATAGGCTTCCTTCCAAATAGATCAGAAAGTTTCCCATAGATCGGTACCATCACGGTTGACGTGAGCAGGTACGCGGTAGAGACCCAGGTATAGCGATCAAATCCCTGCAGATCTGCGATGACTCTCGGCATAGCCGTCGAGACAATTGTCTGGTCAAGCCCCGCTCATTAATAGCCGTGACCTTGACGTACTCACCACCGAGCTAGCCAACCTTTTAGGTATCTCTCTATCACAGGGCGACATTTTAGTCAACTAAGTAGGTATGAGTTTTGTACCAGGCTCTGAAGTTCTCGGCTTGACAGACTGCCAAACGTTTGATATAAACGGAAGTACTTAATCCTCCCGTTGGGGCTCCGGCCATTGGCGGGAGTTTTTTGTTTTCGTTTCTGCTATACTTCCTCTACCATGAAGCAGGAGCGCGTTATCATCCTCATCGACGGCAGCAACTTCTATTTCAAACTGAAAGATTTAGGACTTCACACCGTTGATTTTCACTTCTCAGATTTTATCAAGTTTCTCGCGGGCAACCGCCAGGTGATCCGCAGCACGTATTTTGTCGGGGAAGTGCGAACCGATGGCACTCCTCATGTACAGAAACTTTATAACAGCCAGCAGCGATTAATCGCACGCCTGAAAAACCACGGGGTCCGCTACCAGTTCGGGTATCTCTTAAAATCTGATGGCAAGCTCCACGAAAAGGGAGTAGATGTCCATATTGCCGTGGCTCTTCTTGTTGCAGCCTATGAAAACTTTGCAGACCGCATTATTCTCATCTCTTCAGATACCGACCTAATCCCTGCTATTGAGAAAGCGGCTGAAAAAGGAAAATTTGTTGAATACATCGGGTTTTCTCACAAAGTGAGCCTTGCGATGGTGCGAAGCTGTAGGGAGACCCGCACGCTCACCCGTGACGATCTGTTACCGTTTGTTCAGGAGCAGAAAAAGAAAGTCGCATAAATCCTCTCACGCTCCCTTTTTACTTTTTGAAGCAGCAAGTACACTAATTTACCGTATTCCCTCCAGACAGGCTATCTGTTATAATAACTGAGCCTAGAAAAAATCTACGTAGAGGAAGACAATGGCCGCACCACATTCAGTTCTTGAGCTTATTGAACGGTTCATCCGCAACCGCACTCTCTATAAATCTGACCAGTACCACCAAGCCCGGCTCCGTATCGAATTTCACAATCCCTTTTTTCAAGCCCTCAGCTGGAATGTCAATACTAGACAAGGGCATGCTGAAAGCTACAAAGAAGTAATGTATGGCCATTAAAAAATCACAACTATATAGTTCTATCTGGAAGAGCTGCGACGAGCTTCGTGGCGGGATGGACGCATCACAGTACAAAGACTATGTGCTCGTTTTGTTGTTTATAAAATACATCTCTGATAAATATGCCGGCGTCCCGTATGCCCCAATCACGATCCCCCAAGGTTCAAGCTTCAAAGATATGGTGGCACTTAAAGGCAAGGCGACTATTGGCGATGATATCAACAAAAAAATAATTGCCCCAATTGCGGAAGCCAACAAACTTTCGGAAATGCCGGACTTTAACAATGCAGAAAAGCTGGGCAGTGGTCCGGACATGGTGAAGAGACTTTCCAACCTAATTGCGATTTTCGAAAATCCTGCTCTTGATTTCAGTAATAACCGTGCAGAGGGTGATGATATTCTCGGTGATGCCTATGAATATTTGATGCGGCACTTTGCCACTGAAAGCGGTAAGAGCAAAGGGCAATTCTACACCCCGGCTGAAGTGAGTCGTATTATTGCAAAAACTATTAGTATCGCAAGTACGACAAACAATACCCCAACTGTCTATGACCCAACGTGCGGATCGGGATCATTGCTTCTGAAAGTAGCGGATGAAACTGATAAAAAAGTAAGACTGTATGGTCAAGAAATGGATAATGCTACCGCTGCACTCGCTCGCATGAACATGATTTTGCACAACAACGCAACAGCGCTGATTATGCGAGAAAACACTCTTTCGACCCCGCTTTTCAAAGACGGTGATAAACTGAAAACGTTTGATTTTGTCATAGCCAATCCTCCATTCTCGTTCAAATCATGGAGTAATGGCGTAAAAGATCCGGATGAATTTGGCAGGTTTGAAGATTTTGGCACGCCGCCTGCCAAAAATGGCGACTATGCATTTCTTTTGCATATTATCCGCTCACTCAGAACTACCGGCAAAGGCGCATGCATTCTCCCGCATGGCGTGCTCTTTCGTGGCAATGCCGAAGCAGAGATCCGTACTAATATTATACGCCGCGGCTATATCAAGGGTATCATCGGACTGCCACCTAACCTTTTCTATGGCACGGGTATTCCGGCGTGCATCATTGTACTCGACAAAGAAAATGCCGAAAACCGTAAGGGCATTTTCATGATTGATGCGAGCAAGGGCTTTGTAAAGGACGGCAACAAGAACCGTTTGCGCGCTCAGGATATTCATAAAATCGTGGATGTATTCAACAGACAACTGGAAATCCCAAAGTATTCTCGCATGGTGAGCGTGGTGGAAATTGAAAAACATGAATTTAACCTCAACATTCCCCGCTACATAGACAGCCAGGAAGCCGAAGATATCCAAGACATCGAAGCGCACCTTAAAGGTGACATTCCAACCCCTGATATCGAAGAGTTGCAAAACTACTGGGATGTGTATCCAACCCTCAAGACTTCGCTCTGTGGCGAGAGCAAGAGAAAGGGATATTGCACGCTCAAGATCCCACAGGAAAAAATCAAGCACACCATTTTTTCACATCCGGAATTTGCTAAATACGCCAAAATAATGGAGGCGACTTTTGCGACCTGGAAAGAGAAAAATACCGCTCTTCTCAAAAATCTGACCATTGGCGCAAAGCCCAAGGAAATTATTCATGGAATATCCGAGGATATTTTGGCGACATTTAGCAAAACAAATTTGATTGATAAGTATGATATTTACGAGCACCTGATGGAGTATTGGGCAGAGACTATGCAGGATGATATGTATTTGATAGCTGTTGATGGCTGGAAAGCGGAGCTTGAGGCAGTCGAAGGCAAGAAGGGCGAAGTGGAATGCGACCTTGTGCCAAAGTATCTGGTAATCAATCGTTATTTTGCCTGCGAGAAACAGGCAATAGAAGATCTAAAAGCCAAACTTGATAACATCAGCCAAGAAATAGAAGAACTCATCGAAGAACACAGTGGCGAGAATGGATATTTTGCGGATTTTGAAAAAATAAACAAAGCAATAGCCACATCTCGAATGAAAGAAATCAAAGGTAAGCCGGAAGATGCCGAAGAACTGACAGTGATGGAAAAATATCTCACGCTCCAAGAACAAGAATCCGAAGCGAAGAAAAAAATGAAAGAGGCCGAGAAGGCGCTTGAGACACAGGTAATTGCCAAATACAAGACACTTACCGAATCAGAAATCAAAGTTCTGGTAGTGGATGACAAATGGATGGCGACTCTCGAACAGGCGGTCAAGGGTGAAATGGAACGCATCAGCCATCGACTCACTGGGCGGATCAAAGATCTTGCTGAGCGTTATGCCACACCATTGCCGACACTCATCACCGAAACCGAAACGCTCACGACCAAAGTAGATGCACATCTTAAAAAAATGGGATTTTTATGGTAATGGATATAACAATCAATAAAAGCTACAAACAAACCGAGCTGGGAATAATTCCAGAGGATTGGGATGTGAGTCCCTTAGGGGAAAAGACAATTAAAGTTGGGAGCGGAATAACACCTACTGGTGGAGAAAAAGTTTATAAAGAAGTAGGAAGACCATTTTTGAGAAGTCAAAATGTTGGTTGGGGGTCACTACTTTTAGAAGACTTGGTTTATATTGATGAGAAAACACATAGTACATTTAGCTCTACTGAAATTATAGAAGGTGATGTCTTCTTAAATATTACTGGAGCATCAATCGGCAGAAGTGCGGTAGCTAATAGTAAATTAATTAGAGGAAACGTAAATCAGCATGTATGTATTATAAGAACTGATAAAAACCAACTTATACCGAAGTATCTTAATTATTTCCTTCTTTCATATTCTGGTCAAAAACAAATAGAAAGTTTTCAAGCGGGTGGTAACAGACAAGGTCTAAATTTTGGACAAATTAAATCCTTTCTTATTTCAACTCCTCCATCTACAGCTGAACAAACTGTCATTGCTACTGCTCTCTCCGAAACTGACGCGCTAATTGAAAAATTGGAAGAACTGATCGCCAAAAAGAAAGCCATCAAACAAGGCACGATGCAACAGCTCCTCACCGGCAAAAAAAGACTGCCGGGGTTTAGTGGGGAGTGGGAGGTGAAGAAGTTGGGGGAGATTGGATCATTTTCAAAAGGTCAAGGAATTAAAAAGGATCAGTCTCAAAGTGGAGAATTGCCTTGTATTAGGTATGGCGAGCTATATACAAGACATAATAATTATATTAAACAGTATTACTCATTTATCTCTAGAGAAGTAGCCCTCACAGCAAAAAAACTTACGGTCGGTGATATACTTTTTGCAGGTTCTGGAGAAACAAAAGAAGAAATAGGAAAATGTGCTGCCTTTATTGATAATATCGAGGCTTATGCAGGTGGCGACGTTGTTATTTTTTCACCATATGTTACAGATTCTTTATTTTTGGGATATTTGTTAAATTCACCAATAGTTATTAAACAAAAAGCAAGTAAAGGTCAGGGGGATGCAGTTGTTCATATAAGTGCATCAAATTTAAAACAAGTTAAAATCCCCGTACCTCCCACAGTAAAAGAACAGATTGCCATTGCCACCATCCTCTCCGATATGGATGCGGAGATTGAGAGCTTGGACCAAAAACGTGATAAATACCTCATGCTCAAGCAGGGCATGATGCAACAACTTTTAACAGGGAGAATACGAATTTATGCCAACAACTAATCAAGATGTCGGACAAATAGAACGGGCGACACAAAACAGAATTGTGAACTTGTTTCGTGATAAGCTCGGCTATAACTATCTGGGTTACTGGGAAGATCGTCCGGACAATAGCAACATCGAAGAGGGGGAGGTCAGGAAATATCTGTCCAGTCGCGGATACAGCACTACTTTGATTACGCGCGCATTGGACAAACTCCGTGCTGCTGCAAATAACTATAACGAAAGCCTCTATACGAACAACAAAAATGTCTATACGCTCCTGCGCTATGGTGCCAAAGTTGTGGAAAATGTCGGCGAAAATAACCAAGATGTGTATTTTATCGACTGGAAGCATCCGGAAAAGAATAATTTTGCCATTGCCGAAGAAGTAACTGTACAAGGTAATCATGATAAGCGCCCTGACATTGTTTTGTACGTCAACGGCATCGCCCTCGGCGTACTGGAACTCAAGCGAAGCACAGTGTCTATTGGGGATGGTATTCGCCAGAGTATTGTCAATCAACAAAAAGAGTTTATTCAATCATTTTTTTCGACGATTCAATTCGTTTTTGCCGGCAATGACACCGAAGGGCTGAGATATGGGACGATTGGCACTCCCGAAAAATATTTTTTGAAATGGAAGGAAGATGAGCAGGACAGCAGTATGCTTCAGTTGGACAAATATCTGCTCAAGCTGTGCGATAAAAAAAGATTCTTGGAAATTTTGTACAACTTCGTGCTGTTTGACGGCGGAACCAAGAAGCTACCAAGAACGCATCAGTATTTTGGTATCAAGGCGGCACAGGATTTTGTTCGAAGACGTGAAGGCGGTATCATTTGGCACACACAAGGCAGCGGCAAAAGTTTGATTATGGTTTGGCTTGCCAAGTGGATCTTGGAAAATAATCCCAATGCCCGCGTTGTCATTTTGACTGATCGTATTGAGCTGGATAAACAGATAGAACGCGTATTTCGCGAAGCCGGCGAGAATGAAATCAGGCGCACAACAAGCGGGAAAGACTTGATGGAACAATTGAACAAGCCCTTGCCTCGTCTGCTTTGTTCACTTATTCATAAATTTGGCGCTCGCGATGTCAATAATTTTGATGAGTATATTAAAGAATTGGAGAGCGGTCCGACGAATACCGTCGGCGAACTATTTGTCTTTGTGGATGAGTGTCATCGCTCTGAATCCGGCAAGATGCACAAAGTTATGAAAGCGATGTTGAAAAATTCCGTATTTATCGGCTTTACCGGAACGCCCCTGCTCAAAAAAGATAAACAAACGAGTCAAGAGGTATTTGGCAGATACATTCACACCTATAAATTTAATGAGGCAGTGGAGGACGGCGTCGTTTTGGACCTGATGTACGAGGCGCGCGATATTGATACGAAGCTGTCTTCCGAGAAAAAAGTAGATGCGTGGTTTGATGCCAAAACCAAAGGGCTCAATGATTTCCAAAAGCATGAACTGAAAAAACGATGGGGCACAATGCAAAAAGTGCTCAGTTCAAAATCAAGGATGGAAAAGGTTGTAGAGGACGTGGTATTTGATTATAGTACCAAGCCACGCCTGAGTTCTGAATTTGGCAACGCGATTTTGATTGCGGGAAGTATTTATGAAGCAACCCGGTATTTTGAGCTGTTTCAAAATACACCACTGAAAGGCAAATGCGCGCTGATTACGTCGTATAATCCGGCAACCCGCGATATCACTACCGAAGGCACAGGTGAAAATACGGAGACCGAGAAAGAGCACGTGTATAAAATATATACCGAGTTGCTAAAAGATATTTCTCCGGAACCAGGCAAATCAAAGTCAGAAACCTACGAAGACAAAGCCAAGAAAAAATTTATCGAAGAACCGGCGACTATGAAGCTGCTTATTGTGGTGGATAAGCTTTTAGTTGGATTTGACGCTCCGCCTTGCACCTATTTGTATATAGACAAGAAAATGCAAGATCATGGATTGTTTCAAGCGATCTGCCGCGTGAACCGCTTGGATAGTGAAGACAAAGATTTCGGCTACATCGTCGACTACAAAGATCTTTTCCAAAAATTGGAGGGGGCGTATTCGGTGTACGCTTCCGAGCTGGATTATCCCGAAGGGATGGACAAAAAAGATATCAATATCCTTCTTGAGGATCGACTAGCCAAAGGAAAACAACGATTGGATGATGCCCTGGAGGCCATTGCTTTGGTTTGTGAGCCGGTGGCTCCGCCAAAAGATAATTTGGCGTACATTCATTACTTCTGTGGCAATCCGGAAAACGAACAAGACTTAAAAGATAGCGAAATGAAGCGTACCGCGCTCTACAAGCACACCGTTGGATTAATACGATCTTATGCCAACATTGCGGACGAAATGAGCGAGGCTGGATACACCGATGCAGAAGTTGAAGAGATAAAAAATAAGGTTGATAAGTATTTGAGATTGAGAGAAGAGATTCGTATGGCGAGCGGTGAAAAGCTCGATATGAAAGCCTACGAGGCCGATATGCGACATTTGATTGATACATATATTCAAGCGGAAGAGAGCAGACGCATTGATCCGTTTGACGACCAGTCACTGCTCGATATTATGATAAACAGCGGCATTGCAGACGCAATTAAAAATCTTCCCGAAGGGATACGGAGCAGTAAGGAAGCGGTAGCTGAAACGATTGCAAACAATGTGCGTGTTAAAATTATCAAAGATCATTTGATTGATCCTGCGTACTTTAACGAGATGTCCAGGCTTTTAAGCGAAATTGTGAAAGAACGAAAAGCAAATGCTGTGGATTATGAGGAGTATTTGAAAAAAATTGATGACCTGGCAAAACGAGTTGCGAATGTGACTCGCGATGATCTCCCTGCCGGAATAAAGTCTAACGCGCAGCGAGCACTCTATCGCAATCTTGGGAAGAATGAGGGATTGGCAATCTCTGTCGATACCGCAGTACGCAGCAGTCTGCGGGCCGATTGGCGGGGAAACACCCCAAGCGAAAACGAAATCAAATATGCCATATATAAAGTGTTGACTGACAAATCTGAAGTTGAAAGGATCTTTCAAATCGTAAAGCAGCAAGATGAATACTAGCCACAAGACAATTGAGCTCGGAGAAATTTGCATAAATGTCATTTGCAAAGACATCAAAAACATCCACCTGAGCGTACATCCTCCCTCTGGCAGAGTAACTATTGCAGCGCCACTACACATGGATATGGAAGCCATCCGGCTTTTTAGTATTTCAAAATTGGGATGGATCAGAAAACAACAAACAAAACTTAAAAACCAAAAAAGAGAAGCACCGAGGGAGTATATCAGTCGCGAAAGCCATTACTATCGAGGGAAAAGATATTTGTTGCAAGTAGTAGAACAAGACGCTGTTCCGCAGGTGGTTTTGAAACACAGCACTATCGAGTTGCATGTGCGACCAGGAGCTACAAAGGAGCAAAAAGAAGCAGTACTACAAACCTGGTATCGGAGTCAGCTCAAAGAAATAATATCGCCGTATATCTTAAAGTTAGAAAAAAAGATGAATGTAAAAGTCGCCAAGATACATATCAGAACAATGAAAACAAAATGGGGTACCTGCAATCCTAAAGCAGAAAGAATTTTGCTGAATACTGAGTTGGCAAAGAAACCAATCGAGAGCATAGAATATGTGCTTACTCATGAGATGGTGCATTTGCTTGAACGAAATCACAATGAAAAATTTATTGCCTATATGGATAAATTCTTGCCTAACTGGAAGCACCTACGGGAAGAGCTGAACCAATCACCGCTTGGGCACATTGAGTGGAGTTACTAAAGCAGTATAACTTCCAACCATCTGTGCTTTCTGTTGCCTATATCTCACGCACATTGTTTCCAACCTCAAGCGCTCATGTAGTACCCCTATATGGATAGATATACGACCCTCCCCCTTGGGGCAATACCAGCGCCGCTGCATTTTGGGGCCACTTGAGGCGAAAACAACCAACGTAAGCTTAAACGCACACTGCTCCAGTATTTAGCAAAATAGCCTTGTGTGGCACTTGGTTGCAGTAACATTGTTACTGGGCCATTCTGCTACACGTTATTCGCAGGCTCAATCACGTCCCTTGTGTCATTTTTCGGGGAATTGACTAACCGCGACACAGGGTATGCCTCCATTTCATTAGCAGGGTACGGATGCAGGAGTTTTAACAACCTGTCCGCTTCTGTCTCATCCGGATTTAACCACGCTTCCTCATCCTTTTTCTCAAGAATAACAGGCATCCTGTCATGGATTGGCGCGACAAGCGCATTCGGAGCAGTTGTGATAATGGTGTACGTCTTCAATTCCTTACCCTCTTTGTCGTGCCACACATCATACAGCCCGGCAAAGCCGAACACCTGCGTATTTTTCAGGAAAATGTAGTAAGGTACTTTCTCTTTATCAAGCTTCTTCCACTCAAAGAACCCGCCAGCAGGCACGATGCACCGCTGCATAGAAAGCGCTTTTTTGAATGAGGATTTTTCTTTCAACGTTTCAGCGCGGGCATTAATCATTTTATACCCAATGTTTACATCTTTCGCCCAGAACGGCACCAGACCCCAGCGCATCAACTCCACATGCTTCTCAGTGTCATTCACAATAACGGGTAAATCTTCACTCGGCGCAGCATTATAGCGGGGTTTCAGATCATACCCGATACGGGTCCCCTTAAAGCGAATGGGAATGGCACCAGGATCAGGGATTGCGTAACGGCCACACATAGGAAGTATTATAGCAGGGTTTTGACGCTATCTTCAAAATTTTTGCATTTTCACTGGTCGGTTGCTATACTCACGCGGCTGAAGAGACGGGATAAAGCAGCTGATTGTGTAATTAGCTCTCTCCTGCTTTATTCCTGTTGTCTTTGGCTTGAAAAGTGTTCTGCGTGTTTCTCACACGCGCTCGTGTTTCAAAGGAGAGGAAACATGAAAACAGGATTTACCCATAAGGGGACTCCGTGGAGTCACATTCGTGCAGACTTGTCAAAGGATGAGGCAGCGGCACAGGGGAATGCGTGGCTCGTACTCAGAAATAAAACGAGACTTCGTATCCTCCACATGTTGAAAACGTATGGCGGTCTCCTTTGTGTTTCTGAAATAGCAGAAGCATTGGACGAACACCCATCTGTTATTTCCAATCATTTAGCGATATTGCGTGCTGTAGGAATGGTGTCAAAAGAGACGTACCAGGCATATGCGTACTACTCTCTCAAAGAAGGAGCAATGGAGCAGTATCAACGCTTGCTTGAAAACTTGTGAACTTCTCTGCGTCACCCTCTCGGTGTCCGGTCTCTGGTTATCCATCGCCTGGTCATTCATGTGACCAGGCATTCTTTTGTCCTCTTTACGCCGGACGCCAGAAATTGTCTATACTCACGTCGCTTTTACATAACTTCTACAAACCTCTCTTAGGCCATCGAAAAACGCTGAGACGCACCAACCATGTCACTGAGTTTATCTAAGTTAGAGGACGTAGCAACAGTGCTTTCATGCGGTACCATGTAGCCTCTTTTTATTTGACAAGTGGTTGCACTTCCGATATACCATAGCCCTAAGAAAAAGACTGAGAGAAGGACACCATTTATATGATGACCGAAGAAGAAGCAAGAAAGTTACACCTACCTGGAAGCGATGTGTTTTTAAGGACGCAGCTAGCCTATAAAAATGAGATAAACAAGGAGGCTCTCATCACCTTTTTAAACAGGGAGGCATATAAGGCTTTTACTGATACGATCCTCATCGGGCAATACCCGCTTCTTCAGCAGGAAAAAGAGATGGAGAAACGAGATTGGAGAATAATTACGCCTACCATGTTCCGTCAAATGGAGTATAGGGATCTGGATAACTTTAAAATTGCTGCGGGAATTGAGCTCCATTTAAAGGCGTGTCTGGTATCAAAAGATATTGTTATTCATTTGATCGCTGATAAGCCCCCGTTTAAGGAGCTTTGTGAAAGACAGAAGAAAACGCCTGTGTATGCACATGAGTTACTCGCTATTGAAGGATTTTACTACAATGGTGAGCGGAACATTTTACGCGGGTTAACGTCCAAGAGCTTAGGCTTCGATCAAATACTAAAGGCAAAGTATCGTGCTCAGTTGGGTAAATCACAGGATTTTCTTGATATTGTCGATGATTACCGTAACTTGCGAAACCAGATTCACATGCCTGGGGATTTCGTAGAAGCTCCCCATTTAAACACATACACGGGTGACGCTTTAATGAGAATACTGGTGACGTTTATTAATGAAGAGATTGTGGCATACAACAACGCCATTGTAGAAAAGGGGAAATTACACCCATCAAATAACTTGCAGGCATTAACATACTTTTAACGCGGCTTTTGTATCGCCTTGATGTATGTCAGCAAACTGAAATGTGCGTCGTAAACGAATTGATGTGCGGACCGGCCACCGTATCCTAAAGCTAGCATTCTCGTACAATTTAGTTCTGTAACCGCGTGAAAATCTGACTATGTGTCGTAAAAAGAATCAGCCTGTTGAAAAATGCTGTTAAAAACTCATCAATAAGGAAGAATGCATTGTGTTGCATGATGATTGAGTAATCTAAACCAATTTGTAAGAAAAGAGATTACTACGCCATGAAGTGCGGGCAAACCACCTGAAAGCAG
>WNGJ01002945.1_pt1 | contig 23275 bp, 24 predicted proteins | sample 5400611 | NCBI WGS metagenome assembly WNGJ01 (sample SAMN13153375, study PRJNA577476) | soil metagenome | isolation source: 40 cm soil or saprolite under Garry oak tree replicate 1 | place: USA:California | collected 2016-06-15
CCGGCCCGCTTTCGCAGTATCCACAGATGGCTTCCGAGGGCTTGTCTAGGAGTGGAGTCTTCCGCCGAGGAAAACATAGTTTTGTAGCTTGCGGTCAAGTAAGCAATCTCGTTTGAACCTCGAATACGACGATCGGTAACCTCAATGCTGTGAATTCTCGTCGTCCCGTGTGCCATCTGCGCCGAAACCGCCGCGCGTCCAAGCCGAGGCTGCGCGTTAGGCGGCCACAACTCGATGTCATCAGCGCACAACGCCAGCAAGCTGTCATCTTCTGCAGCGACTTCGAACTCGATCCAGTCTGAATGGATCTGCTCAATCTTCCAAACGTCAGCTTCCGTGAGTTCGTCCATAGACCGGACATGGATAGCAGATGCGCATATCGCCCTGCAAGGCCCGCGGAAAGTCTTAGGTTTCCGCACACGCCTGAATCCACGGCATTGTTCGGTAGAACTACGTCATGTAATTACCGGTGAAGCCCCCTTCACCGAAATCTAATACAGCACCTCGCTCTCACCCTTTTCCGCGATCAGCTTCTGAAAATAATCTACGATCTTGTCCCGCCGTGCCATCACCGCCTGGGCCTCTCCTTTGTTAAGGTAGCCCTTGGTCTTTTGCTGAAGCTCGTTTCCATCCAGCGCCTTGAGCTTCGCAAACAAGTTGCGGTCGCAGCGCACCAAGTTCTTCGCGTTCTCCAGGTTTTTGTCTTGTCGGAAGGCACGGCTGAAATCAACCCGGTAAATTTTCCAGTCATTGCCAATCTGCACGTTAGTAAGGTTGGGATCGGTGTCGTAAACCAGTTCGTCAAAGACCCGGATTTTGTACATCTGGTTGTTCCAGGCGTCTGGGTCGGGCGCCTGTATCTTGCGTTTGAGGCGATCCTGCTCGTCCATCTGCACTGGTAGCCACCAGCTGAGGGAGCCTGATTCACCTTTCCATTTGCGTTCCACATACACCGGCAGCATGTCGTCCATGCCGAGCAGCTCAGCCAGTTGGTAGGCCGCGATGTTGTACTTGTAGGAGTCCACGAAATTGAGTTGAATTTGGCCACTTGCGAACGTTGTCTCGGGTCTGTGTTGGTCAATCGGCTGGAACGAGGCATCATGGGTCACCGTGCCATCGCTGAGCGTGAGCACCCAGGTATGGGTTATCCCCTTTCCGCGCCACGGTGTGCTGGCCACCACCTTGGCGGTGAGAAGGAACCGCGTAATCTGCTCTTTGCTGAGGGTTGGCTCATCCGCCGCAATCACAAATTGTCGGCAAATCAGACAAACCACCCCGGCAAGGATGAATTTCTGCCATCGCGACCAGGATAACTGCATGGGACTACCCCCCAACGCTTTGTGAGACCAAAATCTACTCCGGCTGAAGGCAGTCGGCAACTGGACTGCCCAATACCTGAAGGCACCGGAGGGCATTGGCGCTGGCCAGGTTAACGCGAGCGAGTGTTCATTACGGCAGGCCGAGGCGACGCACGAGATCCTCGCACCGCGGGCCGACGGGGGACAAAGCGCTACGAAACCGTTTTCCTTTCGAACCACCGTCGCACTTCAAGCGTAGCTGATACCGGTCATGGGATGGAGTTTGTCAATTCACCGCAGCGAGGAAATGTACTTACTCCGACGATGAAAACTCGTCACCAACTCGTCACCAAAAATAGGCCGTTTGTGAGGGGTTTCGGGGTATGAGGTTTGCGGAAAAGCAAGACAAGCAAAGGGTTTTAGGTTGTTGACCTCAAAATTGACACGGTAGAGGTCTGGAGTTCGAGTCCCCACGTGCCTACCATTTACCACATCGAACCTGCTGCGAGGCCAGAGGCAGTGCTTCGGATTCCACCTACTTGCCGACACCCGTAAGACTGATCACTTGCGGACTTGCGGCGGCGTTATCTTTAATTGTGATGCTGCCAATTCGATTGCCAAGTTGGATTGGAGCGAATGTTACGTCTAGAGGACAGCTTGCGCCGATGGGAACCTTGCTGCCGCAACTCTGAGTTAACTTGTAGTCGCCCGTCACACTAATGCTCGACACCAATAATGGTGCGTTACCGACGTTGGTCAACGTTGCAATCAGCGCGTTGCTGGTCCTGCCCACCAAGTGCCCACCGAAGTTTAGCTTGTTGGTCGAAAGGCCAGGAGCAGGAACACTCAAATACAAAGAAACGAAGGTTCCGCTCGGGCCGCCCATGCCAGGAAGAGCGAAGTCGCGGATCCCATCGGAATTAAAGTCTGCGGTGACGATCCGATTTGAAAATACCCCGCCGACGCCGTAAACGATCGGGGGCTGAAACGTCCCATGACCATTTCCCGCTATAACAATAGCCCCGCTAAGGGTCGTACCGGAGGGCGGGTTACCGACCAAGCCGAGGTTGCCATTTCCACTAAAATCGCCAGCAACAAGTCGGCCGCTGAAGCCTCCGAACGCGATCTCTGAATGAACTGGAGATTTGAAAGTACCATCTCCGTTGCCCGCGAGAAAGGCAACGCCATTGTAAGTTCCGGCCACAAGGTCGAGTTTGCCATCCGCGTTAAAATCCCCAGAAACCATGTCCGTGCTGAATGTGTCACTCGGTCCGGCTATCGGTGATTTGAATGTTGCGTTACCATTTCCGAGAAGTACCTGAAGAGGGGAACCGAAGCTGTAAAGGACGATATCCGCCTTGCCATCGTGGTTCACGTCCGCGACCAGCATTCTCCCAGTGTGGGGATATTGTGCGCCTGGTGAAAACGTTCCGTCTCCATTGCTGAGATAGATCTGAAAGGGCAGGTTGGCCATGGCGTTTATCGCCAAGTCTGTCTTGCCATCTCCGTTGAAGTCTCCGGTGACCATTTCCATACAACTAACATTGGTGACAACCGGCGGTTGAAACGTTCCATCGCCATTCCCTTGATTGTCACGCGCAGCTTATCGCCGGCCTCCTGGCGCAAACCCTCGGAGATGGCGCGCACGGCAAATTTCGTGCCGGAATAGACCGACCGGTTCGGTACCGTCTTATGCCCTGCTGTTGAAGCGGTGTTCACGAAATGCCCGAAACCCTGCTTGCGGAAGACAGGCAGCGCTGCGGCGATGCCGAATAGAACACCTTTGATGTTGATGTCGATCATCTCCTCCCATTCCTCGACGCGCAAGTCGTCGAGGGAGAAATTGGCATTATGCCGGCATTGTTGACGAGAACATCAAGCTTAGCGTACCGCTCACCTGCCAACTTGACGAGGTTGGATACGTCGTCGCGCCGTTGTGCGTGCATAGGCGGCTTCACCACCCCATCTTGGAGGCGAGCTGCCAAAGCCTGAAGTCGATCCGATCCGCGCGCCCGGGTACGACCTTCGCACCGCGCTCAGCCAGCAGAAGCGCAGTCGCCTCGCCAATTCCGCTGCTCGCGCCCGTGATTACGACGACCTTGCCTTCGATTCCTGAGGAATTCTGCATATTCGTTTCTCTCCTCCTTGCTTTTCTTTTACGATGATTTCATGAATAATCCTCAGCTTCGAACTTCGCGTGTGAAGTCATTGGGTCTAGGTACGTTTAAGCCGAGGAACGCGACACGAGGCTATTTGAAAATGTTTCCTAGTGTGAGAAATGCAGAAAAGCATCTCGCACGCGAGAGAACAATACAATGTTCGGAATTGTAGGACGTAAGCCGCAAACACCGCAGAAGGTAACCACTGGCCGCTTTGAGATCGAGCGCGACGGACAGGTAGCTTCCCTGGAATATAGTATGAGCGGAAATATACTCGAGTTGATCCATACAGAAGTGCCTGATAATTTGCGTGGGCTGGGTCTTGCATCCTTGTTAGCAGAGAACGCGCTTCGATGGGCCCGCGAAAACAACCTCAAGGTAGATGTGATTTGCCCTTCAGTGCATGAGTACATCGGGAAACACCCGGAGTACTCGGATCTTGTTCTGCACTGAGTTACTGCGCTAGCTAACAATTTTACGATCCCACGCTCGCCTGACTCGCACGGCCGAAGCTCCAACCAATGAGCCGCATGGCCTCCTTCCCGATATTAATGACGTTTACGATCGCGGCAATCATCAAGCCGATGTGAATACCGTAATTAATGCTCTTTACCAGCTCTTGCGATTGCAGAGCGCTGGGGTCGGAAGCCACAAACACCTCAGGAGCATTAATTAGAAAGTAGAGAACGACGAGACCAAGTGCACTCATCACCAGGAGAGCGACATGTCGACCCTGGATCCAATGCGGCCGGGCGATCATCACCGCCGTGAACATCACATCAACCAGCACTATTACCACAAACACCGGATAGATCGAGTGCCACACGGGACCGAACTTGAGCAAAGCAATACCCGGGCCGAAGATAAGATATTGGTAATGCAACCCGGCCAGCCACCACACGCCAAAGATGATTTGAATCACGAGCCGTGCGATCAACTCGAAACGAGACTTGCGGGGATCGCTCTTCACCAGTGGCGGCAACTTGCGTGGATCCCATCGATCGCTCACCTGGATCTTGGCGCCAAAGAAATCCATAGCAGCGAAGACCACTGTCACCCAGCCGAACACACTGAGAGCGACACTGGGATAGTGCAGCAGCGGACTGAGACTCTGAATAAAGGGTTTGCCTACTGCGGCCATCGCGATACTGGCGCCGGCCTGCACCAGAAACGCAAGACCCAGCGCCGCTTTCAAAACTCTCCAATAAATGGGAAACATAGTCGCTCCAATCACGTGCTGCTGCTTGCCGTACCGGCTGGCCAGATGCATGGGGCTGCCAAGCTTCTTCAGCAGCTCCACCTGTTCGTCCTTAGTCAATTGCCGACCGAGCGCCGCCTCTTTTTCCTCGATCTGCGAGAGGATACTGTCGCGAAGTTCCTTGATAATGTCGTCCCGCTGCGCCCTCGGAAGCGAGAACTTTACTGCCTGCAAGTAACGATCGATCAGTTCCATAATGTGCTCCGGAAAGACACCCTTCAAAACGAAGTCCTTCAAACCTAAAGAATTTCATTGAGCGATGCATTGATGCTCTTCCACTCGGCAGACAGTTGTTTCAGAATCAGTTTGCCGTCGGCGGAGAGCCGGTAGAACCGTTTGTTGCGCTTGTCCTCCTCCCGCCACTCGCTAGCCAGCAACCCTTGGCTCTCCAGCCGGCGTAGCAGCGGATACAGGGTACCTTCGTCGATTTCCAAGCCCTGATGAGCGAGCGCCTTGCGCAGTGTGTAGCCGTATCGCTCGCTGCGCAGTTCCGCCAGAACCGCCAGAATCAGGCACCCGCGTCTCAGCTCAAGGCGCAGGTTTTCGAGCACTTCATTGTTGGCCGGTGCTTCTACCATGTGCTGCATAGTGTATGGCACATACTGTATGCAAAACAGTATTAATCTGTCAATAGGTTATTTCAGTCGTGGCTAGTGAATGCTTGCGGAACGGCGGGAAGGGGCAACCGCAGAGGGGATCAGCGAGAGTAGCGCTGCCTGAGAGGTAAAGATTTAACAGTCCAATGCTACGAAAGATCTATGCTCCTTGGCTGCTTGCACAGCTTGCAGCAGGTCGCTATCTGCTTTTGACTTCACTACGTAGCCTCGAGCTCCGGCATTGAGCGCCTCTTGCAGCATCTGCGTGGAGTTATGTTGAGTCAGAATCAGAATCTCGCATCTCGGAGCGGTTTCCCGGATAAGACGGCACGCTTCCAGTCCACCCATCCTAGGCATGCTGATGTCGAGCAATACGACGTCGGGATCCAGCCGCTGGGCCTTTTCAACTGCCTCAACGCCATCGGCGGCTTCGTCAATGATTTCCCAGCCCGGTTGTACGCCCAATAAATGTTTAAGTCCACGCCTGACCACTGGGTGATCGTCTACCAGCAAGATACGTGTTCCCATAATCTCAAGCCCTCCGGCAAGAGAATCTTTCAATAACACAACCCCAAGGCGTTGGACAGCACTGGACCCGCACCAACCGCCTGGATGCCAGTCTTTTAAGCTATAACAATCTCGTACTGCTTGCCGTGGGGTGGCCCGAATAGCACACGAACAGGATAGCCTGAAGTCGCCGCTGTGCATTCTAGTCATATCCTGTACTGGCTCAAACCGAGGGCACCAAGCCCTCCTGTTATTTCGGAGGTGGCGGCGGTGGATTCTTTTGCGGCTTCTTGCCAAAAAGGTCGAGAAGTTGTTGCACCCCGGGTTGCTGCTGCTGTTGTTGCTGCTGAGGCTGTTGGGTCTGATTTCCTTTCTGCCCTAGCAGCGTTCCCAGAATGCCGGATGCCGCCCCTCCGGGATTCTCAAAGTTCGGTACTAATCCCTTGAGCTTCATCTGGGCAAGTTTTTGAAGATCGGGCGCAAATCTGGGATTCTTAAATGTTCCCGTAACCAGCACGGGAATGACAATCTCGCCCTGATTGTTGGCTAGGGCGGTATTCATATATCCGCCGATACTCGTTCCACCCACTTGCTGGCTCATCGCTTTCGAAAGCACAGCGGAAACGCTCAGATTGAGGGCCTCAGTCACAAGATTCGCTGTTCCAGTCGCACTAACGTTGCCCACGTCGAGCAATGCCTGGAGATTATTGGTGTGCGCTACCCCATTGGTCACCAGGATATTACCGGTCATGCGCGAGATATTGGTAAATCCATGATCGCCTTCTCCCGGCCGTGCGAATCCTGCAATCGCGGCTAACTGGTGAGCGATATCGGTCCCATTCAGGCGGACGTTATTGAAGTTCAGATTCGCGGATCCATTCAACACCCGAAGTACATCCTCAGATGTGATCGATTTCACCGGGCCGGTAATCCGGCCATCTATATTTATCGTCCCCAAGCCGCTGATCCTATCTAACCCGCTTACGCCATAAGCTCTCGCGATCGACAACACTTCAGGCAGGGTTGCGTTTGGAGCCTTCACCGTGGCATCGATAATGGGAGAATTCGAGGTGTATTGTCTCAACGAGAACAGCGTCGACATCGTCGTATTGCCCGAGGTAACGTTGAATTGACCGGAACGAATTTCATTCGGGGTGAGCGCCAAATTCACTGCCTTAATCTGAACTGGCTGCGGAATTTCTTTCCCGGTAACCTGTATATCCCGTCCCGAAATTGTGCCATTCAAAGCTGGCTTGCTGGCTGCGCCACGCGCCTGAATGTCAGCATTGACGCGTCCATTGACCGTCGTGCCCGGCCCAAATGCCACCCCAAATGCGGAAGCCAGGCGTGCGGCCTCTGCGATTGAAACGTCGCTCGCTTTTACGTTCAAATCTATTTGCGGGGGCGTTGGCTTCGTATTCACGGTTCCATGAAGAGCAAGCGGTGTTTGTCCCAGCTTGAGTGTGCCCCTGGTTATCGTGAGCAAATCATTTTTTAAGTCATCACTGAGATCGTAGTCGGCCGTGATCGGATAGCCCACGTCCACTCCATGAACTCGCGCGCTCTGTATGTTCATTTGGCCGGTGGCGGATAACTTTCCAGACTCACTTTGGATATTTGTCTGTCCTGACAGTATTCCGTCGGAATTTTCCAATGCGGGATTGTTGAGAAAACGTTGAAGCCCTGCGATTCCGACACCGTTTAAGTCCAGCGTCCCCTGAAAAGGAGTCGATGCCGGATCCTGTGCTATAGGACCACCCTTTCCCTGCAAGCGGACTTCCTGATTTCCCGCTCCAGGCATACGCGCGGCCACCTGGACAGCAAACGGCTGGCCCGGCGCAAAGTCCTTCAGCGTGCCATCAATATGGTCGTACACCGTTCGAGGCTGCCGTTTCTCTAGGTCGGTCACTGCCACCAAACCATCTTGGATTGCCAGCTTGCTAAGTGAAAACTCCGATTTCGATCCCGAGGTCTTCGGAGCATTCGCCCCCAGTGAGGAAAAGTTCCACACTCCAGACTGGTTCTTCACCAGTTCTACCGTAGGCCGCTGCAGTTGTAGCGAATCGATCTCAATCGACTTGCTAAATAACGGCATCAGTTTTACCGAGACGTCCAACTGATCCGCTTGCACAAACGGTTTTGGATTAGGAAACTTGGGGTCTTCGGCAATAGCGATGTTCTGAACCTGAAAGCGCGGCGGCAGCAGGCTCAAATGCATTGGGCCCAGCGTCACCTTACGATCCAGACGACGTTCGAGCTCGGACTGAATACGTCCGCGATAACGGTTCACGTCAAAGGTGGCAGCAAAAATCGCTGCTCCGATAATGACGATGACCACCAAAATTCCAAAAACGATGCCAACTTTGCGCATAAAAGCCTCCAGAACCCACCGAGACAGGCGTTCGGCCCGACGCCCCAGATACTTGGATGAAGTTTTCGAGTTAGATGTCAGCTCTCCCTAGTATCTTATTTTCTAACGAGATACCGACACACACACTCAGGCTACCGCCGTCGCGGCAAATGAATCCTCGCCCGGGTCAGGCAGCGACGAAGGAGGATCGCTGGCCGGAAAGGTGTCGGCGATGGTTTTGTCCATCATTTTGTCCTTACGTTCCCGCGGATCGTTCTCGTCGATCAGCCGGTCTTCCGGGTCGCGGCGATCACTGTCTTCGAACCTTCTCTCCATGAAATCCTCCAGCGCGTGACAACGGCACCAGCCCCTACTTGTTCGATGTCTCCAGAATACGCCTCGACCTAGTTAAATCTCAGACGTCAAACGTCAGCGCCTGAGTCGGGACATCAATGGGTGAACGACACATTCAGCCCGGTGGTGAATATGATGTCATTCTGTTTCTTGCCCGCTGGAGGATTGGTGACATAAATGTCGCCGAACGAGTTCTGCCAACCTAACCATTTACTGATCCTGGTCACGGTTCCGAAATTAAAGGTTCCGCGATACTCGCCAGTGTTGCTTAAGTCGGGATAAAAATACAGCTGCTGTCTAACCAGTGTGCCAGCTCCAACTTTATGCGAAAGCTCCTCACCTATCGTGGCCGCCGCGAAGTTGCGGGTGATAAGAGAATATTTCTCCCGCGTATAGTTGATGCCTCCGAGGAAATCGAGGGTGGTGGATTCAGTCTTGATCGCGTGATAACCCAGCCCACCACCCAGAACCGACCGCAGATCCAGGTTCTGCAAGTCATCCGTCTGGAAATCGCCGTTGATGAAGCCGAAAATCCGCGAGCTCAAATCGTGATCGTAGCGAATGCCGCCCTGGATCGCATTGGCCGTCGTGCTGGGTATCGCTCCCGGCGCATCATTGCTGGCGTATACGGTATTGGCGTACAACCCAAGTTTGTCATCGAGAGTCTTGCGCTGGGCGGTGAATGCCAAGGCGAGATTCTTGGTTTGACTGTTACCACGTGTCAGGGCAAAACCGACGTTGGCGCCACCTTGCCACCCTTCCAATAAGCCGGGATGCCGGGATTTCTCGTAAGCGCTTTCCTCCGCTTCGCCTCTTATCCGCACAACCGAATTTTTCGGCGCCGTCACCGCACCTTGCGTTGTGGTGGCGACTTGAAAATTATCATCTGTAGTCTTGACCGGACCCACCAGTGTCTGACCATTGTTCAAACTGACATGCAACGGCTGCGTGGAAGTGATGCCCCGAACCGCGGGCCACTGCACGGTAATTTCTCCGGCATACTCACTCTTGATCACCAGTTCTTTATCGTCAGACTTCAGGATCTGACCAGTAATGCGATCGCCGTTCGTCAGAACGATCTGATCTGCGAACAGCGTCACTGAAAACGCAAAGACGAAGATTGTTGCTAGGTAGAAGACGCGCAGCTTGGCCACAACGGCCTCCTTGGAAAATCTATAAGTCTGGTTTGGGTGGAAAAACGAGGATAGAAATCGTGCTATCGCACAGCGTTGTGACTCGCGTGAACTGCACTCAGAAGGCAAGCCCGCACTTTCCGCGTCCAATCAGGCCTTTGCGGGTTCATACCACCGCGACGCCTTGGATGGCGGCAAAGCTGCAGGGAGTTGGATTGAGAGTAACGGCTTCAGAAACGGCCGGGAACAAACCCGAAGCCGCGGTTGTTAGCTCTTAACCTCTGACTTCGGGGGCTCCGCCGGTTCGGTCGGCTTTTCCTTCATGCCATCTTTTAAGGCGCGAATGCCTTCGCCGATACCTTTGCCCAGGTCCGGCAATTTCTTGGGACCGAACACCAGCAGGGCAATAAAGAAGATGACCAGCAAGTGCGTCGGCTGAAACAGGCCTTCCAACATGAAATCCTCCAGACGCCCCCAGGAAACCTTGCCTCAGCTTACTGGGATGAGTGCTTGCCGTCAACCTCACGAACCTTGTCTCTCGCTGCCCGCAAACCCTCGCTTTTCGTCTGTAAGTTGCAGCACTGGTTACCACATTACTTCCGTGACCTACCCGTCGTAACTGCCCCGGTCTATGTTTCGGAGATGAGCTGGCGAACCTGTTTTCGGAAAGCAGACCTCTCGCGGTCATTAGCCGGTCTGACCTTTATATTGCTGGTCCTTTTCACTATTCCTTCTGCGGGTCAGAGTACCGAAAAACCCCTGGATTGCACGCAGCTCATCGCTTGGCTTACCGGTGGAGTCTCAAGTCATCGCCTTAGCCAGTTGGTTCAGGGAAGAAGCATTGCGTTCACGGTCGACGAAGCCGTGTCCAAGACCCTGCTAACGGCAGGGGCAGATGCAGCCTTTATCCAGAATCTCCACACCCTGCATGCACTTCCGACGAGTGCCGTAGCCTGTCCTGCGACCCTGGCTCAAGCAGGTGATCTGATTCGCCACAAACAGCATGACGAAGCAGACCGCCTTCTACGAAAACTGGTCGCCGCAGACCCACGGAACGCAGCTTTGCACTTCGCCTACGGCTACCTGCGCCAGCAGCAAGAAGATTGGGACGGAGCCTTCGACGAGTATTCCGATTCGCGAGACTTGATGCCTGGCTCCTCCGAGAGCCACAGCCGGTTAGCCTACATCTACTACCGCTATGACGATGGCGACAATGCGATTGCAGAAGCGCGCACCGCTCTCAGCATCGATCCTCGCAATGCGGAAGCCTATCGCTATCTCGGGCTTGGCCACTACGCCAATGACCAATACGCAGCCGCCCTTCGTGCCTTCCAGCAATCGCTGGCTCGTGAGCCCCGCAATGCAGACGTTTACTACGACATGGGCATCACCCTTCGTGATAAGGGCGACCAGACGGGAGCGGCTGCGGCTTATCGCCAAGCTCTCGCACTCAATCCGGGGCTTTGGCAAGCCCACAACAATCTCGGAATGCTGCTGCATGACTTGGGCAGACATGACGAAGCGATCACCCAATATCTCCGAGCCAAGCGTCTGGCGCCGCAGGAACCTGTGATTCGGCACAACCTTGGAAATACCTACTGTGACAAGGGCGATTTCGATGCGGCCATTTCCGAGTTTCGCGAGCTCTTCAAAATGAATCCTGGCTGGCAGCGAGGCCATAACAGCCTGGGAAAAGCCTTCATGGCAAAGCGGGATTACGAGAATGCAATCTCGGAATTGCAGCTTGCCACACTGCAGAATCCGACCGCACCGGTCGAGCACCGGCTCTTGGGACAGGCGCTCCTCATTGTGCAAAAACAGCAAGAGGCGCTTCGCGAATTGCGCATCGCGGTGGCTCTGGACCCGAACTCTTCCCTCGCCCATCACTACCTGGGAACGGCACTTTATAACGCGGAAGACTACGCAGCCGCCGCTACTGAATTTCGTCGAAGTCTGCAATTGCAGCCCAATGCCAGCAATCACTACTTCCTAGCTGCATGCTTGATTGGCCTGAATAACTACGATGAAGCGTTGGCAGAGCTGGAAGTTGCGGCAAAACTGGAGCCTCAACAGGACTTGTACCGGACTCGCAAGCAGGAACTGCTGAAGCTGATAAGAGTGCGCAGCCCACGGTGAGCCACAGTCTCATCTCACTTTGAAAAGTGCGAGAGCACTGTGTCACGAAAGTATACGTAGGGTTGCAGTAACTCCTTTGTTTTCGGAACAGAATTTTGGTTTCTGAACTGCTATGTACTGTTGGACGGTAGCTAAGCATGAACAGTAGTGCGGTCTGGAAAGACGAACATCCGCCTACAATGGGCTCTAGATAGCACGATTACAGCGCGATCGAGCCCCTGGGGAGTAGCACAATGAACTCAATATTCTCGACGCCTTCCGGAAAACCGATCACCCAAAATGTCGTGCAGCCGCAAAGCGAGGTGCGTCCCGCCTCCGTCGTCCCTCAAAGCCCCGCCGCCGCGCCCCAGTTAGGAGCGAAGCGGGTGGGCTATGGTCTGCCATGCGCGAAATGTAAGACTTACTACGCCGCAGATCTGAAGGCTTGCCCGGTGTGTAAGTGCCCGGAGCGCGTCATCGCAAGAACTGTCTCGGCGCCGCCGGTTTCTTCAGGTGATCCTGATGCAGTCGCTCTGGAAGAAGAACGTGAGCGCTTCCTACGCGAGTTCAAGGCCCAGGTCTACGCCTCCCACACTCAAATCAACGCCGCCGCCAGCTTCCGCTGCAGCAAAGATGAGAACCACCAGGGTGGTTTTGAACCGGCAGCCGTTTGCCAGCCATGCCATGATCGGATTCAAGAGCGTGCCGATCTCCTGGAAGCAGCCCTGCACATTGATTTGAAGGAAGCAGCACAGGTCATTTACGACGCCGTGTGGTCAGATCCCTCCGACCCCAGCAAGACCTATCTAAATGCCGCACAGGCGATTCTTACCGAATTGCGTAAACGCGCCGGGATTGGCGCCGTACTCGGTCCGCTGAAGCCTCGCCCTCACTGAGTAGCTGGTGGCTGAGCGAATCGCAATCTGCCGAAGGCACTCGGCACATGGAAATTAGGCTGGGGCGTTCTGGTAGGCTGCCAGGCCAAATATGTTCGAGGCTCTTTCCTGCCCTCGATGCGATAGAAATTTGCCCGCCACACAGCATTCGAATCGAAGTCCGATGTCAAAGCCTTCAGCGGGATCGCGAGTTCAGCAGCCCATGTGTGTTCTTTTTCATTCAGGAAAACTGACCGTTGCAAACCACTCTTGAGATCGGCAAGGCCCTTGGGGGAAATATCGAGATCGATCCACATTCCATTGGGGCTCACTTCGAATTCCTTGTAGAAACGCTCCCTGAAAGGATCAGGCTGAAGAAACGCTTCCGCCACATCGCGGTCCCATAAATGGTCACGGCGCCCGTTGGTCCCGGCATCTGCAAATAAATAAAGTTCACGATAGCGGCAATCGAATCGCAAATACAACGTGCGCCGGCTCCAAAGAACACGAACCATAGTTTCTCGCCCCGGATCAGGATTTTTGCCTTGCCAATCTGAACAGAAAACAACGGCTCGGGCGTCTTTCCATTCCGCCGAAGCATGTGAAGCATTGAGTTCGATCTCGTTAGCGACAAACGTGGCAACGATCTCCGCTGGCCCAGTCGCGCATGCCGGCACCTTGGTCTCGCTCATAAGCATCGATGAGAAGAATATGGTAATCGAGAGATGCAAGACTATTTTCAGAAACTGAGAACCTGGACTATGAACTGTTAGATTTTCCCCTGCGCAAAGCGGCAAATCCTCGAGTCCCATCAAGCCTTCCGGTGAAGCGAAAGTAGCTTGGCCGAATGGGCAACGATTTCCGGGCGTAACTTCTGCACCCAGAAAATTGTTTTGACCGCAAGATCCGGATAGCCCACTCCCCCGTCTAGCCTTAACCTTTAAACACTATGACGACCAATGCGATACTCAACTGGACGAAGCTTACCGGAATGGCCAAGTCGCCCGAAATCCGATGGTGGCAAGCGGTAGAGGACCGAGATGCGGGTTATGACGGAATGTTCGTCTTCGCAGTCTCTTCCACCGGCATATATTGCCGGCCATCTTGTCCGGCGCGGCGGCCGCGTCGTCCGAATGTGACTTTCTACCGCCAGCCCGAGGAGGCCGAAAAAGCCGGCTATCGCGCATGCCTTCGCTGCCGCCCACGCGCCATTGCTGGCAGTCCTCAGATGGAAATGGTGAAGGCAGTTTGCAGATACATCGAGCAGCATCTGGATGAACCCATCACCCTGGCTCGCCTTGGGACCGCCTTTCGCCAAAGCCCTTTTCATCTGCAGCGGACCTTCAAAGCGGTGCTGGGCATCACCCCACGCGCTTATGCCGACTCCTGCCGGCTCAATCAGCTTAAGAGTAATTTGCGGGCCGGTCACTCCGTCACGCGCGCTATGTACGGCGCCGGCTACAGCTCCAGCAGCCGGTTGTACGAGCGTACCGCTTCTCAACTCGGCATGACCCCAGATAAATACAGGCGCGGCGCAATCGCTGCTCCCATTCGCTACACCCTTAGCGACTCTCCTCTGGGACGTATGCTGATTGCCGCTACCGACAAAGGCATCTGCGCCATTCAATTCGCCAATTCCGATGAGGAACTAATACACGGCCTGAAACACGAATTCCCTTTCGCTTCCCGGCGCCGCGACGACGAGGCAATGCAGCAGTGGAGGAACGACCTGCTCCGACAGATGCGTGGGCAAGAACTGAGCTCTATGCTCCCTCTCGATATTCAAGCCACCGCCTTCCAGCGCCGGGTCTGGACGTATCTTCAATCCCTCCCGCCCGGCGCAACTCGTTCCTACAGTCAAGTTGCGAAGGCCATTGGGCAGCCCACAGCGTCTCGTGCGGTTGCCCGCGCCTGCGCCAGTAATCCCGTAGCAGTTGCGATTCCTTGTCACCGCATAGTCCGAAACAATGGAGATATGGGAGGCTATCGCTGGGGTACCGAACGAAAGAAGGCACTACTCGAGATGGAACGGGAGCCAGCAGAATCGCAGGTTTAGTTTGATTGGGCCCAGGCAGTCTTGCGGCTATCCATGATGGTGGTAGTAAATCAGCGCTCCGTGAAAGATAAATCCGATAGTAAACCAGAGTATGGCGTCCAGTATTCGCCTTCGGTTGAATCGTTGAGTCATCATGCCCAAAAATATACGCTTAACTATCTTTCTAACTGCACATAAATTTTTCGCGCATAATCCAGCAGGTTCAAGACAGCATCCCTCTCCGCCGGAGTATTCCAGTCTTTGCTTGCCTTGGCTCCATCGATCAGACGATCAATCCAGGCGATGAAATAGGCGGCATCCTCCGCCGGCTTCTGCGTTGAGCCTGCCACGGTCACATAGACTGGGCTGGTGGTCGCGTACGGATACAGGTCCAACACGGGATGTTCAGCCTTGTCACTCCACGCCCGCAAGAGACACCATCCGCTCCGGGAAATAGGGATTTTGTCTTGGATGTCAGCGCTCTGGTGATCGCCGCTGAGCTTCAGATCGCGCGCCACCTGTCCATTGCAAATTATTTGGAAGTGATCCACAGGCACCATTGAACGCACCCAGGCCGTGAATTTCACCTGATGCTCGCCGGCAGGCAATCTTAGGTCATCTCCCACATCCCGCTCTCCGAGCGTGAACCCGAGCAGCGGACCATTGGTGGCGAAGGTTCGCCCTTGCTTAAGAGAACCCAACCAGGACGTAATGTTCAAAGGCCCAGAAGGAACGCTGCCATAAACACGATTTAAACCCACGGGTCCGTGCAGAGACGCGAAGTTGGCCATGGCATCGGTGCCGGCGGCCGTCGGCAAATGAAATCCACAGTTCAGCAGGCGATACCACACCGCTGCGGTTGACTTGTGATCGCTAAATCCGAGTACCTCGATGTAGTCCACTTTGCCAAGAGCGACATCGACTGGCAACTCGTGGGTTATGGAGGCATCCTTTGCCGGATCTGGGATCGATTCGTAAGGATGAACATATCCAACCAGCGCCTGCTGTTCGTGCGCTATATCCGCCACGGTCGCGTTGGCCGGGAAAAGGCTGGCTGCCGCAGTGTTGGGATAGCCTACGTAGTCAGGAATCAGAAAATTGCGCGTGAGATTTAACAGGCCAAGATGCCCCCAGTAGCTGGTATGAAACTCCTGGCCAAACATCAGCAGATTATTCGCCGTCGAAGCTGGATCGGGCTTGGAGCTGAAGTACGCAATGTCAGGTATGCGCTGTTCCTTATTAACTACCAGGCTCTCGACTACCTGAAGATTTTCTGCTGCAGCCTGTGCCACCAAATTTTGCGGAGTATTCCTGTATGCACCTCCGTAATTCATATGCACATGTACGTCGCCGCTTATCCAGCGGGACTCTCTACTTTGCGGCAGATTTAGCGGTTTCAGGCGGAGGGTTAAGCTCGTCGGCTTACCGGGAGCCACCTGAACGCTCCTCTTTTCGAAGCGATACTCAAATCCCCTCATGACCTCGATATCTATGCGGCCCGCCGGAACGGTGAGCTCAGCTTTGCCAGCGGAATGAAAATAATGTGCTTCGAAAGGCCGCTCCGAACGCACAAAGTTATCGTCAGCGTGCATCCATGCGTTATCGGGTGCGTACGCGAAACCGTCCTCACTGGTGACGAAAATACGCGCCGGTGTGGGAACACCGGAATTCAGTACCTTGATACTGAGCCTTCCCATGGGTTTCAGATAACGTTTGTCCGTGGCGATGAGCTGACTCTGCGCGCCCGCCAGGACTTCCTGAGTCCAGAGAGAAGTATTCCCGCTGCGATTGGAGATGAACGCGATACGTTTTCCATCCGGCGACCAGCGAGGATTGATGTTGTCAAATTCTCCGTATGAAAGTTGAAAGGGATCTCCTCCCCGGGAAGGCATCACCCAGAGCTGATGCCACGCCCGGCCGAGATACGACGCGTACACAAGGCGTTTGCCGTCCGGCGAAGAATCCGGTCGCGCCTTCCAGGTAGTTTCTTCATAATGTATTTCGTGCGCTTCGGCGCCAGGTTCCGCCTTCATGCGCCAGAAACCACCCGTTCCATAAATGTGCCCGCGGTTCGATACGAAAACCAGTTCCGATCCGTCCGGCGACCAAACCGGACTGATCTCGTGATCGAATTGACTGTAATAATAGCGAGGTAGGTTGCTTCGATTTTCTCCTGTCAGACGCTCCACATTTCTTAGTTCGCCATTGCTGAATTGCCCAAGGAAAACATGAAAGTGTCCCTTATAGGATGTCGAGACGAAAGCGATACGCTTTCCATCGGGAGAGATGCGCGGTTCAACGTTGACCGCTCCGTTTGATGTGAGCTGCTGGGTTTTCTTGCTATCGAGATTCAAAGCCCACAGTTCGATCGCGTCCTTGGCGTAGGAGGCATACACAACCCAATGTCCGTCGGGTGAGCAATCGGGCTGATAATCGTAGCCCGCTCCGGCGGTCAACTGTTCAGCAATTGTTGAATCCAGCTTCTGCCGCCACACGGAGCCGGCCATTGAGTACACGACCGAGCGCGAATCCGGTGACCACGCCACAGAACTCGGTCCGGTAGTGAGCTGGGGTAAATACATCTCGCGGTAATAATAGGAATGCGGCAAGTCGATTTGCTTCAGGACAGGTTCGCGTTGGGCCAGGACCGGAATAAAAGTGACGGTCAACAACAATAGCGGAACCATCAGTATTCTCTTGAACAAAGAAATCCTCCAGAACGAGCGGTTACGTTCGTGCTGATATTGGCCGATTGCGAACCCATAGCCAGTTGATTAGCGCCGCTACGATCGTAGCCAGCAGAATGATCGATCCACTCAAGTCAACTCGGGTGATTAGGACGAGACAGATAACTACGCCAAGAGCGGCGAAGATCGTTCCGCCCGGTAACCGAAAGCGTTCGACTTCGGGCTGCTTCTTTCTCAAAACCGGCAAAGCGGCGCATCCAACCGCGTAGTAAAAAAGACGCGCAACCGCCGAGAGAGTTAAATTCCAGGAAAAATTTCCGAACAGAGACAACATCCAGATCAGGAATGCAAATAACAGAATGGAGAAATAGGGTGTACGAAATCGCGGATGTATGGCCGCAAACCAGGCCGGAAAGTCACCCTCTTCAGCCAGCGCAAAGGTGACGCGAGGAACTGCCAGGACTTTCGCGCTCAAATATCCGTAGCAAGAAACCAGGGCACCGATAGCAACCAGGGCGGCTCCCTTGCTCCCCAGAATTAGTCTGGCCACATCGGCCAAGGGACGCGCGCTCTTGGCCGGATCCGGCAGCACGCCGATCAGGATCCACTGAGTTGAGGTGTACAGGACCGTGCAGATGATCAGCGCTATGAACAGGGCGAAAACGGTATCACGGCGCGGATCCTTAGCCTCCGCCATCGGTGTGAGGGCAGTTTCGAAACCGCCATAAGCAAAGACCAGAAGCAGCATCGCCTTCAGCCATGCCCCTGCATCTGCGCTTGAAGGAAGCGGCGGCACGCTCTGGTGAGCGCGCAGCAAGTAGAACATTCCCGCAATGATGACGATAGCTAACGGCACCAGCTTCGCCACGGTAAAAACATTGCTGACCTGAGCGCCAGCCCGCACCCCGCGATAGTTGACGAATGCCAGGATCCCCACTAATAGCGTCAGAATAAGAAATCGAGGCGCGGGTCGAGTGACATTGGGCCAGAACTCGCCGAGATAAATCACGAACAGGTTCGCGTTGGCTGCGGGCGCGGCTAGTTGTGCGAGCCATAACATCCATCCCACCTGGATGCCCATCATGCGCCCGAACGCAACGCTGGCATAAAGATAAGGTCCGCCGGCCTGAGCAAACTGGGAAGCAACTTCGGCGAAGCACGCGATGATGATTCCCACCGCGGCACCCGCCAGTAACACGGCCCAGGGACTCGCGGCCCCCAGGAGCCCAGCTAGGACGGAAGGAAGCCCGAAGACTCCGCTGCCAATAATTGAGTTCACCACCAGCGCGACTAAGCTCCATCGCCCGATAGCCCGCACCAGTCCGGCTTGATCTATCCTAGGCACTCGCGCGTTTGTATCACAAACTGCTCAAAACTCCACACGTGTGCCGCTGCGAGCGCACCATTACCCGTCTCCGTCAGACCAAAGTAACGCGAATTACTAAAGCGCATGCCCGTGGGACATCTGTTCGCATGCTGTGGTGGGTGAGATGTTGGGACTGTCCTTCTGAAGTCGAGAAAGCCGCGACCACATGGGAAAAGACGAGTACCTCGACGACATCCACATTCGAATCCTGCGAGTGACTGAGGATCTGCGTGCCATTCAGCGAGAATTGAATTGCGCTGCCATGGAAGCGCCGGGAGATCCGGAATTAATGGAAGCTCTCAGCCAGTTGCCGGAGATGGATTCCCTTCAAGTTCTGAAATCAGCTCTCGACCAGATGCGTCACTTTCTCTGGTTCTATATGCAGATAATGACGAATGAATCCGAAGCCGGGGACAGATTGCGACAGAGCATCCGGCAAAGACCTTCCGAGGATATTGTGCTAAGCCCGGAAGCGTCGTTCCTGGAAAAATTCAAATACGCCGCTGACACGGCACTCCTGCGATATCTTTCCGACGGGAAAAACCGGAAGCCCAACTAGGTTTCGGTCCTACTCCAAAGTTACCGATTTAACCAGATTTCGAGGGCGGTCAACATCCAGACCCTTTCGCACGGCCATGTAATAAGCGAACAACTGCAGCGGAACGATCTCAAGAATTGGCAACAGCAGTTCGGACGCCTGCGGCATGAAGATTGTGTGATCAGCCATCTGGCGCATCTCTTCGTCACCCTGGGACGCAATCGCGAATACGCGTCCTGACTGTTGTTTGAATCCTTTGATATTCGCCACATTTTTCTGATAACGCAGCAGTGAGCCAGGATCGTTGCGGTCACAAGTCGCGATGATTACCACCGGCAAGTTCTCGTCGATCAGCGCATTAGGACCATGCTTAACCTCGCCCGTGGGATAGCCCTCGGCATGAACGTATGAGACCTCTTTCAGCTTCAACGCCCCGTCCATAGCGACGGGATAATGACTAGCCCTGCCGAGAAACAGCAAACTTTCCATTTTGTGATATTTGTCCGCCAGACGTTCACAGTCAGGGGCAGATTCGAGCACGGTTTCAACTTTTTTCGGAAGTTCAAGCAGTTCGCTTATGTATCGGCGCACCTGGTCTTTGCTCAACTTCCCGCGTACCTGTCCGAGGTAGAGTGCGAAAAGAAACAGCACAGCCATTTGAGCAGTAAAGGCTTTTGTGGACGCGATGCTGATTTCCGGGCCCGCGTGGGTATAGATGACACCATCGGCCTCGCGAGCAATGGTGGAATCCACAACGTTGGAGATTGCAATTGTGCGCGAGCCTTTAGCGCGAGCTTCGCGTTGAGCGGCGGTTGTGTCCGCAGTCTCGCCCGACTGGGTGATAACGATGGTGAGTTCGCCCCGCCCAATAAGGGGATTACGATATTCAAATTCGCTGGCATAATCCACATCCACCGGCACGTTCACCAGGTCCTGAATCATGTATTGACCGGCCATGCCGGCGTGGCGGCTGGTACCCGAGGCCACGATATTGATTCGGCGTAACGCTTTCAGTTCGTCTTCGCCAATGCGAACATCCTCCAGGCGCACAGTTCCATCTTTGAGCGAAACGCGCGGCGCGATGGTGTCACGCAAGCCTTGCGGCTGCTCGAAAATCTCCTTGAGCATGTAGTGGGCAAATTTGCCTTTGTCGGCCATCGCTACGCTCCCCGAGTTTGCGGCTAAATACCCGCGCCGCAGATGATTGTATTTCTTACCTCGCCCTGGGGACTCAGTACCACCAGATCGGCTTCGACTCCTACTTCCAGTATGCCCTTACCCGCCAACCCTGCCACCCGAGCCGGATTCAAAGTCGCGGGACGCAACACCTGTTCCAAGTCGCAGTGGGCAAACTGCATCACGTTGCGAACCGCCTGGTCCAGCGTAAGCGTGCTGCCGGCAAGCGTGCCGCGCACGCGGCATACTCCATGCTTCACTTCCATCTCAAGCGTTCCGATTCGGTAGATCCCATCGGGCATGCCCGTGGCCGCCGTCGAATCCGTAATGAATACCGCTTGATCCGGACCTTTAGCCCGAAGAAACAATTGCACGATCGCAGGATCAACGTGAAAACCATCCGCGATGATGTCCGCGCTGAGATTGGAGTCCGTAAGCACCGCGCCCAAAATCCCGGGATCGCGATGACGCAGGGGCCGCATAGCATTAAAGGTGTGCGTGGCGTGGCGTGCGCCGGCAGCGATACCTGCGCGCGATGCCTGAAAATCGGCGTCGGAATGACCAAGGCTGACACACACTCCACGTCGTGCGGCTTCAGTAATCACTTCCGGCGCACCAGGCAGTTCGGGAGCAATGGTCATGACGCGAATATGACCACGTGACGCTTCCCAGAACTGCGCAAACATCTCGACCGTCGGCGGCAGAAGATTTTCCGGAGGATGCACGCCTCGGTGCGCGTGACTGAGAAAGGGCCCTTCGATGTGGATACCGCGAGGCCTCGCACGCAGTTCGCCGTTGTCTTCGCGTTTACCCGTAGCGTCGATGGCATTCGCTAACGACTCCAAAGCCGCCAACGTTGAATCGACTGGCGCCGTGATAGTGGTTGGCAGATAACTGGTCACCGCGTGCTTGGCTAGAAATCGCTCAATCGCGGCTAGACTGTCGGGATCCCCGTTCATTACGTCGCGGCCGGCTGCGCCATGTATGTGAATGTCAATCAGGCCAGGCGCAAAGATGCCGTCTCCGAAATCTATTACGCGGCAATCTCCGGGAATTTCGTACGCTGCACGCGACCTCACCTCACGGATGACACCGTCCTCCAGCAGCAGCAAGGCCTGCTCGATACGTTCCAGTGGCGTAAGCAGCGTTGCAGCCGTAAGTGCGATCATGACTCGAATGTGCAGAACGGAAAACACATTCTATAGGAAACCTCGCGCCGAACCGTTGCTTCGACGAACTGGAACGTATCAGATGACATTGAATAAGCCTGCGAGAGTCAATTCTGGAAAGAGCGGGGAAACAATAGCGAATGCTATACTTGACGAAGCGGTGCGCGCGGCCGTGAAGCTTTTGCGTCGCTTCGATCGCTTCTATTTCCGATGTGTCGGGGAGTGGCTCAGCCTGGTAGAGCACCTGGTTCGGGACCAGGGGGTCGGAGGTTCAAATCCTCTCTCCCCGACCAATTACCTCAATCCCGTCATTGAATTAGCGAGCTTCCGTTTTCCCAGTTTTCTGGAACTTGAGTCAATTTGCGTCGATTAAGCAATTCCTCGACTTTTTCGACCGCTGCCCGAGCATCCGCCGGGATGGAATGCAAATACACTTCGCGGGTGATTTCCGAAGAAGAATGCCCGAGAAGAGCTTGCACCGTGCCCAGAGGTGTGCCGACAGCGTCAACCAATGCCAGCTCACACCCACTAAATTTAGCTTCTTGCACGTGGGCTTGAGGTGTTTGTTGGTCAAGTTATGGCGGTCGAACGGGGTGCCGTTGCTGGTCGCGAAGACCAGAGCTTCTGGATTCATGACAGCGGGCTTGCGCGCCGCCAGAATCTGAATAGCCTTCGCTGACAGTGGAACCGACCGCTGGCTGCGTTGAGTCTTGGGCACATCGAAGTGACCAGCGTATACCGTCTCAGTCACGCGCGGTTGAATAGGTCCCGACACGATGCATCGTGTTAGCTCGACGAAGAGGCTTTTAATCTCCTCCTCATTCGTACTAAGAGCACATAACAAAACCTGATTGCTCCTACGAGTTATATAGAAGTTAGGGCTTAATGGCTCAGCACAGTAAGGTGCTGTTCATGGCCGCCGTGCTGCTTCCTGAGACGTTATCGGAACTCATCGAACCGTTTCTCCCACGCCAGCCGACGCGACGCAAGGGCGGAAGGCCGCGTCTTCCCAACCGGTCGTGCCTGACCGGCATTCTCTTCGTTCTTCGCAGCGGGATTCCCTGGGAGCTATTACCACAGGAGTTGGGCTGCGGCTGCGGCATGACCTGCTGGAGACGCTTACGCGATTGGCAGCAGACCGGCGTATGGGATCACATCCACTTCGTGCTGTTGGACTGGCTCGCTCGCGACGGCCAGATTGAGTGGTCGCGCGCCGTCGTCGATAGTTGGTGACCTGCGGCGAACTTGCGCGAAGTTGTGCCACGATAGTGGTGGTGAGATTGAGCAGATTCAGTTCTTGCTAGGGCATGCGTCGGTACAGACGACCGAGCGGTATCTCGGCTGTAAGCAGAACCTTGGAAGCCCGGTGAACGACCGTTTCAAGTTGAGGATGGACGTGCAGCCGCGGGACGTGAAGGTTGAATCTGCCATGGTGAAAGGGTCCACTCCAGTAGAAACGGCGCCGTGCCAAGGCATAGAATGCCGTCACGGAGGACGCGAAGATGAGCAGCCCGTCGAGGCCAAACGCCTATTCCAACCAGAGCGAACCGACTTGGTCGAGGTCAGAAAAGGCCATCGCCCGCACAGCCTTCGACGCTGCTCTGGGTTGGGAGCTTCACAAAGTGATTCAGAAAACAAAGTAAATGGCCAACGCGATTT
>WNGJ01003964.1_pt1 | contig 23273 bp, 25 predicted proteins | sample 5400611 | NCBI WGS metagenome assembly WNGJ01 (sample SAMN13153375, study PRJNA577476) | soil metagenome | isolation source: 40 cm soil or saprolite under Garry oak tree replicate 1 | place: USA:California | collected 2016-06-15
GCTCTCTCTTGTTAATGCACATGATCTGCGAACGATTCGCCATGCTCAGCCTCGCTTCCAGCGCGCTCTTGCGGCTTTCCGCGCGCTCTCACTCCGCTCTAGCTTCGACAGTTTCGCGGCTCTCGCCGGACCGCCCCTAAGGCCGCCGAGCCGTCCGAGCGCAGCGGCATGGGGATTCTTCTTACGGGGCGGTTCGGACTTTGTGAGCCGGTTCACGGCTTCAAAGGCGGCTGCCGCCTCGTCGGACGGCGGTTTCGTGCGTGAGCGTTTAGGCATGATGCAAGATAACGGGCTGCTCCGAGGAGTCCAATTCAAATTGACCCACTGCCCGCGGAACCTTCAGGTTGACACGCCCTTACGGCTCCGGTATAGTTCCCGGCTGCGTCGAGACCGAGTTACGAGAAAGGCCGGGCATGAAGACGTTCAGCTTGCGCAAAGAAGACGTGGCACGCCGTTGGGTCGTGGTGGACGCGGCCGGGCAGCCGCTGGGCCGGCTCGCGAGCCGCGTTGCGCAGATCCTGCGCGGCAAGCACAAGCCCACGTTCACGCCGCACCTGAACGGCGGTGACTTCGTCGTGATCGTGAACGATGGGGCACGAGCGCTTCCGGCCGCTCGCAACCCTGTTGGCGCAGCATCCCGAGCGCGTGATCGAGAAGGCGGTGTGGGGGATGCTCCCGAAGACGACGTTGTCGCGGCAGAAGGTCAAGCAGATGCTCAAGGTGTACGCGGGCCCCACGCATCCGCACGCGGCACAGCAGCCCGAGCCGCTCACGCCGGTGGAGGCTTGATGGGCGAGAGCCTGACGCCGGAGCTGCGCTGGCACGCGGTGGGGCGCCGCAAGGTGAGCGTGGCGCGAGTGTACCTGACGCCGGGCTCGGGCAAGTGGAACATCAATAAGCGCACTCTGGGTGACTACTTCCCCCGTCCCTCGCTCGTGTCGCACATCCAGCAACCGTTCACCGCGACCGACACGCTGGGCGCGTTCGACGTGCGGGCGCTGGTGCGGGGTGGGGGCGTGACGGGGCAGGCGGGGGCGCTGCGGCTCGCGATCGGGCGGGCGCTGTGCCTCGCCGACGAGCGGCACCGCAAGAAGCTGCGGGAGCAGGGACTGCTGACGCGCGACCCGCGGGTGGTCGAGCGCAAGAAGCCCGGCCGGGCGGGGGCGCGCAAGCGGTTCCAGTTCAGTAAGCGGTAGGAAGGCAACCACACACGTCGCCCGATTCGGTGCCTGGGTCCCCTCGGGGTGGCATCCGGAGATGACGGCGGCGGCGGACGAACCCACGAGAGGGAGTGCATGACGCAGCCTCAGTTGCAGGACCTGCTGGAAGCGGGCGTCCATTTCGGGCATCAGACGCGCCGTTGGAATCCCAAGATGCGCCGGTTCATCTTCGCCGAGCGCTCCGGGATCTACATCATCGACCTCCAGAAGACGCTCCGGCAGATCGAGGCCGCGCAGGAGCTGCTGCGCGGGGTGGTGCTGAAGGGCGAAGGCATCCTGTTCGTCTGCACCAAGAAACAGCTGAAGAACATCATCCAGGCGGAGGCGCAGCGCTGCGGCGCGTTCTACGTGACGGAGCGCTGGTTGGGCGGCACGCTCACCAACTTCCAGACCATCAAGAAGCAGATCAAGCGGCTGAAAGATCTGGAGCAGGGCACCGCCGAGGGCGAATTCGAGAACTACACCAAGAAAGAGCAGCTGCTGTTCGACCGCGAGCGCGTCAAGCTCGAGAAGTACCTCTCCGGCATCAAGAACATGGGCCGGCTGCCCGGCGCCTTGTTCGTGGTGGACTCGAAGAAGGAGCGCATCGCGGTGGCCGAGGCGAACAAGCTCGGCATCCCCGTCGTGGCGATCGTGGACACCAACGCGGACCCGGACCCGATCAGCGTGCCGATCCCCGGCAACGACGACGCGATCCGGGCGGTGTCGCTCATCGCGGCCGCGCTGTCGGACGTGATCATCGAGGCGCGGCGGCAGTCGCCGCTGCGCGAAGCGGCCGAGGAGGGCGAGGCGGTGACCTACTCGACCGAGACGGGCGTCGAGGCGGAGGTGGAGGGGGAGAAGAAGAAGAAGCCGGCGCGCCGCAAGCGGCGCCCCAAGCCCGAGGCGATCGCGGCGCGGCTCAAGACCGACGAGGCGCCCGAGGCGCCCGAGGCGCCGGCCCCGGCGGAATCGAGCGGCGGGGGCGAAGGCTAGCCGTCGCGCCGCCGTTCTGTGGCTAACCGACCGCCGCCCCTCGAGCCCCACGGCGCGAGGGCGGCGTTTTTGCGAGGAGTGAGAGCGTGGCGACTGTGAAAGAGATTCCGGCGAAGCTCGTGGCCGAGCTGCGCGCCCGCACGGGCGCCGGGATGATGGACTGCAAGAAGGCCCTCGAGGAGACGGGCGGCGACCTCGAGAAGGCCGTGGACGTGCTCCGCACGAAGGGCGCCGCCAAGGCCGACCAGCGGGCGGGGCGCGAGGCGTCGGAGGGGCTGATCGGCTCCTACGTCCACCACGACGGCCGGATCGGAGTGCTCGTGGAGGTGAACTGCGAAACGGACTTCGTGGCGCGCACGGAAGGCTTCCGGACACTGGTGAAGGAGCTCGCCCTCCACATCGCCTCGGCGAAGCCGCTGGCCGTGCGGATCGAGGACCTTCCCCCTGAGCTCGTGGAGCGCGAGCGGAAGGTCTACGAGGCCCAGGTCGCGGAGCAGAAGAAGCCCGAGCACATCCGCAGCAAGATCGTCGAGGGGATGCTGAAGAAGTTCTACGAGGAGAACGTGCTGCTCGAGCAGAAGTTCGTGAAGGACGACAAGCACACCGTCGGCGATCTGGTGCGGGACGTGGCGGCGAAGACCGGGGAAAAGGTGCAGGTGCGCCGCTTCGTGCGGTTCGAGCGCGGAGGGAACTGAGTGGCGGCCGCCCGCCTCGCCTACCCGCGCGCCCTGCTCAAGCTCTCGGGTGAGGCGTTCGCGGGCGAGCGGGGCGCGGGCGGCGGCATCGACTTCGCCGTCATCGACAAGCTGGGGAACGAGCTCAAGGCGGTCGCGGCCCTGGGGGTGCAGCTGGGGCTCGTGGTCGGCGGCGGCAACATCCTGCGCGGCACGGCGGCGAGCGAGCAGGGCATGGACCGCGTGTCCGCCGACTACATGGGGATGCTCGCCACGGTGATCAACGCCCTCGCGCTCCAGGACATCCTCGAGAAGAAGGGCGTGGACACGCGGGTGATGACGGCGATCCGCATGGAGGAGCTCGCCGAGCCCTACATCCGGCGCCGCGCCGTGCGCCACCTCGAGAAGGGCCGCATGGTGATCTTCGCGGGCGGCACGGGAAACCCGTACTTTTCCACCGATACGGCAGCGGTGCTGCGGGCGCTCGAGATCGAGGCGAAGCTGCTGCTCAAGGCGACCAACGTGGACGGGGTCTACACCGCCGACCCGAAGCGCGATCCCAAGGCGACGTTCCTCGCCGAGCTGTCGTTCCGCGACGCGCTGGTGAACGGCTACGCCGTGATGGACGCCAACGCGTTCGGCCTGTGCAAGGAGAACAAGCTGCCCATCGTGGTGTTCAACATCAACCAGCCCGGCGCGACGGCCAGGGTGCTGGCCGGGGAGCGCGTCGGCACGATCGTCCAATGACGACCCTCGCGGACCACGCGAAGCAGGCGAAGCAGGCGATGGACAAGGCAGTGGAAGCGGTGAAGCGCGAGTTCTCCACGGTCCGCACGGGCAAGGCGACCACGTCGCTGCTCGACCTGGTGCGGGTCGAGGCGTACGGCAGCGAGCTGCCCCTGAACCAGGTGGCGAGCGTCGCGGCCCCTGAGCCGAAGCTCCTGACCGTGCAGCCGTGGGACAAGTCGCTCCTCAAGGCCGTGGAGAAGGCCATCCTCGCGTCGGACCTGGGTCTCACCCCGTCCAACGACGGCAACCTGATCCGCATTCCCCTGCCGCCGCTCACCGAGGAGCGGCGCAAGGAGCTGGTGAAGGTCATCCACAAGTTCGCCGAAGAGGGCCGCGTGGCAGTCCGGCACGCGCGCACCGAGGCGATCAGCCGCATCAAGAAGGCCGAGCACGTCTCCGAGGACGAGAAGAAGCACGCCGAGAAGGACGTCCAGAAGCTGCACGACGATCACCTGCGGCTCGTGGAAGACGCGGTGAAGGCGAAAGAAGCGGAGATCATGGAGGTCTAGATGGGGGACGACCTCCTCGCGCAGATCCGCGAGAACGGCGCGGTCCCGCGCCACGTCGCCATCATCATGGATGGCAACGGGCGCTGGGCCCGCGAGCGCAGCCTGCCCCGGCCGCTCGGCCACCGGGCGGGGATGAAGGCGGTGCGCGAGGCCGTGGAGGGGGCGATCGCGGCGGGCGTGGAGGTACTCACGCTGTTCGCCTTCTCGGACGAGAACTGGCAGCGCCCCGTCACCGAGATCTCCGCCCTCATGGAGCTGCTCGAGGAGTACATCGCGAAAGAAGTGGCGGAGCTGCGGGGCCAGGGCGTGGCCGTCCACGTCCTGGGCGATCGCACCCGGCTGGCGCCGGGAGCGCGCGCCGCGGTGGAGCGCGTCGAGCGCGAGACGGCGAGCGGCACGCGGCTGTCGCTCAACCTGTGCATCTCGTATTCGTCGCGCGCCGAGTTGGCGCGGGCGGCGCGACTGCTCGCGGAGGAAGTGCTCAAGGGCGCGAAGCGGCTCGAGGACATCGACGAGGAAGCGGTGCGGGAGAAGCTCTACACCGCGCCCTGGACCGATCCCGACCTGCTGATCCGCACCTCCGGGGAGCTGCGCCTCTCGAACTTCCTGCTGTGGCAGCTCGCCTACACCGAGCTGTACATGACGCCCGTGCTCTGGCCCGACGTGACGCGGCGGGAGCTGTTCCAGGCTATCCTCGATTATCAAGGACGCGAGCGGCGGTTCGGTCGGGTCAGCGCGCCCCGCTGATGTCCCGGAACCTCGTGGTGCGGATCGCCTTCGCCGTCCCGGCCATCGCCGTCACTCTGGTGGCGCTGTGGCTCGGGGCATGGGTGCTGGCGACGCTCGTCGCGGCGCTGGCGGTGCTCGGCACGCGCGAGATCTACGACCTGGCGCGCAAGCGCGGGGTCGAGCCCCTCGAGACCCTCGGACTCGCGGCGGCCGCGGCGATTCCGTTCGGCACGTTCTGGGTGAAGGACCTCGCGGCGTGGGAGCCGGTGCTGTACGGCGCGGCGGTGTGGCTGCTCGTCGTACTGGCCGCGGCGGTGCGCGCCCGGGGGCCGGAGCGGCGCCCGCTCGAGGCCGTGGCGGTCACCGTGTTCGGCGCCCTCTACGCCTCCGCGCTGCTCGCGTTCGTCGTGGCGATCCGGCACGGCCCCCATTCGGACGCGCACCCGCGCGGCTCCGCGGCGCTGGTCGCCTTGCCGCTGGTGGTGACCTGGGTGGGCGACACCTGCGCGATGGCCGCGGGGGCGCTGGTGGGCGGGCCGAAGCTGGCGCCGGTGCTCTCGCCGCGGAAAACGTGGGCGGGAGCAGTCGGCGGCGTCGTGGGCGCCGTAGTCGCCGCCCTGATCTACGGTCCGCTCGTGCTGACCCGGGTGGCCCTGGGGCTCACCGTGTGGCAGCTGCTCGTCGCGGGGGTCGTCCTGGCCGTGGCGGCGCAGGTCGGCGACGTCGCTGAATCGCTGTTCAAGCGCGAGGCAGGCGTGAAGGACTCCTCCTCGCTCTTTCCGGGCCACGGCGGCGTGCTCGACCGGCTCGATTCGGTCTACTTCGTGCTGCCCGTGAGCGCGGGACTGTTCCGCCTGTTCGGCGTCGCATGAGCGTCGGCGTCGCGATCCTCGGCTCCACCGGGTCGATCGGCTGCTCGACCCTGCAGGTGCTGGCGCGGCAGCGGGAGCGCTTCCGCGTCGCCGCCCTCACCGCCCATTCGAACGCCGATCTGCTCGAGCAGCAGGCGGCGGAGTGGAAGCCGGGGTACGTGGGGCTGGTCAACGGAGGGAGCAGGGAGCAGGGAGCGGGGAGCGGGGCGTCATGCCTCGTCGAGGCCGCGACGCGGGCCGACGTCGCCATCGTGGTCAACGGGATCGTGGGCGCGGCGGGGCTCGAGGCGACCCTCGCGGCCCTGCGCGCCGGCAAGCGCGTGGCGCTCGCCAACAAAGAAGCGCTCGTGATGGCGGGCGAGCTCGTGACCCGGGCGGCGCGCGAGGGGGGCGGGGAGATCGTGCCGGTGGACTCGGAGCACAGCGCCGTGCTCCAGTGCATCACGGGGCGCCGCCCCACCGAGCTCGAGCGGCTCATCCTCACGGCGTCGGGCGGCCCGTTCCGCACCTGGACGCCGGAGCGGGTCGCGGGGGCCACGGTGGAGGAGGCGCTGCGCCATCCCACGTGGCGCATGGGAAAGAAGATCACGGTCGACTCCGCCACCCTCGTCAACAAGGCGCTCGAGGTGATCGAGGCGCACTTCCTGTTCGCGTTGCCGTACCCCGCGGTCGAGGTCGTGGTGCACCCGCAATCGGTGGTGCACGCGTTCGTCGAGTTCGTGGACGGCTCGGTGCTGGCGCAGGTGGGCTTCCCAACGATGGAGCTGCCCATCCTCTACGCCCTGACCCATCCGGAGCGCGTGCCCGACGCCGGCGCCCGGCGGTTCGATCCGGTGGTGGCGGGGAGCCTCACGTTCGAGCCGGTGCGACCCGACCTGTACCCGGCGTACGGGCTGGGGCGCGCCGCGGCGGTCGCGGGGGGCACCGCGCCCGCCGCATTCAACGCCGCGAACGAAGTCGCCGTCGAGCTCTTCCTCGAGGGACGGATTCGGTTTGGGCGCATCGCGGAGACGATCGCGCGCGTGCTGGACGCGCACCGGCCGGGCGACCCGGGGTCGCTCGCGGCGGTGCTGGCGACGGACGCCGAGGCACGCCGGCTGGCGCGGGAGGCCGCGTGCTCCTGACGCTGGTCGCGCTCGCGGTCGTGCTGGGGCCGCTGATCTTCGTGCACGAGATGGGACATTTTGTCGCGGCCAAGGCCGTCGGCATTCAAGTGTTGCGGTTCTCGCTCGGGTTCGGGCGGCCCATCTTCGCGTGGCGCCGCGGCGAGACGGAATACTGGATCTCGTGGATCCCGCTCGGCGGCTACGTGAAGATGGCCGGGCTCGAGGACGAGGGCGTCGCGGGCAGCCTGGAAGGCGGGAAGGCGAGCGTTCCCATCGACCCGGCGCGCGCCTTCGACCGGCAGCCGGTGTGGAAGCGGACGATCGTGATCCTGGCGGGTGTGACGATGAATATCGTGTTCGCGTACTGCATGTTCGCCGGTATCGCGGCCACCGTCGGGGCCCCGGAGCTGGCGAGCACCCAGATCGAGTCGGTCACCACGCGCACGCTCCCGCCGGGCACCCAAGCGCTCGGCACCCTCAAGTTTGGTGACCGCATCGTGCGGGTGAACGGCGACACCGTCCGGTCGTGGAACGCGGTCATCGATCATGTGCTGGCGAGCTCAACCACGCTGCGTCTCGACCTCGCGGGGCGCGCCGAGCCGATCGTGGTGCGGCTCCCCGATGTCGCGACCCGGCAGGCGGTCGCGGGCGCGCTGGTGCGGCTGGATCCGCCGCGGCTGGGGCTGCTCGGTCCCGGTCAACCGGCGCTCCGCGCGGGACTCAAGACCGGAGACCTGCTGCTGCGCGCCAATGGGGACACCCTGCGCTCGTGGAGCGACGTGCTCCACGCCGTCTGGAACAGCCCGGGGAAGGCCCTGCACCTGGACGTGCTGCGAGACGGCAGGGTGGTCACGGTCACCGTAGTGCCCGACACCAGGACGAAGACCGATACCACGTCGCCCCGGCCCAAGGTCTACGGTGTCATCGGCGCGGGTCCCGATCCGGCCACGATCTACATGCGCGAGCCGCTCGGCCAGGCGGCGCTGTCGGGGCTGATCGAGACCTGGGGGCGCGGACTGATTGTGCTGGGATTCCTGAAGGGGCTCATCCTCCACCAGGTCTCGGTGCGCGAGGTGGGCAGCATCATCACCGTGGGCCAGATCTCGGGCCAGGTGGCCCAGCTCGGGCTCGTCTCGTTTCTCACGTTCATGGCGTTCTTCTCGATCAATCTCGCGATCCTCAATCTCCTGCCGATCCCGATCCTGGATGGCGGGCAGTTCATGTTCCTCGTCGCCGAAGCGGTGCGCCGCAAGCCGCTGTCGATCGAGCTGCGCACGCGGCTCACGCAGGTCGGGTTCGTCGTGCTGCTCGCCATCATGATCCTCGCGCTCACGAACGACGCGCTCCGTGTCCTCCCCCGTTAAGGAGGCGCTCGAGAGCTACGTCGCCGGACGCCTGAAGGCGGAGCGGCTCGTGATCGCGGTCGCAGCCGCGTATTACGGGGAGCAGGCCGGAGGGAGCAGGCAGCAGTTGCAGCCGCTGATCGAGGTGATCGATCGGGCCTCACCGGGGATCGTCGAGTTGGGCCGCGTCGAGGCGACGCCCGGCTTCGAGCTGCGGCTCGGCGAGCGACCCTTCCCGAAGCAGTACGAAGCCGACCTGCGCCGGGCCGCGGAGGCGTGTCTCGCGAGCGAGCGCACGACCGGGGTCCTGGACGTCGCGGCGCTGCGGGGCCCGGGACTGCTCACACGAGCGGCGCGCGCGATCCGCCGGTTGTTCAGCTCAGCCTGACCACCACCGTCTCCAGCGCTCCAGCAACCTCGACCGCGTCGTTCCATGCACCGCTGCGAGATCGGCGAGCAGCTCGGCGGCATCCCGGTAGCGATCGTCGGGATGCTTCGCGAGGCACTTCATCACCACGCGCTCGAACCGCTTGGACAGCGCGGGGCGCTTCTTTCGGAGCGACGCGGGGGCATCCTCGACGTGCATACGCGCCAGCTCGAACCAGTCGGTCGAGGTGAACGGCAGCTCCCCCGTCGCCGCCTTGTAAAGCGTGACGCCCAGCGCGTAAAAATCGGCCCGCTGATCCACGAGCCGCCCCTGCGCCTGCTCGGGGGAGAGGTACTGCGGCGTGCCGATGGTCATGTTGACGCCCGTGGACGCCACGTATCCGGAGACGGCGCGCGCGATCCCAAAATCGGAGATCACCGGGCTGCCGTCCGCATGGATCAGGATGTTGTCGGGCTTCAGGTCCCGATGGATCACCCCCTGCTGGTGCGCGAACTCGAGACCGCGCGCGACGCCGGCCGCGAGGCGCACGATGTCCGGCTCGGGGAGCGGGCCCTCGCGCTGGATGCGGGCCCCGAGGCTGTCGGCGCACAGGTCCATCGCGAAGTAGACGTAATTCCCCGAGCGCGCCACGAAATGGATGTGAATGATGTTCGGGTGCCGGAGCTGCGCGGCCGTCTCGGCCTCGTTCCGGAACCGGCTCTCGAACTGCAGGTCGCCGGCGTAGCGGGGCTTCAGGATCTTGACCGCGACGGGTGTCCCGTCCAGTTCCCGACCGACGAACACCCATGCGAACCCACCTTGGCCGAGCGGGCGCTCGAGGTCGTAGGGGCCGACGGTGCGGCCGACGAGGTCCGAGGGCGCGTGGGTCACGAGGGCTTTACAAACACGTAACGGGCGTCTAAGTTACTGCGCTCTCAACAATTAGGGAACTGGGACGGATGTACGACAAGACGACGCCGGTCAGGAAGTACGGGCGGCACGAGCACGACACGGGGTCGGCCCCGGTCCAGATCGCGCTGCTCACCGAGCGGATCAACAGCCTTACCGATCACTTCCGGGTCAACCCGAAGGATTTCCACGGGCAGCGCGGGCTCTTGAAGATGGTCAGCCAGCGCCGCCGCCTGCTGGAGTATCTGAAGCGCACCGACCTGGAACGCTATCGGCAGCTCATCGACGAGCTGGGTCTCCGCCATTAGCAGAGCTGGCGTCGCGCTGGGCGCCCCCGGAAGAGCACCGGGGGCGGCCTGGCGTATTTCTTTGTGCTCTAGACAGGCAACAGAGTGAAGCACGTCGAACGCGAGTTTGCGGGGCGCGTCTTGAAGCTCGAGGCGGGCCGCCTGGCCAAACAGGCCGCGGGCTCCTGCCTCCTGCAGTTCGGGGAGACGGTCGTCCTCGCCACGGTGACGGTGTCGGACAGCGTGTCGACCCTACCGTTCTTTCCGCTGACCGTCGAATACCGCGAGAAGAGCTACGCCGCCGGCAAGATCCCCGGCGGCTTTTTGAAGCGCGAGGGGCGGCCTTCCGACGAGGAGATCCTCTCGGCGCGGGTGACCGACCGCTCGGTCCGCCCGCTCTTTCCCGAAGGCTTCAAGAACGAGATCCAGGTCTTCATCTACGTGCTCTCGGCGGACCAGGAGAACGACGCCGACGTGCTGGGCGTGACCGCGGCCTCCGCCGCGCTCACCATGTCCAAGGTGCCCTGGAACGGCCCCATCGCCGCCGTGCGCGTGGGGCGGGTCGAGGGCGCGTGGATCCTCAATCCCACCTTCCAGCAGCTCGAGTTCTCGGACGTGGACATGGTCGTGTCCGGCGGGAAGGACTCGATCGTGATGGTGGAGGGGGGGGCGCTGGAGCTCACCGAGGCCGAGATCGTGAAAGGCCTCGAGGTCGCGCAAAAGGGCATCCGCGAGCTGCTCGACGCGGCGGGCGAGCTGGTCGCCGAAATGCAGCAGCCCAAGATGGAATGGACCAAGGTCGAGCCGCCGGCGGGGCTGGTGGCGCGCGTGAAGCAGCTCGCAGAAGCCCGGGTGTCGGAGGCACTCAACCTGCCGGAGAAGTCCGAGCGGGCCCAGGCGCTCGCCGCGCTCAGGGCGACGATCCAGGAGCAGCTCGCGGCGGAGTTCCCCGAAAACACGAAGGACGTTGCCAACGTCATCGAGGACATCGAGTACCGCACGATGCGCGAGCAGGTGCTGACGCACCGCGAGCGCGTGGACGGCCGGGATCTGGACACGGTGCGGCCGATCAGCTGCGAGGTGGGCGTCCTGCCGCGCACCCACGGCTCCGCGCTGTTCACCCGTGGCCAGACGCAGGCCCTCGTGTCGGCGACGCTCGGCACCGTCTCGGACGAGCAGCGCATCGACTCGATCGACGTGGCGCAGGAAACGTCGAAGTCGTTCATGCTGCACTACAACTTCCCGCCGTTTTCCACCGGTGAGGTCCGGCCGATCCGGGGCACCTCGCGCCGCGAGGTGGGGCACGGCGCGCTCGCCGAGCGGGCGCTGCAGGCCCTGCTGCCGCCGTACGAGCAGTTCCCCTACACCATCCGCATCGTGTCCGACATCCTCGAATCGAACGGCTCGTCGTCCATGGCAACAGTGTGCGGCGGCTCGCTGGCGCTGTTCGACGCGGGCGTGCCGATGACGGCCGCCTGCGCCGGCGTCGCGATGGGGCTCGTCAAGGAGGGGGACCGCGTGGCGGTGCTCACCGACATCCTCGGCACCGAGGACCAGCTGGGCGACATGGACTTCAAGGTGGCGGGCACGCGCCAGGGCGTTACGTCGATCCAGATGGACATCAAGATCGCGGGCCTCGAGTTCAAGATCGTGAGCGAGGCGCTGGAGAAGGCGAAGCAGGCCCGGCTCCACATTCTCGACATCATGGACCAGGCGATCCCGCAGCCGCGCTCGCAGCTCTCCAAGTACGCGCCGCGCATCATCACCGTCCAGATTCGGCCGGACAAGATCGGCGACCTGATCGGCCCCAAGGGCAAGACGATTCGCGGCATCCAGGAGCAGACGGGCGCCGAGATCAATGTGGACGACAACGGCCTCGTGACGATCTCCGCCGTCGGCGAGGGCGGCGAGCGGGCGCGCGACATGGTCGCGGCGCTCGTGCAGGAACCCGAGGTGGGCAAGGTCTACGAGGGGGTCGTGAAGAGCACCACGGCGTTCGGGGCGTTCATCGAGATCCTCCCCGGGGTCGAGGGACTGCTCCACATCTCCGAGCTGCAGCACGGGCGCACCGAGCGCACCGAGGACGTCGTGAAGAAGGGCGACCATGTGCGCGTGAAGCTGCTCGAGGTGGACGAGCGCGGCCGCATGCGGCTGTCCCGCAAGGCGCTGCTCGAGAAGCCGGAGCCGGCCCGCTCCCGCTGATGGAGACGGTCCGGCTCGACCGGGAGATCAGCCAGACCACCGCGCCGAACGGCGTGATCGTACTGTCCGAGCGGGTGGCGAGCGTCCGCTCCGCCGCAGTCGGCATCTGGGTGCGCAGCGCCAGCGCGCACGAGCCGCGCCCCAAGATGGGCGTCTCACATCTGCTCGAACACATGGTGTTCAAGGGGACCGCGCGCCGCACCGCGCAGGAGATCGCGCTGGCGCTCGAGTCCCGCGGCGGCTCGCTCGACGCCTACACGTCCCGCGATACCACGGCGTTCCAGGCCCGCGTGCTCGACCAGGATCTGCCGCGGGCGCTCGACGTCCTCACCGATCTCGTGCGGAACCCCACGCTCAAGACCAGCGACCTCGAGCTCGAGCGCAACGTCGTGCTCGAGGAGATCAACATGGTGGAGGACGCGCCCGACGACCAGGTGTTCGATCTCTCCTACCAGGCCCTCTGGCCCAACCATCCGTACGGCTATTCGATCCTCGGCACCCGCGACACGGTGAGCACGCTGTCGGCGGACGACCTGAAGCAGCTCCACGGCCGGGCGTATTTCCCCGGGAATTGCGTGATCGCGGCGGCGGGGAACCTCGAGCACGAGGGGCTGTTGGACGAGCTGGGGAAGCTGGGATGGTTCGATGGGGACCGGGGACGGGGGACGACGGACGGGTTGGCTGCGGCGGCGGTGCCTCCGGCGGTTCGTGGCTTCGAGACGCGGCACGGGAAAGAGACAGCGCAGACGCACATCGTGTTCGCCACCGACACCGTGCCCTACGCCGACCGGCGCAAGTACGCGCTGCTCGTGCTCGGCAACGTGTTCGGCGGCGGCATGTCGAGCCGGCTGTTCCAGCGGATCCGTGAGGAGCTGGGCCTCGCGTACGCGATCTATTCGTTCACGAGCTTCTATCGCCAGATGGGCGTCGCCGGCGTCTATGTCGGCACGCAGCCCAAGACCGCGGCGCAGGCCGTCGCGGCGATCCGCGAGGAGTACGCCAAGCTGGCGCGCGAGGGCTTGAGCGGGCGGGCGCTCGCCGAGGCGAAGCAGCAGACGCGCGGGCAGCTCGTGCTCTCCCTGGAGGGACCCACGGCCCGGATGTATCGTTTGGCGGGCTTTCCGGTCTATGGCGAACCGTACGAGAGCCTCGATCAGATGCTCGCCACCGTGGACGCGCTCGCAGCGGACGACGTCGCGTCCGTCGCGGCCGAGTTCTTCGCTCCCGAGCGGCAGCGGGTGATCTGGCTCGGGCCGAACGACAATAAGGCGTAGCACCGAAGGGCGTCACGAGCAGGCGTCACGGAGAACGTCACGGAACGCCGTACAGCGGAGCGCGCATGATCGTCGGAGTTCCGAGGGAGATCAAGACCGCCGAGAACCGCGTGGCGCTGGTGCCCGCGGGAGTGGAGTCGCTCGTGGGCGACGGTCACTCCGTGCTCGTCGAGCAGGGCGCAGGCCTCGGCTCGGGGTTCGCGGACGACGCCTACCGCGCCGCCGGGGCGACCCTCGTGCCCAAGCCGGGCGACGTCTGGGCCAAGGCCGAGATGGTCGTCAAGGTGAAGGAGCCGATCGAGCCCGAGTGGCCGTGCATGAAGCAGGGCCAGCTCGTCTTCACCTACTTTCACTTCGCGGCGTCGGAACCTCTCACGCAGGCGGTGATCAAGTCGGGCATCGTCGCCATTGCGTACGAGACGGTGCAGCTCGCGTCGGGCGAGCTACCGCTGCTCACCCCGATGAGCGAGGTGGCGGGGCGGATGGCGGTCCAGGAGGGGGCGAAGTATCTCGAGAAGGTGTACGGCGGGAGCGGGGTGCTGCTCGGCGGCGTTCCGGGGGTGCTCCCCGCCGAGGTGCTGATCATCGGCGGCGGCGTCGTCGGGGCGAACGCCGCGAAGATGGCGGCGGGCCTGGGCGCCCACGTGACGCTGCTCGACCTGTCGCTCGACCGCCTGCGCTACCTCGCCGATGTCCTCTCGCCCAACGTCGACGTCCTCTACTCCAATCGCCACAACCTGCTCGAACAGCTCCGCAAGGCCGACGTGGTGATCGGTGCGGTGCTGCTGCCGGGGGCCAAGGCGCCGAAGCTGGTGCGGCGCGACGATCTCAAACTGATGAAGCCGGGCTCGGTGATCGTGGACGTGGCGGTGGACCAGGGCGGCTGCATCGAGACCATCAAGCCCACGACGCACGAGAATCCGGTGTACGTGGTGGACGGCATCATCCACTACGCCGTCGCGAACATGCCGGGCGGCGTGCCGCGCACGTCGACCCTCGCCCTCACCAACGCGACCTTCCCCTACGCCAAGCGCCTGGCGCGCACCGGCTGGAAGCAGGCGTGCAGGGACGATCCGGCGTTGTTCCTGGGCTTGAACGTGGTCGCGGGCAAGGTCGTCTATCCCGCCGTGGCCGAGGCATTCGGGCTCCCCTCGACCGATCCAAAGACGCTCGTGTGACGGCGAGCGCTTGACGCTGGCGGGTGCGCCCCCACCTTATGCCTGATCCGTGACCCCGTTAGGCAACGACCAACCCCGATGCGAAGGAACCCTCACATGGCAGAGAGCGTCTACAAGGTCATCGAGTTGGTCGGGACCAGCACCGAATCCTGGGAGAAAGCGGCCGCAGCGGCCGTCAAGCGAGCGGCGCAGACGCTGCGCGACCTGCGTGTGGCGGAGATATCGCAGCTCGATATACAGCTGAAGGACGGTAAGGTCGAGAGTTATCGGGCGAAGCTCAAGGTATCTTTCAAGTACGAAGGCGACTAGACGAGTATCGACAACCGACTGATCGGAGCACGGACATGTCAAAGAGCGACGAGCAGAAACTGGCCGCCCTGGTGCGGAAAACCGCCGCCAAGGCGGCGAAGGCCAAGCGGAAGGTGCAGCGTCAGTACGACGCGACCCTCCCGCCCGACACGACCGACGAGGACCTGGAACGGCGCGACTTCTTCTCGGAGATGAAGAAGCGCGAGTTCTAGACTCAGAAGCTGACCTTCAAGATCCGGCCCTGCGTACCCACCAGCCACCCCGCCTGGGGGCTCGCGAATGCCACCGCCCAATAGTTCGCGACCCCGGGGAGGCTGAACCACGTGTCCCCTTCGTCCGGGGACCAGGCCGCGCCTCCCGGCCCCGTGGCCACGACCGTCGTCTGGGCGAGGCCGCGTACGTAGCTCAAGCCGAAAACCGCCCCGGTGAAGGGCACGCGGCTCGTGAGCCGCCAGGTCTTGCCGCCGTCGCTCGAGCGCGCCACGTCGTCGGCGAAGTCCCCGGGTGCCGCGAGCTCGCCGCCGCCCAGGATACCATGCAACGGGTCACGGAAGTCGACGCTGAGCCCGCCCGAGCTGGGCGTGCCCTGCACGATCGGTGTGTCGTAAGCCGCCCACGTCTCACCTCCGTCGGTGGTCGCGAGGATCCTGGCCTGCGCCGCGGCACCGGTGGCGATCCAGGCGCGCTTGCCGCCCTGCGCGGTGATGCAGGTCCCGCTCGCGGCGAAGGCCGCCTCGCCGCTCTGGGCGACCGGTAAGCGGTCGCCGATGTCCTGCCAGGTCACGCCGTCCAGCGTCCGGATGACCGGGAACCGGCCGTTCACCGCGTCACTCATCGTGAGGCCGTGCTTCGGGCTCCAGAACGCGAAGCAATCGTAGAACGCGTCCGGGTCCTGGTTCTGGAACTGGAGCGACCAGGACGCCCCGCCGTCCTCGGTCTTGTAGATGCGCGACGCGGCGCCGCTGCCGGCCGTCGACGTCCCGAAACTGGAGCCCCTCGGCCCCGGGGACGACGCCAGCACGCCAGTGCGCACCGCCGTCCGTCGTGACGACGTAGGTGCCGCGCACGCCGCTCGCCCACGCCACCCGTGGACTGACCGGACTGATCGCCTGCAGCCGATTCGTCGTGCCGCTCTGCTGCGGCGTCAGCGTGGGCGCGGAGGCGGCGGAGCTCGCGACCAGGGCGGTACGCGGGGCCGCGGCGCGGGTGGGCGCAGAGGTATCCGAGCAGCACAGCGTCGTGGCGGCGACCACGCCGGTCGCCGCGACAGCAGCGGGGAGAGTACGCAGCATGGTGATGTCTCCGGCAGGAGGTGAGATCTCGCGGACCGGGTCACAGAATTAGCCCGCGCGTCAGGTCCCCGCAAGGCGGCGCGAGTGGGCGATGTGTAGCTGCGCGAGCAGTCGGTAGATTTCGGTCCGATGAGTGACGCCGGACGAGAGCCGCTCTGGACCCCGCCGCCCGACCGGGTGGCCCGCGCCAACCTGACGGCCTTCAGCGCCGCCGTCCGCCATGACTACGCAGCGGACGTCGGCGACTATCGCTCGCTGTACCGCTGGTCGATCACGTCACCCGACCGCTTCTGGCCCGCCGTGTGGCGCTTCTGCGGGGTGATCGCCGCCGAGCAGAAAGGCCGCGAGCCGTGGGAAGCCGTGGGGGTGGGTTTGGATCGCATGGCTCCCCCCGACCCCGCCGAGGGGCCAAGGTGGTTCCCGGGCGCGCGCCTCAACTTCGCTGAGAACTTACTGCGGCGGCGCGACGCGCACCCCGCGCTCGTGGCGTGCAATGAATCCGGACGCCGTCGCGAGCTCAGCTACGCCGAGCTGTACGACGAGGCAGGGCGCGTCGCGACGGCGCTCGAGGCAGCGGGCGTGCGACCGGGCGATCGCGTGGCCGCCTTCATGCCGAACGTCCCCGAAACGGTGATCGCGATGCTCGCGGCCACGAGCCTCGGCGCCGTCTGGTCTTCCTGCTCACCGGACTTCGGCGTGGCGGGCGTGGTGGACCGCTTCGGTCAGATCGCGCCGCGCATCCTGTTCTGTGCCGACGGGTATCGCTACGCCGGCAAGGAGATCGACTGCCTCGAACGCGTGGCCGGCGTCGCCGCGCGGATCCCCGTGATCGAGCGCGTAGTGGTCGTGCCCTACCTGCGAAACCGGCCGCCGCTCCAGGGGATTCCCGGCGGCGTGCTGTGGGACGAGTGGGTCGAACCGGCGGCCGGGCAAGCGGGCCTGCGGTTCGCGCGGCTCCCGTTCGACCATCCGGTCTACATCCTCTACTCGTCGGGCACGACGGGACTCCCCAAGTGCATGGTGCATGGCGCCGGGGGAACGCTGCTGCAGCACCAGAAGGAGCACGTGCTGCACGTGGACCTCCACCCGGAGGACCGGCTCTGCTACGTCACCACGTGTGGGTGGATGATGTGGAACTGGCTCGTGAGCGCCCTCGCGGTCGGTGCGACGGTCGTGCTGTACGATGGAGCGCCGTTCGCCCCGACGCCCGACGCGCTCTGGACCATGGTGGCCAACGAGCGGGTGACCGTCTTCGGCACGAGCGCCAAATACCTGGCCCTCGCCGAGAAGGAAGGGCTCGTACCGGCGGAGACCCACGACCTGTCCGCCCTCCGCACCATTCTCTCCACCGGCAGTCCCCTGGCCGGCCACAGCTACGACTACGTGTACCGCGGCATCAAGCGGGACGTGCACCTGTGCAACATCAGCGGCGGCACCGAGATCATCTCGTGTTTCGCGATCGGCAATCCCACGGAGCCGGTGTGGCGTGGTGAGCTGCAGGCGCCCGGGCTCGGCATGGCCGTGGAGGTGTTCGACCCGAGCGGCGCGCCGCTCCGGGGCGGGGCAGGCGAGCTCGTGTGCACCAGGCCGTTTCCCAGCATGCCGGTGGCCTTCTGGAACGACCCCGGCGGGACGAAATACCGCGCCGCGTACTTCGAACGGTTTTCGGGCGCGTGGCGCCACGGCGACTGGGCCGAGGTCACACGGCACGGCGGGCTGATCATACACGGGCGCAGCGACGCGACGCTGAACCCCGGCGGCGTGCGCATCGGGACGGCCGAGATCTACCGGCAGGTGGACGAGCTGCCCGAGGTGCTCGAGAGCCTGGCGATCGGGCAGCGGCTCGGCTCCGCCGCAGGGGCGGACGAGCGTATCGTCCTCTTCGTCCGCCTGCGCGATGGCCTCGCCCTGGACGACGCGTTGCGCGAGCGTATCCGCCGCCGCATCCGGGACGGCGCCAGCCCTCACCACGTCCCCGGTAAGATCGTGCAGGTCGCCGACATCCCGCGCACGATCAGCGGCAAGATCAGCGAGCTCGCGGTACGCGCCATGGTGCACGGATTGCCGGTCGAGAATCGCGAAGCGCTCGCCAACCCGCAGGCGCTCGAGCTGTATCGCGACCTGGCGGAGCTACGGACGTAGTTCCAGCTTAGACCATGAACGCTTCTGCCACAGGAGGCTTGTCCCATGTCCGCACACCCCGCTGCCGCACCCTTTCGAGGGTCGCCGGCCTCCTCCAACCTCGGTGCTAACCTCGTCACCTTGGCCGGCGTCGGCCTCGTCGGCTATGGCCTGATGTTCCTGATCCGCAATTTCACGGGCTTCATCGAGCTCGGCCTCACCCCGGAACACGTCGGCGGTACCCCTGAGCAGATTCGCACCTTCAGCCCGCACCTTTTCTACTATATCAGTCACCTCCAGGTGGCCGTGGCCGCGTTCATCATCGCCCTCGGGGTGGCGGTCATCGCGCTGGCGTGGCAGGGAATTCGGAGCGGGCAGCGCTGGGCTCTGTGGACGGCGTTCCTCGCGCCCGTGATCGGCGTCGGCGTGGCCTTGCCGCTGCATTACGTATACGGCCTCGCCACGCTCGGCCACCTCGGCCTGATCTACCTGGATGCCGCTATCCTGCTCGTCGGCACGGTCCTGGCCCAACGGGCGCTCGCTCGCTAGCGCGATGCGGCGGTGGCGTGCGGCGGCCATCGCGCTCCTGCGCGGGGCCGCGATCGGGGCGCTGTGTCTCGGCCTGGGCGGGCGGCTCGCGATGCGCGGCTTCGCCCTCGCCACGGCTCGGGCTTCGGCGTTCACACTACGCGGGACGCTGAACGTGATGTTCGCCGGGGCGATCGCCGGAAGTCTCGGCGGCGTGCTGTTCCTTGTCGTCGGCCGGTTCCTGCCAGCCCGCATCTGGCTGCGCGGCTTGGTGTTCGCCGGCGTGTGCTACGTCCTCGCGACCCCCGGCTTCCGGCCTCCACGGCCATTGGTATTCGCGCTGTTCGGCCCTCCGTTCGTTGCATACGGCCTCGCCCTCGTGGCCACGGACGGGTATCTGGCACGCGGCCGCCGCAGCTCCATCCCGAGCGGCCCCGAATCCTGGGCGACCCGGCTCACGCGCTGGCGATTCAACTTCTTCCCGGCGTACCGCGGCACCGGGGCCCGCATCACCTATATCCGGCACGATTGGAGCGAGGTGCACATCCGTCTCCCGCTGGTCTCCCGCTGTCCTGGCGCACCCGGAACTACGTCGGCACGATCTTCGGCGGCTCGATGTACGGCGCCGTCGATCCCGTCTACATGGTGATGCTCATCAAGCTGCTGGGCCCCGGCTACACCGTGTGGGACAAGGCCGCGGCCATTCGCTTCCGCCGCCCCGGTCGGTCCACCCTGCAGGCCGTGTTCGCGATCGACGCCGGGACCGTCGCCGCGATCCGCGACGAGCTCGCGCGGGTGCCGGCGGTCGAGCGGATCTTCACGGTCGAGCTGACGGACGCAGCCGGGAGCGTGCACGCGACCATCGACAAGACGGTGTACATCGGCCGGCGCGAGCCGAGCGCCTGACGGTGCCACGCGCTTGACACCAGGAAGAGGGTGCCCTACGGTGACCACGCCGCCCGTCCTCTGCTACCACCGCGTGGGCGGGCCGCTCGAGCTGGGCGTGACGCGCGTGGCGCGCGCCGTCTTCGCCCGCCAAATGACGGCACTGGCCCGCGGCGGCTGGCGAACGCTCACGCTGGCTCAGTTCGCCGACCGACTCCAAGCTGCCAGTTCCGCGTTCCGCGTTCCGCGTTCCGAGTTCTTGCTGACTTTCGACGACGGCTACGCTTCACTCGCCGAGCACGCCTATCCCGTCCTGGCCGACCTCGGCTTCACGGCGACGACCTTCCTGATCACCGACTACGTGGGTCGCCGGAACACGTGGGACGCGCGCTACACGTGGCAGCGGCTCGTGCACCTCGACTGGAACGAGGTGGAGCGCTGGCGCATGCGGGGCCTGGAGTTCGCCTCGCACGGCGCGACGCACCGGCGGCTCACGTGGCTCGCCGACGCCCCAGCGGCCGACGAGCTGGCACGCTCGCGCGAAGCCCTGATGCGGCGGCTGGGACCGGAGGCGGGCCGGGCGGTGGCGTATCCCTTTGGAGCGCGCGACCGCCGGATCGAGCGCCTGGCGCGAGAGGCCGGATACGAGCTGGGCTTCGGCGGCGTGTCGGGGAACGGCACGGCGCTCGGCCTGGGGCGGGTGCCGGTGTACGCGTGGGACGCCGGGCGGGTGCCGCTCGGGTTGCGGGCGGACGCCCGCGGCGCGCTGGGGCGGTTCGTCGCGCACCTCGCCAACCGGTGCGCGGTGGGGACGACGGTGATGCTGAGCATCACAACATATCTCCCGCGCTCACCGCGACCCCCATCGCATGATATCCCTTGTCCACATAGATCGTCGCCCCCGTGATCCCGCTCGCCAGCGGGCTCGCGAGGAACGCGGCGGTCGTGCCGACCTCCCACGCCGTGAGCGGCTGGGTCAGGGGCGCGTTCGCGGCATAATAGTCCACCATCTTCTCGATCTTGCCGATGGCGCTGGCGGCGCGTGAGGCGAGCGGGCCGGCCGAGATGGTGTTCACGCGCAGACCGTACTTGCGCCCCGCCTCGAACGCGAGGGTGCGCGTGTCGCTCTCGAGCGCGGCCTTGGCCGACGACATCCCACCGCCGTAACCGGGGACCACGCGCTCGCTCGCCAAGTAGGTGAGCGACAGGAACGACCCCCCCGGCCGCGTGAGCGGCCCGAGGCGGGCCACCAGCGAGACCAGGGAATAGGCGCTCACGCCCACGGCGGTGAGATAGCCGCCGCGGCTCGTCTCGAGCAGCGGCTTCTTCACCTCCGGGCTGTTCGCGAGCGAGTGCACGACGATGTCGATCGGTTTGTCCCCGAAGTCCTGCACCAGCCGGGCCGCGAGCCCCGCGACCGAGAAGTCCCCCACGTCCTTATAACGCTTGCTGGTCCGCACGTCCTCGGGCGCGTCGGCGAGCGTGTCGTAGGCGGCGTCGAGGGGATAGATCTTCTCGAACTGGAGCAACGCGCCGTTCGCGAGCTTGCGCGACTCGTCCATCTTCCCGCGCTCGAGCAGGTTCAAGAAGATGTTGAGCGCGGGAGGCCAGGTTCCGGTGCACACCGTGGCCCCCGCCTCCGCCAGGGCCTTGGCGATCGCAAAGCCGTAGCCCCCGTCGTCGGCCACCCCCGCCACCAGTGCGCGCTTGCCTCGGAGATCAATGCTCAGCATAGCACTCCCGATTCAAAGGAAAAACCTCGCCGCCACCGGAATGAGTTGCGGATGCCGCACCAGCGCATGCCGGAAGATGCGACCGAGCGTGCGCTGGTCCCGGGGAATCCGGTTTACCGTCCGGGCCAGCGCGTTGAAGAAACCGTCGTCCAGCTCCTCGAGCGCCCGCTTGAGGCGGTAGTACTTGAGATGATCATGGCCCAGCAGGTCCATCCAGGCGCAGTGATACTGGGCGAGCCGGCGCGCGCTGGGGTCGCCCGCGCGGAGTGCCGCCGCGGCGGTGCGGCCCGCGAGCCGCCCGGCCTTCATGGCGTTCACGATCCCGCCACCTGAGAGGGGATTGATCATGTGTGCGGCGTCCCCGGCCACCAGCGCGCCGTCGGTGTAGGTCGCCTGGATCGTCGCATGCACGATCACTCCACCTACGGTGTAGCCGGTCCTCGCGCCCCCCGGGTAGCGGCGGGCGATCCAGGCGTCGAGGTACTGGCGCGCGTTGCGGCCGTCGGCCTTGAGCGCCACGAGACCGAGTCCGACGTTCGCGACGCCCACCCCCTTCGGAAACAGCCAGGCGTAGCCGCCCGGAGCGATGTCGCGCCCGAATTGCAGGTAGATGGCGTCGGGGTCGAAGTCGATGCCCTGCAGCACGTACTGGGCGCACGACTCCATATCGCGCGCCGGGACGCGGGCCTCGAGCCCCGCCCAGCGCCCGACCATCGCTTCCACGCCGTCCGCGCCGATCACGATCCGCGCACGGAACATCTGCTCCCCGCGCGGGTTTCGTACCCGCACGTGCCACGTTCCGTCCGTCCCGCGGCTCATCCCCGCCGCTTCGGATTCGACCAGCACGGCCGCGCCGGCGCGGCCGGCCTCGTCCGCGAGGAACGCGTCGAACCGCGTGCGGTCCAGAATCCAGCCGACGTCGCGCCCCTCGACCTTCACCTCGGTGTCGTCCGGCGCGACGAGGATGACGCGCGTGATCTTGCGGGCCACCCACGACGCGCCGTCCGGGTCCGCGAACTCGCGCAGCCCCGCGTCGCCCACGCCCTCGGCACAGCGCACCGGCGTGCCCGGCGCAGGGTCGCGCTCGAGCAGCGCCACGTCGAACTCCGGCGCGGCGCACTTTGCCTCGCGCGCCGCGACCGCGCCCGCGGGTCCGGCGCCCACGACCAGCACGTCCACGTCGGGCATCAGGCGGGTACCATGGAGAGCGCGCCCACGGGGCAGGGCGCCACGCATTTGCGGCAGCCGGTGCAGGCGCTCCGGTCCACGACCAGGTCGGTGAACTCGAGGTGAATCGCCTCGGGGGGGCACAGCGGCAGGCACAGACCGCAGCGGTCGCAGACCTGGAGGTCCACGACCGCGAGTTCGGCGGCGGGCGCGCGGCGCATGGGGCAAACGCTAGCGGCCGTCGCGAGAGGCGTCAAGCATCAGCCTTGCTTGGAGTTACGCATTTCATTAGCTTGAGGCGCCCGTGCTAGCGCCCGCCTGACAACCTTCACACACGAATCGTGCCCACGTGCGTCTACGCTGGCCGAATTGGAAGCTCGGTGCCTGGAGCCCGGCGAATGAAATTGCCGTCGATCTCGGCACGGCGAACACACTGATCTACGTGAAGGGCGAGGGCATCGTGCTGAACGAGCCCTCAGTCGTCGCGATCGAGAAAGCCACCGGCAAGATCAAGGGCATCGGGCTCGAGGCCAAGCGGATGCTGGGCCGCACGCCGGACGGCATCCTCGCCGTGCGGCCCCTGAAAGACGGTGTGATCGCCGACTTCGACGTGACCGAGAAGATGCTCCGCTTCTTTCTCAAGACCATCATCGACCGCCATCTGTTCCGCGTGAAGCCCAAGGTGATCGTGTGCGTGCCGTCGGGCATCACCGAAGTGGAGAAGCGCGCGGTGCGCGATTCGGCGCAGTCGGCCGGCGCGAAAGAGGTGTACATGGTCGCCGAGCCGATGGCGGCGGCGATCGG